>Ga0210334_10499992_pt1 | contig 19318 bp, 16 predicted proteins | sample S306metaT_FD_164440 | JGI IMG/M metagenome (GOLD analysis project Ga0210334, IMG submission 164440) | Metatranscriptome of estuarine sediment microbial communities from the Columbia River estuary, Oregon, United States - S.306 (Metagenome... | ecosystem: Environmental > Aquatic > Marine >... | reverse complement strand
GGCGTATCAGCCAGGAAGGTCGGCGCCTTCGTCGCTGCCGGCGCGGTCGTCGGCGCGCTCGTCGGCGGAGGCATCGTGGGCGCGGCGACGACGGCGCTCCGACCCGCCGGGGCGGTATCGCCCGCATCGGCCGCCGCGAGCCCGGGCGCACTGTCCCCAGCCAGCCTCGCACCGGGCGTGGCGGATCCAGTCGCTCCCGCCGCTCCAGTCGTTCCCGCTCCCGCCGCTCCTGCCGCAGCCATCGCCGCCCTCCGCCAGACCGTGGCCATCAACGAGCGGCTCGTGTCGGCGGACGCGGCGCTCCGGGCGACCCTGTCGGCCGAGCCGTTCGAGTCCTCGGCCGTCGCGTCGGCGCTCCGGGCCCTGGCCGTCGACGCCGCGATCGGGAGCGACGCCGCCGCCCGGCTGCGCCCCTGGGAGGACGCCGCCGAGGCCCGGGCAGCCCTGGCGGCGGTCTACGATCAGGTGCGCTCGATCGCCCGTCGCGGTCTCGCGGCCGGCCTGGCGAACCAGGGTGCGTACCGCAGCGCGGCGACGGACATGCTCGATGCGCTGGCGGCCGTCGGCGCCGTGGACAAGACGGCGCGGGGGCTTGCCGCGAGCGTCCGGCTGCAGCTGCCTGAGCCCGACGCACCGTAGCTTGTCGGCGCGGCCGGCCCCGGAACGGGCCCGAACGCCGAGGGTTCGGCGCGATCGCGCCCCGCTCAGCGGCCGGCCGTCGCCTCCGAGGCGTATCCCGTCAGCTCGACGTAGCCGCGCCCCGTCACCGGCTCGCCGGCGCGCGTGCCGCGCACCGTTTGGGAGCCCTCCCAGTAGATGACGCCGGTCGTCGTCCGGGTATCGAGCTCCTGGTCGAGCACGGTCGGCGTGACGATCAGGTCGAGCGCCTCTCCCGGCACCTGGATCCGCCAGCCCGACGGGTACGTCGCCCCGCTCCGAGGGCTCGTCCACTGGTCGATCGGCTCGACCGCCACCGCGCTCGCCGGCAGGTGCCGCGTCGTCCCGTCGGCCGCGATGCGCGTTCCATAGACGAGCGGGTACGATCCGCCGCGGTCGCGCACGAGCGAGATCGTCAGGTCAGTACCGTCATCGAGGTTGAGGGCGAACCAGTCCCAGCCACCCCCGCCGACCGCGATGAAGTCGCCCCACTGATGGTCGAACCAGGCGTCGCCGGAGACGTCCAGCGTCCGACCATCGAGGACGATCGATCCCGTCACGTCCATCGCCGTCCGGGAGTAGTAGTACGAGCCGCCGGCCGGCCCGAAATCGATCCAGCCGTCGGTGTCGTGGAGGGCGGGCGGCTTTCGCGCGACCAGCGTCAGCTCGAGACCCATGCCGCCGGCCGATCCGGCGTCGGCCGCCTCGGCCGTGGTCAGCGACGCGGTCAACCGATCCTGTCCATCCCCGCCGGTCATCGTCCAGGCGGGTTGGGCGTACGTCTCGGAGCGGGCGGGATCGAGACCCCTCACCTCGAGCTCGAAGCCGCCGCCGACGCGCGTCGCCGAGCGGTCGACCTGCGGGCCGATCTCGCTGCGCTGGGCGTAGACGAAACGGTCGCCGGCTTCGTCGGTGATGGCGAGATGGCTCGCCCAGGCGACCGGGAAGTCACCACGCTCGGCGCGGAAGATGACGTACTCGAAGCCGTAGCGGGCACCAGTCTCGTCTCGCAGGTGGCCGGTGTAGTACCACCACTCGGTGAGGCGATCGTGGGGTCCGTCATCGGCCGGGAAGGAGATCGGCCGCGGATCCGCCAGGGCGAGCGGCGGCGGCGGCTCGGGCGGCGCGCTCGGATGGGCGGCCGGCGGATCGGCGAGGATCGGACCGCCCGAGCAGGCGGCGAGGATCGCAGCGAGCGCGGCGAGCCCGAGAACGACCACGGGAAGGGTCGAGCGGCGACCGGGTCTCAAGCGGGCTGCCGGTCTCATCGGAAGGCCGCCTCGACCTCTGCCTCGGAGCGCGGCAGGCGGGTGGACACGAATCGCTCGAGCCGATCCGGCAGCCACCAGTTCCAGTCGCCCAGGAGCCGCATCGTGGCCGGGACGAGCAGCGCCCGCACGACGGTCGCGTCGAGGGCGACTGCGATGGCGACCCCGAGGCCGAGGGCCTTGATGAGCACGATGTCGGCGAAGGCGAACGACCCTGCCACGACGACGACGATGAGCGCCGCCGAGGTGACGATCCGTCCACTCCGCTCCAGGCCCCGGGCGACTGCCTCACGGTTGTCGCCGGTCCGGTCGTAGACCTCCTTCATCCGCGACAGCAGGAACACCTCGTAGTCCATCGACAGGCCGAACAGGACGCAGAAGAGGATGACCGGCTGGGTGGTCTCGACGAAGCCCAGTGGCTGGAAGCCGAGGACCGCCGACAGGTTGCCCTCCTGGAAGATCCAGACCAGCGCGCCGAAGCTGGCGACGATCGACAGCGTGTTCATGACGAGCGCCTTGGCCGGCAGGACGACCGAGCGGAGGAGCACGAACAGCACGAGATACGTGCTGATCACGATGAACAGCGCGGTCCGCGGAAAGTCGGCGGCGATGCGGTCGACCACGTCGGTGACGTCCGCCGCCCCGCCCGAGACACCGACGGTCAGCCCGTCGGGCGGCGCGAGCGGACCGGTCGGGTCGCGCAGGTCGCGGACCAGGGCTCGCGCTTCGTCCCGGTTGGGTCCGTACGGCGTGTACACGGTGAAGGTCGTCAGATCGCCCCTTGTCGACCGGCCCAGCCCGGCTTGGACGAACCGGTCCGGCGGCCCGGCCGGGTCATCGTAGAGCAGCTGGTACTGGGCCAGGCTGAGGCGCGGGTCCACGTCCACCAGACCGGCCACGCGGACGATCCGCGGGTCGGCGGCGAGGCGCCGCGAGTAGTCGTACAGGGCGGCCACATTGGCTCGCTCGGTCGCCGATCCGGTCGTCCTGATGGCCAGCGCCATCGGTGCGAACGCCCCCTCGCCGAATTGATCGACGAGGCGGTCGTAGGCGGCGCGGGAGGGTGCCGATGCCGGCAGGATCGACGCGTCGGGGGCGTTGAAGTTGACGCGCAGGAAGGGCAGCCCGAGGAGGAGCAGCAGGCCGAGCGTCGGCACCAGCACCGCGACCGGCCGGTCCATGACCCAGCGGGCCAGGCGGGCCCAGCGACCGTCGCCCTCGTCTGTGGTTCGGATGGGGCGGATCGCGAGCGCGTCGATGCGCTGGCCGACCACCGCCAGGATCGCTGGCAGGAGGGTCAGTGCGGCGAGCACGGCCAGCCCGACGACGATCGCCCCGGCGATGCCGACCGAGCGCAGGATCATGAACTCGAAGAGCACGAGGCCGAGGAGCCCCAGGAGCACGGTCAAACCGCTGAAGAAGACCGCCCGTCCGGCGGTCGCGACGGTCACCCGGACCGCGGCCTCGACCGCCAGCGACCGGGCGGCCTTGGCCGCGACGTCATCACCCTCGGTCTCGGGACCAACCCGCCGCGCCAGCTCCTCGCGGAAGCGGCTCGTCATGAGGAGCGAGTAGTCGACCCCCAGCCCGAGACCCAGCAGGGTGGCCAGATTGAGCACGAACACGCTCATCGGGGTGAGGCTGGCCAGGAAGAAGATGAAGGCGAGGGCCAGCACCACGGCCGTGCCACCCACCGCCAGCGGGACCCCCGCCGACACGATCGAGCCGAACACGACGAGCAGCGCCAGGGCGGCCAGGGGCAGCGACACGATCTCGCTCCGCCGCAGGTCGGATTCGGACACCGCCTGGACATCGCCGTAGAAGGCCGGGCCGCCGGCCACCGAGACGGTCATCCCCGGCGGCTGGACGATCCGCTCCTGGATCCCCGGCAGCGCCTCCGGCGAATCGTCGGGCGGCAGGTCGAGGAAGACCACGTCGTAGGCGGTTCGGCCATCGGCCGACACCTGGCGGGGCGCGGCGAGGTGGGACAGCACCTCGGTCACGTGCGGTGCCGAGGGCACGTCGCGCATCGCCTGGATGGCGGCTGCCTCGAAGGCGGGGGTGCCGGCCCGCAGGGTCTCGCTGTCGAAGACGATGACCAGGGCCGACGGCGGTGCCCCGAGCTCGCGTTCCAGGGTCGCGCGGGCGGTCGAGGACGGGAGGTCATCGAGCACGAAGCCGCCCGCGCGGAGGGCCCCGGGCGCCTGCGGGGCGAACGGGACGGCGAGCAGGAGGAGGACGGCCCAACCGCCGATCACCCACCATCGTCGGTGGTAGACGAGGCGGCCGAGCCGCTCGAACATGGTCACATCGGCTCTTCGGGGCCCGTGCCGGGCCGGATGCCCGCCCGTGTCCCCGCCGACGGCGGGCTTCGGGCGCCGGTCGCATCCTAGCCGGGATCGTGTCATCGAACGGCGATCGGACCTGAGCGTCTCGCGGCGGCCCTGCCGGCTCTGCTACCATCCGCGCGTTCGGTCCGACCGCGCTGAGGCCAATCGTGCAGCTGCTCCTCGCCCCGTTCGCGGGCCCGCTCCAGTTCACGATCTTCGTCACGTCCACCGTGCTGGCCGCGATCATCGTGATCCCCGCCCTGCGCTCGGCGATGAGTGCCGAGGGCCGGAAGCCGCGCTGGGTCCGTGCCATCACCACGATCAACGCGCGCTACCTGTTCGCGATGCTCTTCCTGGCCTGGGCGCTCGTGTTCGGCATCGGGCTCCAGATGGTGCCCCAGGAGGGCGCCAACTCGGCCTACGGATCGCTCGCGCTGATCGCGATGTTCAGCGGGTTCTTCGTGATGATGGGCCTGCTCTGGGCGGTCATCCGCGACTGAGCGGTCGCCACCAGACGGGTGGCCCTGGCGTCGACGGACATCGCGAGGCGAGGAGCCTCGCCCACGGGCACCCAGGGGCCCTCGTTTGATCGGGGCGCTCGTGCGCCTGCCCGCGGCGAAGACGGGTGGCGGCGCACCTCGAGGGGTCGCCATCTAGACCGCAGCGGCCGGCGCGGCTATCATCTGGCTCCATTCAGTCTGCATAGACTTTATGCGTCTGGTGGGGCGTGGTTGGACGTTGGAGGGCGTCGGATGGCTCACCCAGAGATCGAAGGAGACCGTTGACGATGGACGTCCAGGAGACGCAGGCCACGACCGCGGTGACCGTGCCCGCGAAGGCCGAGGAGGCCCCCTTCGTCAACCAGCGCGATCCGGCCCAGCGCCTGGGACCGGACGGCAAGCCCGCGGTCAGCCGCCGCGCACCGATCTGGGCCGATGTCCCGGACGAGAAGTGGGACGACTGGCGCTGGCAGCTGAGCAACCGGGTCAACGACCTGGCCGACATCGAGCGGATCCTGGAGCTGACCGACGAGGAGCGCGAGGGCCTCTCCGCACCCGACAAGTTCCGGGTCGACGTGACGCCCTACTTCATCAGCCTGATCGATCCGAAGGACCCCGACGACCCGATCCGCCGCCAGATCATCCCCCTCGGTCGGGAGCTGTCGGCCTTCACCGGGATGATGGAGGACTCCCTCGCCGAGGACCGCCACAGCCCGGTGCCGGGCCTGGTCCATCGCTACCCGGACCGTGTCCTGATGCTGGTCACGACCCAGTGCGCGAGCTACTGCCGGTACTGCACCCGAAGCCGGATCGTCGGCGACCCGACCCAGAACTTCAACCGCCGTGAGCACGAGGCTCAGCTCGAGTACATCCGTCGCACGCCGCAGGTCCGCGACGTGCTGATCTCGGGCGGGGACGGACTGACCCTGGCGCCGAAGCTGTTCGAGACGGTCATCCGTGGCCTGCGCGAGATCCCGCACGTCGAGATCGTCCGGATCGGCACCCGCGTCCCTGTGTTCCTGCCCCAGCGGGTGGACGACGAGCTCTGCGAGATGCTCGCCAGGTACCACCCGATCTGGATGAACCTCCACTTCAACCACCCGAACGAGATCACGCCCGAGGTCGCCCGAGCCGTCGACAAGCTGTCGCGGGCCGGCGTACCGATCGGCAACCAGTCGGTCCTTCTGGCGGGGATCAACGACTGCGTCCACATCCAGCGCGAGCTCGTCCATCGCCTGGTCGAGAACCGGATCCGTCCCTACTACATCTACCAGTGCGACCTCGTCGAGGGCGCCGGGCACTTCCGGACGCCAATCGGCAAGGGGCTCGAGATCATGGAGGGCCTCCGCGGCCACACCTCGGGCTACGCCGTGCCGCAGTACATCGTCGACGCGCCCGGCGGCGGCGGCAAGATCCCGGTCATGCCCAACTACCTCGTCAGCTACTCGGACCACAAGGTCGTCCTCCGCAACTACGAGGGCTACATCACGACCTACGAGGAGCCGACGCAGTACACGCCGCACGACAGCGCCGGCTGCGCGTATTGCCAGAACCCGCGACCGGAGCCCGGCCAGGAGGGCATCACCGGCCTCCTCGACGGCAAGCGGATGTGGATCGAGCCAGCCGGCTTCGAGCAGGTCCATGCCCGGGGCAACGTCGAGCAGCACCGCCTGCAGGAACCGTCCAAGTGGGTGCCCTACGGCGTTGGGGCGATCGAGGGCACAGCCGGGCAACCGCTGCCGGTCCTGGCGGTCGGTGACGGCAACGCCGGAGGGGCCGGGGCCGAGGCGCCGGCAGAGGGATACGGCCCCGGCGAGGAGCCGAGGCCGCCCGAGGGCGCGCCCACCGGGTCGGCCCACGGGGAGCTGCTCTAGCTGGCCCTCGGGAGGTCGCCGATCCCGGCCGGGCCGCCGGTCCTGGCCGTGCTGATCCCGGCGGCGAGAAGGTCGAGCGCCTTGAGTAGCTGCAGGTCGGCGCTCCTGGGCAGAGCCGTCGCGTTCATGCCGACGAGGTCCGTCGGTTCGAGCCGCGCGGCGCCGTCGGCCAGCGCCACCTGATAGTCGGGGGCGAGACCGACGCGCCAGATGGAGCGCCCGTCCGGGGTCAACCACTCGATGACCCCGATACGCAGGGCGGAGCCGTCCGTCAGGGGCACCTCCGAGACGACCGTGCCGGTGCCGAAGGTGGTCAGTCCGACGATCGGTGCCCGGCCGGCGTCCTGGATGGCGCCGGTCACGATCTCGGCCGAGCTTGCCGAGCCCTCGTCGACCAGCACCACGAGCGGGACGGTCGGCGCGAGCCCGCCCGGCTCGACGGGGGTCGGCGTCAGGACGCCCTTGGCGTCCCGTGACAGGTGGACATCTCCGCCGGTCAGGAACTCACTGGCGATGGCGATCGCCTCATTGACGTAGCCCCCGGGGTTGTCGCGCAGGTCGAGCACGATGCCGGTCGGCTCGGTCGCCAGGATGTCCTTCAGGGCGGCCCTGAACTCGTCTGCGGAACCGCTGGAGAACTGCCCGAGCCGGAGCATCACGACCGAAGAGCCGGGCACGGGGGCCCACGACACGGCGGGCTGCTCGATCGTGGCGCGGACCATGCTGGCGACGATCGGCTGGGCAGCGCCCTGCCGCTCGAGGGTCAGCACGACGGTCGTGCCTTCGCTGCCGCGCACCAGCGACACCGTCTTCTCGAGCCCGGCGGCCGCGACCGACGTGCCGTCGACGGCCACGATGCGGTCGCCCTGGCGGAGGCCCGCGGCGGCGGCGGGGCTGCCCCGCAGGACGCCCACGATGACGGTGCCGCCATCGCGCTCGTCCACCTCGATGCCGACGCCGACGAATGAGCCGGATAGCGCCTCGTGGGAGCGGTCGCGCTCCTCCGGTGTCATGAACGAGGTATGCCCGGGGTCGTCGATGGCCCCGGCCAGCCCCTCGATGGCGCCGTAGGCCAGGTCGCGGCCGCTGAGATCCGGCGCCCCGACGTAGCGCTCGTGGAGCAGATCCCAGGCCTCGCGGATCAGTGCGAAGTCCCCGGCATCGGCCGGGGTCGGCTGGGCTGCCGGACCGCCGAGGAGACCGGCCCGGTCGAAACCGGCTCCTGCGGTGAACATGCCGGCCGCGAGCGCAACGACCGCGAAACCGCCGAGGGCGCGACGGGCGAGCCGTCGGCGGCGGGTCGACGGGCGAGCGGCCATCGGGTCGGGGGAAGCTCGGCCATCCAGGGCGGAGGCGGGTCGATCGGCGCCGTTCGGCTGGCCTTCTGGCAGCTCGGCCCCGATCGGGACGGTGGGCGTGCCGGTCGTGTCGACCTGGGTGTCGGGAGCGGCGTCACTGTGCATATCGAGGCGAATCCTGACAGTTGCGTGTTCAACGGCGGTGGTCGGACGGTGAAGACTTCACCACCTGGCAGCCGATCCCTTCGCGCCGTTCCGCACGAGGGCTCGGCGCGAGCCCGCGGTTCAGTTGCGCCTTCCGGCGAAGATCCCCATCACCCGTCGGACATCGGCGCCGTCGGCCGCCTCGGGTCGCTCCGCGAGGTACAGCTCCAGCTGGCCGAGCGCGTCGCTGAAGCGCCCGACCCTGCCCAGCAGCAGACCGCGGTCGCGAACGTGGTCCGGGTCGGTCGGCTCGACGACGGCCAGCAGGTCGACTGCCCCGAGCGCCGCCGGCCAGTCGCGCTGGGCGAGGTGCACGGTCCGCAGGTTGCGGAGCATGCGGGCGAGGACCTGGCGGCGGTCGGCCGGGCGGAGCATGCCCGCGTGCAGCAGGACCCGCTCACCGAGCGCCCGACGGACGAGCGCCTGGCAGTCTTCAGGCGTGAGGCGCCGACCACCCCCCGCCGGATCGATGAGCACGCCACCGGGCGCACCGAGGATGAAGTGGCCGGGCAGCCCGATCCCCCAGAGCGGTACCCCGAGTCGGCCGGCCACCTCGAGCTCCACGACGGCCAGAGAGAGTGGCAGGCCGATCCGGCGCTCCACGACCCGGTCGAGCCGGCTGTTGTCGGCGTCCTGGTACTCAGCCGACGTCGGTGCCCGGAAGCCGACCTCTCGGTAGAGCACGTCGTGGAGGCGATCCCGGCGGACCTCGACCGGGTCGGTCTCGTCGCAGCGCGCGCGCACCTGCTCGGCGAGGCCGTCGATGGCCGCGAGGGTGGCGGCCGGGTCGAATCCTGGGCGGCCGTCGGCGGCGACGATGAGCGCCGCCTCCGCTAGATCGATCCGAGGCTCCGGACGCGCGACGAGCCGGGCGAACCGAGCGCGATTCGCCGCGCGGGTGGCCTCCAGCTCCGAGGGTGTCACCGCCGGATGGTACGCCGAGCCAAGCCAGGATCACGAACGTGCGGTCCGCGATCGGTCCCGGCGACGTCGCTGTCCGGTCGGTCCCCGCGCCGCGCGCCTTGCGCCGGACGAGCCCTCCCCGCGCCTCGCGCCGGACGAGCCTCCTCGCGACCGCAGCGCGGCGAACGCCCGCGCGGTCGGGCCCGGGCGGTAGCATGCGCCATGATGCGACGATTCCTCCTCCTGCTCGCCGGCAGTGGCTGGCTCCGCGAGCGCGTGCAACGCGCGCGGTTCGCCCGTCGAGCCGTCCGGCGGTTCATGCCGGGCGAGGAGCCCGAGGCCGCCCTGGCGGCGGCCGAGGCGTTCGGTCGCGAAGGCATCGGCACGCTGTTCACCCGGCTGGGCGAGAACGTCACAGACATCGCGGCCGCCGACGCCGTCGCCGAGCACTACCTGGCCATCCTCGGGGAGATCCGCGCCCGCGGCATCGACGGCGAGATCTCGATCAAGCCGACCCAGCTCGGCCTCGACGTCGACGAGGAACGCTGCTTCGACCACCTGACTCGCCTGGCGGCCCGGGCGGCCGATGTCGGCGGCGAGGTCTGGATCGACATGGAGTCGAGCGCCTACGTCGACCGGACGATCGGGCTGTTCGAGCGGGCGAGGCGGGCGCACCCCAACGTCGGGATCTGCCTGCAGGCGTATCTCCGCCGAACGGCCGACGACGTCCAGCGACTGCTGCCGCTCGGACCGTCGATCCGCCTGGTCAAGGGTGCCTACGCGGAGCCGGCATCCATCGCCTACCGGGATCGGCGCGCTGTGGATGCCAACTACCTGGCGCTCGCAGTGACGATGGTCGAGGCCTCGCGCACCGGGCGCGTTCGCCTCGGGTTGGGAACGCATGACGTGCGCTTGATCGAGCAGCTCGCCGAGCACGCGAGAGCCATGGGTCTGTCCAGGTCCTCGTTCGAGGTCCAGATGCTGTACGGGATCCGCGTCGACCAGCAGCGCCGGCTGGCTCGTGCCGGCTTCGTGGTGAAGGACCTCATCGCCTACGGCGATGCCTGGTACCCGTGGTACATGCGGCGCCTCGCCGAGCGGCCCGCGAACGTGCTGTTCGCGCTCCGGCAGATGCTGCCCTTCTGAACCGGCAGGGCCCTCGCGGGGACGCCCGCGACCGCCGTGCTATCCTCCCTCTCAATTCCTACCGGATTACTCGGAGATAGACGTCCCCGTGACCGAGATCCACGCCGCCCCCGTTCGGCTCGAGCTGCGGTCGGCACCGGCCGGGATGCCCGAGCCGTCCCTGGCGCCGCCGGTCATCGCCGAGTCCGGCGACCCGTTCACGGCCCTGCGGATCGTGGATCTCGTCGCCCGGCTGGAGCGCGGCCGGCCGATCCGCATCTCCGACATCGCAGCCCGGCTCGACGCGGACTATCTCGACTGGCTGTTCCCGGAACCGGTCGTGGTGGACGTGCTGCTCCAGCTCCAGGCGAACTGGCTGACCGACTACCGGAACCAGTCCGGGATCGTGCTGGACAGTGGTCCGCAGGGCGCCACCGTCGCGCTCGAGGACAGCAGCCGGCTCGATCCGTGGATCGTCCGCCAGGCCCAGCGAGTGGCGGCCGACTGCCGTGAGCGACTGGCCGCATTCAGTCGGCTCGACCGACCGGCGGGCGGCTGATGGCCCCGATCATCGTCACCACGCGGGCCCCGTCTTCGGGCCGCTGCGCGTGTCGCAGGCGGGTCCTGTCATAGCCGACCGCGACCCGCCGCCCTGAACCGTCCGATCTGGCCGCCGCGCGTCGCGCGGCACGCAGCAGGAGTCTCCCGATGAACGCCACCCGTCCCGCCACCGATGTGCTCGTCTCCGCCGACTGGGCCCTCGACCACCTTGGCGACCCATCCGTCCGCTTCGTCGAGGTCGACGTCGACACGACCTCGTACGCTCAGAGCCACCTGCCCGGCGCCGTCGGCTGGGACTGGACAAGCCAGCTCTCGGACGGGGTACGCCGCGACATCGCCGGCCGCGAGGACTTCGGCGCGCTCTTGTCCCGAAGCGGTATCGGCCCGGACACGACGATCGTGCTCTACGGCGACAACAACAACTGGTTCGCCTGCTGGGCGTACTGGCAGCTCAAGCTCTACGGGCACGTCGACGTCCGCGTCCTCGACGGCGGGCGCAAGTACTGGCTCGACAATGGTCTGGCGCTCACGACCGATGTCCCGGCCTATCCCGAGACGGGCTACCGGCTCCCGGTCGCCGACCAGACCCTGCGGGCCTTCCGCGACGACATCCTGCCCCGGCTGGGCGATCCCGGCCTCGCGCTCATCGACGTTCGCAGCGCGCCCGAGTTCAATGGTGAGGTGATCGCTCCGCCGGGCATGACCGAGACCGCCCAGCGGGCGGGCCACATCCCGGGCGCCGTCTCCATCCCGTGGGCCCAGGCGGTCCGCGAGGACGGCAGGTTCAGGAGCCCGGACGAGCTGGCAGCGCTCTACGGCGCAAAGGGCATCACGCCGGACAGGGATGTCATCGCCTACTGCCGTATCGGTGAGCGGAGCAGCCACACCTGGTTCGTCCTCCACGAGCTGCTCGGCTTCCAGCGGGTCCGGAACTACGACGGCAGCTGGACCGAGTGGGGGAGCATGGTCGGCGTGCCGATCGAGAAGGCGCCACCGACCGGCTGAAGACCGAGCGCCGGGGCCCGAGACCCGCCTGAGGGCCGCAGCCCGCGGGTCGAGGGCTCGGCCCCGGCGTCACAGGAACGACGGGTTCGGCAGGATCCGCTCGGGATCGATGAGACCGGGCTCGCTGGCCATGTACGTGTCGCGATCGAGGATCCGGAAGCCGTTCGCGAGGAGGATCGCGACGATCGGGCTGGGGCCGAGCACGCATGTCCCGACCAGGCCATCCGGCGAGCCGGCCGCGCGCAGGGCCGCCATCGTCGGCGCGGTGCTCTCGACGCCCGGGGCGACGTGGAAGTTGCTCATCCAATGGCCTCGGCCGCGCAGCTTCGCACGCTCATGTCCCGCCGCGATGACGAGCGAGCCCTCGCGGACGACGAAGGCGCGGCTCTCGGGCTGGCCGGCCCAGTAGCGGTGGTCCTCCGGGCGGTCGATCCCGGTCCACTCTCTTTCATGAGTGGCGACCGCATCCGCCGCCACCTCGTCGACGAGCAGACCGGAGGGTGCCGCGGGCAGCCGGAGCGCCTCTCCGCTGACGTAGAGGGTCGGCCACCACGGGCGCATCCCGAAGGCGATGTAGAGCGGCATCGCCCGCGGATCGTCCGAGGCGAACGTCGTTCGCGGTCCCGGCGAGTCGTACAGTTCGGCCAGCAGCCTTCGCCCGATCCCGAGGCCCTGGAACGCGGGTCTGACCCACAGGTCGGCGAGGTGACGACCGCGGGCCGTGTCGACCGTCGCCCCGAACCCGGCGAGCCCGTCGCCACTATCGGCGACGACGACCCGACCGCGAGCGAGCAGGTGCTCGAAGTACGCGTCGATCGCCTCCGGATGCGACGGCTCGGTCGGGTCGGCCGGACCCTCGGTCTCCTCGACGATGGCGCGCAGGACCGGGAGATCGCGGGCGGCGCCGGCACGGAGTAGCACGCCCGCGCTGCCGAGAACGCTGGCGTCACCGCCACCCTGCGAGATCATCGCGATACGCGGGCGTCGGGACGGCGCCCGTACCGTTCCATCACGGCGACGAGCCGGTCGTGGGGCAGCGCGCGGGACGTCAGCCCGTCCCGCCCGGTCATCGTGTGGGCGGCGACGAGCGCGTTGATGATCGCCTCCTCGGTCGCCTCGATGACCGCCTCGAACAGCGGGCTGATGGCATCGTCGAGCACCATCCGCACGTCGATCTCGCGGCTGGCGTCCCGACGGGCGGTGAGCGGCAGGCCCCGATTGCCGGTCGCGAACGCCAGGAACAGGTCGCCCGAGCTGTTGGCGCCGGTGCCACCGACCCGCGCCATGCCCAACCCCGCCCGCTGGGCCAGCCGCTCGCACTGGTGCGGCAGCAGCGGCGCGTCGGTGGCTACCACGCCGATGATCGAGCCTGCGTCGCCGATCCCGCCCGGGCGCTCGCGCAGGCCTGGCACCTCCGTCAGCGGGATCTCGCGGCCGACCGGCACCCCATCGACGCGCAGCCACGAGCGTCGGCCGTAATTCGCCTGCACGAGCGCCCCGACCCTCCAGCCGCCACGCTCCGACGCGACGACCCGCGACGCGGTCCCGATGCCGGCCTTGAAGTCGTGGCAGATCATCCCGGTGCCGCCGCCGACGCAGCCTTCCGACACGGGCCCGCCGGCTGCAGCGGCGATGGCCGCGTCGACGTGCTCCGGGCGGACGTGGAAGCCGTTGATGTCGTTGAGGTCGCCGTCGTAGGTCTCGCCGACGACCGGCAGTGACCAGAATGACTCGTCCGGCAGGTGCGACCGGGCGGCATGGGCGACGAGCGCGTCGCGCACCACGCCGACCGAATGGGTGTTGGTGATCGCGACGGCACCGGCCAGCAGGCCGGTCTCACGGATCCACTCCAGGCCGGTCATGTCGCCGTTGCCGTTGAGCCGATGGCAACCGGCGAACACGGGCTCGATCCAGACGTCGCCGTCGTGGGGGATGACGACGGTGACGCCGGTGCGCACGGGGCCCTGTCCCACGATGAGCGGGCCGTCGCCGCGGATCAGCGTCGTGTGTCCGACCCGGATGCCGGGCACGTCCGTGATGGCGTTCAGCGGCCCAGGTCGGCCCTCGCCGATCGTGATCCCGAGGTCTCGAGCGCGCATCGGCCCTCCATCGCGAAGCGTCGGCGTCCCACGCTGATCACCGCGGGTCGACGGCGTGATAATGCGCTCGATGCCCGTCATCGCGCCCGCTCCGTCCGTTCCCCGCCCGTCGCTCGATCCGGGCCCGATTCGGCTCGAGCGTTGGCCGGCGCTCGACGGCTTCGCACCGATGGACGCCGCCGATGCGCTCCGTGACCTGCCCGGGCTGGCCCTGCTGGAGACGGCCCGACCGAGTCGCCGCGATCGCTGGACGTTCCTCGCCGTCGACCCTATCGCGGCGCTCGATTCGCCGGCCGCCGGCCCGGATCCGTTCGTCGACGCCCGACGGCTCTTGGGTCGTCTCGCGGCGGGGGCCGCGGAGACCCGCGGCAGGGATTGCCCGCCCTTCCTCGGCGGCCTCGTCGGCTACCTCGCCTACGACCTCGGTGGGCGGCTCGAGCGGCTCCCGCACCGGGTGCCGGATGACCAGGACCTCCCGTTGCTCAGGCTCGGCCTGTACGACCGCGTCGTGGCCTGGGACCGCCGATCCGGGCGGGCGTGGCTGGCCGGCCGCGCGGTCGACGGTGATGCTTCCGCGCTCGACCGGCGGCTCGCCGAGCTGCGGGCACGCCTGGAGGAGCGTCTCCTCGGGCCGGTCCCGGCGCCACCGTTCGGCGCGCCGCCGGACGCGCTCCTGTTCACGTCGTCGCTGGACCGTCGGGCGTATCTGGGCGGCGTCGCGGCCGTGCGCGAGGCCATCGCCCGGGGCGACATCTACCAGGCCAACCTGACACGTCGGCTCGAGGTCGCGTTCGCCGGTGATCCATGGCCCCTCTACCGGCGCCTGCGGACCGGCGACCCCGCGCTGTTCGCCGCCTATCTGGACCTCGGGTCGGGCGCTGGCGGCGTCCCGCGCGCCATCCTCTCGGCCTCGCCCGAGCCGTTCCTGGCGGTCGACCCCGACGGCGTCGTGACCACCGACCCGATCAAGGGCACCCGGCCGCGCGGGCGCGATCGCGAGACCGACCGGGCGCTGGCCGCCGAGCTGCTGGCGAGCGCCAAGGACCGCGCCGAGAACGTGATGATCGTGGACGTGCTGCGCAACGACCTGGGTCGCGTCTGCGTGCCCGGCAGCATCCGCGTGCCCCGCCTCTGCCGGCTCGAGCGGACCGCCACGGTCCAGCACCTCGTGTCGACCATCACCGGTCGTCTGGCGCCCGGCCGCGACGCCTTCGACCTGCTCGCGGCGAGCTTCCCAGGGGGCTCGATCACCGGCGCCCCGAAGCTGCGCGCGATCGAGGTCGTCGACGACCTCGAACCGGTCCGACGCGGCCCGTATACCGGCGCCCTGGGCTGGTTCGGTCCCGACGGCGCGATGGGCACGAGCATCCTCATCCGGACGCTCGTCGCCGACGGTCGGCGCCTCAGCCTCCACGTCGGCGGCGGCATCACCTGGCGGAGCGACGCCGCCGAGGAGTGGGACGAGACGGTGGCGAAGGCGAGCGGCCCGCTCGGCGCCATCGGCGGGCGGGAGATCGGCGGGCGGGAGATCGGCGGGCGGCCGTAGACCGGGCAGCGCGCAGCATCGCCCGGCTCGGCTACCATCGCCGACCATGATGGCCGAGTCGGCGCCGCCCGCCCTTCCGGTCGCCGGCCACCTCGGTGCCGGACGCCCGGCCGGGTGGCGCCGATGCTGAGCGCCCGCCCGGAGCACGTCTGGCTCGACGGGCGGCTCGTGCCGGCCGACGCGCCGCATCTCCACGTGACCGACCGAGGATTCCAGCTCGGCGACGGGTTGTTCGAGACCCTTCGCGCTCGCCGCGGCGTGCTCATCGAATGGGCCGAGCACCTCGCCCGGCTGCGGGAAGGAGCCGAGGCGCTGGTCATCCCGTTGCCGTCGGGTGCCATCCTCGAGGCGGGCGTGCGGGATCTTCTGGACGCCGAGCGGCTGTCCGGTCCCGGTGACGAGCGGTTCGCTCCCGGAGACGCGGCGATCCGAATCACGATCAGCCGTGGCCCACTGGGGCGACGTGGCACCCTGCCGCCGGGCTGGGACCACACCGCTCCCACGATCGCCATCCAGGCCTGGCCGTACGCGCCACCCGCCTCCGGGCTGCTGGAGCGCGGAGTTCGCGCGATCGCCTCGACCGTCCGCCGCGACCCCGCCTCGCCGCTGACCGGGATCAAGGCCACCTCGCGCGCCGACTACGTCTACGCGAAGCTCGAGGCCACGCGCGGCGGAGCGGATGACGCCCTGTTCCTGACCCTCGACGGGCGGGTCAGCGAGGCCACGAGCGCCAACGTCTTCGCGATCGCGGGCAACGAGCTGATCACGCCCACGACGTCGGCCGCCATCCTGGCCGGTACGACGCGCACCTGGCTGCTCACCGACGAGGCGATACCGGCGCTCGGCCTGACCGCCGTCCAGCGAGACATCGGACCCGATGAGCTGGTGGCCGCCGACGAGGCGTTCCTGTCGTCGTCGGTCGCCGGGATCGTGCCGCTCGTGGCGCTCGACGAGCGGCCGATCGGGACGGGCCACCCCGGCGAGCGGACGATCGCCCTGCGCGCCGCCCGCGAGCGCTGGATCGACGCGGTCTCGCTGACGGCCCCCGCGACCTCCTGACCGTCTCGCCCTAGACTCGGCGACATGACCCTGACCCGCGACGAGCTCGTCGACGGCACGCGCCGTCTGATCGCCGAGGGCGAGCGCCTCCAGGCGCAGCCCTCGATCGGCGCGCTGCGGACATGGCTCCAGCTGTCGGACGACCTGCTCGCGACCGCCTGGGGGAGCATGGACCGCTATCACCTCGCCTGGCTGATGGTCGGCAAGCCGCAGGACGTCGTCCGCGGACGCCCGATGACCGACGACGAGGAGGCGGCCTACGTCCGCCAGGTGGCCGAGCAGAAGACGGCGGCGCTGCGGATGAGCCTCGATGCCGTCGAGCGGCAGGGGATGCCCTTCGTCGGAGAGCGCGGCGGGGTCGCGCCGGGGCAGGGGATGGGGCGCCTGCCGACCTCGGTCGCCGACCCCGGGTTGGCCGATCGCTTGGCCGAGGCCCGCCGGCAGGCGGCCGAGCACGTCGACCATGACGCACCCCGGGCTCCGAGACCGGAGAAGATGCAGCGGTGAGCGAGCGGCCGGCCGGGAACCGCGTTCCGGCGCTGGGTGGCGAGCGCACGGTTCCGGCCCCCGACACCATCGCCCGCGACTACCTCCTGCTGTCGCTCCGCCTCGATCAGCGTGACCCTGGGTTGGTGGACAGCTACCTCGGGCCGGCCGACCTCAAGGCCCAGGTGGACATGGAGCAGCCGCCATCGCTTGCGCAGCTGCGCGACGCCGCCGTCGAGCTGCGGGCCCGGGTCGAGGGCGAGGTCGCGGAGCCCGCCCGGCGGGCGTGGCTGGTGGCCCAGCTGGTGGCGCTGGAGGCGCGAGCGGCCGTGCTCGGCGGCGAGCCGACGTCCTACCTGGAGCAGGTCACGCGGGCCTTCGCCTGGACGCCGGCGCGCCGACCAGAGGGCGTCTTCGACGCGGCCGCGGCGGAGATCGACCGCCTGCTGCCCGGCGAGACGCCCCTGGACGAGCGCCTGGCGGCCTGGGACGCGCATCTCATCGTCGATCCCGATCGCCTGTCGGCCGTTCTCGATTGGCTGGTCGCCGAGCTGCGCGACCGGGCGACGCCGCGTTTCGGCGTGCCGGTCGGAGAGTCGCTTCGGGTCGCCCTCGTCCGGGGGCAGCCGTGGGGCGCCTACGACTGGTACGACGGCGGGCTCCGATCGAGGGTCGACCTCAACGTGGACCTGCCGATCCGCGCTCCGGATCTCGTGGACACGATCGCCCACGAGACCTACGCCGGGCACCACCTCGAGCATGCCTGGAAAGAGGTGAGCCTGGTCGAGGCGGCCGGCCATCTCGAGGCCAGCGTGATCCTCCTCCTCGCACCCGAGAGCCTGGTGAGCGAGGGTCTGGCCGATCTCGGACCACTGCTGCTGGTACCGCCGTCAGCCCGAGTCGACCTCCTGGGCGAGATGTTCGCCCGGGCCGGCCTGGCCATCGGCCGCGATCCGGTCGTCGCCCGGGAGGCCTCGGAACGGGCCGTCGCCCTGGCGCCGCACCGTCGCCGGCTCGCCGAGGTCGCCGTCAACGCCGCCCTGCTGCGCTGGCACGACGGCGCCACCTCCGACGAGACGCTGGCCTACCTTCGGCGCTACGGTCGGTTGTCCGAGGAGCGGGCGCGCAAGCGCCTCGGGTTCATCGAGCATCCCCGCTGGCGGACCTACGTCCACGTCTACTACGAGGGTGAGCCGCTCCTGCGCCGATGGGTCGACGCGGCGCCCGACGGCGACCGCGATGCCCGGTTCCGCCGGCTGCTGCGCGAGCCGCTCACGCCGGGGGCCATGGCGGCCGACCTGGACCAGGCCGGGGCATGACCGCGGTCCCGAAGCCGCCGGTCGACCACGCCCGGCCGAGGATGGTCGGGTCGTGCTCGCGCGGGTCCGAGGCCGGGCCGGCCGTCAGAGCTCGCGGACGAACATCACCCGGTCTTCGCCAGGGTAGTCGTAGTCGCTGAAGGCGGGCGTTCCGTAGAGTCGCCGGCTGCCCGGTGCCTCGCTGGGGCGAAACCCGAGTGCGAGGTGGAACGCGACCGACGCCCGGTTGCCGGGCCACGTGATGGCCCTGACGCGTTTCACGCCGAGGCCGCGCATCTCGTCGAAGAACCGTTCGTAGAGGCTCCGTCCGACGCCTCGCCGCCGGAGGTTCGGGTCGGCCGCGATCATGTGGACGTAGGCCTCGTCGGGGTGGTCGGGCGATCGGAAGCCGATCAGGAAGCCCGCCAGCTGGCCGGTCCGGGCCTCCGCGATCAGCGACGTCCCGCTGAAATGCTGGAACCAGAGGCGCGGCAGGAGCTGGTGCAGGCGGCGCTCACCCCACCACTGATCGACGAGCCGGACGATCGTCGGATGGTCGTCCTCGGTCGGGCGGCGGAAGCTGATCGCCGGCGGAGCCGTCGTCATCCGACGGATCAGCGGGTGCTCAGCCAGGCTGTCCCGCCGGCGAGCAGGAACTGGAGCGGCACGAGCGCGCCGTAGACCTCGCCGAGGAAGTCGAACAGGCCCAGGCTCCCGCCCTCGACACCCGCCCAGAGCCAGAGACCGACCTGGGCGACGGCGATGGCGGCCAGCGATGCCCCGACCGCGATCGCGAGGCGGGACGCCTGCGAGCCCGCCTCGCCGGCCCCCGCGTTGACGCCGACCGCCGTCAGCCGGCCGAGGAACACGGCCACGACGATGAGCCCGGCGGTGAACGTGAACAGCCCGCCCAACACGACCAGCACCAAGGCCAGGAACAGGGCGACGGAACCGCCGATGAGAGCACCCCGGGCCAGCGACGGCCCGCCCTGCTCACTGCCCGGAGCGGTGCCGCGGGCCGTCTGGACGTAGCGCTGGGAGGGCGGTACCTCGAGCTGTCGTCGGACGGTGGGCCCTGCAGCCTCGGGCGGCCGCTCGCCAGGCT
>Ga0210334_10283270_pt1 | contig 19376 bp, 23 predicted proteins | sample S306metaT_FD_164440 | JGI IMG/M metagenome (GOLD analysis project Ga0210334, IMG submission 164440) | Metatranscriptome of estuarine sediment microbial communities from the Columbia River estuary, Oregon, United States - S.306 (Metagenome... | ecosystem: Environmental > Aquatic > Marine >... | reverse complement strand
GCCGAGGCGATCTCGTCGGCGGCGGCGCGGACGGTGACCCGCATCGTGCGGCCGTCGGCGTCGGGCGACCCGCGGAGGTCCTCGAGCGGCTCGATGCCGCTGACACCGATCGCGACGTCCACGATGCCCCAGCGCCACGGCCGACCGAAGCTGTCGGACACCAGCACCGGCAGGTCGATGTCGAGACGCTCCCGGAGCGCGGCCCTGATGCCGGCCGCCGAGGCGTCGGGGTCGGCCGGCAGGAGTGTCACCACATCGCCCGAGTCGGGTCCCACGTTGCTAGCGTCGACGCCGCCGTTGGCGCAGACGAAGCCCTGTGGCGTCTCGGTGATGAGCACGCCATGCTCCATCCGGACGATCCGACGCGCCTCGCGGAGCACGACCTCGAGCTGGCGAGGGTCGCGGTCCCAGCGCTCGGCGAAGGCGACGGCCTCGGGACGGGGCTCGATGGTCGTCAGATCAACGATCGCGCCCTCCGCTTTGGACACGACCTTCTGGGTGACCACGAGCACGTCATCCTCGCGCAGCGGGTGGATGCCCGGCGTTCGCTCGAGCGCATCGGCAAGGAGCGTCGCCAGGTCGTCGCCCGGCCGGATCTCGGGGATTCCATCGAGCGCGATCACGAGCAGCGCTTCAGGGCCGGCCATCACGCGTGCGCCCGTGGGGAGGTCTCGTTTTGGAGCAGGTCCTCGGGCGTGTCCAGGTCCTGGGCCAGGGGCCCGTCGAGCTCAACGTACCGGGCACCCGTGGCCGCAGCTTGGGCGGCGTGGGCGGCGCGGCTGTCGCCGCCGAAGGCGAAGTCGATGACGTCGGGCGGTACGAGCAGGAGGGCGTTCGTGCCCCGGCCGTGGCGATCGGGGACGAGGGCGACGGTAGCGCCGCGGGCGTCCTCGGCCAGCGAAACGAGGGGCGCGACGGCCTCCGGAGTGGCCAGGGGAAGGTCCGACGGCAGCACCAGCAGCGCGGTCGCTCCCCTGGCCGACGCCTCAGTCCGCGCCTCGTCGAGCGCACCGTTCAAGCCGGATCCGACCTGGCGGAGCGGCCGGGCTCCGACCTCGTCGGCCAGCGCGAGCACGGCCGGATCGGGGCTGACCACGAGGACCTCGTCGATGCCTGGTGTCGTGAGGGCCGCCCGCGCTACCCGCTCCAGGAGACCGGCCACGAGATCCCGGCGCTCCTCCGCGTCCAGCACCTCGCCGAGGCGCGACTTGGCGCCCTCGAGGGCTCGCAGTGGGATGACGGCGATCAGGCGGGGGGTCATCGGCCAAGGGCTCACGGGCGGGCTGTCGATCGGCCCGCGAGGTCGGCGGCGAACGCCAGCGTCTCCGCAGCGAGCCGGGTCCGCGCGACGTCGTCGACCATGATGGTGTCTGCGCTGTGGGTCGCGACACCCAGGGCAGCGATGTCTCCGGCCAGCGCTGTGTCGATGTCGTCGAGCACGAAACCGTCGGCGATCCCGGCGTACAGTCGGGCCACGCCGAGGGCGCTCGCCTCGCCACCGAGCGAAACGAGCATCCGGTCGGCGGGACCCTTCAGGGCTCGCCCGCCGACGATCGGCGACACGGCCACGACCGGCGTTCCGCCACGTCGTGCATGCGAGAGGGCGTCGTGCATCCCCGGCACCGCCAGGATCGGCCCGACGGACACGAATGGGTTGGACGGCGCGATGACGATCGCCTCGGAAGTGCCGACCGCGTCCTCGATCTCGGGCGTGATCCGCGCCGTCTCGACGTCGCGGAACCGAACCTCGCGCACCATCGGCTCCTGGTGGCGGCGGACGAAGTACTCCTGGAACTCGAGCCACCCCTCGTCGGTCCGGACCTCGGTCCGGACCGGCAGATCGCTCATCGGCAGGATCCTCGCCGCGATGCCGAGCGAGCGCTGGAGATGACGAGCCACGTCGGTCGGCCGATCGCCCCGCCGCAGCCGGGCCGTCCGGAGCAGGTGCGTCGCCAGGTCGCGATCGCCGAGGGCGAACCAGGTGTCTTCGCCAAGCCGGGTCAGCTGCTCCATCACCCGCCACGTCTCGTCGCGTAAGCCCCAGCCACGTTCGCGGTCATCGAGGCCGGCCAGCGTGTAGAGGATCGTGTCGTGGTCGGGCCACACCTCGAGCCCGTGGCGCTCGAGGTCGTCGCCGGTGTTGACGACGACCGTCAGACGCTGACCGAGCAGGGCCTGCAGGCCGGATGCCAGCTTCGCGCCGCCGACGCCCCCGGCGAGGGCCACGACCTGGCGGGCGGTCATCGGGCATCGACCTCCGGCGCGAGTTCGAACAGCTCGGCCCACTCGGTTCGCTCGGCGGTCCGACCCATGGCCTGCCGTAGCTCCGCGAGCGCAGCCGCTCGTGCCTCGCCCTCGAGGAGCCTGGCACGGTAGGCGCCCTGGCCTGACCGCGTCCGAAGTCGACAGCTGGGGTCGGCCACGAGGTTCGCCGCCCAGGCGCGCTCCGCGCCCCCGGCCGCGATGAGATATCGCCCTCCTGATCGGGGAACGACGCCGACGGGTGTGGTCCGTGCCTGGCCGCTGACTCGGCCCGTCGTCGTCAGCATCCCGGCGCGGCCGAGGCGGAACAAGAACCACCCACCCAGAGCGTTGAGCTTGATTGTGATCGGGTTCATGGCTGGCTCCTGCGCCTTGCCGGCGCCGCGCCGCGCTTCAGGCGCTCAGGACAGGTGGTCGTGGACGGCCGTCGTCCGGATCCGGAAGCTCACCCGGTGCTGCTTCTGGAAGCGCCCCCCGATGAGCCGCTCGGCAGCCTCTGGATCGTCGGCTTTGTAGGTGCGAGCGAGTCCGGCGATGTCAGCCTGGGCGATGGCCTGGTCGTCGTCGATCCGCTCGACCATGCCCGACAGCCCGATCCAGCGGTAGCCGTCGGCGGGATCGAGGACGGAGATGGCAACCCTTGGTTCGCGGCGCAGGTTGGCCGGCCAGCGTCGACCGTCGGCGCTGTTGACCATGATCCGGCCGTCCGGCTCGAGCCGGTACCAGACCACGGCGACGCGCGGCGTGCCGTCCGGATCGACGGTGGCGAGCGTCATGAACAGCGGTCGATCGAGGAACGCGCGAACCTGGTCGGGAAGACGAGTGCCGGTGGTGGCCGGGTCGCTGGTGGGCATGTCCCGATGATAGGCGCAGCGTGGGGAGGGTGCCGCCGGGCGCTCTGGCGCTGGCCGGTTGGTACTCCCGGTCAGGCGAGGCGCTCCCCGGCGCGGATCGCCACGGCCAGGCGGTTCTCGGGAGGCGCCAGCGGGCAGGACCAACGCGGGTCGAACGCGCACGAGGGCTGGTACGAGAAGTTGAGATCGACCACGAGGGTGCCGCGATCGGGATCGCCACCGAGGTCGGCGGACTTCGCGCCGTCGAGCAGGTAGCGGCCGCCCACATACGTCTCGCTCCCGTTCGTCGCGTCGGCGAAGGGCAGGAACAGGCCGCCCGAGTACTGGTCGACCCAGAACAGGGCGAGGGTCGCCGTCGCCAACGGGAGCGGCAGCGTCACCGTCCCGATGCGGCGCATCGGTGGGACGGATCCAGCGCTCGACGGCAGCCGCAGCGGCGCCATGCCACCCGGCCGCCGAGCGATCGGATCCGGCGCGTCCGGCGCGGTCGGGGTGAGCTCGACGACGACCGACTCGAACCGGAGAGAAGGATCGTAGGGCCAGTGACGAGCCCGGAAGCGCGACCGCGCCGCAACGGGCACCGGGGAGCAGGGGTGGGTTCGGAACAACTCCTCCCGGACACGTGCCCATCGGCGCCAGGCGGCATATGGATCGTTGGTCGCACGCGCCCGCACGTCGGCATGGAGATCGGCCACCCGGCGTCGCCAATCGGCGAGCGCCAGCGTCGAGGCGGGCCCGCCGAGATCGATCGCGCGGCCGGGGGTCGTCGCGTTGGCCGGCTCGTCCATCGACCGCACCGTACCGCCGTTGCCCGAGCGGGGGCAAGCCGCGGTAGCATCGCCCTGCCCCAGGCGCGACGGATGTGGCGTTCGGCGGCCCAGGACGGAACGAGAGAGGCGAACGCGATGGCGGACAGGGCGGAGATCGGCGTCTTCGGCGGCTCGGGGTTCTACTCGCTGCTGCCCGATGTCCGCGAGATCAAGGTCGACACGCCGTACGGCCCGCCGTCGGACAGCGTGTTCCTGGCCGACGTCGACGGTCGGTCGGTAGCGTTCCTGCCCCGCCACGGCCGGCGCCACACGATCCCGCCCCACCTGATCGACTATCGCGCCAACGTCTGGGCCATGCGCGCCCTCGGGGTCAAGGCCGTGATCAGCCCCTGCTCGGCGGGCTCGCTCCAGAAGCATGTCGCGCCCGGCGATTTCGTCACCTGCGACCAGTTCGTCGACCGGACATCTGGCCGCAAGGACACGTTCTTCGACGGGCCCGTCGTCAGCCACGTCAGCTCTGCCGACATCTACGACCCGACGCTGCGGTCGATCGCCGCCGCGGTCATCCGGGAACAGGGCATCACCCTCCATGAGCAGGGCACGGTGGTCGTCATCTCAGGGCCGCGGTTCTCGACGAAGGCCGAGTCGCGCTGGTTCACCCAAGCCGGCTGGGAGGTCATCAACATGACCCAGTACCCGGAGGCCTACCTCTGTCGCGAGCTGGGCATGGCCGTCGTCAACATCAGCCTCATCACCGACTACGACGCCGGCGTTCTCGAGGGCACCCAGGCGGTCGATGCCCAAAGCGTGCTGGAGGTCTTCCAGCAGAACGCCGAGCGGGTCCAGAAGGTGGTCCTCGAGATGATCCGGCGATTCCCGGCCGACCTCGATGCTCTCGGTGCCGGCGAGGCGCTCCGCTTCACGCGCGGCGACGGCCACGCCGTGTCGGCCGAGGACATCCGGCTGTTCGAGACCGGCCTCTAGGCGGGCCCCGCGTCGGTGTCGTCCGCTCCGCCCGATCCGCGCGCCTTCCTCCGACGGGGCCGCCAGCCGATCGGGGTGTCGCTCGGCGTCATCGACGTCGAGGCAGCCTGGTGGCTCGAGAGCGCCGGTCGCCTCGAGGCGGCCGGATATGCCGGCATCTGGGCGTGGGATCACTTCATCAGTCGCGGCGCGACGACGACGCCGGTGCTCGAGTGCTGGTCCATGCTCGCCCTCGCGGCTGGCCGGACGGAGCGCGTGACCGTGGGCAGCTTCGTGACCAACGTGATGAACCGGCACCCTGCCGTGCTGGCCCGGATGGTCGGCACGCTCCAGGTGGCGACCGGGGGCCGCGCCGTGCTCGGGATCGGCATCGGCGGGCACCCCGTGGAGCACGAGGCCTACGGCATCGAGTTTCCCGGCGTGGCGGAGCGGGTGGCCCGACTGGAGGAGGCGGTGGCCGTGGTCCGCGCGCTGTGGACGGGTGGCCCGGTCACGCGGCCGAGTCCCTTCTACCCGCTCAGCGGCGCGGTCGCCCACCCGGTGCCGGTGCCGCCCCCGCCCATCGTCGTCGGCGGCGAGTCCCCGGCCGGCGCACGGCTCGCGGCGCGGATCGGCGACGGGTGGACCGGCTTCGCCGATCGGTTCGGCGAGCTCGAGGCGGTCTACCGCGAAGCGCTCGAGACCGCCGGTCGGCGGCGAGCCGACACGGTCGTCCTGCTCGGCGTCCATGGTGGCTGGGCGGCCGGCGATTCGCTGCCCGGCTCGCCCTGGATCGAGCGTCCGCTGGAAGAGCTCGAACGGTGGCGGGAAGGCGGCGCCGATGGTGTCGTCATCCAGGCACGGACGCCGGCCGATGTCGATTCCCTGGTCGCCGCCGCCGAACGCTGGTGACGGCCGCCCGTTACAGCGTCCGATGGGTGTCGAGCGTCCCGCAAGCGTCCCGGTCGAGACCATGGCACCATCCCCGCCACAGTGATCCACCGATGACCGCTCCCCTCACCGCCCCGAGCCAGCCGCCTTCCGCCGAGCCGACGTCGACTGGCGCGCCAACGCACGGCTGCGTCCGCTGCGGCGCACCTGTGCCGCTCGACGTGGCGATGTGCGAGACGTGCAACCCGCTCGCGCTGGCACAGCCGTCCAGCTCGCAGGTGCACGGCACGGCGTTCCTGGGCGTCGGCATTGCCGTCGTCGCCCTGGCGCTGCTCGCAGGCTTCGCGCTCTCGGGGGCCGGGCCGTTCCGGGCCACGATCGCGTCGGTCGTCTCCGATCCGCCCGGCCTCAACGTTACGGTCACCGTCACCAACGAGGGCACGCGATCTGGATCGACGAGCTGCCGCGTCTACGACCCGAGCCTGGCCGGCGGCACCGAGGGCGCGCTCCTCCAGACGCCGCGCATCGAGGCCGGCGCCACCATCACATTCAACCAACGGATCACCGAGCTCGGGAGCGACCGGCGCGACCTGGCCGTCGTCTGTCGCGACCTGTGACCCCGGTCACCCAGCCGGCGAGCCCGGTCGTGACCCGGACCGCCTGGGAGCCGGAGCTCGTCTTCACGGTCGCGGAGGCCGAGGCGGCCGGCCGCTTGCTCATGGAGCGGTACGAGCGGCTCGAGCAGATCGATTACAAGTCGGCGCGCGACGTGGTGACCGAGGCCGACCATCTGTCCGAGGCGCAGATCATGGGGGCGATCCGAGCCGCCTTCCCGGCCGACGCGATCCTGGCCGAGGAGTCCGGCGAGCACGACCGTCGCGACGGGTCGGCCGCGACGGCCAGCCTGGGACGGACGTGGATCATCGATCCGCTCGACGGCACCGTCAACTACGCGAACGGCATCCCGTTCTTCTGCGTCTCGATCGCACTGGTCGTCGACGGACGGCCCAGCGTCGGGGTCGTCCACGACCCGACCCGGGGCGAGACCTATGCCGCGACCGTCGACGGTCCCACGACGCTCGTTGGGCACGCCGTGGCGGTGAGCGACAAGGAGCGGCTGTCCGATTTCGTGATCTCGCTCGCCCTCGGCGGACGCGCCGTCGCCACGCGCGCTCGAGCCGTGCGCCGAGCCGTGCGCATCCCCCGGTCGATGGGTTCCGCCGCGCTGGCGCTCGCGTACGTCGCGAACGGCCGCTTCGATGCCTTCATCCAGCAGGGCGGGCTGTCGACCTGGGACGTCGCGGCGGCGGGGCTCATCGCCGAACGGGCCGGCGCCACGGTGACCGACTTTGCCGGGGGTCCCTGGTTCGACCTCGCCCGTGGGGCCCGGGCGCTCGGGCTCGTCGCGGCCCCGCCGGCGCATCACCCGACGCTCCTGGATCTCGTCCGCGAGCGCCCCGCATCGACGGATCGCTCGGCCTAGCTGACCTGGCTTGCCCCCTGGCCGTCTCGCCAGCGGTGGGGACGGGAGCGCAGGCGCGGCAGCTCCCAGCGATCGCAGAAGGCCTGCCAGGCATCACGCGGCACGCCTCTCCAGCGCAGCTCCTCGGGCTCGCGCTGGGGCAGCGGGGCGTCCGTCCGCAGACGTGCCAGCTCGCGGTAGAGGAGGACCACGTCGTGATGCTGGGCGAGGGAAGCGGCGAGCCCGGCCGCGCCCCGCAGCGACGGCACGTCCCAATCCCTTGCCCGCTCCGGGATCGCCTCGATGGAGCCGTACCGCGCCAGCACGGCGGCGGCGCTCTTCGCTCCCCAGCCGGGGATCCCCGGATAGCCGTCGGCCGCGTCGCCCACCAGCGCCAGCCGGTCGGCGACGGAGGCGGGATCGACGCCCCACTTGGCGCGGACACCGGCGGCGTCGTAGGTCCGGTCTCGACGGCGGTCCCAGAGCACCACCCGGTCCTCGCGGACGCACTGGGCCATGTCCTTGTCCGGCGAGCAGATGATCACCCGATCGACGGCCGGATGGTCGATCCACCGGGCCGCCGCGGTGGCGATCGCGTCGTCCGCCTCGAACTCGACCATCGGCCAGAGCGCCAGCCCGAGCGCCTCGATCGCCTCCTCGGCGATCGGGAACTGGGCGAGCAACTCGGCGGGCACCCCGGCGTCGGTCTTGTAGCCCGCATAGAGGTCGTTGCGGAAGGAGCGGATGACCCGGTCCGTGGCGCACCCGAGGTGGGTCGCCTCCTGATCGCGGAGCAGGTAGAGGAGCTGCTCGACGAGCCCGGTCACCCCGGACAGGACGATGTCGTCCCGACCACGGACCGGGGGCCGGGGCGCGAAGTGGGCCCTGAACAGCTCGTACGTGGCGTCGACGAGGTGCAGGTCCATGGGGCGGGTCAGGAACCGGCGACCGGCTCGTCGGTCGCCGCCGCCGCTGGGGGTGGAGGGGTCTCGAGCAGCTCTCGGAAGCGACCGAGATCGGCCTGGAAGACGGCGGCCAGGATCGGTCGTTGCACGAGCGCTCCCAGCTCCGGCAGCAGCGGTGGCACGAGGGTCTCGTCCCAGGTGACGATGGTCGAGCGACCGTCCGAGCCGGCCTGCAGCTCGATGACACCACCCCCGGAGAAGAGCCCCGCATGCTGGATCGCGAAACGCCGCGGCGGACTGAACTCGACGATCTCGACCGGGTCGCTGACCCCGATGCCGAGGATCCGGACGTCGGCCTCACCGCGCGTTCCCACACCGATCGGCCCCGGGGTCAGGATCCGCACGGCCTTCATCTCCGTCATCCAGCGAGGCTGGCCTTCGATGTCGGCCAGCTCATCCCAGACCCGCTGGATCGGTGCCTCGATGACGACCATGCTGCGGATCGGCGTCGGCGGTTCCTCAGCGCGCCTGGCGGCCAGGATGCGGTCGGTGGCGTAGGCCGCGACCGCCCCGAGCGCCGCGAGGCGAACGAGGCGGACGAGTCGGGCGATCACCGCGGCACCGCCCGCCGGAGGTCGACGCCGGCCTCGCGCATCGCTTCCTCGGCCCGGGCGCCGTCATCCTGCTCGAGATCGACGGCGGCGACGGCGTCGAGGAGCACGGCGGTGTCGAAGCCGAGCTGGACCGCGTCGAGGGCGGTCGCCTTGACGCAGTAGTCGGTCGCCAGCCCGGCCACGACCACCCGCTCGATGGCGCGCTCGCGGAGGATGCCGGCCAGCTCGGTCGGGACCGTCTCACCGGACACCGGATCCCGCATCGTGAAGCCCGAGTAGCCGTCCTCGCCATGGGCTCCCTTGCGCACGACGGGCCCGACCATGGCGAGCCCCGGGTGGAGCGCCGCCCCCCAGGTGTCCTGGACACAGTGGACGGGCCAGGTACCTCCGTCCTGGGCGAAGTGCGGGGTGTGTTCCGGATGCCAGTCCTGCGTGTAGACGACGGTCGCACCACCCGCCAGGGCGGCGCCGATCTCGTCGTTGAGGACGGGCACGATGGCGTCGCCGCCCCTGACCGACAGGCTGCCGGCTGGGTCGGCGAAGTCGTTCTGGACGTCGACGACGATGAGCGCGGTGGCGGGGTCGTAGCGTTTCACGCTCGAAGGCTAGCGCAGGTCGACGAGACGGGCCCGCGGCGGCCTCAAGCGTCCTCTCGCAACCTGGCCGCATCCTGGCGGCACCCTACGGTGCAACGCGGGTGGGATCGGGATGCCGTACCCTGCGGGCGATGTACTTCGACGAGTTCAAGCAGCAGCTCCCCGACATCGACCCGGACGAGACCGAGGAGTGGATCGACTCCCTCGACGCCGTCCTCGATCAGGCCGGCGAGAACCGAGCCCGGTTCCTCCTCTACAAGCTCCTGAAGCGAGCGCGGCAACGCGACATCGGCGTGCCGGCCCTCACCCAGACTCGCTACATCAACACGATCAGCCCCGAGCAGGAGCCGTACTTCCCCGGCGACGAAGCGCTCGAGCGGCGGATCCGGCGGCTGATCCGCTGGAACGCCCTGGCGATGGTGCTCCGGGCGAACGCGTCGTATGCAGGCATCGGCGGGCACCTCGCCACCTATGCCTCGGCGGCCAGCCTCTACGAGGTCGGGTTCAACCACTTCTTCAGGGGCAAGGACGATCCGGGGGGCGGGGACCAGGTCTTCTTCCAGGGTCACGCCGCTCCGGGGATCTACGCTCGCGCCTTCCTCGAAGGACGGCTGACGACCGACCAGCTCGATCACTTCCGGCGCGAGACCGTGCAAGGTCAGGGCCTGAGCTCGTACCCGCACCCTCGCCTCATGCCCGACTTCTGGGAGTTCCCGACCGTCTCGATGGGACTCGGGCCGCTGGCGGCCATCTACCAGGCCCGCTTCAACCGCTATCTCCAGAACCGCGGTCTGCGTGACACGAACGGCCAGCGCGTGTGGGCGTTCCTGGGCGACGGCGAGATGGACGAGCCCGAGTCGCTGGCCGGGTTGTCCCTGGCTGCCCGGGACGGCCTCGACAACCTGATCTTCGTCATCAACTGCAACCTCCAGCGCCTCGACGGACCGGTCCGCGGCAACGCCAAGATCATCCAGGAGCTCGAGGGGCTGTTCCGTGGCGCCGGCTGGAACGTGATCAAGGTCGTCTGGGGACGCGAGTGGGACGAGCTCCTCGCCCGTGACGTGGACGGCGTGCTGGTCGAGAAGATGAACGACACGCTCGACGGCGAGTTCCAGAAGCTCTCGGTGAGCGGCGGCGCCTACGTTCGCGAGCACTTCTTCGGCCCCGACCCACGGCTGCGCCGCATGGTCGAGCACCTGTCCGACGACGATCTGGCCAAGCTCCGGCGCGGCGGGCACGACTACCGCAAGGTGTACGCCGCCTACAAGGCCGCCACCGAGTACCGCGGCGCGCCGACCGTGGTGCTGGCCAAGACGGTCAAGGGTTGGACACTTGGACCCGGCGTCGAAGCGCGCAACATCGCTCACCAGGCGAAGAAGGTGTCCGAGCAGGAGCTGCGCGTCTTCCGCGACCGGCTCGAGCTGCCGATCCCCGACGATCGCCTGGCCGAGGCGCCGTACTTCCACCCGGGCCCCGAATCCGAGGAGGTCCGCTACATGGTCGAGCGGCGACAGTCGCTCGGTGGGCCGCTGCCGAGGCGCGTCGTGCGGTCCGCGCCGCTGCCGGCGCCCGCCCCGGAGGTCGACGCGGAGTTCGCCGCCGGGAGCACGACCCCGGTCAGCACGACGATGGTGTTCACCCGCGTGCTGCGCAACCTGCTCCGCGACCCCGGGCTCGGTCGGCACATCGTGCCGATCATCCCGGACGAGGCCCGCACGTTCGGCATGGACCCGCTGTTCAACGAGGTCGGCATCTACGCCGCGGCGGGTCAGCGCTACGAGCCGGTCGATTCCGAGCTCGTGCTCAAGTACCGCGAGGCGCAGAACGGCCAGGTGCTCGAGGAGGGGATCACCGAGGCCGGGTCGATGGCGAGCTTCCAGGCCGCGGCCACCAGCTACGCCACGAACGGCACCCCGATGGTGCCCTTCTACATCTTCTACTCGATGTTTGGCTTCCAGCGGACCGGCGACCAGGTCTGGGCGGTCGGCGACGCACGAGGCCGCGGCTTCATGATGGGAGCCACCGCCGGCCGGACGACCCTCCACGGCGAGGGGCTGCAGCACGACGACGGACACACCCACGTGCTGGCCTCGACCGTGCCCAACGTCCGCGCCTACGACCCCGCCTATGCCTACGAGCTCGCGGCGATCGTGCGCGACGGCATCGAGCGGATGTACGGCCGGGGCGAGGACGTCTTCTACTACGTCACGCTGTACAACGAGAACTACCCGCAGCCGCCCCGACCCGGGGGCGAGGCGGTCGACAAAGCGATCGTCCGTGGGCTCTATCGCCTGCGACCGGCGCCGGAGCTCGAGCGTCAGTCCGGCCAGGTCCGTCTCGTCGGGTCGGGCGCGATCCTCCAGCAGGTCGTGGCTGCCCAGGCGCTGCTGGCTGAGCGGTTCGCGATCGCCGCCGAGGTCTACAGCGCACCCTCGTTCCAGCAGCTCCGACGCGATGCACTGGAGGTCCAGCGCTGGAATCGGCTGCATCCGGACCGGGCGCAGCGGGTGCCGTACGTGGCCCAGGTGCTCGGCGCCGACGGAGGACCGATCGTGGCCGCCACCGACTGGATGCGGGCCGTGCCCGACATGGTCGCCCGCTGGCTTCCGGACGACTACGTCTCGCTGGGCACCGACGGCTTCGGGCGGAGCGACACTCGCGAGGCGCTGCGAGCGTTCTTCCAGATCGACGCACCGGCGATCGCTGCGGCGGCACTGTCCCAGCTTGCCCGCGCCGGCTCGTTTCCCGCAAAGCGCGCCGCCAAAGCGATCCGGGAGCTCGGACTCGACCCGGACGGCCCCGACCCGCTCGACCTCTAGCGCGGCCCGGAGCGACCTCGATCGAGGGTGGCCGCTTCTGAGGGGCCTGGCGAACCGGCCGGCGGCGGTCGCCGCCCGGCGTCCGGTGCGGCGGAGGGGTCGGCCGGCGAGGTGTTCGCGGTCGCGTTCCGACTCGGGCTGACTTCATTCGGCGGTCCGATCGCCCCCATCGGCTGCGTTCGCGAGGCATACGTCGTCAGGCGGCCGGCTGGACGAGGCGATCGCCGTCGTGGGCGTCTGCGCGGCCGCGGGTCTCGTGTTGCCGGCGCCCCCCGGTCAGGGCTGGGCTCGCGCGCGACGGGCTGCCCGCTCGCGACGGCGATCGCTCGCTCGTCGAGCGGATGAGCCATCGCGGCGGCGCCTCGGAGTGGGGGTTGTCGCCCCTTGACAGCTGGCTGTCGCGTGGTACCCTGCGCAACAAATGAGCAGGATGCTGCACGAATGAGCATCTCACCGGACACACCGCTCGCGGGTTCGCCGAGCCGCCTGGACGGCGCCGCAGCGGCCGCGGTCATGGCGCCCCCCGACGATCCGTCGTCGAACGAGACGAAGACGATGCTCCGCGCCGCCCAGCTCTACTACCGCCTGAATCTGACCCAGGACGAGGTCGGCAAGCGTCTCGGCCTGAGCCGGTTCAAGGTCGGCCGGCTCCTGGACCGGGCGCTCCGCGAGTCGGCCGTGCGGATCGAGATCGTCCACCCCGCCGCGCGGCTGGTGGCGCTCGAGGACGCCCTCGTCGAGCGGTTCAGGCTCCGGGCCGCCGTCGTCGTCGACGTGCCGGCCACGGGCTCTCCTGCCGATGACGAGCTCCTGGCGCGCGAGCGCGTGGCCACGGCGGCGGCCGCTCACCTGGCCGCCATCCGCCCGGAGGGGGCGATCGGCGTCTCCTGGGGCCGGACGATGCTCGAGCTGGCCGCGCATCTCCGCCCCGGCTGGACGTCGGCGACCGAGATCGTGCAGCTCAACGGAGCGATCTCCCGCTCCGTCCGGCCGACGCGCGCCCAGGAGGTCGTCGAACGGTTCGGGACCACGACCGGCGCCGCCATCCGGCTGATGGCCGCGCCCGCGATCGTCGGCTCCCCCGAGCTCCGCCGGGCCCTCGAGGACGATCCCGCCGTCGGCGAGACGCTCTCCGCCGCCCGCACGGCCCCGACCGCGGTCTTCGGGATGGGCGTGCTGGGGCCGGACAGCGTTCACGTGGCCTCCGGCTACCTGGACGACGAGGAACTTGCTGCGCTCACCGAGGCGGGGGCCGTCGGCGACATCCTCGGCCGTTTCCTGGCCGCCGATGGCCGCATCGCCCTACCGTCGCTGGACGAACGCACGGTCGGCCTGCCGCTGACGGACCTGCGGGCGAAGCCGCTTTCGGTCGGCGTGGCGGCCGGGGCCGGCCGGGGCCCGATCGCGCTGGCCGCGCTTCGCTCCGGCAGCGTCAACGTGCTGGTTGCCGACGAGGGGACCGCCGGGTGGGTGCTCGCCCATGGCTGACCTGCGAGCGCCCTCCGAGGACGAGGTCCGCGAGATGGTCAGGCGTATCGTTGCGGCGACCCTCAGCGGCGGCGCCCCTGGCCCGGCCTCGCCGTCGGCCGCCATCGCCGCCGCTCCTTCGACCGCTGCGCCGGCCAGCCCAGTGGCCGCTTCATCGGCCACGCCCACCCTGGCCGGCGGCGCGATCGCCGTCGCGATCGGCGCTGACCACGGCGGCTGGCAGCTCAAGGACACGATCGGCCGGATGCTCACCGAGACGGGCTACGCGATCCGGGACTGCGGCACGAACGGGCCCGATGCCGTGGACTACCCCGACATCGCCCATGCCGTGGCGCGCCTGGTCGGCGACGGCACGTGCCGCTGGGGGATCATCGTCGACGGTGCCGGGATCGGCTCGTGCATGGTCGCCAACAAGGTGCCGGGGGTCCGGGCCGCCCTCTGTCACGACCTCTCGTCGGCGCGCAACAGCCGCGAGCACAACCACGCCAACGTCCTGACCCTGGGCGCCCGCTTCATCGGGGAGGGCCTGGCCATCGAGATCGTGCGAGCCTGGCTGGGGACGGATTGGGCACCCGGCCGCCATGCAGCCCGGGTTGACAAGATCGCGGACGTGGAGCGCCGCTACATGAAGCCGGCGGGTGAGGTTCGAGCAGGATGACCGAGACGACGAGCCAGCAGAACGACCTCGTGGAGGCGATCACCCGGGAGGTGCTCGCCGCACTGGGCGCCACCGGCCCGACGAGCAGCGCGACCGACCCCTGCGCGTCGTGCGTCCGCAGCTGTGCGGCCCAGTGCGCCACCAAGGTGCGGGACATCGTGGCGGGCGGCGCTTCCCGGATCGAGTATCACGGCCCAGCCGACGATGTCCCGCAGGACCTCGCCCGCTACATCGACCACACGCTGCTGAAGCCGGACGCGACGGCCGCCGACATCGACCGGCTCTGTAGCGAGGCCGCCGAGCACCGCTTCGCCGCCGTCTGCGTCAACCCGACCTGGGTCCGGAGGGCCGCCGACAACCTCCGTGAGACCGACGTCGCCGTCGCCTCGGTCATCGGGTTCCCCTTCGGGGCCAGCACGACCGAGGTCAAGGCCATGGAGGCGCGCCGGGCGATCCGCGACGGCGCCAGCGAGATCGACATGGTCATCAACATCGGGGAGCTCAAGAGCGGCATGTACGACACCGTGCGCGAGGACATCGCCCGAGTGTCGGACGCCTGCCGTGAGGCCGGCGCGGCCAGCAAGGTGATCATCGAGACGGGGCTCCTGACCGACGAGGAGAAGGTGGTCGCCTGCAACCTGGCTCGACAGGCGAAGGCGGACTTCGTGAAGACCTCGACCGGATACTCGAAGGGCGGGGCGACGGTCTTCGATGTCGCGCTGATGCGCGAGGTCGTCGGCCCGAAGATGGGCGTCAAGGCGTCCGGCGGGATCCGCACCGCCGAGGACGTGCAGGACATGATCGCGGCCGGCGCTACCAGGATCGGGGCCTCGGCCGGCGTCAAGATCGTCACAGGAGAGAAGGGCGCGCATGAGCAATATTGACCTCCGGGCCTACGTCTTCATCGACAGCCTGCAGGCCCAGTACGCGGCGTTCCTGGGGACGGTCGCCCAAGGGTTCCTGCCGCTGGCGGGGGATGCCTCCCTCTCGATCGAGGTGTCGCCGGGCATCGAGATCAACCGGTTGACCGACATCGCCCTCAAATCGACGACGGTCAAGCCCGGGATGCAGATCATCGAGCGCTACTACGGCATGCTCGAGGTCCACTCGCCGTCGCAGGCGGAGGCCCGCGCCGCGGGAGCGGCGATCCTGGCCGAGATCGGCCTGACCGAGACCGACCGGATCAAGCCGCGCGTCCTCTCGAGCCAGATCATCCGCCGCATCGACGACCACCAGGCTCAGCTCATCAACCGGACCCGCCACGGCCAGATGCTCATCCCGGGGCAGACGCTCTATGTCCTGGAGCTGGAGCCGGCGGCCTACGCCGCCCTCGCCGCCAACGAGGCGGAGAAGGCGGCTCACATCAACATCCTCGAAGTCCGGGCGTTCGGCTCCATGGGCCGCATCTACCTGGGCGGCGAGGAGCGGGACATCGACGTCGGCTGGCGCGCGGCGCTGGCGGCGATCGAGGGCCTCGAGGGACGGGCAGCGAAGTCGTAGGGCCCGCGGGGCCACCACAAACGGGAACGTCGAGAAGGTCGAGAAGGAGAACGGATCGATGGCTGAAGCGCTCGGGATGATCGAGGCCCGCGGGTTCGCGGCGGTGGTCGAGGCCGCCGACGCGATGGTCAAAGCGGCGAAGGTGGAGCTCGTCAGCTACGAGAAGACGGGCGGCGGGTACGTCACTGCGGTGGTCCGCGGCGATGTCGCCGCAGTGAAGGCTGCCGTCGATGCCGGCGTGCGCAACGCCGCCAAGGTGGGCGAGATCGTCGCCAGCCACGTCATCGCCCGGCCGCACGTCAACGTCGACCTGGTGCTGCCGCTCGGGCGGCTCGACGAGGCCAAGTCCGAGTCCGGCCAGGGCTAGGACACGGGTTCGGGCGCGCCGGCCGCGTGCCGGCGCGCTGCTCCCCCAGCAGGCGGTGTAACGATGCTCCTTGGACGAGTGACCGGGACCGTGGTCGCGAGCAGGAAAGAGCCGCTCATGGAGGGCTGGAAGCTCCTCGTCGTGCGCCAGCTCGATGCCGAGAACCACGAGGTCGGCGGGTATGTCGTCGCCGCCGACACGGTGGGCGCCGGCGTCGGCGAGGTGGTGCTGTACGCGACGGGAAGCTCGGCCCGCCAGACGGAGACGACCAGGGACCGGCCGTGCGACGCGGTGATCATGGCGATCGTGGATACCTGGGAGATCGGCGGGACCGAGGTCTACCGCAAGTAGCGGGACGAGGGCGATGAACGAGCTCGACGAGCGCGAGATCCAGGAGATCCTCGAGCGGGTCCGGCGCCGCTTGGCGTCGGCGGGGGATGCCCGACCCGGCGCCGTCCTGCGCGCCGAGGCGGAGCTGTCCTCGGCCGATGCTGCAGAGCTCGGAGACGGCATCCATGCCACGATCGACGAGGCGGTCGTCGCGGCCACCCGCGCCTTTCTCGCATTCCAGGGCCAGGGCCTGGCGGGTCGCAAGGTCATCATCGACGCGGTGCGCCGGTCGATGCTCGACCATGCCGAGCAGCTTGCCCGGATGGCCCACCAGGAGACCCACATCGGGCGGGTCGAGGACAAGGTGGTCAAGAACCGCCTCGTCGCGGCCAAGGCGCCCGGGCCCGAGGACCTCGAGGTCCAGGCCGTGACCGGCGACGCCGGGATGATGGTGACCGAGTTCGCTCCATTCGGCGTCGTCGCCGGGATCACCCCGGTCACGAACCCGACGTCGACGATCATCAACAACACGATCAGCATCGTCTCGGCCGGCAACGCGGTCGTGTTCAACGCCCACCCGAGCGCGAGGCGCTGCTCGTCGGAGACGATCCGCCTCGTCAACCGGGCGATCGTCGGCGCCGGTGGGCCTCCCGACCTCGTCGCGGCGGTGGCGACGCCCACGATCGACACCGCCAGGGCCCTGATGAGTCATCCGGGGGTGCGCGTCCTGCTCGTCACCGGGGGGCCCGCCGTCGTGCGCGAGGCTCTGCGCAGCGACAAGCGGGCCATCACCGCCGGCCCCGGCAATCCTCCGGCGGTCGTCGACCAGACGGCCGACGTGGAGCGGGCCGCCCGCGACATCGTCCTCGGCGCCTCGTTCGACAACAACGTCGTCTGCATCGACGAGAAGGTGGTCCTCGTGGTCGACACGGTCGCCGACCGCCTGGTCCGGGCCATGACCCAGAGCGGAGCCTACCTGCTCAAGGAGCACGAGCTGCGTCGCCTCGAGCGAGTGATCTTCAAGGAGCTCGGGCAGCCCGGGAAGCCCGGTGTGATGAACCCGGTCTGGATCGGCCAGGACGCCGCGAAGATCCTGGCCGAGATCGGCGTCCAGGCCGAGCCGACGCCACGCCTGCTGATCGCCGATGTGCCGCGTGACCACAGCCTGGCCTGGACCGAGCAGATGATGCCGGTGCTCCCGGTCGTCCGGGTCGGGACCGTGGACCAGGCGATCGATCTCGCCGTGCGCATGGAGCACGGCTTCCGCCACACGGCGTCGATCCACTCGACCAACGTCGAGACGATCACCAAGATGGCGCGGGCCATGAACTGCAGCATCTTCGTCACGAACGGCCCGAACTTCGCCGGCCTGGGCGAGGGTGGCGAGGGCTTCACATCGTTCTCGATCGCCAGCCCGTCGGGCGACGGCCTGACCCGGCCGCGGACCTTCTCGCGCGAACGGCGGATCACCGTCGTCGGCGCGCTGCGGATCGTCTGACGATGGACTCCCGCCCCGGGGTGGACTCCCGCCCCGCGATCGAGCCCGCCCTCGCCCTCCTGGAGATGGATTCGATCGCGGCCGGCATCGAGGCGGGCGATGCCATGGCGAAGCGCGCCCCGATCGATGTCATCCGCGCCGGCACGGTCCACCCGGGGAAGTACCTGGTCCTGGTCGGCGGCGCCGTGGCGGACGTCGAGGAGGCGCTGGCGGCCGGCCGCGAGGTTGCGGCGTCGTCCGTCCTCGATGTCGTGTTCCTCCCCAACGTCCATCCCGACGTCGTGGCGTCGATGCGCGGAGCGCGCCGCGAGGCCCTCGGCGAGGCACTGGGCGTCATCGAGACCGCGACCGTCGCCGCCATCATCGAGGCTGCCGACGCCGGCCTTAAGGGTGCTCACGTGCGTCTCCTCGAGCTCCGACTCGCCGACGACCTGGGTGGCAAGGCGTACCTGCTGTTCGACGGTCCGGTGGCCGAGGTCGAGGCCGCGGTCGAGATCGGCGGTGCCCGGATCGCCGGTGCGCCGGGTCTTGTCCGGCGGGTCATCCCACAGCTCCACACGGAGATGGCCGAGAACCTGGCCGCGGACGCGCGGTTCGACGCGGTCGTTCGTGGCGCCGGCGGTCCGGCGACATCGCGATCGAGGCCGGCGCCGCGACCGGCCGGGAGGTCGAGCTAGGCGATGCAGCTCGCGCGGGTGATCGGCACGGTCGTGGCCACGACCAAGGCCCCCGGTCTCGAGGGCGTGAAGCTCCTGGTGATCCAGCCCCTCGATCGCCATCGTGAGCCGGTTGGGAGCCAGCTCGTGGCCGCCGACGCCGTCCACATGGCCGGTCCCGGCGAGCTCGTGTACTTCGTCGCCGCCCGTGAGGCCGCGCTGGCGATGCCCGATCCGTTCGTCCCGGTGGACCACGCGATCGTTGGGATCGTCGACGCGGTGGCGCCGCTCTCGGGCAGCGAGACGGGCGACGCGCTCGGCGGCGGCCGACGGTCGCGGGGCCGGCGATGAAGCTCGCCCGCGTCGTGGGGACCGTCGTCTCCACCATCAACGCGCCGATCTTCGACGACCGCACGCTCCTGCTGTGCGACCTGCTCGACCCGGCCGGCCGGCCGGCCGGGGGCTACCTCATCGCGGTCGACACGGTAGGGGCCGGAGCCGGCGAGATGGTCCTCATCCTCGACGAAGGCAACTCCGCGCGCCAGGTCCTGGCCGCCCCCGGGGCGCCGATCCGGACGATCGTCGTCGGCATCGTCGATGAGGTCACTGGTGACATTGCGGCCGATCCGGTCGGACGGACCGCGGCCGACGTGGCGGTCTCGTCCGCCGCTCCGGCACGACCGCGGGCCGCTCGGCCGTCCCGGCGCCCGCGGACCCGCCGCGGATCGGCCTGAAGGACCGTG
>Ga0210334_10649108_pt1 | contig 19415 bp, 15 predicted proteins | sample S306metaT_FD_164440 | JGI IMG/M metagenome (GOLD analysis project Ga0210334, IMG submission 164440) | Metatranscriptome of estuarine sediment microbial communities from the Columbia River estuary, Oregon, United States - S.306 (Metagenome... | ecosystem: Environmental > Aquatic > Marine >... | reverse complement strand
ATGAGTTACCGCGAGTCGACGTTATTTATATGCATGCGGGAGTGTCGGCAGACCTGATCGATGCGGCGACAACTGCGGGGGCGAGAGGCATTGTGATTGCGGGAGTCGGTAACGGCAACATGACCAACCAGGCGTTGGATGCAGTCCGTCGGTCGGTCGCGAAAGGGGTCGTCGTCGTGCGCGCATCGCGGGTTCTGGGTGGATCGGTTGGTCGCAATGTTGAGCTGAACGATGACGAAAACAGAACGGTGGCGGCTGGCGATCTGAACCCGGCGAAAGCACGCGTATTGCTCAAGCTTGCGTTGCTTAAGACATCGGACGCGGGCGAGATCCAACAGATTTTTTACAAGTATTAATTCATCAGGAGTAAAGCAATGCGAGGGAGTTTACTGACGGTCGCGCTGGTCATTTTTTCATCACCGGCCTGGCCACAAAACTCGTTGTTTCTCGAAGGACCGGGATTTTCGGCAAAAGGACCCAGCGCGGATCTCTATGGTTTCGTCATGGCGGATGCCGGGTACAACGCGGGCCGCATCGATCCCGACTGGAACAATGTCATTCGTCCCAGCAAATTGCCCTCCGGAGCCGATGAATTTGGCGAAGACGGCAGTACGTGGTTCAGCGTTCGCCAGACGCGATTCGGCATCAAGGCGTGGCAGCCGACCGCGAAAGAGGACATTCGAGGCATTTTCGAATTCGAATTGTTCGGTACCGGCGTCGATGCGGGACAGACTACCTTTCGCCTGCGACACGCGTATCTTCAGTATGGCAAGTTCGGGGCCGGACAATACTGGTCGGCGTTCATGGACATCGACATTTTCCCGAACTCAGTCGAGTACTGGGGTCCCAACGGCATGGTTTTCTTTCGCAACCGGCAAATTCGCTACATGCCCGTAATGGGAGAAAATCATCACGTCACGATTTCGCTGGAAGAGCCCGGCGCGAGCGGCGATGCCGGCGAGTACGATGAGTTCCTGGCCTCACGCAACGGACTTAGCGCGCGGTTTCCGGTCCCCGACCTCGCCGCCAATTACCGATACACCAATGATTGGGGCTACGTGCAGGCAGCGGGCATCGTGCGTCGCATCCAGTGGGACGACACGACCAATGACGCCATTGATATTTCCGGCAGCAAAACCGGCTGGGGCATCAACCTGACGACGAATGTCAAACTCGGGCCGGGCACACTTAAAGGTGGCATCGTCTTTGGTGATGGCATCGAGAACTACTTCAATGATGGTGGTCCGGACATTGCGGTGCTACCGAACCCGATCGATCCGAACAACCCAGCCTTGCCACCGGGAGGTGCGATGACCGTGCCCGCCGTCGGCCTGAGCCTGTTTTATGACGTCGAATGGAACGAACGACTCAGCAGCACATTCGGTTTTTCATCACAGGACCTGGATCTCGACGGCAGCGCGTCCCTGCCAGCCACATTTCAGAAAGGACAGTACGCGCTGGCCAACCTCACATACTACCCGGTCAAGGAACTGATGACATCGGTGGAATTACAGTACGGTCGCCGTGAAAACTTTTCCGATGGCTGGGACTACGATGCCTGGCGAGTACAGTTTACGGCGAAATACCGATTCTCTTTCAAGCTTGGCGAAAAGCCCTGAGCATGACCTGTTTGGCCGGTCTTCGCCGGCAGCCCCGCCGTGTATGACCATTCGCCTGACTCGTCGTAGAAACCTGCGGTCAGCATGAGCGACAGCAACGAGATGTTCATGTCATTGTGGAGGGGTAATCAGTACCAGGCCTCATGTTCGCGATCCAATTGGTATGCTAGCCTTTCACGTTTGGCGCGGAAAGGTCTCATGAATAAAACCGTCTTCACCACGCTTGCAGTGCTCTTGCTGTCCGGCTCTGCGGTCGCTCAGAATCAGGACAATTGGCAGACATGGCCGTTGGCCGATCATTTCACCGTGTCGGCCAACGCTTTCTTTCAGAATCTTGATACGCGAATACGCCTGGATGCATCCGATGCTTCACCGGGCACCACGGTCGATTTCGAGCAAAACCTCGGCATGTCGGATACGGAAACCCTGCCAGGACTCAGTATCGGCTGCGCTTTGCGAAAAAACACCGTCTGCAGTTTGAGACCTCCGACCTGAAGCGCAGTGGCTCGGGGATAGCAGCCACCGATATTCGTTTCGGGGACGAGGTATTTACTGTTGATTTGCCGATATCGTCGTTCTTCGATATCAACGTTATCGGTATCAACTAAAGCTATTCATTTGTTTTCGACGAGAAAAAAGAAGTCGCGATCGACCTCGGACTCGCGGTTCAGGACATCAAATTCGGGCTGATAGGAAACGAGGGCCTCGGTATCATCGAAGCGACTTCGGGGCTGACGGCGCCGCTGCCTACCCTCGGTCTCCGCGGTGGATATGCATTTACCGACAAATGGATAGGCAAAGCAGGAGCCGGCGTGTTTTCGGTCGATCTGGCGATATCCGACGAGGAGCAATTGAACGGCGAAGTGATTAATGCGTATGCGTCAATTCAGCACAAGACCTTTGAACATATGCATTTCGGGCTCAGTTATGCGTACTTTGATGTCGGCGTTGATTTTAAAGAGTCCGGCCTGGTCAGTTCAATGAACTACAAATACCAGGGGCCGGTGGTAAGCATAGTGGCGGTATTCTGAGGCAGGGGAGATCTGGAAGGACCAATTGTCGTTCCATAGTACGTCTTTGGTGGCCAATGCCTCGACACGATGGACATCGCATATTGGTGTACAATGGCCCAAGTCAGGCGTGCGCTTGTTATACGACCCCCATCAAATCAGGAGAGCAGAAAATGAATGCAGTTGTAACACGGTCACTGATGATAATAGCAGCGTCGCTATTGACCGCCTGTGCCTCAACACCGAATACCTTTATCAACGCCGATCCCGACGTCGATTTTAGTCAATACAAGACGTTCGGCTATTTCCCTACACTGTCGACTGACAAGGAGCAATACGAATCGCTGGTGAGTAATTTCCTCAAAGTAGCGGTGGCCCAACAGTTTGACAGGCGAGGCTTGACCTACGATGACGACGATCCTCAGTTGCTCGTCAATTTCTATATCAATACCAAGGAAAAGATTAGGACCCGATCGGTGCCGTCCGCCGGCGGTTATTACGGCTATCGTGATCCGTTTTACAGCCCCTGGGGTGGCTATGGAATGGGTATGGGCTACGAAACCCGTGTGGATCAATACACGGAAGGTACACTGAACATCGACGTTGTCGATGCGGCGACGAAGAAACTCGTGTGGGAGGGCGCCATCGCCGGACGATTGAGCGACAAAGATATTCGCAGTATGGAGACGACGGTCGATGACGCCGTGGCTTCTGTCATGAAGGGTTATCCGATACAGCCCGGCGGCGCACAATAATCCGGGACCGTGGTTATTAAAGAAACGTCCTTGCGCCGCCATTATCTGCTGCGCCCTGCTTATTGGCGCATGCGATGCGGCGAAGGATCAGAAAGCAGCCGCGCTGCCGGAGCGCGCCGCGCCTGTGGCAGAATTTATCGGCGGTGAAATCTGCGCCAACTGTCACCCCGAAGAAGCAGCACGCTGGCGGAATTCGCATCACGATCTCGCCATGCAGGTCGCGGACGAGGCAACAGTACTTGGCGATTTTGATGCCGTCGAATTTACTTACAACGATGCTACCAGCGAGTTTTTCCGACGCGATGGATCGTTCTGGGTTCGCACCGGCGGACCGGACGGGGCGCTTGCCGAGTTCAGGATTACTCACACCTTCGGGATCGAGCCGCTGCAGCAGTACCTGGTGGAACTGCCGGCCGGTCGGGTGCGGAGCTTGATCCGTTGTGGACAGAGAAGTTCATGGATATGGGCACGCTACCCATGCGGTCCGGCGTACTCGACAGAAAAACGATCGAATTTCTGTTCCTCGCAGTCAACGCAGCCTGCACACACATGTACGAACCCGGTGTGCGCCGTCATATCCGCGGGGCGCTCGATCAAGGAGCAACGAAAGAGGAAATCATGACGGTGCTGCAGCTGGTCACCGCAATCGGCATCCAATCCTGCTCGCTTGGCGCACAAATCCTTCTGGAAGAACTCGCTGCGCGCGACGGCGACTAGCAGCAAGAGATCAGACCAGGAGCGCTCAACCCAGTACATCTCGCACCGTCCTGATAATCTTGTCCGCGTCAGTTTCGTCCAGGATCAGTATCGGCCGAAACTCAATGGCACGCGGGTCGTAATGTGCAGGCAACACCAGGACGCCCGCTGCAAAGAGTTTACGAGTCATCTCATAAGAATCCATTGTGTCTGAGAGCAGACCCATGCAGAGCCCCACCTGGTTGACACGGAAGGAAGCATTCGCGAAGCCTTCGCGGAATTGCTCAATCAGGCGCAGCACGTTCGCGGAGAATTCGGGTCGCGACGTAATGTCGCAGACTGCGGCGGTAGCGACACAGCCGAGCTCGTTGCCGCCGAAGGTCGACATGTGCGGAAACTCGGTATCCAGAAACCAGTCCTTGATCGCGGGCGCCATCAATAACGCGGCATTGGGCATGATTCCGCCGCCGAGACCTTTGGCGGTTGTCAGGATGTCCGGGACAACGCCCTGCTGTTGCCATAACCAGAAGTGGCCCGAGCTACCGAGCCCCGTCTGGACTTCATCAAGTATGAACACGGCGCCCTTGTCGTCACAGATTCTTCGCACCGCTTCGAAGTAACCGGCCTCCGGTTCCGGGAATCCCAACTGCGCGGGGCTGGCCTCCAGCAACACACACGCGGTTTCGTCGTCGACCGCTACACGTAGCGCCTCCACATCGTTGTACGGCACTTTGACGAACTCGGGAAAATTCAGCAGATAGCGCTCATTGGCCTTCGCATTATCCCCCGCCGCCATCGCGAAGCAGCTGCTGCCATGGTAGCTATGCTTCAGCGATACGAGTTTGCGCCGGCGCGTAAATCCTCGGGCCGCCCGCATTGCCGCCTCGTTTGCCTCGGAGCCACTGGCGGCATAGACAACGCCGGTAAGTTCGCCTCCGGTACTGGCAACCAGCTTCTCGGCAGCTCTGGCCTTGTAACCCGTGGGCAGGAAAAGATTGCCGACTTCCAGGTTCTGCATCGCCTCACTGACGGCGGCCAGTACTTCAGGATTACGATGCCCGAGGTTGTAGACCGAGCCGTTGCGATGGCAATCCCAGTACCACTTTCCCGTGTAAGCGTCCTGAACACGGGCGCCTTCTCGAATGCCGTAATGGATCGGGGTGCCGATGGCTGCCATCAGCCTGGCCATCGAGGGACCCATGTGCGCCGCGAAGGCGCGCTCAGTCGCAGCTGCGGTTGGGTAAGGCGCCGCCTCAGTATTACCTGCAGCGGCGGCTTGACTATTATCCGCCTCACCAGCTGAAACCGCGGACGCCGTTTCCGGCCGCCGGCGAGACTTCATCACCGTGTTACAGGCGATACCCGACGGTAATACCGGCCCAGCGCGGCCGTGACCAGACTTCCTGCGACAATCCAGCCAGCCCCGTGAGGTCAAACGCATAGCCCCGGTATTCCTTGTCAGTCAGGTTCTCGACAAAGACTGCAGTGGTCCAATGGCCGTCGCCACTGGTCCAGGAGGCGCGCGCATTGCCCATCATGTACGACCCCTCCTTGAACGCAGGACTGTTGAAAGTTTCCAGGTACTGGGCGTCGTTGTAGGTGCCATCTACCTGCAAGGCGGCAGTACCGCCGAAGGCATCAAAATTGTAGCGCACCATGGCATTGGCACTCAGCTTCGGCGACATCACCATGTCCCGATCCCTGATAGCCCCGCCTGGCAGGGGATCCTGGACGTCTAGCACGGCGGTGTCCAGGAAAGAGAGCCCGAGCAACAGGTCCCAATTCCCGGGCGAAGACTGCAGTTCCAGTTCGGCGCCGCGTACCGTTGCGTCGTTGTTGAACAGGAAATTGGAAAGCGACTCTGAATCGAACAAAAACGCCTGGTAGTCGTCGTACTGGTAATAAAATGCGGCACCGTTGAGGCGCGCCAGGCCGTCTGCGAATTCGGACTTGAAGCCAATTTCGTAACTGGTCAGCTCTTCCTGATCCACCGGGATGTCGTTAACGTCCGCGAGCGGAATAAAGCCCATGTTGAAGGTTCCGGCCTTGTAGGCGCGAGCGGTGCCGGCATAGGTCAGCAGATCATCATTGACCTGGAAATTCAAACGTGCGTTGTAGCTGGTGTTCGATTTGTCAAAATTCGTCAGGTCACCGTAATTGGCCTTGGTAAATGCCACATCGCCAAAGGCCGACACAATGTTCTCCTCGAAGTCCTTGTCTTCACTGCCGTAGCGTGCACCTAGCACGCCGGTAAGACGGTCGGTGAAATCGTACTCTAACTGCCCAAAAACTGCCCAGGCCTTCGTGTGCATATCCCAGTCTACGGTTGAAAAACGCACATAGACGGGCGCTCCGGTGAAATCAGGACCGGCATTGGCCCACTGATTGCCCTTGTTCTCGTAGTCCATGTAGTACACGCCGGCAACCCAGCGATACGTTTCGTAGTCACCCGCAAGTCGAATTTCCTGCGTGAACTCGTCACCGTCCGGTTCATAGTAAGTCGCCAAGAGTGAAAGCGGAGCGGAATCCACATCCTGGTTGAACGTTTTTTCGATGGACTCGAAACCAGTCAGCGATACCAGTTCCAGGTTATCGTTCAGCGCGTATTCAATACGCAGCAGGCCAGAGATGAAATCGGTCTCCAGCTCAGGCTGGATATCCGTATTGGCCGTGCGCTTGTCAGCGGATACGAACGGCGGATCCGGCTGGGAAACGGCAAGCCCGGTAGTGGGGTCGAAGGCCGTCGCCAGGAAGTGGTACTGGCTTCCGCCATCGTTCTTGTTATGCCCTGCCTGGAAAGACGCCAGAATGCTGAGATCATCGCTGGGATCGAATGCCAGCTGGCCGCGGACACCCCACATATCGAGCGCGTTGCCGGGCTTACGATCCGGGAAAGCGTTTTCGACATAGCCGTCATGCACGCTGTAAATCATGGACAAGCGACCCGCGACAGTGTCGGTCAGCCCCCCTCCGATCGCGCCTTCAGCGATGAATTTGCCATACTCCCCGGCGGTGACGTCAACGTAGCCGTCGCTAGTCTGAGATGGCTTGGCTGTGATGTAGTGCACCAGGCCTCCGGTCGCATTGCGTCCGAAAAGTGTGCCCTGCGGACCCCTCAGTACCTCGGCACGCTCGAGGTCAAACAACTGGAAATCGAGGCCCGAGAGGTTGGCCTTGTAGAATTCGTCCACGTAGACCGCGGAAGGGCTCTCGTTGTGTTCGGAGAAATCTATCAGGCCTACGCCGCGAATACTGACGATCGGAATATTACCTTCACCGAAGATCTGGGCCGTCTGCAGCCCCGGCGTCTGGGCGGCCAGCTGGATGCTGTTGGTAAAGCCCAGTGCCTTCATCGCGTCGCCGGAAAAAGCCGTTACCGAGATTGGCAGGTCCTGGACGGACTCCTCGCGTTTTTGCGCGGTAACCGTGACTTCGTCCAGCAATGCCTCACGTTCCTGGCCCAGCGCCATAGCAGCAGGCAATGCGATGAGCCCAAGAGACAGCATAAGTACGTTGAATGATTTCATTGGCGACATCCTAATGAATGTTCGTAATTAGTTCGGGTGGTCGGCCGGTACTACCACGAGCCATCCACTTCCCCCTTTGATCCGGTCGAATAGCGGTGCGTTACTCGCAGCGCTATTTACAGGACTAAGCACATCGTACTTTCGTCTTTCTGAAAGAACTTGTGAATTTACGACGAAGTCTTGTTTTTAGGCGACTAATTGCAGTGGGTCACGCGGCGCTACAGGGGGTCTTTCGTCTGCTGCTCGAGGGGCTGTTCGCACCACTGACTGGGTGTCATGCCGTGCCAACGACGAAAGGCGTGATTGAAAGCGCTTTGGTCGGAATAGCCAAGCATGTGGGCGAGATTACTCATCGGCAAGTTGCTGCTCAAAAGATAGCGACGCGCCATCCTGGAACGACAATCGTCCAGAAGCTCAGCGTAGCTCAGGCCGGCATCGTTGAGCCGACGCTGTAATGTCCGCCGGTGCATGCCCAATTGATCGGCGAGAACGTTGACGGAGAACTTGCCCGTAGGAATGAGCTTTAGCAGCAGCGAGCGAACGGCAGCGGAGAGATCTTCGCCGGCACGCAGTACACGCGAATCCAGGTACTCCAGGAGAAACCGATACAGCTCCTGGTCGTCAACCGGATTCGGTGACTTCAGGTCTTCACGGTTAAGGATAATCCCGTCAAAAGGCGCTTGGAATTTAATCGTATTCCCAAAGCTCCTCTCGTAATCGGTATCTTCAATTTGCGCATGCTTGCAGTAGACAGCTTGCGGCAGGTAACTCTCTCCCAGAAATATTCGGGTCAAATTTATCGCTGTGAGTAGTGATTCTTCTATCCATTGATCGGCGTGCGCGCGAAGCCTTTCATCCATTTTTATTTGCCAGCTCGCCGTTTCCCGCCCCACCTCCAGGATAGGCGAATAGCCCGTGTTGTGAGCACGCACGTATTTGATGCAAGACGACAGGCCTTGCTCCAGGTTCTTCGAGTATTTGAAAATCAGGACCATCGGGCCCATAAAGGACAGGTCGCGGCGCCCGGCGAGCTGAATGCCGAAATTGCCGCAGTTCGTGGCCAGCGCCGCAGTCTCATACGCAATGACAACGGAGCGGAACGACACCCACTCATCCGATCGAGTTAGAACATCCGGATCCAGACCAGCGCGCCCAAGGATGACCGAGGGGTCTGCCCCCAGTTTGGCCACCAGGTCGCCGAAGCCTTGCATTGTGCGAGCTCGAACCGATGTTTCCACGCTTGCCCCCAGTTCGCCGACGATTACCGTCTGTCATAGAATAACAAATACCTGACGCCGTTACACAATCGCCAGTTAGCAACGCTTGCTACCATGGAAGTCGCCGTATTAGCAGATGCGATCGGAGCTGAACAATAATGACAAGAATGAATTCTCGATTCGTCCGCGTCATCCTGATTCCCTCTGCCGTTTTTCAAGCCGTCATATTTGGCGGGGCTTACGGAACGGGGCGGGAAATCGCCGAGTTCATTAGTGTCCTCGGACCGGTTGGCGGGATGCTCGCCCTGGCTGTAGCGGGCCTTGGCTGGGGCCTGACGATGGCCCTGAGTTTTGAGCTCGCCCGGCTCGAAAAGACCTATGACTATCGTGGATTTCTAAAAGCCCTGATCGGCCCCCTTTGGATTGTCTTTGAAATCCTTTTCCTGATCGCTTTGCTAATTGTCCTTGCCGTGAACGGCTCGGCCGCCGGCGGTGTCCTCAATGACCAGTTCGGCATTCCCTCGCTGGCAGGTGTGGGCTTGTTATTTGCGGCAGTCGTCGCGCTGAATTATTTCGGGCGGACTCTCCTCGAGGAGTCCATGTCGATCTGCATGATCGCGCTATTGATAGTGTTGATCATCTACAGTGCACTGACATTCTTTGAGTTCCACGACTCCATAGCACAGACGTTTAGTGAAGCACCTTCAAACGGAAACTGGTTCGCCAATGGCTTGCAGTACATGCTGTACACCGCCGCGGTTATTCCGGTGCTGCTGTATTCTGCAAGGGACATACGAACGCGGGGCGAATCCATCGCCAGCGGGTTCACGGCGGGTTTCGTGGGCGTCTTTCCCGCCGTCGTATTTCACCTGACTTTTTTGGCGTCTTTTCCCGCCTCGCTGGAGCAGCCGCTGCCGGCGTATTGGATGATCGGGCAGCTCGCGCGTCCATGGCTCATGATCGTGTATATCATCGTCCTGTTCGCCATGATCATTCAGACCTGCGCGGGCCTGTTGCAGGGGGTCAATGAACGAATCGACGCGTGGCTCGAGGAGCGACGCGGCCGCAAAGGCGACCCGATTACCCATGCCATCGTTGCCGGCGGCGCGCTATTGATTAGCCTGTTTCTGGCAAGTTTCGGCATAACCGCCCTGGTCGCCAAAGGTTACGGCACCCTCGCGTGGGGCTACCTGATCGTGTACTTCATCCCGTTACTGACAATTGGCGTCTACAAAATCTGGCACAAATCCAGATAGGACTTGTCGCTGCGTGTTTCTGGATTGGACGAGTGAATTGCTCTAGTCGATCGCTCTTCGCATCGCTGCGGTAACCGTTTCCACGATCTGGTCGGCTTCCTTTTCGCTGAGCACCAGCGGCGGTGCGATCAGGAGTACGTTGCAGCGGCCGGGTATCGTGTTGCTGTTGCGGCCGAGAATCACACCGTTCCTGACGCAATCGCCGATTACAGGCATTATCTTGTCGTCGCCCAGTGGGATCTTGGTCTCCCGGTCTTCGACCAGTTCGATGCCCATGATCATGCCCTTGCCGCGAATCTCACCTACGTAAGGATGATCGCCAAGCGATTGCTGCAGTTGGTCCATCATGTACGTACCGACTTTGCTGGCATTCTCGTCGAGGCGCTCGTCTTCGACGATCTGTATTGCTTTAAGCGCAACGGCGGAAGCAACAGGATGACCGCCATAGGTATTGATCTGTCGAAAGTGCTGCATATCCGCAGGGTCGCCGTAAAACTTCTCAAAAATGTGCTCTTTGACTGCCGTCGCGGCCACTGGTATGTAGCCGCTCGCCAGGCCTTTTGCGAACGTGAAAATATCGGCCTCGGTATTCCAGTGCTCGTAACCGAACATCTTGCCAAGCCGGCCGAAACCGGAAACCACTTCATCGAAGATCAACAGGACGCCGTATCGATCGCAGATTTCCCGAACCCGCGGAATATAGTTGTCGGGCGGAACTATTACGCCACCGCCGGAAATCAGTGGCTCCATAATGAAAGCAGCTACTGTCTCCGCACCTTCATGGATGATGGTTTCTTCGAGCAGGTGTACACACTCTTCGCCATGTTCCTCAGCCGTCAGTTTCGGATGGGCTCGATAGGGATACGGCGGCATGACATGAACGAATCCCGGCGGGCCGGGCTCATAGCCGATCTTGCGCTCCGCCTGCCCGGTCGCCGCCATCGCGCCCATCGTGTTGCCATGATAGGCGCGATAACGCGAAATGATCTTGAATCGGCGCTCACCGCTCTTGCCTGACTGAAGGTGGTATTGACGTGCTATTTTGAACGCAGTTTCGTTAGCCTCGGAACCGCTGGCAGAAAAGTAAATGTGGCTCTGGAATCCGAGTAATTGCTGTAACTTTTCGGCGAGCTCGATGACCGGCTCACTGCTCATGATCGGCGCGAGGTAATTGAGGTCGATCATCTGCTGGCGAGCCACGTCGGCGATTTCCGTGCGGCCGTAGCCGACGTTCACGCACCAGAGACCGGCGATCGCATCGAGGAAGCGATTGCCGTTTTGATCCGTAATAAAACAACCCTTGGCGCTGACCATCTTGTTCGGAGCAGCGCCACGCAGACCCTGATGCTGCGTCATCGGGCGCCATAAGTGATCGGTCAAAGCGTCACTTTCTGCTTTTGTCATCGTACTTGCCTTTGTTGCACTCATTTCCGCCTCACCTTTGCATTACCCGTTGCCGATGGTTAAACCGAGCTATTCGATCGACGTCTTGACCCGCATGTCGACCAGCCCCTGTGTCAGCGGCGACTTTATGCCGGCCGTCTTTACGTCGAGCAAGGCCGAGACTGACTGGTTTTTCTTAAGCGCAGTTTGTATAGCAGGCCCGAGATCGGACGGCGAGGTAATTGTTGCCGCGTGTGCGCCGCCGCCCTCAAAGATTGCCGCGTAATTGACATCGCGCAGACTCGTAGCGCAGACGGTTCCCCACATTGCCTTTTGTTGTTCCTGGATCATTCCCCACTGGGCGTTGTTGGCCACGAGAATTGTTATCGGGGCGTTGTGATCGATCGAAGTCTCAAGTGGCGTCAGGCCTGGCGCAAGACCAAGAGAGCCATCCCCGGTCACGAGAATGACTTTTGATTTCGGATAGGCCATTTTTGCGGCGGTCGCATACGCCGGACCGGTTCCCATCTGTTCCCACGGACCTGGACTGACGATGCCCTTGATCTTGCGTCCTTCCATGGCCCACAGGCCGATCGCGGTTTCGAACCAGGCCGCGATATCACCACCGTCGATGACGATGATGTCTTTCTCGCCGAGTGACATAAGCGCGTCGTAGCATAGACGCAAAGGGTGCACGGGCTGATCGTCTGACTTCAGAAGCGGGCGGAATTGTTCGTAGCTCTCGATGCGACGTTGCCTGATTCGCTCAAGCCAATCGCTCTCGACGCCGAAGACGTCGACCTCAGCAGACAGCGCCTTCAGGAACATCTGAATGTCGCTGCATATGCGTGTATCGGCGAGCATGTTGTCGCTGAGCTCGCGAGCCGTCGGATTCACCGCGACCATCTTCAGTTCATTGTTGAATAGCGGTGCCTCGCCGAAGTTGAGCGGAAAATCCAGTCGACCGCCAAGCAGCAGTACGAGATCCGATTCCTCTCCTATCATTCGCGAGCACGGGTTCTGGTGATAGTCGACGATTCCCATGTTTGTCGCATGCGACATGTCGTAGAGCTTCAGGTGCGTCACCGGAACAAAAACGGGAATTCCATATTCAGCCGAAAGTGATTCCAACTCTTTTTCAGCGTGACCGAACCAGGTGCCGGGACCTGCAATGATGACCGGTTTCTTGGCTTTCTTAAGGTCCTTGATAAGGTCGGCTACGTCATCGGTATTGGGTGCGGGCTTGTGCACCTTGTTTCGTCGGGTGTCGAACTTGCGAAACCCGTCCGGTTGCTCAAGATTGATCTTCCCGGAGAAAAGAAAGTTGGTGGGAATGGCAAGTTGTACAGGGCCAGACGGCAGATTTTTGGCGATGTCATGTGCCTTGTCGAAGAACCAGCCGATTCGCTGCGCGTCATTGACCTCGATGGCGTACTTGGTCATGCATTTGACGACGTCCGCCTGCGGCATTTCCTTGAACCCGGCATTATCGAAGTTGTTGGAATTGGCAGACGCACTGATAAATATCACCGGGTCGCCGGTGTAGTGCGCTTCTGCAACAGCAGAGATGTAATTGGTGAAGCCGCTGGGCTCTGCAAGACATACGGCCGGTTCGCGTGTCAGTCGTGCCGACGCCGCGGCCATGAAGCCAGCTTCGAGCTCGTTGCGACAGCCGATGACCTCGATGCCGTAATGTTCGCAGCCCATATATATGGGATTGATAAAGCCGCCGCAAAGCGAGAAAACTCGTTTGATACCTTTGTCGGCCATCGCTTTCGCGAGCAGGTGCCCACCATTGATCTTGCCGGCAAGCGGTTTTGCAGCGTCACTCATTACGGGCCTCCGATTGGTTGTTTGATAACCGTATTTTGGTGCGGACTGTTGAGGCTGTCATTTTCCGCCAGGCGCCAACGATATAATTGGTATGCAGCGACTAATATTTGCTTATGTGCGACAAGTCACTAAAATAGCCTGTCATCCATAAGCAAAAACTTGTCTTGAATTACCAATTGCCTGGACGTCCAAACTGCTATCTTCTTGCAGGTAGTCGGAGGTTCCGATCCAGGTCGAGAATTCCTCACAGCACGACACAATTGCCTGAAACAGTTTCACTACGAATCTCGTTCGCGAAACCAGAAACCCAATTCGCACAGGAATGCTAATGGCCCCGTCAAAAAAACTCTTGCAGTACAAGCAACCGGAAAAGAGCTATGACGTAGTCATCATTGGCGGCGGCCTGCATGGGCTCGCAACCGCCTACAACCTCGCCCGGTATCACGGTGTAAAGCGTATCGCCGTGCTGGAAAGACGCTACATCGGATATGGCGGCTCTGGCCGCAACACGGAAATGGTCCGCTCCAATAAACGTGCCCATGAGACCTTGCCCTTCTATAAGGAGAGCCTGGAAATGTGGGACGACTTGAGCGCTGACCTGGAATGGAATCTGATGGTGCAGAAGAAAGGCATCATCGCGCTTGCCCACAGCGACCCGGAACTGGCTGCCATGCGGATGATGAGTGATAGCCAGCGCAGAGCCGGTATCAAGATCGAGATGCTCAGTCCGGCAGAGATCAAGAAGAAGGTCCCGTCGATAGACATCAGCGACAGGCCGGCACTGCCGATATTCGGTGCACAGTTTCATCCCGAGGGCGGCACGGTCCATCACGATGCAGCGGTTTGGGGATATGCGCAGGGAGCTTCGCGATACGGCGTCGATATCTGTGTCGGTGTCGAGGTGACCGGGATCAATATCGACGCCGGAAAAGTAACAGGCGTAGAGACCAATGTCGGCAGCATCGCAGCGGGCAAGGTTCACGTAGCCGTCGGCGGCTACTCGTCAGAAATCGGCCGGATGATCGGCATGAGGTTTCCGGTCGAGACCTATGCGATGCAGGTGATGACTACCGATGTGATGAAGCCGTTTCTCGACTACTACGTTGCCTCTCCACGGCTGCATTTTTACACGCAGCAGACCCTGAAAGGCGACCTGATCCTTGGGGGTCCGCTGGACCACTGGCAGTCATGGAATTCCTATGCAACCTGGGAGGAGTCAGCGGACCGGGCCTCCAGGATTGTCGAATACTTTCCCGACCTCGCCCACGTAAGGGTCGTTCGCTCCTGGTCGGGCATCTGCGACTGTACCGGCGATTCGGCGCCGATAATGGGCGGATGTGGAATTGATGGCCTGTCGCTCGATATCGCCTGGGGCTATTACGGCTTCAAGTCGGTACCGGCCTGCGGAAAGTACGCGGCCGAGTACATCGTTACGGACCGCATGCCCGAGAAGATCAAACATTTCGGACTCGACCGGTTCTTCACCCGACAGTTGGTTCGTGAAGTCATTTTGTGACAGGTATTTCCTATGGCATTTCTGATTAATTGCCCAAACTGCGGGCGTCGCAACCCCTACGAATTCAAGTTTGGCAGCGAGTGCAAACAGGCTCCGGAGCAAGGCGCTGACATGAAAGCGTGGTGCGACTACCTTTTTTTCCATGACAACATGCCGGGATTTCAGGACGAGTGGTGGTATCACACGTTGGGCTGTGGCGACTGGGTAAAGATCAAGCGCAACCTCGCCACTGATGAAATCATTGAGGAATAGACCCATGACTGGCCGACTGCCCGAGAGCCCGACACAGATCATTGACCGTGAAAAACCGGTAAGGATTATTTATCGCGGGCAGCCCATTGAGGCCTACCGAGGGGACACGGTCGCTTCTGCGCTGCTGGCTGCTGGCGTCACTACGTTTACGCGTTCTTTTAAGTACCATCGACGCCGGTCCGCATCCTGCCTTAGCGGCCAATGCTCCCGGTGCACGATGAATGTTGACGGGCGGATGCACGTAAAGACGTGCCGGACACCTGTACGAGAAGGCATGAGTGTAGAACCGCAGGGTAACGTTGATCTGGACCCCAAGGCGCTGTCCAACTCGTTTTCCTGGGCAATGCCGACCGGCTTTTACTACAAGATGTTTTACAAACCGAAGTGGTTCTGGAATTGGGTCAAAGAGATCATTCGCGCTATGCCCGGCAATATGGCCGAGGTAAAACCATTGGCAACGAAGCCGGAATTCGATGCGGTAAACCTCAGTCCGGAAGTGCTCGTGGTTGGCGGCGGACTGGCCGGCATGGAGGCTGCAGTAACGGCGGCGGAAACCGGTGTTCGAGTGGTACTGGCTGAAGGCGAGCAGCAGCTGGGTGGATTCGAAGCGTTCCAGGGCGAAGCGGGATATCGCAACGCGCAGGAATCGATTAGCCGGTTGCAGAAGCACGGCAATATCAAGGTCCTGACGTCCACTACCGTTTCGGCTATTTATCCCGATGGCCTGGCTGTGTGCGTCCAGTCCTGTGGCAACGACGAAAATTTCGTGGAACGAAGCCATCATGTGCGGGCCAAGACAACCATCATTGCGACGGGCACCGGATCGATGCCCATGACATTCGCTCACAACGATCGGCCGGGCGTCATTTTGCCCGAGGCGGCACAAAAATTGATCCACCTCTGGGGCATCAAACCTGGCAGCGAGGTATTGCTTGCAGGCGGAGAAGACTACCTGGCCGACGTTGCCCTGCAGCTGCACGAAAAGGGCGTCCGCCTGGCGGGCCTGGTTGACTTCCGCAAGGAGGGCCTGGGCGACGAACTCAGATCAACGTTGTCCGAAAAAGGCATCAAGGTCTGGAACGGCTATACGCTCACCGGCGCCGTTGGACGAAAAAAGATCAAGGGCGCCACATTGTCATTACACGACGGCACGGATGCGCTGACCGTGCGCTGCGACACGATCGTGGCCTCCTCCGGCCGTTACCCACGGCACAAGCTGCTGGGGCAGGTCGGAACACGGATGATCTACGATGCTGACTTGAACTTCTATCTGCCGGAAGCGTTGCCACCCGCCTACCACGCGGCCGGCAGACTGCTTGGACTGGAAGATCCCGAAGCAATAAAAGCCCAGGGCCGAATTGCGGCTGCGGCAGCATTGCAGAGCATCGGTCTCGAGATTGCGCCGGTAGCGCAGGAGGCACGCGATAATGCCACCGGCGTGCGACGCGTCTCTCTTCAGCCACTCTTGTCCGAGGAAAAAAACAAGGCCAAGACGTTTGTCTGCTATTGCCATGATGTCAGCGAAAAGAATATCGAACAGGCGATCGCCGAGGGCTTCGACAATATCGAAACCTGCAAACGCTATACAACAGCAACGCAGGGTAGCTGCCAGGGCGGCATGTGCGAGGCCAATTTCGCGCATCTTCTGGCCAAGAAGCGGCCGGAGCTCGGAGCTCGCGTACTACCAACGACTCGACCGCCGGTCTCGACGATTAGCCTGGCCTCGCTGGCTGCCGGGCATCACGATCATCCTCAGGTCTCGCCACTGCATCATGTGCAACTCGAGCAAGGCGGCAATGCCGCGCGGATGGGAAGCTGGATGCGCATGATGGACTTTGGAGATCAGGAGGCTGAGAGCCTTGCCGTTCACCACGCGGCCGGCATTTGTGATGTTTCCATGCTTGGCAAGTTCCGTGTTTTCGGACCGGACGCTGAAAAATTGCTCAACAGGGTCATGACCAAGAAGGTCGACAATTTAGCTGACGACAAAATCCTCTATTACGCCGCATGCAACCAGGCGGGCATACTTATCGACGATGGCGTAGCGCTAAAGATGGGGGATCACGATTACTTCCTGACCACCACGACGGGCCGAGCGCCGCTCACCGAAGAGTGGTTTTCTCGTTGGTGCCGCGAGGAAAACTGGCAGGTATGGGTGGTGAACCTGACCGAGACCCGGGCCAGCATCAACATCGCCGGACCCAAAGCCAGGGACATACTCTCCAAGCTGACGGATGCCGATATTTCCGATCAGGCATTGCCGTTCCTGAATTGGGCCCGGCTGGACGTCGCCGGAGTCAAACTTATCGCCATGCGCATGGGCTTCGTGGGCGAACTGAGCTATGAATTGCTTTGCCCTTCCAGCCAGGCGGCCTTCCTGTGGAATCGACTGCTTGACGTGGGTAAACCTTTTGGGCTGATGCCGTTCGGGCTCGAGGCGTTAAACATCTGTCGGTTGGAAAAAGGACATGTCGTTCCCGGTGTCGACACCGATGCGTTTACCACCCTTTTTGAGTCTTCATTCGGCTGGATGCTGAATCGCAACAAGACCGAAACTGTCGGCAAGCCGATGCTGGATTTATACACAGACGAGGACCTCCGGGAGCAGGTTATTGCATTCAGCCTGAATGGCCGATCACCAATCGCCGATGGTTGCCTGGTGGTTAATGGCCCGCGCCAGCTTGGCCGCATCACGAGTATTCGATATAGCGCATTACTCGACAAGACCATTGGACTGGCACTGGCTGAGACGCATGAAGACTGGCACGAAGGCGGAAAGGTCAAGCTCTGGCTGGATGACAAAGAGGTCGAGGCCGATTTTGTGAAACCGCCGTTCTACGATCCTTCCGGCGAGAGGATGAAGATGTGATTACGCGCACGCGAGCGATAGTGCTTCCTGATTGGGCAGGAACTCCTGTAGAAGTCGAATCCGGCGGCTGGCCGGTGGTAGAGAGCTTCGGGCCTCCCGAGGGAGAATGCGAAGTTGGACTTACGGATCTCAGTCATCGTCCGAAAGCCACCGTGCAAGGGCCCATTCACGAAAAGCTGGGCGTATCGAAACCGGGCCAGGCTGTCTGGAACGGACAAGCGCTGGTTGGCTGCCTGAAGCCTGAGCACGCAATCGTTTTCGACCTGACCGGTCCCGTGGAACCGCAGTGGCAAGACACTTCGTATACCGACATGACCGAAGGATGGATTTTATTGGGACTTTGGGGGCCGAAGTCGTTGGAGGTAGTGCAGCGGCTGGTGACCGTAGATGTAGAGCCGCATGACATGGCAGGTCCGTTGTTTGTTGCTACCGGCAGTCACGGCATCCGCGTCCAGTTGGTCAACCTGAGAGGAACGACCCCGGGTTTTGTCATTTCCTGTGATCGCTCCCACGGACAGACTCTGTTTGAATCTTGCGTCCGCGCCGGACGGCAATTTGATTTGAAGATCACCGGGCAGAAAGCCTTTTACGCCTGGCTCAACAACGCCGCGCTGCGCAGCACTAAATGAACACCGGAAATGCCGAGTATGTCCTGACACTGACCTGTCCGGACCAGCCAGGGATTGTACATGCGGTCAGTGGATTCATCGTCCAGAATGGCGGCAATATTGTTGACAGCGCGCAGTTCGGCGATTCAGGGACCAACCTTTTTTGCATGCGCCTGCATTTCAGCGCGCAGGAACCGCAAAGTGACGCTGCCAGGCTTCGCGCCGATTTTTCAGTTGTCGCAGAACGTTATGACATGAACTGGACCCTGCATGATTCGGACAGCAAGTCGCGAGTCCTGATCATGGTCTCAAAGTTCGATCACTGCCTCATTGATTTACTTTACAGGCAGCGTATCGGCGAACTGAACATAGAGATCCCGGCCGTCGTCTCCAATCACCGCGATACTTATAAACTTGTCGCCTCCCACGACATCCCGTTCCATTACTTGCCGGTCACAAAAGACAACAAGAAGGAGCAAGAAGCAGAGTTGCTGAAACTTGTTGAAGCGGAGCGCATCGATTTCGTTGTACTTGCCCGGTACATGCAGATTCTGAGCGAGGAACTTTGCGAAACCCTGGCCGGACGCGTCATCAATATTCATCACTCTTTCCTGCCGGGATTCAAGGGTGCGCGACCCTACCACCAGGCACATGAGCGAGGCGTCAAACTGATAGGGGCGACCGCGCATTATGCGACCGCCGACCTCGACGAAGGCCCGATCATTGAACAGGGAGTTGCGAGGGTAACCCATGCACAATCACCGGATGCACTTGCCGCGGTTGGCAGGGACATCGAAACGCAGGTCTTGGCGCGAGCGGTTAAACTTCAGGCTGAGCATCGTGTTGTGCTGAATGGCAATAAGACGATTGTGTT
>Ga0210334_10165795_pt1 | contig 19625 bp, 21 predicted proteins | sample S306metaT_FD_164440 | JGI IMG/M metagenome (GOLD analysis project Ga0210334, IMG submission 164440) | Metatranscriptome of estuarine sediment microbial communities from the Columbia River estuary, Oregon, United States - S.306 (Metagenome... | ecosystem: Environmental > Aquatic > Marine >... | reverse complement strand
CCAATTATTACGGTGATTACGACCATGCCACATCCAGCCGCCAGGAGTGCATGCTCACCTATCTCGCCGATCGACTGGCCACTCACCTCCTGACTCCGGATGGCATACCGGAGGAGCAACTGCGTGACCATCCGGTGTTCGCTGAATCGAACCTCTATCCCAACGACATCGACCAACTCATGGCAGGCAAGGACACGGTGCCGACCGTGGTGAACACGATGAACCTACGAGCGCGCCGACAACCTTTGATATCATTGGGATCGGGGCCGGTCAGAAAGCGGCCATCCAAGGCGCCAAGGCAGGGAAGCGCGTGGCACTCATTGAACGCGGGCGCGGCATCGGGGGCAGTTGTGTCTACCGCGGAACGATCCACAGCAAGACCTTGAGGGAAAGCACGCCCCAGCTGGACCAGCTCAAACGCTCAGGCGCGGCCTTCGACTTCAGCCTGAAGCCCGACACCCAAATTGCAACACTACTCGGACGACTGGAAGATGTCGTATCTGCTCACAACGCCTTCATGAGCCGGCAGCTCAGACGCAACAGCATTTCGCTGCTTCACGGACGCGCCGGCTTTCTTAACGCGCGCACCATCGGCATACAGACGGTCGATGGCGCCCGCCAATCATTGACCGCCGACGCCATTATCCTAAACACAGGCTCGCGTGCCCGGAACCCGAACGACATTCCCGTCGATCACGAATACATTCTCGACCGTGATTCGCTGCTGTCAATGATCTATCTGCCTCGTTCATTGACGATCATCGGCGGCGGCGTTATCGGGTGCGAGTACGCCTCGAATTTTGCGCTGTTGGGGACGCAGGTCACTCTGATCGACCGTGCGCCCTCCCCGCTCCAATTCATGAACGATGAACTTGTGACACATTTCCTTGAACTTTTCGAACGCCAGGCGGGCGCTATCTAAGAGAACAACACGTACTGGAGGTTCGATGGGACGGCGCCGCCCATGTCATCATGAACTTGAAAGACAACCTCTCGCTCAAGAGCGAGAAGCTGTTGGTGCCGCTGGGCAGGCAAGCCAACACCGAAGATCTCAATCTGGCGGCTGCGGGGCTCACCGCTACGGAGAAAGGCATGCTCTCGGTCAATCAGTTCTTCCCAACGAGGATCCCGCACATCTATGCCGTCGGTGACATGATAGGCGCTCCCGCTGCCGAACCGCCCCCTCAATCGTCACATTGTGCAACTCCATACTCGATGAACATTCCAGAATGTCTTTCGCGACGATCTTCTCATCCCCCGCGCTGCAATCTTTCCAGGCGACGACAGTGATCAGCGCAATGCCTGCAAGAACATATCGTACCGTTGCCGATCTGTTGTAGGAATTACCTCTCCGGGTCACCCTTCTTGCTGTTCAGGATCCTGTTACACTGATGCGTCAGTCCGACCCTCTCGTTGGTAGGGTTCCGCTTCAAGCTCTTTTACTATATGCCGAAGCCTGGCCCATCCATCCGGCGTGAGGTCGACGAACTCTAATCCAAAGTAGCCGTCACGGCACCAGCGAACGACTGCTTTCTTGACCTGAAGCTGCGGTTCTTCATCCGATACGTCGATGCGCATTTCGATTTCCGTCCCTGGATGCACTTGGGTTGCGCTGAAGATTCTGCAGCCGCGAATAGACAAGTCTCCCAGGACACCGACTCCGGAAACAATATTGGTGGAACTGAAGGAACTGCGGAATTGAACGGGAAACCGGGGGTCTTTTCTATTCTCCATGTTCTCCCTCACCCTGCACCTCGTGCAGGAAGTCATAGCTATCCCTTTATATTGCCGATGGGCCGTAATTCCACCACTGTTTTGATGATTCCTGCGCGCTCGACCAATTCGATTATTTCAGAAATATTCTTGGAAGTGAACCCAGATGGATTGTCAGAGATCGTCTGGAGCCGCATACTGCAGACAGGCTCATGAATTGAATAGGCTAGTCCAGCTCGAACACTTTGGGGAAATCGGTGAGATTGCGGCAACCGTCCTTCGTCACCAGCACCATGTCTTCAATCCGGACTGCACCCATTCCCGGATAGTAGAGGCCCGGTTCGACCGTGACGACATGGCCCTCCTGCAGCAAGGAGCCGGTACGGCTGATACGCGGCGATTCGTGGATATCCAACCCCACCCCATGGCCGGTACCATGGAAATAGCCCTGCATACGTCCGTTCACCAAACCGGTCTTGTACCCTGCCTTCTCGAAGCGCGTACAGATGCCTTGATGGATCTTCATCCCGTCGGCGCCATCCTTCACCTTCTCGATCGCTTCTTCTTGAGCATCCTTCACCATCTGATACAGCCGTTTCAGCTCCGGATTGACGACGCCTCTGATCACTGTGCGCGACATATCGGCAAAATATCGGCTGACGGCAGAACGAGGAAATACATCGAAAATAATGCTGCGGTTCGCCGGCAAGGGCCCGCTGCCTTCGTTATGAGGATCACAAGCCTGCTCTCCCCCGGCCACGATCGTATGTTGCGCCACGCAATCCCGCTCCATCAGTTTCACGTTGATCAATTTCTTGATCCGCTCGGATGTCAGCACAGCCCCTTCGAACCATAATTCGCTGTTCTTGATGGTGGCCTGTCGCAAGACAGCATGAGCCGCAGCGACCGCGTCTTCCGTGGCTCGTTGCGCCGCCTCGATGTGCCGAACTTCTTCAGCCGTCTTTACCACGCGCTGTTCGTAGAAGGGGTCCCGCTTCGGCTTGAGGCTATACCCAAGCTCCTGCAATCGGGTGGCATAGATGAATGGAAAATTCGCCGGCACCAGGAGCCGGCGGATCTTGGACTCCTTCAATACCAGATCCACAATATCAACGGTCGTCGGTTCCTTGACGCCTTTTTTTTTCGCCTTCTGTTCAAGCTCGGAATAAGACAAGACTCGGTCGGCCGAGGCCTGAGACTTCGCCCGATCCATCTCCAAATCGCTCATCACCAGCAACCGCTCGCCTTTGATTTCCAGATAAATAAAAGAATCCGGCGCAATGAATCGCGTCGCATAATACAGATTGGAGTCCTGCTCGCTTGCAGCGATGAACAGCGTGGCGACTTCTGGTTGGGAAACGGCGGCGCGTTTCATGAACGAAAGAAAAAACAATGCGGGGTGAGCATCAGACCCGATGACGGCGTGAACTTCTGAATATTCAGCATGGCAGATCGGATGCTAGCATGTGGACAGGGGTCGGTCAAGAATCAAGCGTCAGTCAAGGAATTGCCTGTGCGGGTCCAGGTGCAGGCTCAGGCGGCAGAGTACCGTCCGGCCCAGGGGTTTTGTGCTCTTCATCCGAGGTCGCCAGATCGAGTGGAAGCGTCAGCGTATTCGTCAGCACATCGACGGCAAGCTGGGCCAACCCGGAAAGGCCCGATGCAAAGGACTTCACCGGCATGTACGTGACCTCGGGATCTTCGACGGTTCCCTTGACGGCAAACATCGCCGTCGCCAAACCCTTGCGTTCACCGGCGAGAATCCGCCCGAAAAGGGGAATTGTCTTGAGGAATTGCGAGTAGGCCCCGAATGGACTCACCGCCATCACGATATCCAGCTGATCGGTCGGCAAGTCGTAATTGCCCGCCGCGGTGATCTTGAGAATCGGACTGTCGATAATTATGTTTTCCGTCTGAAACACGCCGTTCTGGATGACGACCGTCCCGGAAATCTTATTGTAGGGCAGTCCCTCCTTTTCAAGATCGATTTTCCCTTGCAAGACCGCCGGAAGATTCAAGAGACCGATGACTTTCCATACTGCCCGCTCGTTCGATTTGAGAATGTGCCCTTTTTCCAGCAGGACCTCGGCCTTTCCATTGAGCGACGGATAGACCCCATGCGGATTGCGGCCATGCCCTCGAATGGATCCGCTCAGCCGCATGTCCCCCGTCATGCCGTTCACATGCTCATCCGTAAATCGCAACAGATCGTTGACCGGCACACCGGTGGTGCGAAACGAGACTTCCATCTCTATCGGCGTTGTTTTTGCCAGTTTGGTCACGAGCCGCCCAGCGACGTGTCCGTGCGCTGATTCGCCTGAAATACGATCGATGTCGAGTACCCCGTCCTGAATATTCACACGCGCCGACATCGCGCCGAACTTCATATGTTTGTAATGGCCCCGCGCGATCGATGCGGCCATCGTCACCCGGCTCGTCGCCGCCAAGTTTTCAAGAAATTCCCGCATGGGTGACTGTTCCCCTTTGGGAACCAGCAAATTCAGATCCAGCTGATTCGACTCAATCTTGCCGGTAATCACTGGCTTGGCCGTCCAGTTTCTGACGGTGGCCTCCAGCGCCACGTCATTGTCATGGATCTTGAACGACAACCGCTTAATTTCGGCGCCATTGCGCACCAACTTCACGCGGGCATAGAGATCCTCGATAGGACCGTCGGCGCTTCCGGCCATTAAGCCGTTCGTCAGCGCCATCCACCCGGTAATTCGCCATGCATGCCAATCCTTGCCCTTCCCCTTGACGTCGAGAGAAACCTCGATATTACCAGCCTCGAAGCCGCCTTTTGAAATCCATTCGGGCAATCGAGACAAGGACAGCGCCCCGGTCGTAACCGAGGCATTGAGGCCGAAGGGATCGCCGAGCCTCATCACCCCCTTGGCCGGAATCCGGATCGACGGCAGGATCAACTCCATACGGTTGACGGTCACGGCGTCGGCTCTAGTCACGTCACCCTCGAATGCCACAGTTGCCGGGGCGCCGACAGGTTTTTCGCCCAAAACCGGCAGAATGAGCTTCGACTCATCAAACACCACATCACCACGGAGGTGAGGCGTGACAGTTGAACCGGACAGTGTGACGGCCGCCTCGATAAATCCCTCGAATGAACTCGACGGCGCGGCGCCTCCTGACACAAGACTCGCCATATGCGCGGCATCGCCGCGCGCGCGAACCGACAATTCTTGAAACGCGCTCGTGTCTCCACCGGTGATCGCCCCTTGGACTTGCACGGTGATATCTCCAAGGTGGCCGGTCACCTGTTCGAATTGTGTCGATCCATCCGCCAAGATGAATCGCCCTTGCAGCCCTGTCAGCCGCTCCGGCAGCGCCGCATGGGTGAGGCTCACGGAGTGAACCGTAATTTCTCCTCCGGCAAAGGTGATGCCCCCCGGTTGGTTCAGCGGGCCGACAAGGCGGAACGTCGGCTGGGCCATGCCGTCCACATCGCGAGCCCCAGCCACCACCTGCGTCAATCGTTCCGCCTTCATCGTCCGGGCTAAAAATTCCAACAGATGTGATGCCGCCATCTCACCCGTCACCTCCAGTTCAAGCCACGGGCCCGCCTCAAGAAAGGAGACGACTGCCTTTCCATCCGTCATCTGAATGGCGCCATAGCTCCCCGTCACGTTGTCGATGCGCATGCGTCCCGGCTCCACAAGCAACACCGCCGCAAGGTCTTTTGCCACAACACGATCCTGACCGATCAAGCCCTGTGCCTCCTGGATGCGAAACTCTCCCGTCACCGAAAGCGGCGCCTCGGCCGATGCGCTTCCGGTTAAAGTCGCGTTCATCACCTGCACCTTGCCATCAACCTGTCGATCGATGAGCCACGCGGACATCTGTGGGTCGATCCACTCAGCGGGAACAGTGGTCAACAGCTGAGACAACGAGACCAACGAGCTGCTGAGCGTGACGGAGAACGTGGGTTGCGAAGTCATGAGACCTGCAAGATTGGCTTTGCCTGCCAGCGCCATATCGTTCAGACGCGCCGACATATCCGACAGCACCAGATCGTACCCGGCCACTCCGGGCATGACGTGGATGGAGCTTTGAAGCGTCAACGCCCCCTGCAAACGATCGGGAAGGGGCCGAGGACCGAGAAACTCGGCGGCTTCACGAATGTTGAGATCCACGGCGTTCAGACGGCCGTCAAATTGGAACAGCATCGCCGGCGCCGTCGGCGTTTGGCCGGTCAACGACACCGGTTGCTCCGCTTGTCGAACCTCCCCATCCAGCGACACCACAGCCCGTCCCGGTGCTCCAGAAGCGGTGGCCGATACATGAAGGTCCGCAACCGCGCGTTCCGGATGAATCAGGAGCGTGACATCGACCTGTTCCAGCTTGAGAGAGTGAACACCATCCGGCCTGGCTGCATCGACCACAGTGATCGCGCCGTTGACGAGCCTGGCCTCCCGGATCATGAGCATCCTGGCCATCGCGTCCATAGTGTGCTGATCCGTCTCCGCCTGCTCGCCCAAACCGCCCAGCACGTTCCAATGGCCGGCTTCATTTCGTCGAAGCGTGAGCGTCGGTTCCTCGATCAGCAACCGTTTGCCTGCGATTTGTTTGCGGAGGAGTGGAAGCAGACGCAGAACCAAATCGACTCGCTTGGCGGTCAACATGACCTGATCTGAATGGGGATCGTGAATCGTGACCTGGGATAATTCCACGCGGATACTGGGAAAGATCACGAGCTTCACATGGCGCACCTCGATTTTTCGCCCGAGGCTCTCCTCAAGCTGGCCCAACACGAATTCCTTGAGATAGTTTTCGCCGGTCAGTTTCTTGGATAACAACAGAAAAGCGGCGGCTAATACCACACAGGTGAGAAGAACGAGGAGTCCAAGCCGAAAACGGGACACACCACCCCCTTAACCTGCATGACGCATCAACACGTCTGCAGCTATCGTCCGCCTATACAAGTCGAAATGCAGCCGAACCGCCGCACCGGGGAACGGAGTTGCGAGTTTCTCGTTCCGGGGTTCGTGTTGCCTGAAAATTCGTTCAGAAAACCCGCGACTCGAAACCAGAAACCCGAAACATGTTTCCTGGAACAGGTTTACAACGGACCGTCATGAACAATACAAGCCAGAATACGCACAAGTCTGTAGGCATCTTACCGGAAGAGTGGGGTGAAATCTAGAAACTCTGCGTTCTACAAGGGGTTTCTCGACAAGAAGACCCTCGTCTCCACGCAACTATTGACACTCCACCGGTTCTGGACTACACCTCTGCCATGCCCACCCATCCATTGGCAGGACAACCGGCGCCCGCTTCGAGTCTCGTCGATCTAAAAACGCTCCTTGCAGCATATCTGGGAGAGAAACCAGACCCGGCAGTTCAAGGGCAACGCGTCTCCTTTGGGACATCGGGACATCGAGGCTCGTCGTTGAAGCGGAGCTTCAATGAGCGGCATCTTCTGGCCATCACCCAAGCGATCTGTGACTATCGTCTCAGCCAAGCCACCACCGGACCGCTCTATCTCGGCATCGATACCCATGCGCTGTCGCGACCGGCCTGTGACTCGTCCTTGGAAGTCCTGGCAGCCAACGGTGTGGATGTCAGGATCGATCAAGAGGGCGGCTACACTCCAACGCCGGTCATTTCCCATGCGATCCTCCGATACAACAGCAGTCGAACATCCGGCTTGGCCGACGGCATTGTCATCACCCCATCGCACAATCCACCGGAAGACGGCGGCATCAAATACAATCCGCCGCAAGGCGGGCCGGCTGACACGCAGGTCACCAAGTGGATCGAAGAACGCGCGAACGCTCTCCTGGCCGCCGACCTCCAAGGCGTCAAACGCTTGCCGCTCGATCAAGCGAGGCGCGCCTCGACGACGCATCAGCACGACTATATCGAAGCCTATGTCAGCGACCTCGGCAACGTGATCGATATGAAGGCCATCAAGTCGGCCAAGCTGAGACTCGGAATCGACCCTCTCGGTGGTTCCGGGATCGCCTATTGGCAACCGATCGCCGACTGTTATGGGCTGAACATTGAGATCGTCAATCAGACCGTCGATCCCACCTTTCGCTTCATGCCGCTGGACTGGGACGGCAAAATCAGGATGGACTGCTCCTCTCCCTTTGCCATGGCCAATCTGATCGCGCTTAAAGACCGCTTCGACGTGGCTTTCGGCAACGACGCCGACAATGACCGGCACGGCATCGTCACCCGCTCCGCCGGCCTGATGAACCCGAACCATTACCTAGCCGTCTCGATCTTCTATCTATTTTCCCACCGTCCCGGATGGAGCCCTGCCGCCGGCATCGGGAAAACCCTGGTCAGCAGCAGCCTCATCGATCGCGTCGCCGCAAAGCTCAAACGAAAACTGGCTGAAGTTCCGGTGGGCTTCAAGTGGTTCGTGAGCGGCCTGCTCGACGGCTCGCTCGGCTTCGGCGGAGAAGAAAGCGCGGGCGCGTCGTTCTTACGACGTGATGGCACAGTCTGGTCCACCGACAAAGACGGCATCATCATGAATCTGTTGGCCGCAGAGATGATGGCCAAAACCGGCAAAGACCCGTCCACGCTGTATCGTGATCTGACCGAAGAATTAGGCGAGCCAGTCTATGAGCGAATCGACGCGCCTGCCACACCCGAGCAGAAGACCATTCTATCGAAGCTCTCCCCCAACCAAGTGAAGGCGACCGAGCTTGCAGGCGACAAGATCGTGGCGATGCTCACGACCGCGCCAGGCAACGACGCTTCTATCGGCGGGCTGAAAGTCGTGACCGACCAAGGCTGGTTCGCCGCCCGACCGTCTGGCACCGAAGATGTGTACAAACTCTACGCCGAAAGCTTCCGAGGGAAAGAACATCTGAAGAAGATTCAAGAGGAAGCGCAGACCCTGATTGCCAAGGCCTTGGCGGCAAGCAAGTAAGAATACCCCGCGCCAATTTACAACACACCGGAGTGGTATTCATGTTTGAGATGGGCGGCACGGCGATCCTGATCTGGGGACTCATCTTTGGGTCTCTCGGTGTCGGGTTCGCAATTTATGGGAAACGGCAAAAAGCGATCGTCCCGCTCTGCGTAGGGATTGCCCTCTGTGTCGTCCCCTATTTCATTGCCAACGTCTACGTGCTCGTCTTGGTCGGTTGTGTCTTGGCCGCGATTCCCTATTTTGTGCGCGCGTGACAAATGTGAATGGACCTGAGTCATTTCCGGACGACATACGCCTCGAATGCCGGAAGGATCGTCGTCCAGGAGTGCCGCTTGCATCGTTAGCCCCTTACGAACGCCCAATCATGGAATGCTGGGATACCGTTAACGCTTCATAGGCCTGTCTCACCGAGGCGACCTTAAATACCTGCGTGAAATCAGGCGTTCTCCCCTTTCCGTTATCCGTTGACGGCACAAGGACCATCTGAAGGCCAACCTGCCTGGCAGCCAATATTTTCAGTCCCACCCCGCCGACCGGCCCAATATGAACGTCCGAAGTGATCGTGCCCGTGATCACACGAGTCCGAGGAATCGATTCCCCCTTTGCCATGGCCACAACCGCGAGACCGACCATCGCCGAGAGACTGGGACCATCAATGATGAGGCCCGGTTCCAGTGCCCCGAGCCCCACGCTCCAGGAGTCGCTGGAAAGGCCAAGTACCCGCGCTGTGCTCGCAATCGCCTGTTTCGCAGCGGTTTGCGTGATCATCGAGAACCGGCCCGGCCCAACCGTAAAATGAACCTCCAGCCCGTCGGCGTCATCGCGCGTCGCAAATAACACCATGACATAGATGACCTTCCCGCTATACGTAACCCTCCCCGCAGGAGTCTCCTCCATCAGGACACACAACAGCGGGATATACTGTTCGCGCGGACCGTCATCAGGACCGGCTGCATCCGCGAAGCTCGTGAGGCACATGACACTCAGCAGCAGGGCCACGCACCCTATCAATAGCGCATCGATCCCCTAGCGAACACATGGGCGAACTCGGTTCCAAATAAATGCCTGGCTGTTCATAACTCGCTCCCCTTGATACCGCTTGCCTACCCTTATCGGCAGACTTGTCTTCCGGCATAAGAGGCAGTCTGATTGCGACCTCAGCGGGGAAAGCAGTGGGATATGTGAGTCTGTTTGATAGGCACAGCAGGAAAGAACTGAGACGGGAGAACGTGAGGGGGGTTACGAACAAAAGAGGCAGGGGTCATTGTTTAGGAACGATCGCCCAAACCGGCAAGGACCCGTCAGAGTTGTAGCGATGCTGGCCACTGCACCGGGCAACGACGCTTCTATCGGCGGGCTCAACGTCGTCACCAAGCAAGGCTGGTTCGCCACCAATTCGTCAGGCGCGGAAGATGTGTACAAGCTCTACGCGAAGAGCTTGAAAGGGAACGAGCAGCCGAAGAAGATTCAGGGCGAAGCACGGGCATTGATCGGAGCCGTTCTGACCCATCTCAAGTTGACGCCCACTCTTCGCTGTATTACATTGTGTATAACATTCGCCCCTCTGGAGAGAACCTGTGGGACTCAGGACTGTTCGCCTTGACGATGACACGGAAAAGGTATTGAAGCTCGTCAGAAAAAAGACAGGCTGGTCTGTGTCGACCACGCTCAAGCGTGGCGTCCTGGCCCTGGGTAACGAGACCGGCCCTAGCATCACACGGTCGGCATTTGAAATATACCGCCAACTTGACCTCGGACCCGGTGGATATGCCATCGCACCCTCGACCGAAACCCGTCGCGGCATGCAACTCGTTCTGAAGCGGAAACCTCACAGATGATCCTGGTGGATACAGGGCCGTTCGTCGCGCTCTTTGACCCGCAAGATGCTGAACATGGCCGATGCCAACACATTCTGAGCGCCACACGAGAAGCCCTCTTCACAACCCTTCCCGTCTTAACCGAAACGTTCCATCTTCTTACCCCGAATAGTATCGGGGCGGACCGGCTGCGCGACTTCATTCTGGCAGGTGGAGTCGCTCTCTGGTTCATGGATCAAACCTCGACAGAGCGGGCCTTTGAGCTGATGGAACAATACGGGGATCATCCGATGGATTTAGCTGATGCATCCATTATTGTTGGAGCGGAATCGTTGCGCACGACAAAGATCTTCACCCTCGACCTTGCCGACTTTCGGCGATACCGGATTCGTCGGGGCCACCGCCACATGAAGGCGGATATTCTCGGATAGTGATCGGCAATCCATCACCGATACAACAGTTGTCACTGAGCAGGGCTGGTTTGCGGCCAGACCGTCTGGCTGCACACAAACTCTACATGCAGCGCGGAGTACGACTCGCCTCTTTGCTCGCTACGGCCTTGCTGGGTGGCCATTTTGAGCATCCTGCGCGGCAACTCGGTGTCGTCTCAAACGTCGAGATTCGCGATCACGTCAGGAGTCGCCCTGAGTTTTCCGCAGTTTGGCTAAAACTGATCCGACCTGACGCGCAGAACCTAATCGCTTAAAGTACTGGCCACAACTTGGTGGATCGATGAAATTAAAGATGGGTCGGAATGATCCTTGTTGGTGTGGTTCAGGGGAGAAATACAAGAAATGCCATCTGGACAGAATGCATGAGAAAGAATTGCCTCCGATAGCATTGATCGGTCAATTCAGAAAGTTCTTTAAAGCCAAGGAATGTCTGCACCCACAAGCATCATCCGCCACCTGTAGGAAAATTATTTCGGCTCACACCATTCAACGAAAGGGCGCTCTAGAGGAGGTGGTCGATGAGACAGGACACTGTCTCACATTCTTTCCCAATAATGGCAAGGGTTCGAGCGAACCTCATCGTCGAGGGTGGCAAGAAGCCTCTACCTTTTCCGGTTTCTGTGAAAGACATGATGGGATGGCATTCGCTCCGCTTGAAACGAATAGTTTTGTCGGGGCGCCAGAACAATGCTTCCTGATAGCCTATCGCGCACAATGTCACGAGCTGTACCAAAAGCAGGCAGCTGATCGATCATATGAGCCAATGCGCCAACTTATTGATCGAGGCAAACCGCCGGATGCTCAGCGAGTTATCCAGGAGACCCAGAAATGGCATTTTGCAGGCATACGGAACAGCCTCAATGAAAATCGAGAACGAAAAGCACGAATGGATCATGAACTTCTGAATCGAAACTTCACCGACTGGGAGCGGCTCTTTGTGAGGTTCAAAGGCCCCATGAGTATTGTTAGCACTGGAGGGCCCACTCTAAATCGAAGCCCGTCAGGGAGAGAACTTCAGGTCCTTCACGATCTGACAAGAAAGATCGAACCCATGTACTTGGGCGTTGTGCATGAAGATGGGGGTGGAGCGGTTGTATTTACTTGGCGTCCTCAAGATAAGGCCCCGGCCGAGTTTATTTCAGAACTTCGCTCCATTTCAATGGATCGCCTTCCAGGAATTATCGTTCAGCTCATGCTCGCCCATGTTGAGAACTCGTACTTTTCCTCACTGTGGTGGAATTCTCTGTCAACTGATCAGAAAGCCCATGTCAGGCAACTTGCCCAAATGGGAAACCCCTTCTACACTCCGTGGACCTATATGGATGATTTGCCCGTTCCTTGGACAATTACAGCCGTTACAGAATCATGGCCTACCTAATTCACAGAGGCGGTAATGCAAGACTGCCGGCGAGATTAGCCCATTCTGGTTGTTCTTCCTTTGCTATTCCACGTGGTACGAACCGTATGCCAATGGCCCTGATTCAGCAGGAGCGAAACTCATCACAGGGTCATCGGCTTTGAGTGCGGCTTTGACTGGGAACGAATCCGGTGTTGCCGGTAACAGAGTCGTCGACAAAGGCGCATAACGGCGACAATACCGATCTCATCCGCAGTGGCAATGTGCAGAATCCGGACGCCTTCTTTTTCCTCACCCCCCGATCCTTGACCTCCAATATCCTGGACGGCGGCGTTGATGCGCGACCGCCTCAATCCGTAGAACATCGGCCGTGACACTGTAGTAGAGTGTAAATGGAAAGCGAGTCAGAGTGAGTTTTTGCAGATTCGGATCAGCGGAAAGCCCGATCCCTGGTTGATTGAGCAAGAGGTCTGTCGCACGTCGAATCTCAGACTCAAAACACTCGCCTAATCCCGTCACTTGAGTTTCATAGTAGACAGCGGCTTCGATGAGTTCCAATTCCGCTTCCGGATGGAACTCCAGCCTCATTTCTTCAGGCAGGAGCGAAGATTGTGAAAGACACGTTCGGCGGGAACCGGTTTCACTTTGCCTTCTTCAATCTCGCGATAACGGCGCTGGGCCTCTTCCAACCACATCCGTTCAACACCAACATCGGCAGAACCATCAAGTTCGCCGATCAATGAGCGCAACAGTTCCGCCTTGTCTTCGGGACTCAGCGTTCGAATTTTCGCTTCAATCTCCTCGACATTAGATGGCATACGCACCTCCGTGAGACTTGGCGACGCTCGAATCTGTCGTTAACTCTAGCCACAGGTTCATAGGTTGTCAACGTTCCCTACCCGTTGTGGCAATCTTAAACAAATATCTGGCCCAGCATGACGATTACCGTCTTCGCACAGTAAGAACACTCATTTCGAGATCTCAATCCGCCGGAAGACTTCCGCATAGGCACCGGCGGGGGCGCTGGCTTTGGGATCGGCGAACACGGCGCGCCAGCGGTTCAATCCCAGCACTCCTTCTCCATAGGGGATCGTGGCCACCTGGCTGCGGTGCTCGGCAATCGCCAGCATCTTTTTCGCCACAGAGCCGTCGATATATTCCAGCCGGTTCCAGGTCGCAAGCAGTCCCCAGATTTCATAGGCCCAGAGGCCGGCGGCCGGAATCATGCCCGATTCAATGACGCATTCCCTCGCCAACTTGCCGGCCAGCCGATGGGCCGAATGCCGGTCAAGTTCCTCATCCAACGTATAGACCTCTGCCGGCTGCACACGCGTGAGCAGTTCGATCAACTTCTGTTTGACGACATGAATATTGATCTCCTCCACGGCGTCCGGCTGGTCGAGGAAAATAACCTCCTTCACGTCCAACACCCTGGCAGCGCGGAGCGCCTCTTCTCGTCTCACTTCCGCCATCCGCTGCTCAGTCCAGCCAAACGGATTCGACGCCCGGCCTCCGTTCGTAATAATCACAGAAATGATCGCGCCCTGCGACTCGGCCAGCTTTGCGGCAGTTCCGCCCATCCCGATTTCCATGTCATCCGGGTGGGCACTGACGATGACGACGTTGTGGCTCATGACTGTCCGCTACACGGCATGGACGACCTGCCGATCGGCGTGATACGAGCTTCGGACCAGCGGGCCTGATTCGATATGAGCAAAGCCCATCGCGAGGCCTTCGTCTTTCAGCGCGGCAAACTCAGCCGGATTATAGAACCGAGCGACGGGCAGATGCTCCTTCGTCGGTTGAAGATACTGGCCGATGGTCATGATGTCACAATTGACCACCCGCAGATCTCGCATTACCTCTCGTACCTCGTCGAGAGTCTCCCCCATCCCCACGATCAAACCGGACTTGGTCGTCATGCCAAGCTCTTTGGCCTTGGCCAGCAACTCAATCGATCGCTGATATTTCCCCTGTGGCCTGATCGCCGGGAATAGCCGCCGGACTGTTTCGATGTTGTGGTTCAGAATCTCCGGTCGCTCGGAGCACACAGCCGCCAGCGCGTCCCCGTTCCCTTCAAAATCAGGGATCAAGACTTCAATCGTACAGCCTGGGCTAAGCCGTCTCGTCTGCCGGATCGTCTCGGCGAAGACAGCTGCGCCGCCATCGGCCAGCTCATCCCGATTCACCGACGTGATCACAGCATGACGCAACCCCAAGGCCTGGACGGCCTCAGCTACACGCCGAGGCTCTCCGTGATCCACGGCTAACGGGCGGGCAGTTTCGACAGAACAATAGTGGCACCGCCTGGTGCAGATATCGCCGAGGATCAAAAAGGTGGCGGTGCGGGCGTTCCAACATTCCCAGCGATTCGGACAGCGGGCCTCTTCGCAGATGGTGTGGAGATTGAGCCGCACCATCGTCTGTTTGATGTCCAGATAGTCCGGACCGGTTTTGGCTTCGACTTTGAACCAGGATGGGAGACGCGGACGGCTGATGTGATCTGAAGGGCTGAGGACTGAGGGCTGAGGACTGAGGGTGGGAGAAGAATCGGAGGAACTCATGCTCGAAGAGGATCGGAGATGGTCGAGCGGAATAAAGCTCATGACTTGCTGCCCATGCGAGAGCCCGGACGAAACCAGCTGAGCACCCTTGCTAAGAATCCGGATCGGTCCGGCTCGGCTTCCGGCGGATCGGGATATTCCACCCAGAGTTCCTGCGAGCCGAGATACAGGCCGTTGCTAAAGCTCTTCTGCGTCTTGAGTTGCCGATAGCCCCGGCCCTGCAACACCTGGATCATGGACAGCAATGCGGCATCCTGTGTCAAGAGCGGCTCTGTCGCCACCCGGACGGCTTCATAGCGCAGCACCGCCCGGAAGCTCTCCCCCGCCCGCTCCAACTCGACGGGCCGGCTGAATCCCCGTTCTCGTTCATCGAGTCCGGCCAGCTGATGCGTATCGCACCCCTCTGCGCCCATAGATCATGTCCATGCGCGAAACACTGCCACGAGATCGCTCAGCGCGATCGTTTTGTTGCGGAGCACCGTCCGCTCGGCCTGCACCGCATCGAGCAACGCCTTATCCGTCGAACCGGATTTTACACAAGAGGCGCCCAGCGACAGAATACGGTCGCACTCTTCGTCGAGCTTCTGTTTCACGACCGGATTGACCGAAAGTACGTCCATGAGTTGCTGTCTGGTTTGGGCAAGATGCGACTGAAGCTCCGCCTCCGGAAAACTGGCGCGCACGGCTTCATCGACACAGCGGTCGAGATATTGAGTCAAGAACACATAGAGACGCACGAGCGCAGCGGCGAAATCAGTCTGATCTTTGGCGGTCATAGCCATGAAATCCTCCGTAACGTACCACGCATCTCACAATATCGTCGTTCGTGAAGCGCGGGAAGGAAAGAGACTGCCCACTTCTTTGTTTGCGAGATACACGATACGCTTCACGAGATACGCGCGTCTCGCTCAGCCCGCTTCACGATCTACAGTACCACTTTCACATCATTGCCCTCGACCTTTACCTGATAGACTTCGACCTTGCCCGATGGATTATTCTCGCAGGCGCCGGTCGCCACATTGAATTGCCATCCATGCCAAGGACAGGTGACGACACTCCCTTGAACCTCCCCTTCGCCCAGCGGCCCTCCGCGATGCGCACAGGCATTGTCGATCACATGAAACACACCGTCCACATTGAAGACGGCCAATGCTTTGCCGTTCACTTCAGCCACCACGCCGTGGCCCGGTTGCACATCGGACGTTCCCGCCACCCGCACATACTCCGCCATAACCGTCCTCCCCTCGCGTTGATCAGTTCGTCGCAAACGGCTGCTTGATTTTCTTGAGCAAACTGTCGATGGACGAGCCGCTCTTGTCGGCTCCACCGACTTCGCCCATGATCTTCTTGGCAATCTCCCGAAAAGCCTCGGCCTGTGGCGAGGCCGGATCGGCCACGACGATCGGATGTCCGCTGTCCCCCCCGTCGCGGATGGCCGGATCGATCGGAATGCGCCCGAGGAAGGGGATTCCGAGCTTCTCAGCCGCCCGCTCCCCACCCCCGTGCGAAAAGATGTCCGTCCGCTCGCCGCAATGGCCGCACACGAAGAAGCTCATGTTTTCGATAATGCCCAGCAGCGGCACATTCACCTTCTGGAACATGGCCATGCCCTTGCGCACATCGTAGAGCGCAACTTCTTGTGGTGTCGTCACGGTGATCGCGCCGGCCAACGGCACCATTTGAGAGAGCGACAGCTGCACATCGCCGGTGCCGGGCGGCAAATCGATCAGCAAATAATCGAGGTCGCCCCACAACACATCGCGGAAGAACGCTTGGAGATATTGATGGACCATGGGACCGCGCCACACAAGCGGGGCCTCTTCCGGCACGAGAAACGCCATAGAGATGAGCTTCACCCCATAATTTTCCACCGGCACAATCTTGCCGTCCTGCTGTTCCGGTCCCTTATCGCTCCCCATCATCATCGGAATATTGGGCCCATACAGATCGGCATCCAGCAGTCCGACTTTCGCGCCGGCCAGCGCGAGCGCGCAGGCGAGGTTCGACGCGACGGTCGATTTGCCGACGCCGCCTTTGCCGCTGCTGACCGCGATCACATGCTTGACGTCTGGAATGAAATTAGCGGCCGCTTGCCCGCCCTGGGCATGTTCATCTGCCATAATCTAACCCTCCTTCACTCCCCGTCACGCATCCGGCCGTGACGCTGATATAGGACAAGCATCCTTCATCGACCACGTCATCATAAGCGATGCAGTGAGGGAAATGAAATGGGCCGGTCGGACCATGACTCGTCTGGCCCAACCGGGACATGCCGAGCCCGTATGGTTCGTGATGGCTTGTGATAAAACCGCCTGGAAGCCCGTTCCGCGTGAAGCGTATCTCGTGAAGCGTGAAGCGCAGGATGGAACGAATGTGTCCCTGCATCTTTGTTTGCGAGATACGCTTCACGAGATACGAACGACGAAACGCTGGACAACCTATTGGTAACTGCAACAGAAGTGCTCACGAATAATGCAGGTGATCAATGACCGATGGGACCGCTCCATGTATACTGACGGTGTTGGAAGAGTTCGTTCTTTCCCGGAGTGCCCATGACGACCTCGCCTTCTTCGATCGAACCAGCCGTCCTTCGCATCGGCGAGTATCTCGCACAACTCTCCGCCGGCCATTCCCCGACGATCTTCGAGGGCCGCTGGTGGTCCCAATCGGCGATCAATCTGGCCATGAAGGACGACGCCTTCAAGGCGCAGCTGTTTCGCTTCATCGACGTCCTGCCCGTTATCGCCGACGATGAACGAGTCGTCTCGCTGGCCGAGGAGTATTTCGGCGGATTGAGCAGTGAGCTGTTCGGGCTCCAGTGGGGCCTGAAAGCGATGGCCGCCACCGGCCTGGGCGCGCGACTGACAGGCAAATCGATCAGAACGCAGGTTGAACAGATGGCCAGGACCTTCATCGCCGGGGCCTCGGTTAAAGACGCCGCTCCGGTGCTATCCCGCTTATGGAAAGAAGGCCGGACCTGGTCCGTCGATCTGTTGGGAGAGGCGACGGTCAGCGAGCGGGAAGCCGATCTTTACCGCGACCATTGCCTGGAGGCATTGGCGGAATTGGGGCGCGCCGCGGTTGCCTGGCCTCCCGCTGCCCTGCTCGAAGAAGATCATCTTGGGCCGCTGCCGCGCGTGCAACTCTCGCTGAAAATTTCGGCGCTCTCCTCGCGGCTGGACCCGATTGATCCCGACGGGAGTTATCGGTCGGTGGTAGAGCGCCTCCGTCCGTTGGTTGATCGCGCCCTGTCGATGCCTGCCGGGTTGATTTTCGACATGGAGCAGGCGGAGACAAAACCGCTCCTATTGGACATCTTCAAACGGCTGTTGGTCGAGCCGTCGTATCGCGCCTACCCGTACGCCGGCCTCGCGCTGCAAGCCTACCACCGGGACACCGAACGAGATGTTCAAGACTTGCTCGCCTGGTCTCGCGCGCGCGGCGCGCCGATTACCATTCGACTGGTCAAAGGGGCCTACTGGGATTCCGACACGGTGCGGTACCGCCAAGCCGGATGGCCGATTCCACTGTTCGAGCACAAAGCGGAGACGGACGCCGCCTATGAGCGATTGATCCGTACGCTGTTCGGCCATGCCGATCTCATCCGCCCTGCCTTCGGCACACACAATTTGCGGACCCTGGCCGCGATCGAAGCCGTGGCGGATGCCTGTGGATTGCCGCCGAATGCGCGGGAGTATCAAATGATCTACGGCATGGCCGAGCCTTTCCAGCAGGCGATGGTGAAGCTCGGTCGCCGCGTCCGGCTGTATACCCCCGTTGGCCTGCTGTTGCCAGGCATGGCCTATCTCGTCCGGCGGCTGCTTGAAAATACGTCGAATGAATCGTTTCTCCGAAAAGAGTACGTCGAGTCTCAACCGTTGGCGAGGCTCCTCGCTCCTCCGATAATCACAACGCCCTCGCTCAGCGCCCAGCCGTCTGGCAGCACGCAGGGTTTCATGAACGAACCGCACAGCGATTTTTCACTAGAGCCAGTCCGCAGCGCAATGCAGGCTGGAATTTCATCGGTTCGATCTCAATTGGGACGGCAATGGAACACAGACTCTTCGGACCCGTCGCTCACAGGTCCCTGGCTGGCATCGCACAACCCTTTCCGGCCCGATGAGGCAGTGGCTTCGGTGCGAAGCGCATCACCCGCGGATCTCGACCAGGCAATCCAACAGGCACAAGCCCATGCCGACAGTTGGCGTCGCCGATCCGCGGAGGAACGCGCGGCGATCCTGCGCCAAGCCGCATCCGACATGAGCCGCCGCCGCTTCGAACTCGCCGCGTGGGAAATATTTGAGGTGGGAAAGCCCTGGCGGGAAGCGGACGCCGACGTCTCTGAGGCCATCGACTTTCTTCGCTATTATGGCGATGAAATCTGCCGCCTGTCTCGGCCCGCGCGACTCGGTGACCTGCCGGGGGAACTGAACCATCGCATCTATGGCCCGCGCGGCGTGACGGCTGTCATCGCGCCGTGGAACTTTCCGCTCGCCATCCCGGCCGGAATGGCTACGGCGGCTCTTGCGGCAGGCAACACCGTGCTCTTCAAGCCGTCGGAACGGTCCCCCAGGCTGGGACTGCTGCTCACGGATATTTTGATTGCAGCCGGGGTGCCGCGCGGCGTCGTGAGTTACCTTCCAGGCGGACCTGAGATCGGCCAGGCGCTCGTTGCGCATCCGCAAATTGCGACAATCGCATTTACAGGATCGAAAGCCGTGGGGCTTATCATTCTTGCGGACGCCGCTCACGTACGCCCAGGCCAGCCGATAGTCAAACGGGTGATCGCCGAGATGGGTGGAAAAAACGCCATCATTG
>Ga0210334_10528824_pt1 | contig 19799 bp, 15 predicted proteins | sample S306metaT_FD_164440 | JGI IMG/M metagenome (GOLD analysis project Ga0210334, IMG submission 164440) | Metatranscriptome of estuarine sediment microbial communities from the Columbia River estuary, Oregon, United States - S.306 (Metagenome... | ecosystem: Environmental > Aquatic > Marine >... | reverse complement strand
GCTGCGGCGCGCCCGCCTGCCCGGCGCTGACTTCCGCCGCGGCGGCGATGGCCAGCCAGTGCCCCTGCTCCAGGGAAACCCCGTGGGCGAGAACATGGAAGGCGTCCAGGAGTTCGAACATGGGGCTCACCAGGTTGTGCTCGCCGCGCAGCTGGCGCTGCCACGTGACGAACACTTCGCCGGCGCCGGCGATGAGGGCCACGAGGTCTCGCCGCATCTGTTCCAGGTCATCCTCCCGCGTGGGAAGCCCCAGGGCGCGGCGCACGGACTGGTTGAGAAACAGGCCGGGCTCTCCACCGCCGGGAAGGTGGGCCGCGTCGCAGCCGAGCAGGACTACGCCGTCGAAGCTGCGCAGGCGGGTGGCGGCGAGATGGGTGAAGACCACCGGGCTCTCCACGTCGCGGTCGCGGAAGGTGGCGGACTCCAGCTGGCGGTCGAGCCAGCGCCGCCATTCGGAAAACGTGACCGCGGGCCCGCTGGTGCCCAGCTCGCGGCGCAGCCCCTGGAACAATTCCAGGAGCTGGCGGCCGGCGGCATCCCCCGCTAGCGCGCCGGCGGCGCCGAGGGAGCGCAGGGCTTCGGCCAGGCGGTCAAGCCATGCGCCCACCGGCCCCGGGGAAGTGGCAAGCGCGCCGGCGGCGCCCGCCACCCGCTCCAGCAATCCCAGCAGCGCAACGGCGCCGCGCATGGATTCAAACCAGGGTCCCACGGGCTTGGGATCCCCCGCCAGGGCCCGGGAGGCGTCGGGGTCCCGCTCCAGGGCCCTGGACACTGCGCCGCGGATGGCGGCCAGCCCGCCAATCACGCTCTCGCGCCGGACCACTGTCTCCAAATAGTGAACGGCAGCCTTGCGCTCCTGGGGCTCCAGGTCCGCGAACACCAGAGGCGACTTGAGCAGGTCCAGCAGATCCTGGTGATAGAAATCGCCGCTCACGCAATCCAGCAGGCGCATGATCACCGTGGCCGCGGCCACGGTGGAAAGGGTCCAGCCGGTCTCGTCCTCCACCTGGACGCCGGCGCGCTCCAGCAGGGCACGCAGCCGCCGCGCCGCCAGGCGATCCTGGGCCACCACGGCGATGCGCTCCTTTCCGTCCAGCAGCCAGCCACGCACGCGGGCGTCGGCAACGCGCGCCTCCTGCTCCAGGCCGCCGGCCCCGCACAGGGCAAGGCGGCCCTGCAGCGGGCTGGCCGCGCTCTCCGCCCTGATGGCGCCGGCGCGGGCAGCCAGGTCCGGAAGGTCGTCATGGTCGGCCCGGGGCGGCCAGGCGGCTGCCAGCCATAGCGCCGCGGGGTCGGCCTCGGGCGCCGGCTCCAGAATGATCACCGGCGACTGCTCCCCATAGCGCTCCAGGAACTGGCGCTCCGCGCCGCTCAGGGCGTCCAACCCCGCCGCCACCAGGGGACCCGGCGGCGCCTCCAGCAGCCTCGCAAGCCGCAGGTGATAGCGGTTCACGGCGTCGGCGGAGTTTTCGTCGGGGGCCAGGGCACGCCACGCTTCGAACACCAGGCGCGCCTCGAAATGGAGGGACTCGCCGGCCGGCGCCTGGTAGGCGCCGCCGAGAATTTCGGAGAAACCCTGCTCCGTGTCCGGCAGCGGCACCCGCTCCCGCGTCAGTTCGTCGCACAGCCGGCGCAGTTCGCCGGCCACGTGCCACAAGTCCGCGTCGCGCAGCCAGCCCCGGCCCTGGAGGGCCTCGAACAGCTGCAGCTCGCGCTCGCTGTCGCTGACCAGCTTCTGGGGAACCGCCACCTCCGAAGCCCACTCCGAAAGCGTGGTGATGCGGGGCAGGAGCAGCGCCGGGACGCCGGCCGTGGCAGCCAGTTCCCGCGCCAGGGGTGCCGCCCCGTGCAGCGTGGGAAGTACCACCGTCACCGGCGAGAGGTCGGGAAGCAGGTGCCGGTATTCCTCCACCAGGAGCCTAGCGACGGCGGAAAGAAACCCGGAGAGCGGCAGGGTGCGGCGCAGGAAAGCCATGAGGCGAAGAATGTTACCCCAACGGGCGGAGCAGAAAAGCAGCGGGCCGCCCAAGGCGGCCCGCGGGAGGGATCACTGCCAAACCGGCGATGCTACCGCTCCAGCTTGTCGAGCTTGTCCTTCACCGAAGCCCATTCATCGGCGTCCGGGGGCGCCTCCTTTTTCTCGATGATGGCCGGCCACTGCTTGGCCAGTTCGGCGTTGAGGGCGATGAATTTCTTCTGGTCATCGGGAACGTCGTCCTCGGCGAAGATGGCCTCCACCGGGCACTCGGCCACGCACAGGGTGCAGTCAATGCACTCGTCCGGGTCAATGACCAGGATATTGGGGCCCTCTCGGAAGCAGTCCACGGGACAGACGTCCACGCAGTCGGTGTACTTGCACTTGATGCAGGGTTCGGTAACGACGTAGGTCATGGAACACCTTCGGACACGGGGGCGGGAAACTGAGCCGGAATTCTAGCAGAATCCCGCGGGATGCCGGCCAAGCTTGACAGTTTTTGCCCGGCCCGCATAATAACAGCTCATTCCCCAAAGAAAACTCCCTTCTGTGGCATCCTGATCACCGAGGACGCGGCATTCCGCCGGCGCCGGTTTCCGATCCAGATGTATCTCCTGAACCCAGCTGGATAGAGCTTCATGAGCGAGCATATACATTACGTAACCGACGACTCTTTCGAGACTGAAGTACTGAAATCCGATGTTCCGGTCCTGGTGGATTACTGGGCCGAGTGGTGCGGTCCCTGCAAGATGATCGCGCCGATCCTGGACGAGGTGGCCAAGGAGTACACCGGCCGCCTCAAGATCGCCAAGCTGAACGTGGACGACAACCAGGCGACGCCGCCACGCTACGGCATCCGCGGCATACCCACGCTGATGCTGTTCAAGAAGGGAGAGGTCGAAGCCACCAAGGTGGGCGCCCTCTCCAAGTCCCAACTTACCGCATTCATAGATAGCCACCTTTGAAAGGCAGACCCCACCCCCTCAAGCGGCAGCGCCCGCCGCGCAATCTTCATCACGCCCAGGCGCAACTCCCCGCGCCTGACTGGGATGAAGAGGAACTCACGTCCCCCTCCCCCTCCCCTTCCGGCCCTACCATGCACCTCTCCGACCTCAAGACCCGACCCGTGACCGAGCTGGTGGACATCGCCATCTCCAACGAAATCGAGAACGCGAGCCGGATGAGGAAGCAGGACCTCATTTTCGCGCTGCTGAAGAACCACGCGCGGAAGGGGGAAACGATTTTCGGCGAGGGCACGCTGGAGGTGCTGCCGGACGGGTTCGGTTTCCTGCGCTCGCCGGACACCTCGTACCTGGCGGGGCCGGACGACATCTACGTGTCGCCGTCCCAGATCCGGCGTTTCAACCTGCACACCGGCGACACCATCGAGGGCGAGATCCGCACGCCCAAGGATGGCGAGCGCTATTTCGCGCTGGTGAAGGTGGACAAGGTCAACCACGAGCCGCCGGAGAACGCGAAGAACAAGATCCTCTTCGAGAACCTGACCCCGCTCCATCCCACGGAGATGTTCCACCTGGAGCGGGACATCAAGGCGGAGGAGAACCTGACCGGGCGCATCATCGACATCATCGCTCCCATCGGCAAGGGCCAGCGGGGGCTGATCGTGTCGCCCCCCAAGGCGGGAAAGACGGTGCTGCTCCAGCACATCGCCCACGCCATTACCTCCAACCACCCCGACATCGCGCTCATCGTGCTGCTGATCGACGAGCGGCCGGAGGAGGTGACGGAGATGACACGCACCGTGCGCGGCGAGGTGGTGGCCTCCACGTTTGACGAGCCGGCAAGCCGCCATGTCCAGGTCGCCGAGATGGTGATCGAGAAGGCAAAGCGCCTGGTGGAGCACAAGAAGGACGTTGTCATTCTGCTGGACTCCATCACCCGCCTGGCCCGGGCCTACAACACGGTTCAGCCGGCCTCCGGCAAGGTGCTGACCGGTGGCGTGGACGCCAACGCCCTGCAGAAGCCGAAGCGCTTCTTCGGCGCCGCCCGCAACATCGAGGAAGGCGGGGCCCTCACCATCCTCGCCACCGCGCTCATCGACACCGGCAGCCGGATGGACGACGTGATCTACGAGGAATTCAAGGGCACCGGCAACATGGAAATCCATCTCGACCGGCGCATGGCCGAGAAGCGGATTTACCCTTCCATCAACGTCAACCGCTCCGGAACCCGGCGCGAGGAACTGCTGATCGAGCAGGGAGTGCTGCAAAAGGTGTGGATCCTGCGCAAGCTGCTTTATCCCATGGACGAGCTGGAAGCCACCGAATTCCTGCTCGACAAGCTGCGGGCAACCAAGAACAACGGGGACTTCTTCGACTCCATGAGACGGGGTTGAGGTCCCATGCCTCGCGGCTTCGATCGGGGTTCCAGTGGAAGTCCCTTGGGCGCCGCTCCCGCCCTAGCGGCTCCGACACGGAGAGCGAAGCTGTTGAGCGGGAGGAGACGCACAGGGCCCGCCAACGGACCTTTTCTCTCGAGCCGCTTTGCGTCCCGCTCCGCACCACTCTTCGAGAGACCGAGAGCGGGCCGCCTGCGGCTACCGTGTCGCGACGCCCACTTCTTCGACTCCATGAGGCGGGGTTGAGGTTCCAAGGCCCCCGTTCCGGCAACCGCCGCCCCCTGCCGGCGGTTGCCATACCCACCTAAATTATGGATAATACGCGGCTTTCCGGCGGCCCCGCCGCCAGCAGCCAGGATTTGAGCATGAAGCCGGACATTCATCCGAAATTCAACGAAATCAACGTCATCTGCAGTTGCGGCAACCAGTTCAAGGTGCGTTCCGTGCTCTCGAAGGAACTGCACATTGAAGTCTGCTCCGAATGCCACCCGTTCTACACGGGCAAGCAGAAGATCGTGGACACCGCGGGCCGGGTGGAGAAATTCCGCCAGAAATACGCCAAGGGCGCCAAGACCAAGGCTGCCTGAAGCGATCATCCCGGGCCAGCGAGGAAAGGCAGCGCGAGCTGCCTTTTTCATTTGGCATGGCCGCGCAGCGGCGGGATCGCGGAGCGGCGCGCCCGGCGCCGCGCCATTGGTTGAGATTTGCGCGGAGCGATCCGCCGAGCGTTTAGAATACGGCCCATGAGATTTGGTGTTCCCGAGACCCTGGCCGCGGCCATCATGGCGACGGTCTTCCTCGCGAACTGCGCCACCAACCCGGTCACCGGCGGCCAGGACTTCGTGATCATGTCCGAAGCCGACGAGTTGCGCCTCGGGCAGAAGGCCAGCGCGGAAGTCGGCGAGGAGTACAAGGAGTACAAGGATCCGGAGCTGCAGCGTTATCTGGACCGCATCGGCCAGAAGCTCGCCCGCGCCAGCCACCGGCCCCACATCCCCTACCACTTCAAGGTGGTGGACAGCCCCGACATCAACGCCTTCGCGCTTCCCGGGGGCTATGTCTACGTCACCCGCGGCATCCTCGCCTACCTGGATTCGGAAGCGGAGCTGGCCGCGGTGGTGGGCCATGAAATCGGCCACGTCACCGCCCGCCACAGCGTGCGCCAGTACAGCGCCGCGACGGCGACCCAGATCGGCGCCTCGGTGGTCGGAATCGTGGTGCCGGAGCTGGGATCCGGCGCCGCCCAGAGCGTGATCGGCACCATGAGCGACGCGCTGCTCAAGGGCTACGGTCGCGACCATGAACTGGAGGCCGACCGGCTGGGCGCGGAGTACCTGGCCCGCACCGGCTACGATCCCGAAGCCATGATCCGGGTGGTGGGCGTGCTCAAGGACCAGGAGCTGTTCGATGCCGAGATCGCGCGGGCGGAGGGCCGCGAACCGAGGGCCTACCACGGACTGTTCGCCACCCATCCCGACAACGATACGCGCCTGCAGGAAGTGGTGGGCGCGGCCCGCAAATACGCCAGCGCCAACACCATCGAGGGGAAGGACGAGTATCTGCGGGTCATGAACGGCGTCGTGTTCGGCGACAGCCCGAACCAGGGCGTCGTCCGGGGCAGCGATTTCTACCACGCCGAACTCGGCTTCGCGCTGCAGTTTCCCGCCGGCTGGCAGGTGAAGAACCATGCCGACCGGGTGCAGGCGTTCAGCCCGGCGCGGGATGCCCTGATGGAGATGCGCCTGATCGAAAAACCCCAGGCCACGGCCGGGGACACCATGCGCCAGTCCCTGCGCCTGCCGGGGGGCACCGCCATCGAAACCGGCTCGGTCCGCGGGCTGCCCGCGGCGTTCGCCACCTATTACCAGAGTTCCGGGCGCCCGGTGCGGGCCGGCATCGTGCTCCTGGGCGGCAAGGGCTACGTCATCGCCGGCACCGCCAGGTCCGACGCGGAGTTCAACCGCTACTCGGCCAACATCAACACCGCCATCCGCAGCTTCCACCGGATCACCAACGAGGAGCGCCAGCTGGCGCGCCCCCTCAGGATCAAGCTCTACACGGCGAGGAAAGGCGACACCTTCGCGGCGCTGGCCAAGGCCTCGCCCCTGGGCAAAAACGCGGAAGGCTACCTGCGGCTGATGAACAGCGCATACCCCCGGGGCGAGCCCGTCCCCGGCCAGTCCATGAAGATCGTCGAGTGACCGGGCGCAGGCGATGACCCGTTACAACTGGCGGGAAGAGGCGCACTACACCGTCACTCCGGCAAAGGCCTGGCTCTACGTTCTGCTGATCGCGACCTGGCTGGTCCCGGGCCTGGTGGGCCACGATCCCTGGAAGCCGGACGAGGCGGAAACCTTCGGCCCGGTGTTCCACGTGCTGAGCGGCGGCAACTGGGTGGTCCCCATGCTGGCGGGCGAGCCCTTCCTGGAGGCAGCGCCGCTCTATACCCTCACCGCCGCCTTTTTCGCCAAGCTGCTCGGGTCTTTCCTTCCCGCCCACGACGCGGCGCGGCTGGCGAGCGCCTTCTACGTCGTGGTGGCGATGGTTTTTCTGAAGCTCTCGGCGCGGCGCCTGCTGGGGCCGACCCAGGGCTGGATGGCGGTGCTGGTGCTCATCGGCTGCGTCGGGCTGTTGGTGCGCGCCCATCTGATCGCCGCGGACAACGCGGCCCTCGCGGGATTCGCCCTGGCCATCTACGGATTCTCCCTGGCCCCGGCCAGGCCCGTGGCCGGGGGGCTGCTGCTGGGCCTGGGTGCCGGCGTGACCTTCCTTTCCAAGGGCGTATACCCGACCGCGGCGCTGGTGGTGGCTGCCCTCGTCCTGCCCATCGCGTTTCCCGCATGGCGCAAACCGGGTTACGCCCTGACCACGGCGGCCGGCGCGCTGGCCCTCGCTCCCCTGATCATCCTCTGGCCGGCGCTGCTCCATCAGGCATCGCCGGTGTTGTTCGACCTCTGGCTGCGCAACGAGGTCGTGGTCCCCTTGTCGGGGATCACCTGGCGGACCGTGATCAGCAGTCTTGGCATCATTCTCGAAGCGCTGATCTGGGGGGCCTGGCCGGCGCTTCCCATCGCCCTGTGGACGGTATGGGACGGCGGGCGCCAGCGCCTGTCGCAGCCAGCGGTTCAGGTGGGCGTCGCCACCTTCGGCGCCCTGTTCGTGCTCTTCATGCTGACACCGCACACCCAGGCCCTGGATGCGCTGCCCATGCTGCTTCCCCTGGCGCTGATGGCGACCGCGGGCCTGCCTACCTTGAGGCGGGGAACCGCGTCGGCAATGGACTGGTTCGGCATCATGACCTTCGGGTTGATCGCGGCCCTGATCTGGCTGGGTTGGGCGTACCTGGTCACGGGCGTTCCGGAATTCGTGGGTCAGCGCTCCTACTATTTCCGGTCCGGGGGCACCCTGGATTTCCAGTGGTGGCGTTTCCTGCTGGGCGCGGCCATGACCGCCGGCTGGATCGCCTTTGTCTGGCGCGTGGGGCGCGGCAACCGGCGCGCCGTCATCAACTGGGCTGCCGGGATCACGCTCACGTGGATGCTGGCCATGACCCTCTGGCTGCCGTGGATGGACCGCCTCAAGACCTACCGCCCGGTGGCGCTGGGGGTTGCCCGGCACCTTCCGTCCCAGCACGGTTGCGTCGAGAGCCGCGGCCTGGCCGAAGCGCCGCGGGCCATGCTGCACTATGTTTCCGGGATCGTGACCCGGCGCATGGAGACGGAACCCCCGCCCTACTGCGATTACCTGCTGCTGCAGTCCGAGCGGGAAATGGACCCCGGCCCGCAGTGGGAAAAGATCTGGGAGGGGCGGCGGGCCATCGACAAGACGGAACGCTTCCAGCTTTTCCGGCGCGCGGGCGCCGGCTGAACTCTGCCGCCCGCGGGCCTCAGTGCAGGGGCTGCATGGGTGCGTCCGCGGGCACCCCGTTGGCCACCTCGTCCAGGGTCGCCGGCCGGATCCCCTCCACCCGCACGACATAGCGCAGGGTCTTCCCCGCCAGCGGGTGGTTGGCGTCGATGGTGAGCTTGCCGTTTTCGATGCGGGTCACGCGGAACAGCATGCTCTCGCCGCGCTCGTTCTGGAATTCCACCTCGGACCCGAGGAAACGGTGCTCCTCGGGGACGTTATCGAGATCATCCGTGAAGGTGAGTTCCGGCCGGTGGGGGCCGAAACCGTCCTCGGGTGCCAGGGTGACCTCCACCCGGTCCCCCACTGCCTTTCCCTCCAGCGCGGCCTCGATCTTTTCCAGGAGCGCGCCATTGCCGCCGTGCACGTAGCCCACCGGCAGGTCGTGCTGCTCCAGGACCTCGCTGTCGCTCCCCTGGATCACGTAGCTGATGTAAACGACCTGGTTCTTGCCCACCCGCTCGCTCAATGAAGTCCCCTCCCCTCAACCCGCCCGGCGCATGACGCCGCCTGATTCCGGCTCGCCGCGTCCCCGGCTGATGGGCTGCCCCAGCTCGGCCGGGACCGGGAGGCGCAGCAAATGGTAGAGGTGAGAGAGCTTCTGCCGGAACAGCCGGTCGAAGCTCTCCACGCTGTGCTGGGGATTGTAGTCGCCGAACCACCAGAACCAGTCCGATCCCTCGCAGTCGGCCAGCTGCTGCTCCGCCGCCGCGCGCTCCTCCGGCGCCAGCCGCCCGCTTTGCGTGACCAGGTCGAAATTGCGCTTGGCCTCCTCCAGCATCGCCCACCCCAGATTCTTGTCGGGCGAACCGACCCAGGTGGAGAACGTCCCGTACACCCAGCTCCCGGCCACCAGCCTGGGAAGCGCCGCCGCCGGGCGCGAGGACAGCGCCTCGGCAAACGTGGTGGTGCGCACCGCCGGGTGGTTCTCAAGTTCCGCGTAGAGGTCGGCCAGGAAGTAGTAACCGTTGTAGGGGTAGTACTCCCAGGCGTTTTCACCGTCCAGGATCACCGACACCAGGGGCGGCGCCCCGGCCTTCGGCGCCCGGCGGCGGATGTCATCCAGGTTCTGCATGAAGTGCAGCGCGGCGTCCTTGCCGAACCACTTCGAATACTCGAATCCGATCAGGTCCGACAGGCGCTCGTCGCGGAAAAAGCAGGTGATCTCGTTGTTGCCCGCGCGAACGCGGTAGGGCCGGTAAAGATAGTTCGAGCGCTCGGGCAGCGGCTTCCCGGTATCCCCTTCCCGCAGGCTGTTGGCGAGGACCGCTTCGCTGCTCGCAGCCCAGCGCAAGCCGCGGTCCGCCAGCATCTCCATCAGCGGCCCGGACACCGCCCCTTCCGCGGGCCACATGCCAACCGGGGCCTTCCCGAAGCGCCGGGCGTGGCTGTCCAGGGCGGAGTCAATGTGCCAGGCGACGCGCGCGCGGCCCCCGGGGTAGGGCTTGTCGGGAATTTCGGCGGCGGGCAGCGCCTCCCGGGCGCTGGCGAAATCGAGCATCAGCGGTGCCAGGGGATGGAAATGGGGTGTTGTGGAAAGCTCGATCTGGCCGCGCTCCTCCAGCCTGCGGTAGCGGGGAATGGTGTCGCGCACGAGCCTTCCGATAAGCTCAAAGAGTTCGCGGCGGTCGGCATGGTCGTAACCCTGGCCCTTGGCCATGAGGCGAACCACGGTCTCCTGGTGGCGGCGCACCGACTCTCCCGTCCAGGCCAGGTGGAACCAGACCAGGAGGTCCGCGAGGTACTGCCCCGACAGGTAGTCCAGGGCACCCTCCCCCAGCGCATTCATCTGCCGGTGGATGTCGTGCAGGCGCTTGTAGTGGGGAAACGGCTCGACCATGTTGCGGTGATTGCTCTTGAAGCAGCTTTCCAGCACCAGGCTCCTGGTGGCATGGTCCACCTGGTTCAGGTCGGGCGCGGCCAGCAGCCGCAGCAGGGGATCGCGCAGGCTTCCCTCGGAGAACTGCCGGCCGTAATCCTCAAGCTGGTCCAGCAGGACGGGGACGAAATTGACCACGGCCTTCACGCCGGGATGGGCCTCCAGGTGATGGGCCATGTCCGAGTAATCCTTGGTGGCGTGGAGATACACCCACGGCAGCACGAATTCCCCGGTGCTTTGATCACGGTAGTCCGGCTGGTGCATGTGCCACAGCAGGACCAGTTCGACGCGGCTGGCCGTCGCCATGAAGCGTCAGCGCACCAGGTGCATGGCCTGACCGAGCATCTCCGGAGTGACCAGCGTGACGCCCGATTCGCTGACGTAGAACCGCTTCCGGTCCTCCTCGGGATCCACGCCGATGCGCATCCCGGGCGGAATCTTGCAGCCCCGGTCCAGGATAACGCGCTTGAGAACCGCGTAGCGGTTGACCTCCGCGTCCGGGAGGATTACCGAGTCCTCGATGGTGCAGTAGCTGTGAATGTGTACGTTGGAGAACAGCAGCGAGCGGCGCAGGGTGGAACCGCTGATGACGCAGCCGCCGGAGACCATGGTATCGAGGGCCGCGCCGCGCCGGCTCTCGTCATCGAACACGAACTTGGCGGGAGGCAACTGGGCCTGGTGGGTCCAAATCGGCCATTCCTCGTCGTAGAGGTTGAGCTCGGGCATGAGCTTGGTGAGGTCCAGGTTGGCCGCGTAATAGGCGTCCACCGTCCCCACGTCCCGCCAGTAAGGAACGTCGCCCACCATGTTGACGCAACTGTCGGCGAAGCGGTGGGCGTAGACGCGGCAATGCTGCAGGACATGAGGGATGATGTTCTTGCCGAAATCGTGGCTGGAGTTGGGGTCGTCCCGGTCCCGGATCAGCTGCTCGTAGAGGAACTTGGTGTTGAACGCGTAGATGCCCATGCTGGCGAGGGTGACGCCGGGGCGGCCCGGGATATGCGGCGGATCCTGGGGCTTCTCCAGGAAGCCGGTGACGCGGCTGTCCTCGTCCACGGCCATGACACCGAAGTCCCGGGCGCTCTCGGTCGGCACTTCGATGCAGGCCACGCTCATGTCGGCGGCCCGCGCCACATGGAACGCAAGCATCTTGCCGTAGTCCATCTTGTAGACGTGGTCGCCCGCCAGCACAAGCACGAACTCCGGCTCGTAGTTGCGCAGGATGTCGATGTTCTGGTAAACGGCATCGGCGGTGCCCTGGTACCAATCCTCCCCGGTCATCTGCTGGGCCGGAAGCAGGTCCACGCACTCCCGGAGGTGGCCGTGCAGAAAACTCCAGCCGCGCTGGATATGCTGAATCAGGCTGTGGGACTTGTACTGGGTGACCACGCCCATGCGTCGGATCCCAGAGTTGACGCAATTGGAGAGGGGGAAATCGACAATCCGGAACTTGCCGCCAAAAGGAACCGCCGGCTTGGCTCTCCAGTCCGTGAGATTCTTGAGCCTTGATCCCCGTCCGCCCGCCAGGATCAGGGCGTACGTGTTCTTGGTGATGAGGCTGACGAAACGCGGCGAGGGCTCGCCTTTGGTGGGATGATGGGTCTCGTGGCCGAAATATTTGTCTGTTGCGCTCATTTCATTCCCCATTGGATAAACGCGACTAGCCGGGGGATTAAATGCAGTTATAATTTTTTTCTCCCGAGCACTCCATGAGACACGACATCCCTTTTGAAGTCAATTCAGACTGGCGGGCGTTGATCGAGGGCCGCAGCCACGACCCGATGCGCCTGCTCGGGCTGCATCATGAGAACGGACAGTGGGTGTTCCGCGCGCGGCATCCCAGCGCTGCGCGCGCCTGGATCGACACCGGCGGCCGCAAGGCGCCCATGCGCCGGGTGCACGGCGAAGGCATATTTCAGTGGGAGGGCCTGACCGCGCCCCCCCAGCCGGTGCGCGTCCAGTTCGAGGAAGGCGGGCGGGTGCGGGAAACCTTCGATCCCTACGGATTCGCGCCACGCATCACGGACCACGACCTTTTCCTGTTCGGACAGGGGCGGCTGCTGGAAGCCTATCGCACGCTGGGCGCCCATCCGGAGACCCGCGAAAACGTCGCGGGCACCCGCTTCGCGTGCTGGGCCCCTAACGCGGAGCGGGTGAGCGTCGTCGGCGATTTCAACCAATGGGACGGCCGCAGGCACCCCATGGTGAATCGCGGGGCCAGCGGCGTATGGGAGCTGTTCATTCCCGGAATCGCCCCCGGGGCGCTCTACAAGTACGAGTTGCGGCGGCGGGACGATGGCGTCGTCTTCGTCAAGTCGGACCCCTACGGCCAGTCGTTCGAGCTGCGGCCCGCCACGGCGGCGCGGGTACCGGGCGATCGCCCCTACCCCTGGGGCGACGGCGAGTGGATGGCGGACCGCGCCACGAGGGACTGGCTGCACGCGCCCCTCAACATATACGAGCTCCATGCCGGTTCCTGGCGGCGCCATCCCGACGGCCGGACCTACACATGGCGCGAGCTGGCGGAGCACCTGGTGCCCTACGCGCGCGACCTGGGCTATACGCACCTGGAGTTGCTGCCGGTCACCGAGCACCCCCTGGACGAGTCCTGGGGCTACCAGACCACCGGCTACTTCGCGGCCACTGGCCGTTTCGGCACGCCGGACGATTTGCGCTTCTTCATCGATCGCTGCCACCAGGCCGGGCTGGGAGTCCTATTGGACTGGGTGCCGGCGCATTTTCCGCGGGACGACTGGGCCCTGGCCCGCTTCGACGGCACAGCGCTTTACGAGCACGAGGATCCGCGCCTGGGAGTGCACCGGGACTGGGGCACCCACATCTTCAACTTCGGGCGCAACGAGGTACGAAGCTTCCTGCTGTCCTCGGCCCGATTCTGGCTCGACCAGTTCCACGTGGACGGGCTGCGGGTGGACGCCGTGGCTTCCATGCTCTACCTGGACTACTCGCGCCAGCCGGGCGAGTGGCTGCCCAACCGCTTCGGCGGCCGGGAAAACCTGGAGGCCATCTCCTTCCTGCAGGAAATGAACATCATGGTGCACGAGGATTTTCCGGGTGCGCTCACCCTGGCGGAGGAATCGACGGCGTGGCCGGGGGTCTCGCGGCCGGTTTATGTCGGGGGCCTGGGCTTCTCCCTGAAATGGAACATGGGCTGGATGAACGACACCCTGCGCTACATGGGCCGCGACCCGGTGCATCGCCGTTTCCACCAGGAAGAACTCACGTTCGGCCAGCTTTACGCCTACAGCGAGAACTTCGTCCTGCCCCTTTCCCACGACGAGGTGGTGCACGGGAAGGGCTCGCTTCTGGGACGCATGCCCGGCGACACCTGGCAGCAGTTCGCCAACGTGCGCGCCCTGCTCACCTATCAGATGACGGCGCCGGGCAAGAAGCTGAACTTCATGGGCAACGAGTTCGCCCAGGGCCCGGAGTGGAACTCGGGACGGGAACTGGAATGGGGCCAGCTTTCCAGCCGCTGGCACGCCGGCGTGCAGGCCCTGTGCCGGGATCTGAACCGGCTCTACCGCGAAGTCCCGGCGCTGCATGAGCTGGATTTTTTTCCGGAGGGCTTCACCTGGATCGACTGCCATGACTCGGCCCATTCCATCATCGCCTTCCAGCGGCGGGCCCGGGACGGCAGCTTCGTCATCGCCGCGCTCAACTTCACGCCCGTGCCCCACACCCCCTACCGCATCGGGGTGCCACGATCGGGAGCCTACCGGGAGCTGTTCAACAGCGACTCGGAGTTCTACGGCGGCAGCAATCTGGGAGGCGGCGGCGTCCTCGCTGCAACAGGAGTGCCCTGGATGGGATTCCCCGACTCAGTGGACGTGATCCTGCCCCCATTGGCCGGAATCCTGCTGGTCCCCGCGACGGACCATTGACCAGGCAGCGCGACCTGGAAGCATGAGCGCCTCAGACTACCTCCAGGCGTTCGTTTTCGAGGATGGCGGAGTGCGGGGCGCCACCGTGAGCCTGGGAGCCACCTGGCGTGCGGTGCTGGAGCGGCGCGACTATCCGGAGCCCCTGCGCGGCGTCCTCGGCGAGCTGATGGCGGCGGCGGCGCTGCTGGCTTCCAACCTTAAGTTCGAGGGCTCCATGATCATGCAGATGCAGGGCGGCGGCCCGGTGAAACTGCTGGTGGTCGAGTGCACCAGCGAGCTGACCCTGCGCGCCATGGCCCATTGGGAGGCGGAACCCGCCGGTCCCCTGCCCCGGCTGTTCGGAGACGGGCGTTTCGTGATCACGCTGGATCCCGTGTCCGGCACCAAGAAATACCAGAGCCAGGTCCTCCTCGACGGAGACAGCGTGGCGCGGGTGCTCGAGCACTACATGCACCGCTCCGAGCAGCTCGACACCCGGTTCTGGCTCGCGGCGGACGCCACGGAATCCCGCGGGCTGCTGCTGCAGATGATGCCCCAGACAGGGACGGACCCGGACCTCTGGAACCGGACCGTCACGCTCGCGTCCACGCTCACTGCCCCTGAGCTGCTGGCCGTCCCCGGGGAGACGCTGATCCGCCGTCTGTTCCACGACGAGGACGTGCGCGTGTTCGGCCCGCGGCCGGTGGCGTTCCGCTGCTCCTGCTCGCGGGAGCGGGTTATCGCCATGCTGCGCATGTTGGGGCCTGCGGAAGTGAGCCAGGTGATCGAGAGCCACGGCGAGGTGGAGGTAAACTGCGAGTTCTGCAATCGGAGGTACGCCTTTGACCGCGTGGACGCCGAGCAGCTCTTCGCGGCCCAGGTCGTGACGCGTCCCGAGGGAACCCACCACTGATGATTTTCAGACCGGTGCCGGCATGAAATGCATCCATTGGATGCGCCGCCTGACCGGGGCGCGGCTCATTTCCCTGCTGGTGCTGGCCCTGCCCATGGCCTGGCTCGCGGGCTGCCATCGGGAAGAGCCTCCGCTGCGAGTGGGCACTTACCCATGGCTGGCATTTTCGACCCTGCAGCACGCACAATCGCTGGGGCTTTTCGAGGGGGCCCAGATACGGCTCCTGGATTTCAACGGGGCACAGGAAGTCATGCGTGCCTTCCAGGATGGGAGCATAGACGCCGCCGGCCTTACCCTGGACGAAACCCTGCGTGTGCTTCACCTGGGAGAGGCTGGCGTCGTGGTGCTGGTGTTCGGGCACTCGAAGGGGGGCGATGCGGTGGTCGCGCGACCGGGCATTGGCGCGATCAGGGACCTACGGGGACGCCGCGTTGGCGTTGAGCGCGGCACTGAGGGCGAATACCTGCTGGCGCGCGTGCTGGCTGAAGGCGAACTGGAGCGTTCCGATGTCCAGGTCGTGGAAATTGATCTGGAGGACCAGGAGCAAGCTTACCTGTCGGGAACGGTGGAGGCACTGGTAACCATGGATCCGGTGCGGGCGAGGCTCCTGGGCCTGGGGGCCCACGAGCTTTTCTCCAGCCGGGAGATCGAGGGCGAGCTGATGGACGTTCTGCTGGTGCAGGAATCGGTACTTGTCGAGCAGCCGGAAGGACTGCAACGGCTGGTCGAGGCCCACTTCCGCTCGCTGGATGAAATGCGCCAGGACCCCATGGCCGCAGCCCTTCGCCTTGCGCCCCGTTTCGGGAGTCCCTCCAACGTCCTCACCGGCCTCGGCTTGGTGGAATTCGCGGGCCGCGGCGCCAACCTGCGGTTGCTGGGCAACGGTGATTTCAGGAACGTGGCGCTGCGCACGGAAAAATTCATGGTCAAGCACGGGCTCATCGGAAACGAAAAAGCCGAGCCGCTGGCGGTGGATGACCGCTTCGTCAGGGATTCCCGTTGATCAAGACCGCCCCGCGGGCCTCCGGCGAGGGGGGCAGCGCCGCGACGCGAGGTAATCCTTTAGGCGCGCTTGAGCACCCGCGTTGGCTGCTTTTCGCGCCGGCTCTGTTCGTCCTGCTCTGGAGCACCGGCTTTATCGGCGCCAAGCTCGGGCTGCCTTACGCGGAGCCCCTGACCTTCCTGCTGGTGCGCTTCCTGCTCGTGATCACCCTCATGCTGCCGGTGGCGGTTCTGTGGCGCGCGCCGTGGCCGCCGACCGTTTCCGAGGGTGCCCATGTGGCCGCCGCCGGCCTGCTGATCCACGGCGGTTACCTCTCCGGCGTGTTCTGCGCCATTCACCAGGGAGTGCCCGCCGGCATCGTGGCACTGATCGCGGGGCTGCAACCCATTCTCACCGCCTTGGCCGCGGGGCCATTCCTCGGCGAGCGGGTGACCGGGCGCCAGTGGACAGGCTTTCTGCTGGGCATCGCCGGCGTGGCCATGGTGCTCTCGGACAAGGTCGCGTTCGAGTTCCGCGACTGGAGCGGCGTGGCCCTGGCGGTGATGGCGCTGGTATCCATCACGGCGGGCACCATTTACCAGAAGCGGTTCTGTCCCCACCTCGATCTGCGCACCGGCTCGATCATCCAGTTCACCGCCTCGGCGCTGCTGCTGGCGCCGCTGGCCTACCTGCTGGAAACCATGCACATCCAGTGGACCGGTAAGTTCCTGTTTGCATTGGGTTGGTTGGTCCTTGTGCTGTCCTTCGGGGCCATCAGCCTGCTGTTCCTCATGATCCGTCATGGCGAGGCGTCCCGGGTTTCGAGCCTGTTCTACCTCACCCCGCCCGCCACGGCCCTTATTGCATTTTTTGTTTTTAATGAAAGGATTAGCCTTCTGGCCTTGGCCGGAATGGGGGTCGCCGTGGCGGGGGTCGCACTGGTGGTCGCCCGGCGGAACTGAAGAAAAAACACAAAGTCAATATCGACACCTCAGACGCTGCGGGGTAGACTGCATTCCTCTGCAACGGCGTTTCAGCCGCCGTTCACGAAGATTTTCTTACACAGCATCAAGTACTTAGGAGACCTTGGATGAGCAGCCAGCGGGATGTTGTCTTTCTGAGCGGTGTGCGCACGGCCATTGGTGATTATGGCGGCAGCCTGAAGGACATACCCCCCACCGAACTGGCGGCCAACGTCGTGCGCGAGGCGGTCAAGCGCGCCAAGGTGGATCCGGGAGAGGTCGGTCACCTGGTGCTGGGCAACGTGATCCACGGCGAAGCCAAGGACATGTACATCTCCCGCGTGGCCTGCATCAACGGCGGCCTGCCCAAGGAAACCGCGGCCATGACCCTCAACCGCCTGTGCGGTTCCGGCTTCCAGGCCATCGTCTCCGCCGCCCAGAACATCCTGCTCGGCGACACCGACTGCGCGGTGGCCGGCGGCGCCGAGTCCATGAGCCGGGGCGGTTATCTGCTGCCCACGCTGCGCTGGGGCCAGCGCATGAACAACGGCGGCACCATCGACATGATGGTGGGCGCTCTCACCGACCCCTTCGACACCATGCACATGGGCGTGACGGCGGAGAACGTGGCGGCCAAGTGCGGCATCACCCGGGAGCGCCAGGACCAGTTCGCGGTGGAGTCCCACCAGCGGGCCATAAACGCCATCCAGAAAGGCTACTTCAAGGACCAGATCCTGGGCATCGAGCTCAAGACCCGCAAGGGCGTGACGGTGTTCGACACCGACGAGCATGCCCGGGCGGACGCCTCCATCGAGGGCATGGGCAAGCTGAAGACCGTGTTCAAGAAGGACGGGACCGTGACCGCGGGTAATGCCTCCGGCATCAACGACGGCGCCGCGGCCCTGGTGATGATGGAAGCCAAGGCGGCCGCCAAGAAAGGGCTGAAGCCAATGGCGCGGCTGGTGTCCTACGCCCACGCCGGGGTGGACCCGGCCTACATGGGTCTGGGCCCGGTGCCGGCGGTGAAGAAGGCGCTGGAGCGCGCCAACCTCAAGATCTCGGACATCGACGTGATCGAATCCAACGAGGCGTTCGCGGCCCAGGCCTGCGGTGTCGCCCAGGACCTGGGTTTCGATCCGGCGAAGACCAACCCCAACGGCGGCGCGGTCGCCCTGGGTCACCCCATCGGCGCCACCGGCGCGGTCCTGACGGTGAAATGCATGTACGAGCTGCACCGCACCGGGAAGCGCTACGGCCTGATCACCATGTGCATCGGCGGCGGCCAGGGCATCGCGGGGATCATCGAAAAGCTTTAACCCATCTAAATGCGACAGGTGGGGACGGGGCGGCTCATGCCGCCCCGTTTTTATTTGGACGCCGCCAAGGTCCCGGGGCTAACTTCCAGGATCCGTTAGCCTGGATTCCGGCGGCGCCGTTTCCTCCCAGGCGAAGCCCAGGGCTTGCACGCCTTCCCTCAGCATCGCCAAGGCCAATCCGGCGGCGGCAGGTTCCCCTTTAACGCCCAGCTCGATCCGGCGCGCGCCGGCGGTGGGCAGGCTGAACAGCTTGATACCGGGATGGAGGGCAATCACCTGATTCATGAGGTCGATCAGCTGGCTTTCCATGGCCCCCAAGGCGACGATGGAGCGCTCCACCCGGCCCCCCGGCGCGAACAGGTGGCCGTAGTTCGTGTCCAGCACCCACTCCGCCATGGGCCACGCCATTTGCGGAAAACCCGGCAGGAAATGGTGATGCCGGAGGCTGAAGCCCGGGATGCGGTTGTAGGGATTGGGGATGATTTCGGCGCCCCGGGGAAATTCCGCCATCAGCACCCGCTTGGGATAGGCGGCGTCGCCGAACCTCTCGACGATCAGCGCCAGAGCTTCGGGATGGCGCTCCAGGGCCACGCCCGCCGCCTCCGCCGCGCACTGGCGCGTGACATCGTCCGGGGTGGCGCCAATGCCTCCGAACGAGAACACCACGCCATCGGAATCGAAACTGCGGCGCAGGGCGCTGGTGATGCGGGGCGCGTCATCGCCCAGGTACTCGCACCAGCTTAGCTCCAGTCCGCGCTCCCCGAGCATCCTGATCAGCCGCGCCATGTGCTTGTCCTGGCGCCTGCCAGACAGGATTTCGTCCCCGATGATCAACGCGCCGAATGCCATGGGTCCCCCGTTACCAATATCAGCCCCCGCCCGGATAATCCCACGCCCCCGTGGAATGGCGGCTTGCGGTACCCCCTCGCGCCCTTCCGGGCCGGGCTTCCGGACCAGACTCCCGGCGTCCCGTCATGAGGCGCCGAAGTATAACCCCCTCGCGAGGCACGCCCGAGGACGCTATCTGGGCCGGCCCTCGACAGGATAATCGGGATAGCTCTTCCTGAACTCGGCGAAAAGGGCGTCGGCTTCCGCCTCCTTGCCCTGGCGGCGCAATTCCTCGATCCTGGCGAGCCATTCCTCCGGCGTCATTTCCGGCGCGCGGCCGGCGTCTTCCACCTTAACGCGCGCGGCCGGGGCGGCGAGGTCCCCTTCTTCCCGGAGGGACTCGGGAGCGGAAGGAAGCGCCTGCTTGCGCGCAGCCGATTCAGCAGCAGGCGCGGGAGCTTGGGCGGCGTAAGGCGCGGGCAGCGCTTCCCGCGGAGAGGCCTCCCGTTCCCGGGAATCCGGACGGGCGTGCTCCCTCGACGCGGGTGCCGGTGCCTGCTGCGCCTCGGCTTTGCCCGGGGCAACCGGGGGGGTCTTTGCCTCCGTCGCCGGCGCCCGCGCCGCCGGGGGGCCATCCATCGGCACCGGCAGCGGCTCGGTGGCTTCCTCGTGCATGACCAGGGTCACCGTGACGCTCACCACCAGCACCGCGGCCAGGGCGAGGGGAACCCCCCAGGAGCGGCTGAACGGCGAATAGGCGACCTTGGGGCCCTTCCGCACCTCCCGCCGCGCCGCCTC
>Ga0210334_10260358_pt1 | contig 19999 bp, 15 predicted proteins | sample S306metaT_FD_164440 | JGI IMG/M metagenome (GOLD analysis project Ga0210334, IMG submission 164440) | Metatranscriptome of estuarine sediment microbial communities from the Columbia River estuary, Oregon, United States - S.306 (Metagenome... | ecosystem: Environmental > Aquatic > Marine >... | reverse complement strand
TCGCCTTCATCCGGGATATCCGTCTCCTTTTTGAGCGCATCAACTCGGAGATCTTCAGGGGCCACCTGTTCCAGATCGTGTCGGTCTAGATAGGTGATCGCCAGTTCTCGGAAAATGTAGTCGATGATGGAGGTCGACATCTTGATGCGGTCGTTCAACTTCACCGGCCCGTTGGGCTCGAATCTGGTAAAGACGAACGCTTCGACGAATTCCTCCAGCGGCACACCATGTTGCAGGCCGAGAGAAATGGCGATCGCAAAGCAATTCATCAGACTGCGGAAGGCCGCTCCTTCCTTGTGCATATCCAGGAAGATTTCTCCGACCGTTCCATCCTCATATTCGCCGGTGCGGAGATACAGCTTATGCCCCCCGACGATCGCTTTCTGCGTATATCCGTTGCGCCTGCTCGGCAATGGCCGCCGTTTGGCGAGATAGCGAACGAGCACGCGCTCGGCGACCTTTTCCGCCATCGCGACGACATCGCTCACGGCCTCAACTGTCTTACCGCTGTCGGTTGACGCGCTCAACGGCTGGCTGAGTTTCGACCCGTCACGGTAGAGCGCCACCGCCTTGACCATGCTCTTCCAGGCAAACAAATACGCGGCCTTGACGTCTTCCACTGTGGCATCGGCCGGCATATTGATGGTCTTGCTGATTGCGCCGCTGACGAACGGCTGCGCCGCGGCCATCATGCGGATATGGGCATCGACGGCGATCGAGCGCTGTCCGATGCGGCCGCACCGGTTGGCGCAGTCGAACACCGGAAGATGCTCGGCCTTCAGATGCGGCGCCCCTTCTACCGTCATCGTCCCGCAGCAGAAATCGTTCGCCGCGGCGATTTCTTCCTGCGTGAAGCCAAGCGCCTTGAGCATATTGAAGCTGGCTTCGTTCAATTGCGCTTGGGTGAACCCCAATTTGCTCAAACAAAAGTCTTCTCCGAACGTGAATTTGTTGAATACGAACTGGATTTCGAACGCCTGGGCCAGATTGCCTTCCAATCGAGCCAGGGACGCATCATCGAAACCCTTGAGACGCAAGGATTCGTGATTGATGAACGGTGCATTCTTGAGCGTTTGCGCGCCGACGCAATAGCGCACGATGTCCTGGGCCTGTTCGTCCGTATATCCCAATGTCGACAAGGCTGCAGGAAGGCTTTGGTTGATGATTTTGAAGTAGCCGCCGCCGGCCAGCTTCTTGAACTTCACGAGCGCAAAATCCGGTTCGATGCCGGTGGTATCGCAATCCATGACCAGCCCGATCGTGCCGGTCGGAGCGATGACCGTCACCTGCGCATTACGATACCCGTACGCTGTTCCCAACTCGAGCGCGTGATCCCACGCCCGCCTGGCGGCAATGAGCATATCGGGCGGGCAATGCTCCGGCTGAATTCCCGCCGGAACGATCGTGAGCCCTTCGTATTCTTCGCGATGCGCATTGTACGCGGCCCGGCGATGATTCCGGATCACCCGCAACATGTGATCATGGTTTTTCGCATAGCCCGGAAAGGGACACAGCTCGGCGGCCATTTCGGCGGACGCGCTGTATGACTCGCCGGTCATGATGGAGGTCACCGCGCTGCAGATCGCCAAGGCCTTGGGCGAATCGTAAGGAATCCCTTGGCGCATGAGGACCGTGCCCAAGTTGGCATAGCCCAAGCCGAGCGTGCGAAACTCGTAGCTTTTTTCGGCGATAGCCCGGCTCGGGAACGACGCCATCAATACGCTGATTTCCAATGCAATCGTCCACAACCGCACGGCGTGCCGAAAGTTCTCCAATTCAAATTGGCCATCCGGCGTATAGAACGTGGCGAGGTTGAACGACGCCAGATTGCAGGCCGTGTCGTCCAAAAACATGTACTCCGAACACGGATTCGACGCATTGATACGGCCGTCCTCAGGACAGGTGTGCCATTCATTGATCGTGGTGTCGTATTGGGTCCCAGGGTCGGCGCATATCCAGGCCGCCCACGCGATCCGATCCCAGAGGTCCCGGGCCTTGACGGTCTTGCAGACCTTGCCGTCGATACGGCGCTTCAATTGCCAGTCGCCGTCGGCCTCGAGCACGGAGAAAAATGCATTAGGGATTCTGACACTGTTGTTCGAGTTCTGCCCTGAAACGGTTTGATAGGCCTTGCCGTCCCAATTGGTGTCATATTCGTGAAAGACGAAATGCGTGAAGCCCTGCTGCGCGTAGGAAAACATCCGTTGAATATAGGCTTCCGGCACCATGTCCCGCCGAGCCGACGCCAGGGCTTCCCGCAACACTGAATTCGTCTTGTGGTCGAGATCGAGCTTCAAGCAGCCCTCGTTGTCGACCATGTGGCAGGCCTTCAAGACAGCGTTCAGACGCTGGGCGCAGATCTTTGATCCGGTGACCAGGGCCGCAACCTTCTGCTCCTCCACGACTTTCCATTCGATGAACTCTTCGATATCGGGATGATCCAGGTCCAAGCAGACCATCTTGGCGGCGCGCCTGGTCGTTCCACCGGATTTGATGGCGCCGGCAGCCCGATCGCCGATCCTCAGGAAGGACATGAGGCCGGAAGATCTTCCTCCGCCGGAGAGTCCTTCCCCATCGCCACGCAGTCGTGAAAAGTTCGTGCCGGTCCCGGACCCGTACTTGAATAACCTCGCCTCACGAATCCAGAGATCCATGATCCCGTTTTCACTGACAAGATCGTCTTCAACCGATTGGATAAAACAGGCGTGCGGTTGAGGATGTTCAAACGCATTCGACGCTTTGGCGACCTCGCGGGTCGTGGGATCGACGTAATAGTGTCCCTGCGCAGGTCCCGACAATCCGTAGGCATAATGCAGCCCCGTATTGAACCATTGCGGCGAGTTCGGAGCCGCCATCTGACGCGCGAGCATGTAACACATTTCATCGTTGAAGGCTTCAGAATCATCCGACGTCTTGAAATAGCCGTGCGACTTGCCCCAATGCGTCCAGCATCCGGCCATTCGCTCGAAAACCTGGCGGGCATCACGCTCCCCGCCGAGAACCGGTTTGCCGTCGGATCCCACCAGCGGCTGTCCGTGCTGATCCTGCTGAGGAACTCCGGCCTTCCGAAAGTACTTTTGAGCCAAAATATCGATGGCCAACTGGGACCATTGCTCAGGAACATCGATATTGTCGAGCTTGAATACGGTAGATCCATCCGGATTACGAATCTCGGATGACCGCTTCACAAATGTACAACCGTCATAGGGGCTCAGGCCTCGACGGGTGAATCTCCGTTCAATCCTCACAGTAGTCCTCCTTCCAGAGGCAGCATAGGGGCAATCAGCCTACTCATTTTGAGTGACGCGCATAAAAAAACCGGCAGCATCTGCCGCTAAAATAATCGTCTCCACTCGGTGTGGGACTACATATAGCTATGAAGATATTTTGTCAACACTAAATGTTGTGGCCAGGCTGGGGAATGTGAGGAAAAGCTGTGGATAGCCGCGAAGCGTATCTCGGAGCCGATTTCTCCCTATCGCCAGTGAGTTATCCCCAGAAATGGGTATCGAAATAGGCTCATGGATCGGCAGGTTTGTTCAGCCGTTATAGTCTAAAAGACCATTCGTCCTATTTTCAGGGTCGTTTCCTCCAGGCCTTTGATCGGAACGAACCGGCCGCCGATCCCGAGCACGATGACCTTGCTGCCGGCCACCTGAGTCTCATAGTGGCTCACCAGCCCCCAGTTGCGCCGAACCGTCGATGGCCGAACAACAGCTTCAACAAGCTTCTTGCTCTGGGAGAGAAACACCTCCCGAATAAACTGCTGTTCTCGAGAAGGTGTGCGCTGGTCCATTTTGCCGATCGCCTTGCCCAGTTCCTGTTCGACAAATCGCACATAGTCGTCCATCGTTGGATTCGACAAGGCCAAACCAACCGCCCCGGCGAGCACCAGCACGGCTACTACCAAACGGGCAAGGCTCATGACGCTCCTTGTAATAGAAAACAGTCACGTCGCAGGAGACAGGACAGGAGTCCGCTCCTTCTGCTCTTGTTCGATACGTCGCCGCAGGCCCCACACGGCCAAGATTCCCGGCAAGGCCACCACCAGCGTCAAGATGAAAAACTGTGTCCATCCCACCGCATCGACGATCTCCGCCGAGGGACGGCCGGCAAACACCCGCCCCAACGCCTCCAGGGAAGACAACAGCGCAAATTGGGTGGCCGTATACCGCGGATCGCAGAGCGACATGACCAACGCGACAAACGCGGCGGTGCCCATTCCTCCCGTCACATTCTCGATCACGATCGCCGCCATCAGCATCGCCGAGCTCTTTCCCACCATGGCGAGCAGGGCAAATCCGAGATTCGAGACGGCCTGCAATACGCCGAAGAGCAGCAGCGACGACACAAGCCTGGCCCGAGTCATCATGACGCCTCCGAGCAATGCCCCAACGAGCGTGGCGACGATCCCGACGCCTTTCGCCGTTCCGACGTCCGAGACCGAGAAACCGACTCCCCCGATCAGAAATGCGGTCTGTAGCGAAGACGCAAAGGCATCGCCGAGTTTATACAGGACGATCACGCCCAAGAAGCCCAACGCCTGGGGCCTGGAAAAAAACTCTTTGAGCGGCGCTCCGACGGCCTCGGCGAGACTCTTGGGAGGATCGGCAACGCGAGTCGGTTCAGGGCTCCACAGAACGGCGGCGAGTGCCGCCATCATCACGGCCGCCATCGCGAGATAGGTCGCCTGCCAACCGATATAATCCGCCAGCACCAGCGCGCCGGCGCCCGCGGCCAGGAGGGCGATGCGATACCCATTGACCCACACCGCCGCGCCCAATCCCCGCTCATGAGGTTGGAGGGTGTCTGTGCGATAGGCATCAAAGACGATGTCCAGCGACGCCGAGAGAAACGCCACCAAGAGCGCAACAGCAGCCAGCTGCTCCGGATTCGCGCGCGGACTGGTCATTGCCATCAGCGCGAGCCCGACCGCAACAGACAGTTGGGTCAGTGCCATCCAGCCTCGCCGCCGCCCAAGCCAGGGCGGCACGATCCGATCCATGAGCGGGGCCCAGAGGAATTTAAGTGTATAGGGAAGGCCGACCAGCGTGAAGATGCCGATTGTCTTGAGATCGACCCCTTCCACCGTGAGCCAAGCCTGCAACGTGCCGGCGGTAAGCGCCAGGGGCAAGCCGGATGCGAAGCCCAGCGGCAGCATCACGGCAAGGCGCCGGTTCATCAATGAGGCCAGACCCGTTGGCTGTTCGTTCACGTGAACCGCTCACATCCGTTGTTTGCAAAATACGATTCGACTGGCTCGCCGGCCCGGGCAATGTCGAGAGACGAGGAACGCGGCTCCTTCGCCTCGCCACGAACAACCGTGAATCCTGTGGCCAGAGCGCAGGATACCATCCCCGCTTCTCACTTCCTCAGCAGAATCATAAAACTCGCGCGCTCAGGGGAAGCAGGGAGCAGAGCGGCATCGGGCGCGACAAACGGCGTCAACAGGATTGTCCGTTGAAAAGACAGGGCTTGTAGCGTGAGATGTCGAATTCCGTATTCTCTTGATAGACCCGTTCATTGCCGTTGACCCCGTCCTGCTCCGGATCGTTCCACATCGTGTGGTTCCACCAATAAAACAGCGGCTGGGCCTCGGTCTGGTAGACGGGATTGCCGTAGGCACTGCGGGCGTATTGCTGAACCAATCGAGCCGTCACATAATCGATCCGGCCGTTCCCAGCCAGGGAGTAGAGTGTGATGAAAAGTCTGGCCTCATGGTCATACAATTCCTCGATGCGGGTGCTGAGATCAGGCTCGACAGGAAGCAGATCCTTGGCCCCTCCCATTGAAAGCGGATCGCCCAACACAAACAGAAACAGGAGGACAGGGAACAGCCGATACGCCATCTTCACGCTCTTGGGCAACCTTGTGGGCCACGAAGGTGGGCGCATCCTACCATGCTCACTTTCGGCAATCAAAAAACACGCGGGGCAGCCGTCCTCGCCGGACGCGCGACCTTGCCGGAACCGACACAACCTCCCTATAATGCTCCGCTATGACAACAAGCGCGCGCGCGTCGCTCCATACCCTGGGCTGCCGATTGAATCATGCCGAAACTGCCGTGCTGGGCGAAGGGCTCCGCCAGAGAGGATTTCAACTGGTCGAATTCGGCCGGCCGACAGACTTGCTCGTGCTCAATACCTGCGCGGTCACGGAAGATGCGGAACGAACCTCGCGCTACCTGATCCGCAAGACGCTCAAACATTCCCCCCACGCCTTCGTCGCAGTAACAGGCTGTTATGCCCAAACCGGACTGGAGGGACTCAAGCGCCAAGGCGGTATCGATCTCATCGTCGGTCATCAATTCAAACTGGACCTGCCGTCCTACCTTCCCCCGGCCGATGCCTTACAGAAACACGCCTCTCCGGACATCCGCCACACCAGAACGATGTCGCGCGAGGACTTCGAACTTCCCTACTTCGGCGAACCAGATTCGACAAGAGCGCCGCTGAAAATTCAGGACGGTTGCAGCGCCATGTGCAGCTTTTGCATCATTCCCTTCTCACGGGGGCATGAACGGAGCAGAAGACTGGAGGACATTCTAGAGGAGGCCCACAGCCTGGCTGCGCGCGGGTATCGTGAGATCGTGCTGACGGGAGTGAACCTCGGCCAGTATCTCCACCATGGCCATGACCTGTGTTCGTTGCTTCGACAGCTTGATCGCACGGCAGGCCTCGAACGCATCCGCATCTCTTCGATCGAACCGACCACCGTCAGTGACGAACTGCTGGATCTTCTGGCCGGTTCCGCGAAATTCTGCCCCTCGCTTCACATTCCTCTCCAGAGCGGAGACGACCAGATCCTCCTGGCCATGAATCGGCGCCACACTGTACGGGCCTATATCGGTTTGATTGAGCGAGCCGCCGCCAAAATTCCTCATCTGGGGCTTGGGACCGATCTGATGGTGGGATTCCCCGGCGAAACTGAATCAGCATTCCGGAATACCCTGGCAGTCGCAACGGACCTTCCTTTTTCCTATCTTCACGTATTTCCCTATTCGCCGAGACCGGGGACCGCCGCCGTACGCATGAAGCGAGCGGCGCCACCCGCAACGGTACGAAAGCGCGCCGAGGTGCTCCTCGATCTCGGACGGGCGAAGCGGCTCGCGTTCCATCAGCAGCAGATCGGAACCACCGTCTCCGTTCTTTTTGAAGCAAGCACACAAGACGGCTATCGCCAGGGCTGCGCGCCGAACTTCACAAAAGTCGCGGTGGCGGGCTCCGATGATCTCCGGAATCAGAGCAAACCGATTACCATTACGGCGGCGACAGAACGCTGGGCCCTCGGCCATCCCGCTCTCGAACAACCGATGATCAACTCGGTGATACAGCTATGACACCGAAGCCCTCCGCTCCCCAGGTCCATATTGAAACCTTCGGCTGTCAGATGAACGAGTCCGACAGCGAGCTGGTCCGCTCGATGCTGAAGCGGGAAGGATTCGCGTTCACCTCCGATCGCGAACGAGCCGATGTGGTGCTCGTGAACACCTGCGCCATTCGCGAGAACGCCCACAAGAAAATTTATGCCCATCTCTCCGAGTTGAAGGAGCTGAAGACGCAACGCCCCCTGGTCGTCGGCATCCTCGGCTGTATGGCCCAGAATCTCAAAGCCGAACTGGCTGAAAAGGAACCGCTCGTCGATGTCCTGGCCGGACCGGACGCCTACCGGCAACTGCCCATGCTGCTCTCCAACGCCCTTGAAGCCCAAGAGCAGGGGTTCTCCGAAAAGGGATTCGCCCTCGATCTGTCGGAATATGAAACCTATGAAGGCATTCTTCCGGACCGCGACAACGGGGTAAACGCCTGGATCACCGTCATGCGTGGCTGCGATAACTTTTGTTCGTTCTGTGTCGTCCCCTATACCCGTGGACGCGAACGGTCCCGCGCCCCTGAAGCCGTGCTGGCCGAGGCGCGCGATGCCGCTGCCAGAGGATTCAAGCAAATCACCTTGCTGGGCCAAAACGTCAATTCCTACCGGGACGGCGAGTGGGATTTTGCCCGGCTGATCGGCGCCGTCGCGGACGTGCCGGGCATCGATCGGGTGCGGTTCACCTCACCCCACCCCAAAGACTTTCCACCGGCCCTGATTGCCGCTATCGCCGCCCATCCTAAAATCTGTAAACACATCCACCTGCCGCTCCAGTCTGGAAGCGACCGAATCCTCGACCTCATGGAACGAGCCTATACGGGAGAGGACTACCTCGCACTGGTGGAACATATCAGAACAGTCATTCCGGACGTTGTCCTCACTACCGATATTATCTGCGGGTTCTGCTCGGAATCAGAGGAGGACTTTCAGAATACCTGCCGCATGATAGAACGCGTGCGGTTCGACTCGGCCTATATCTTCAAATATTCGGAGCGGAAGAACACAATCGCCGCCAGGAAGTACCCCGATGATGTGCCCGACCCTATCAAAGGAGCCCGTGTGTCACGGCTGCTGGAGATCCAGCGGCGCATTACCCTGGAACGCAACCGAGCCTACATCGGCAAGGATATCGCGATTCTGATCGAGCGCGACGCCACCCGCTCTTCGGCGCAAGGGATGGGAAAAACTGACGGCAACATCACCGTGGTATGGGACAAGGGAACCGGCCTGTTCCAGCCAGGTTCCTTCATTTCGAAGCGCATCTATGAGGCCTCAGCGGCCACGCTCTACGGGAAATAACGTCCAGCACATCCAGTAGATCACCGATCCTGCCCCTCCTACGGACCTGTCGGCTGTCTGGAACAATTCTGCTCGTTCATACATACATGCTGAACATTTTGGGACTGCCCTCTGATTAATTTCTGAAATCCCCGCTTCTCATCCCTGCTTCCCATACTCTCCGGATCAACCACCCATCCACTGACATGGATTCGCAAGACTTACCCGCCGATCAGTTGATCGTTCAGTGCTAACCGCATGATTTCAAAAGCATTACAATTTCTTTTCTCTGCTACGTCAGACGATTCTGAGGGGGCCAATCATCATGAGGTTTTACCCTTATATCTATCGGCATCTCTTCACAGCGCTGAAATTATCCCCTGAGAGCTCAAGAGGCATGGACTTTGCTTGATATTTTGCTCGCATTGACACTCATAACTAAGCGGAACAAGCAAGATGGAGGTTTTCTCTTTATCATGAAACCGCCCGATACTCAGGCTAAGACCGCTGCTTCGGAGTCTCGCATGACACTCGAAATGATTATTTCTGTCGGTGTGCTGGGGTGGCTCGCCATGGGTATGGTGCTCATGGGCCTCGGTATTTGGTAATTCGACGCAATGCACAATGTGCTGCTCTTGCATGGGAGACCGGTATTCTCACCACTCCGGCCATCATCCATATGGGCGGCAACCAACCATAAACGTACGCTGAGGAGACTCGTCATGTATGCATGTTTGAAGACTCGCACTCTCCGCTACACCGGTGCGTTGCTCTCCCTCAGCCTCCTGGCAACCGGATGCTCAAGCATGAACGTCCACGAAAGCGCCAAAGGAACGGTGTATCTCAAGGAAGTCGCAGATTGGTCGTTTGAAGCCAATCATCCGGCCATGATCGACCAGGCGACTCTTCTCAGCGCAGTCAAGGGTGTGGTCGCCGATGAAGTCACGAACCAGTCTATGAAAATGCCCGCTAGCGGCAGCAAGCCGATGAGAATATTCAGCGATGCGGACGCCGAGTTTCTAGCTCCCCTGCTAGCCCAAGGCTTATCACATGCGAAACCGGAGCAGATTGTCGGTTTCACGGTGTCCCCATCGGCAGGGTCAGGCGAAGAACCCGTAGCGGGCACCATCTATATGTCTCAGAACTCTCTCTACCTGACAATCATCCCGACGAAGAACAGGAGAGTCTCTGGATTCGTGCCAAGCGCGGCAGCCCGCATCGAGCGGGCCCCGTCCTATGCCGCAGAATGGGCTCCAGGAACCCTGGCGATGGTCATCGACCACCAAGCTCTCGCCAGAGCTCACGCGCCGGCCGCCATCCCGGTCGCAGCTGCGCAGGACCTTCCGCCTACTTCACCGGCAGCGGCAACTCCGGTCACTAGGCCGACGTTCAAACAGGAAGCTCCCTCCACGGCACAGGCCTTCCCGGTCAATACCCCAGCCGGTGGCGGCGACTCCATGGCCCCGATGATGACTAACGACGAGCTGTTGAACAAGAAACTGGACGAACTCCGCTACGCGCGCGAAGCGAACAAGATGAAGGACTCGGATCTCACGATGTTGAGGAAGGAAGTCGAGGGGATGAAGCGAGAGCTACGCCAGCGCACAGAGGAACTCAAGGCCGCCAAAGCACGCATCGCTTCGGGGCAACCGGCGCTGAAAAAGAAACCAGCCGAAGCCTATCGGACCCGCTGATCAAGCGGCCGTTCAGCCGACTTCGAGAATTTCCGGCTGCAGCAACACCACTTCTCTGGACAGGGGCTGCCGGAAATTCATTCGGCAATAACAGGCATAGGTGACATACGTATCTTGCAGGCAATAGCGGGCGAGATCGAGCCCCTGTCCCTTCTCCCACATGTCGGCCACTTGAGATCCGCTGCCTGACTTCGTCTCGACCTGTAGCGCCCGTGCCAGCACATCCAGCTTGATCCAGCCTCGCGTATCCCAATTACTCCAAATCGCCATCGTGTCATAGACCGGCTCGGTCCGAAACTTCGCCAAATTGACATCGAAACTGGGCTTCACCTGATGGATGATCGACCGCTTCTTGAGAAAGGGAAGGTCGAATCCCAAACCGTTGTGCGTGATGAACAGGGTCGGGCGATCCTTGGCGAGCCGCGCCCAAAATTGGCGAAGCAGCTCTCCCTCGTTTCCGCCGTACCACGCAACGGCGCTCCGAGCTTCCATTTGATCGGAGAACTCCAAGAGGCCGATACAGACGATGCGGCTATACGTGGCATCGAACGCCGACTTGGCATACTGCTCATCGTCCGCATGCCTCTGTTCTTCAGCCGCCGCGACCGTGAAGAGATCGCCGGCCTCTTCAAGTCGAACGCCTTCGCCGCTTCCCGAAGCCTTTCCGGCCAGACGAGCCCACTCCTCTCGTGGAGCCTGGATCGTTTCGATGTCGAGCACAACTTTCATCGTCCGACCCTTTCCTCAGCAGCGTCGCGCTGCAACGCATCGATAATGACCCGGTCCGCCGGAGGGAACTCGAACCGCGCCAGCTCCTCGGGAAGAACCCATCTGATTTCCTCGCAATCGATAGGCGCGGCCTCTCCCTGCTCGATGGCGCAGCGGAAGAAGTGCAGCTCCACGGTCCTTTCCGGATACTCGTGCCGAATAATCCGGTATGGGATAGGAACGTCCACCTGGACACTCAGCTCTTCGAATAGCTCCCGCTGTAAACATTCCGCTAAGGATTCACCCGCCTCCCGTTTCCCGCCTGGAAATTCCCAAAATCCCGCCAGGTGGACGCCGGACTTCCGACGGGCGATCAAATAGCGCCCTTCACGATGAATGATCCCCGCTGCCACTTCAACCACGCACATAGCAATGCCTCTACTCGCGGCCGGATACCGGGCTAAAGGGATACGTTTTGCAGAACGACTTCATCGGACAGAGGAGGCAATAGGGGTCGCGCGCCGTGCAGAGCGTCGCGCCGAAGTCCATGATCGCCTGATTGAAGTCATAGCCCTTGCCGCGGGGAATCAAGGCTTCGGACAGGTCCCACAACATCGTCTTCTGCGCCTTGGAATCACCGTCTGCCACAAACACCCGGTGGAGCACCCGTATCACATTGGTATCCAAAATGGGGGCATCCTCATTGAACGCAAAGGAACGAATCGCGCCGGCGGTATAGCGCCCGATACCCTTGAAGGAAAGTAACTCGTCCGCATCGCTGGGCAACTTTCCCCCGTAGCGCTCCACCGTTTCGCAGGCAATGCTGTGCAGCCGTTCCGGCCTGATGTTGTACCCCAGCGGATACCACGTCTTCTTCACATCGGCCATCGGCGCCTCGGCGAGATCCTCGAAACTTGGATACCGCTCCAGAAACTGGTGGTATTTCGGGATCACCCGATCAACCTGGGTTTGCTGCAGCATCACTTCGGACACGAGGATATGGTAGGGGTCCGAGGTCTTTCGCCAGGGCAGGTCCCGGCCGTGCTCTCGATACCACTTCAGAAGGCGCTGCTGAAACCGTCGTTTGGCCGGCGCGCCAAGTGAAATCGCCCGGCGGAGGGTTCCCTTGGAAGAACGGGGTTTCGCGGACGTACGCCGAGCCATACACTCTCCCTACGTGAACATCGGCATTGTAGGGGTCCGCTTTTTCAAAATCAAACAGACGGTTTGTTCAAGGAACATATCGCTGCTCAGACGGACGGAATGCCCGGCTCATCGTCCCATTTCATAGCCGTTCACCTGCCGATCGCACAGCCGTTCAGAACAGCGTTTTTGTTGACAAGAACGCCTCGGACCACTAGCCTGGCCAAAAGAATACGAGGGGAAAACCATGGTTGTCCGTAAATTCCCGCGACTCTCCGTGACACTACCCATTACTCTAATTCAGAGGGATAAATTACGGTATACCGGATCGGTCAAGGACCTGTCCCAGAAGGGTTGCCGGATCGAGAGCGTCATTCGTCCATTTACCGGCATGCAGGTCGAGTTACAATTCCAACCGCCCGGCGAGGCCACCCCCATCACGATCAACAATGCGACGGTGCGATGGACAGGGTCCCATGGTATCGGACTTGAGTTTCTGACCATGGCGCCTCCCGATCAACAACGGCTCAATCAAGCGCTCGAACGGCTTTCGGCAAAGGCCGGGAACGTTGCGCCCTCACTCCATTCCCGGTAATCCGTACTCCATCAATGTCTGCTGCTGCCCCGCGATAAGACAGCGCCTCCCGCAAAGCCCGCTTCGCGGCTCAGCGGGCAAGCGCTGTTTGGCCATAAGAACTGATGGCTGATGGCACAGGACCGGAATTGGAATCGAAACGAGCCAATGGGCTGATCCGATCACATGCTATAAGCCATACGCTATACGCTCTTTCCCTCTGCGAGGCACGGACCGTTGGAGCAGAAATCATGCGGGTCAAGAAGGAAGACGGTCCGAAAGGCTGGCAAGATGCAGCTGAAAGCGGCCGGCGGTGACATCGTCCACATAGCGTCTGAGCGCTTCGCGCACAACCGGGAAGGCAATCTGGCTCCATGGAATCGCAGTAAGAGGAAACAGCCCCACTTCCAAGCTCTCCGCCCCCGCTTCATAGGCCGACGTGAGCATTCTGCCGCGAAAAACCATGTACACCTGTCCGATATGGGGCAAGCTCAACACGGCATGAAGCCCGGTGATCTCCACATCGGCTTGCGCCTCTTCCTTGGTCTCTCGAATCGCAGCCTGCTCAGTGCTTTCGCCGATTTCCATGAACCCGGCGGGAAATGTCCAGAGTCCTGTTTTGGGCTCGATCGCCCGGCGGCATAGAAGGATCTGATCCTCCCACTCCGGAATACAACCCGCGACAATCTTCGGATTGTGGTAATGAATAGCCTGGCAGCTGTCGCAGACGAATCGAGCTACATTGTCGCCGAGAGGAATCTTCCTCGACACCGATTTTCCGCAGGCGCTGCAAAAATTCATGAATGGCCCTCTCCACACAATGACCGGCAAGGAAAATGGATAGCACAAATCACCGATTCTTTGCACCCTGCCCTCGCGGGCTTGAACCCCTGCTCGAAGCTGAGCTCCATGGCTTCGGTGTGTCTGCAATAGCCAAAACAGACGGCGGCGTCGGTTTCCACGGCCCCTGGACGGCCATGTACCTGGCGAATCTGAAATCTCGCATCGCCAGCCGCATTCTCTGGGAAGTCGGGCAGAGCCCCTACCGCACGGAGAACGACATCTATCGCGCAGCCTATGCGCTGGCCTGGCCCGATTGGTTTACCCCCTCGCAGACGATCAAGGTCAAGGTCAGCGCGCGCCGCTGCCCACTGCCCAGCCTGGACTTCCTCACGCTCCGAATCAAAGACGCGATCTGCGACAAGTTCGTCGCCCTGCGCCACAAGCGGCCTAACGTCGATACCGCGCGCCCAAACGTTCGTCTCGACGCCTTTCTCGACCCGAGCACCGTCACATTTTATCTCGACACGTCCGGCGAACCACTCTTCAAACGCGGGCATCGAACGGCGTCCGTCGACGCGCCGCTAAGAGAGAATCTGGCAGCCGGCATACTGCGGCTTGCCGGCTGGACGCCGGACCAAACCCTGCTCGATCCCATGTGCGGGAGCGGAACCATTCCGATCGAAGCCGCCTTGATGTCCCGGCGGATTGCGCCGGGGATTTCTCGCAACTTTGCCTTCGAGCGGCTGCTGGCCCATGATGACCCGCGCTGGCGCCGCCTCCGCGAAGAGGCCGGGGCCGAACAATTAGCCGAAACGCCGGCGCCTATCTACGCCTCGGACCACGATCCAGCTGTGGTAAAGGTCGCGCAACGGACGTTTCAAGGCGCGGGGGTTGCCGGCGATATTCGCCTGAAGCAAAGCGATATCTTCTCGCTCGACGCGCCCGCCGACCGAGGCGTGATGGTCATCAACCCTCCCTATGGCGTCCGCCTGAGCCAAGCGGATGAGTTGGCATCTTTTTACCCCCGGCTCGGCGACTGGCTCAAGAAAGGGTTCCCCGGCTGGCGCGTCTATATCTTGACCGGCGACATGCGCGCGCAGAAGTTGATCGGCTTGGCCCCGTCCAAAAAACTTCCGCTCTTTAATGGATCACTGGAATGCCGGTTGTACGAGTTCAAGATCGTGGAAGGCTCCATGCGGAGAAAGACCCAACTTCAAAATGATCACGGATGACCTTGCGCAAGAGTTTGTTCGACGATGAATAACTCCTGGAACCTGCCGACGTGCTTTCTCCTGCTCATCATCTTGCAGGGCTGTAGCATGACCGAGGAATTCGCTCGGCTGGGACCGCCCCCAGCCTCCACCACGAGGAGTCAGATGCGCGAGCCGATCATCGCGCGTGTGGCGCCGACAGTCCGCCAGGATCTCGACCGCCTGACCCATGAAGCCGCGACAATCATTCAAACCGCCCATGAGAATGTCGAGCACGTTCCCGCGCGATTCAAGCGCCGGCTGGTTGTCGATGCGCTTCAACACCCTTGGAAAGGCCTTGCGAATCTCGAAGGGCGTGGACTGCTGGCCCTAGAGACCGCCGAAGGGAGCGCCATCACTCTGCCGGCAATGATCGACATTCTAGAAGCCTCCCTGGATCGGACCTCGGCCTTTCAGCACACGATTCCCCTGCCGGCAGGCAGGTCGTCGCAGGACTTGATCGCTTTCATGGTCAAGAGCCTGGAAGAGGCTTCCCGACAACGAGACAATGCCCTGCGCCGCCTGTCAGCAGAAGAACGGCAGTTTCTCTTTGCCCAGGCCCAGTCGCTCGTCGACCATTTCATTCCGCACGTCTCGAATGTCTCAGACCGCCTCGTCGCTGAGCAAATACTAGCGGACTCCCGATTCGCCGAGCTGATCGAAGAACGAGTCGATTACGCTAATCTCGTCGCCGCCGCCCAAGTACTGGCCCGTTTGGCAAACCAACAGTGGCTGTCTCACCTGGTGGATGCCTTCCCCAAACCCCTGCCCCAGACGGACATTCCTGCCGGCATCACCGGCGATGTCCTCTATGTGGAAGATACGTCCTACGGCCTGATCGTCATCGGCGGATCCGGACCCAACACCTACAAGATGGACCACCGCTTTGGGCTGATCATCGACATCGGAGGGGACGACCAGTACAGCGGCATGATCGGCGCCTCGACGGGCCCGGACCATGGCAATACCATAGTCATCGACATGAGCGGAAACGACACCTATCACGGCGCAGCACTGGGGCTGGCGACAGGACGGCTCGGGGCCGGCCTCTTGATCGACCTGGCCGGCGACGATGTCTACCGACTCGAAGCAGGGTCCGGCGGAACAGGGTTTGGCGGACTCGGCATCCTGTTCGACCTCACAGGCGATGATGTCTACATGGGCAGCCGGCTGACCCAGGGCGCGGCGATCGGAGGGCTCGGCCTGTTGCTCGATGCAGCCGGACATGATCGCTATACGAGCCACGGCTTCGCTATCGGCTTTGGCGGCCCATCGGGCGTCGGAGCCGTCATCGACCTACGGGGAAACGACCAGTATCACTGTGGAAACCACTATCCCAGCGCCTACAATGCGGCCGATGCGCCGAACGGCAAACCGGGCGATCTGATGTTCCAGTACGATTGCTTCGGACTCGGAACCGGAACTGGGAAACGAGTCTTCACCAAGAAACCGGAGTGGCAAGCGCATAGTCAGGCTGGCGGCTGGGGCTTGCTCCTCGATGCCGATGGGCAGGATCGTTACGAAAGCGCGAACTTCTCCCAGGGGCACGGCTACTTTTTCGGCGCGGGCACGTTCCTGGATCTCGCTGGCGACGACGACTACCAGGCTGCGCGTTATGGCCACGGCTCTTCGGCGCACTACGGCGCGGCCCTGTTTATCGATAGACAGGGCCGCGACCGCTACAGCTCGACCGGTCCCTTCTATAACGGCGGCGTTGCATGGGATCATGGCGTGAGTCTCATGCTGGATGGCGGCAGCGGCAACGATTTTTACGCGCTCGACCATTCAACCGGCCTGGGCGGAGCCGATTATTCAGGCTGGGGTCTCTTCATCGACGAGGGAGGAAATGACCGGTACCGTATCAAGTCCGGCCTCGGTCATGCGTCCGAACAGGGCCTGGCCGGTTTCTTTGATCTCGGCGGCACAGACACCTACATCCAGCCTCTCGATCCGGCAACCCAGCCAATTCATCAGCCGGCCGATACGAACGTGATCCGCTATCCAACGGGAGGCCTCTTCGTCGATCGGTGAAGAAATAGCATCGCCGTTGCTCTGGAGAAATATGGCGCAGCCATTCGGCCATCCTACCCGCACCTCCCCTTGACTTACCCTCAGCGGAACCTACCTCTGTTATCATGTATGAAGCGAGTCGTGCATTGTCACAGACCGAACGGAGGGATGGTTCCATATGAACAACGTGAGCGATGAAACAGTGCCCCTGACACTCCCGGTGCTTCCCATCAAACGCACGGTCTTGTTTCCTGGCACGATGATGCCCTTGACAGTCGGACGAGAACGGTCGGTTGCGGCCGTCAACGCCGCGATGAAAACCGAAGAAAAGCTGATCGTGGTCGTCGCGCAACGGGACCCTCAGACCGAAGAACCTTTTCTCGCCGATTTGTATACCATCGGTACCAAAGCCATCATCAAGCAAATCGGGCAAACATCGGACGGTTCGATTCATGTTCTGGCACAGGGTGTCGAGCGCGTGTTCCTCATAAAAGAAGAACAGACCACTCCTTATGCCCTAGCCAGCATACGCCCGCTCGAACGCCCCTCGGACAGCGGAATGGAAGTGCAGGCGCTGCATCGGGCCATCCAAGAACTCGTCACAGATCTTCCTCGCTTGATCGAGGCGCCCGGCATTCAGGAAGCAAGTGTCGTCCTAAGCAATGAAGAGGACCCGGTCGCCCTGGCCTACAGGATTGCCGCGCTCGTCAACTTGACCGTCGCCGAAGAGCAAAAACTGTTGGAGACATCTTCCACCGCAGACCTCCTGCGCAGTCTCTACGCCGCCCTGTCGAAAGAAATTCAAATTTTGCAGGTGCGCGACAAGATTACCAGCGAAGCCAAGGAGAAGATCAGCAAGAGCCAGCGGGAATACATCCTGCGCGAACAACTGAAAGCCATCCAGCAAGAATTGGGCGAAGGCGAGGGCGACGAGAGCGAAATCGACCGTCTCAAGAAACAAATCCAGGAGGCCGGCCTCCCCGACCATGTCCGCAAGGAAGTCGAGCGCGACGTGGCGCGATTGGCGAAGGTGCCGCCCTCGTCACCGGACCATCAGGTGCTGAGGACGTACCTGGAACTGGTCCTTGAGCTGCCGTGGAAGAAGGCCTCCGAGGACCATCTGAATCTCTCCACCGTCCGACAGGTGCTGGAAGAAGATCACTACGGCATCAAAGAAGTGAAGGAGCGGATCGTCGAACACCTGGCGGTCTTGAAGTTGAACCCGACGGCCAAGGCGCCGATTCTCTGCCTGGTCGGCCCTCCGGGTGTCGGAAAGACCAGTCTGGGACAATCCATCGCCAGAGCGATGGGACGCACATTTGAGCGGTTCAGCCTCGGCGGGGTGCATGACGAAGCCGAATTGCGCGGCCATCGCCGGACGTATGTCGGCGCGTTACCGGGCCGCATTATCCAGGCCGTGCGTCGAGCCAGCGTCAACAATCCTGTCTTGATGCTCGACGAGGTCGATAAGATGGGGCGAGACTTCCGGGGCGATCCCGCCTCGGCCCTTCTGGAAATTCTCGATCCGGCGCAGAATCACACGTTTCGTGACCACTATCTGGATCTCCCATTCGACTTGTCGAAGGTGTTTTTCATTACGACAGCCAACACGCTCGACACGATCAGCCAGCCCCTGTTGGATCGCATGGAGATCATCCGCCTCCAGGGCTACAGCGAACGGGAGAAGGCCGAGATCGCCCGCCGCTACCTATGGCCGCGACGGCTGAAAGAAGCTGGCCTCGACGCGAGTCAGGCACTGCTGTCGGATGACGTGCTGAACCTCGTCATCAGCCGTTACACCAGGGAGGCAGGCGTACGGCAGTTGGAACAGATGTTGGGCAGGCTGACCAGAAAAGTCGCGCTCGCCTTCGCCGACCTGCCGGAAGGGCAGGAGCGAACGCCCGTGACGATTCAGGCCGATGTGCTCGAGGAGTGGCTGGGCTCCGAACGGTTCATGCCCGAAGAGGCGCGGAAGAACCTGCCTCCCGGTGTGGCAACCGGCCTGGCCTGGACTCCCACGGGCGGCGACGTGCTGTATATCGAAACGACGCTCTTGCCCGGCAGCCACGAACTGACATTGACGGGACAGCTCGGCGATGTGATGCAGGAGTCGGCGCGCGCGGCGAGAAGCTACCTCTGGTCGCATGCCGAAAGCATGGGACTCGATATCTCCAAGTTCAAGCGGAACGGCGTCCATATCCACGTCCCGTCAGGAGCCATTCCCAAGGATGGCCCCTCGGCCGGCATCACCATGGCCACGGCGCTGGCCTCCTCGTATGAGGGAAGAGCCGTCCGTAGCGATACGGCGATGACCGGCGAAATCAGCTTGAGCGGCTTGGTCTTGCCGGTCGGCGGGATCAAAGAAAAGGTGCTAGCGGCCCACCGCGCCGGCATCAAGCGGATCATTCTGCCCAAGGCGAACGAGAAGGACCTGAAAGACGTGCCGCAGGAAGTGCGGGATGAATTGACCTTCATCCTGGCCGAGCGCATCGAAGAAGTGCTCCCCGCGGCGTTCAATCAGGATGCTTCGACGACACCGCCGGCTGAGCGGGATGAACCGTTAGCGACCGCCACCTCGTAATCTCAACAGGCCCCGGCTCAACACCGGGGCATCCCTCTTTAGCTCAAGAAATACCGCACAATTTATCTTCAGGCTTCTCCGCTCAATTCAAACAGCTGCTGACACCATTTTCTTCACTCAACCAGGGGCACCTAAAACCATTCTCTCTACCCCATTACATGATCATCTGGATACGCGGATCTCGACACTTTTGAACCCAATCGTTACCATCCCGTGAGAAAATGAAACGTGGGTCGTCCGCAAACTTATCGAATGGCATTTCCTTTGTTGGCAGCACTGCGTGCTTAAACCTCATGTCAGTTGAACAAAGCCAAAAAGAACCCTCTGGCTGCAGTTGGCGAACATGAAGAGTATCGACTCCATCAGGTATCTCTAAGCGAAACTTTGCGCATTGTACCGATTGGGAACATGAACGTCTATTCAAAGGGCGTCTACCATGGGAATTTGTAGGTGACAGGGCCGCGTGATTCGGGTATATGCGCGCCTGACGGAGGTGTGGCTCGTGGGGTCCATGGCCTGTGTCGTCAGGCACACTCTGCCTGAAATGCCGCCTCCGTCACCTGCATCATCCGAGGGGTCGACCGGGATGGTGCCATCCTCTGACCAG
>Ga0210334_11007780_pt1 | contig 20056 bp, 21 predicted proteins | sample S306metaT_FD_164440 | JGI IMG/M metagenome (GOLD analysis project Ga0210334, IMG submission 164440) | Metatranscriptome of estuarine sediment microbial communities from the Columbia River estuary, Oregon, United States - S.306 (Metagenome... | ecosystem: Environmental > Aquatic > Marine >... | reverse complement strand
CGTATCCTCGGATGTGCCGCGCTCACGGTGGTCGGGGACGGCGACGGCGGCAGCGGTATGGGCAAGGGCAAGGCGCGCGAGGTTCCTGTCGCGGTCCAGAAGGCAATGGACGAGGCGCGGCGCAATCTGGTCAAGATCAGCCTGAAGAACGGTACCCTGCAGCATTCAGTGATCGGGGAGCATGGTTCCGCCAAGGTTTACATGCAGCCCGCGTCGGAGGGCACCGGGATCATCGCCGGCGGTCCCATGCGGGCGGTTTTCGAGGTCATGGGCGTACAAAACATCCTCGCCAAATGCTTCGGCTCCACCAATCCCTATAACGTGGTGCGGGCGACGCTCGATGGGCTCCGGAGGATGAACACGCCGGCGGAAGTCGCCGCGAAGCGGGGCAAGACGGTGGAGGAAGTCCTGGAGGCCATGAAATGACCGGATCCAAGAAAACCGTCAAGGTGACTCTGGTCAAGGGCCTGCGCGGAACACGCGAGGACCATCGCGCCACCGTGCGCGGGCTCGGCCTGCGCCGCCGCCAGCAGACTGTCGAAGTCGAGGACACTCCGTCGGTGCGGGGGATGATAAACAAGGTTGGCTACCTGGTCAGGTGCGAGGGCTGAATGAAGCTTAACGACATTAAACCGGCGCTCGGCGCACGACAGGCCAAGAAAAGGCCGGGCAGGGGCATCGGAAGCGGCCTGGGAAAGACCGCCGGTCGCGGTCACAAGGGTCAGCGGGCTCGCTCTGGCGGATATCACAAGGTCGGCTTCGAGGGCGGCCAGATGCCTCTGGTGCGGCGCCTTCCGAAGAGAGGATTCAAGTCGCTGTCCAAACGGTTCGTGGCGGAGGTCCGGCTTGGGGAGCTCAACAAGGTGGAGGGGGATATTGTCGATCTCATTCTCCTAAAGCAGGCAGGGATCATTCCCGCCTCGTCGCTGAGCGCAAAAGTCGTTCTTTCGGGCGAGATCAAGCGTCCCGTTACCCTGCAACGGGTGAGGGTGACCAAGGGCGCACGCGCCGCTATTGAAGCGGCCGGCGGCAAGGTCGAGGAGTAACGCAAGTTGGCCGCGACGCAATCGCTGCTCGGAATGTCGGGGAAGCTCGGGGACCTGAAGCGGCGCCTCCTCTTCCTGCTGGGCGCCATGATCGTGTTCCGCATTGGCGCGCATATTCCCGTTCCCGGCATCGACCCGGCTGTGCTCGCGGAGCTCTTCAAGAGCCAACAGGGCGGGATTCTCGGGATGCTGAACATGTTCTCCGGGGGCGCCCTGTCGCGCTTCTCGATCTTTGCCCTGGGGATCATGCCCTACATTTCCTCGTCGATCATCATGCAGCTGGCGAGCCTGGTGATCCCGCAACTGGAGCAGTTGCGCAAGGAGGGTGAGGCCGGTCGGCGCAAGATCACTCAATACACCCGCTATGGCACCGTGGCCTTGGCTCTGTTCCAGGGTTTGGCTATATCGGTGGCCCTTGAGTCCCAGGCAAACCTCGTCTACAGCCCGGGGTGGATGTTCCGCGTCACCACCGTGGTGACCCTGGTCACGGGGACCATGTTCCTGATGTGGCTCGGGGAGCAGATTACCGAGCGAGGTATCGGAAACGGCATTTCGCTGATCATCTTTGCGGGTATCGCGGCGGGACTGCCGCAGGCTGTAACCGGCACCTTGGAGCTGGCGCGCACCGGGGCCTACAGCCCGCTGCTGGTGATTCTTCTTCTGGCGGCCGTGGTGGTGGTGACCGCGCTGGTGGTTTTCGTCGAGCGGGGGCAACGCAAGGTACTTGTGAACTATGCCAAGCGCCAGGTGGGATCCCGTGTCTACGGAGGAACCAGCTCCCACCTCCCCCTGAAGCTCAACATGGCGGGCGTGATCCCGCCGATTTTTGCCTCGTCGATCATCCTGTTCCCGGCGACGGTAGCGGGTTGGTTCGGCAGCAGCGAGGACATGATCTGGCTGCGGGATCTTGCCGGCGCGTTGTCACCCGGACAGCCCCTCTACATCATGCTGTTCGCGGCCGCGATCATCTTCTTCTGCTTTTTTTACACGGCGCTTGCCTTCAACCCCAAGGAAACCGCCGACAATCTCAAGAAAAGCGGCGCTTTCATCCCGGGAATCCGGCCCGGGGACCAGACGGCGAAGTACATCGAGCGCATCATGCTGCGGCTTACCCTCGCCGGTGCGGTCTATGTGACGCTGGTCTGTCTGCTTCCCGAGTTCCTGATCCTGAAGTGGAACGTACCGTTCTATTTTGGGGGGACAAGCCTGCTGATCGTGGTGGTGGTGACCATGGATTTCATGGCCCAGGTTCAGGCCTATGTGATGTCTCACCAGTACGAAAGCCTGCTGAAGAAGGCGAGTTTCAAGGGCGGGTTCTCAGCACGGTAGTAATAGGATGGCCAAGGAGGAGACCATCCAGATGCAGGGAGAGGTCGTTGAGACACTCCCCAACGCGAATTTCAGAGTGAAGTTGGAAAACGGTCATGTAGTACTGGGGCATATTTCCGGAAAGATGCGCATGCATTACATCCGAATTTTGCCCGGCGACAAGGTGACGGTGGAAATGACGCCTTACGATTTGACCCGGGCGCGGATCGTGTTCCGCGCCAAGTAGTTCAAGGAGTTAAACATGAAAGTGCAGGCATCGGTAAAGAAGATGTGCCGCAAATGCAAGGTGATCCGCCGCAAGCGCGTCGTCCGGATCATCTGCTCCGACCCGCGCCACAAGCAGCGCCAAGGCTGATGGTGGCGGCGGAACCTGATATAATTTAAGGCTTTCTTTTAGGGTAACGAACGGTATGGCCCGAATCGGCGGAGTAAACATCCCCAATCACCAGCACGCATCCATCGCGCTGACTGCGATCTATGGCATTGGCCGCTCGCGGGCAAAAAAGATCTGCGAGGCCGCGGGCATCGACCCCGTCTCCAAGATCAAGGATCTTGACGACACCGCCATGGACAAGCTCCGGGAGCAGGTGTCCAAGTTCGCCATCGAAGGCGACCTGCGCCGAGAGGTCTCCATGAACATAAAGCGACTCATGGACTTGGGTTGCTATCGCGGGGTCCGCCACAAGCGCGGACTTCCGGTGCGGGGCCAACGCACCCGTACCAACGCCCGCACCCGGAAGGGCCCTCGCAAGCCGGCCATCCGCGCCGGCGGTTCGTCCACCAGCAAGTGAGCATTCAGGAATTTCTGAGACATGGCTAAGGCAGGCACAAGGGTTCGCAAGAAGGTTAAGAAGAATGTCGCGGAGGGCATCGCGCATGTCCACGCGTCGTTCAACAACACCATCATCACCATTACCGACCGCCAAGGGAACACGCTTTCCTGGGCGACGTCCGGCAGCGGCGGTTTCAAGGGCTCCCGTAAGTCGACGCCCTTCGCGGCTCAGATGGCGGCCGAAAGCGCGGGCCGTGCGGCCCAGGAGTGCGGCGTCAAGAACCTAGAGGTGCGCATCAAGGGACCCGGCCCAGGGCGAGAGTCCGCGGTGCGCGCGCTGAACGCTGCCGGATTCAAGATCACATCCATCGCCGATGTCACTCCGGTTCCCCATAACGGTTGCCGGCCGCCCAAGCGGCGTCGGGTCTGAGGAGGAATACAATGGCGAGGAATCTCGACGCTAAATGCCGCCAGTGCCGCCGCGAGGGGGAAAAGCTGTTCCTCAAGGGCGAGAAATGCTTCACCGACAAGTGCGCCATCGAGCGCCGCTCCTATGCCCCCGGCCAGCACGGCCAGAAGAACGTCCGGATCTCGGACTACGGCCGCCAGCTGCGGGAGAAGCAGAAGATCCGGCGCACGTACGGAGTACTCGAGCGCCAGTTCCGCAAGATTTATTGGGAGGCTTCCCGCCGCAAGGGCGTGACCGGCGAGATGCTTCTCCAGTTGCTGGAGCGGCGCCTCGATAGCGTTGCCTACCGCATGGGTTTCGGCGCTTCACGCACCGAGGCGCGCCAAGTGGTGCGGCACAACGGAATCCTGGTGAACGGCAGGCGTGTGAACATTCCCTCCTACGTGGTTCAGCCGGGGGACGTGATCGAGGTTGCCCAGGGAGCCAAGGAGCAGCTGCGCATTAAGGGTGCTGCCGAGGCTGCCGAGGGCCGCGGCTTCCCGGAATGGATTGAAGTGGACGTGAAGGCTCTCAAGGGGACTTTCAAGGCCGCTCCGCAGCGCGCCGAGTTGCCCCCGACCATCAACGAGAGCCTGGTCATCGAGCTTTACTCGAAGTAACAGCAAAGGTCCTGCGACATGCAAGCCACCGCTTTTCTAAAGCCGCGCATTATCGACGTCCACCATGTTTCGCCCACCCATGCGAAGGTGACCATGGAGCCGTTCGAGCGTGGGTATGGCCATACTCTCGGCCATGCACTGCGCCGAATCCTGCTCTCTTCCATGCCCGGGTACGCGCCAACCGAGGTGCAGATAGCCGGCGTCCTCCACGAATATTCGGCCCTGGATGGGGTCCAGGAGGACGTGGTAGACATTCTCCTCAACCTCAAGGGCATCGTACTCAAGCTGCACAGTCGCGCGGAGGCCACCCTCAACCTCAAGAAGAAGGGTGAAGGTGCGGTCACCGCGGGGGATATCGAGGCCACGCACGACGTCGAGATCGTGAATCCCGAACACGTGATTGCCCATCTGTCCCCTGGGGGGAAGATTGAGATGCAGGTGAAGGTGGAGCACGGCCGAGGATACCTTCCGGCGACGGTGCGCCAACTTCCTGGCGACTCGCGCACGATAGGAAGCATCCTTCTGGACGCGTCGTTCAGCCCCGTGCGCCGAGTCAGCTACCAGGTGGAGAGTGCGCGCGTGGAGCAGCGCACCGATCTGGACAAACTCATCATCGACATCGAGACCAATGGCGCCATCGATCCGGAGGAGGCGATCCGCTACGCGGCGCGCATCCTGGTGGAGCAGCTGGCCGTTTTCGCCGATCTCAAGGGCACGCCCATGCCGGCGGAATCTCCCAAGGCGCCCCAGGTGGACCCCATCCTGCTGCGCCCGGTCGACGACCTGGAGCTCACGGTCCGCTCGGCCAACTGCCTCAAGGCCGAAAACATTTATTACATCGGGGACCTGATCCAGCGCACCGAGACGGAGCTGCTCAAGACCCCCAATCTGGGCAGGAAGTCCCTCAACGAGATCAAGGAAGTGCTTGCTTCCCGCGGCCTTACCTTGGGCATGAAGCTTGAGAACTGGCCGCCCATGGGCTTGGAGAAGCCCGTTCACGCCTGATGAGGTGAAAGGAAACAGCCATGCGCCATCGCCAAGGCTATAGAAAGCTCAATCGAACCTCCAGCCACCGGCTGGCGATGTTCCGGAACATGACCAACTCGCTTTTCAAGCACGAGCTGATCACCACCACCCTGCCCAAGGCCAAGGAACTGCGGCGCGTTGCCGAGCCCCTTATCACCCTGGGCAAGGAGGCTACCGTGGCCAACCGGCGACTGGCGTTCAATCGACTGCGGGACCGCGACATGGTGGTGAAGCTTTTCAACGAGCTCGGCCCGAGGTACGCCAAGCGTAACGGCGGCTACCTGCGGATCCTCAAGTGCGGTTTCCGGAAGGGGGACAACGCGCCCATGGCTCTGGTGGAGTTGGTGGACCGGCCCGAGCAAGGGGAGGCGCCAGCCGCCGCGGCGCCCGGGGCGGGCTGACCGTTCGTCTTAACGGAAAAAAAGGCCGGGAGTCCCGGCCTTTTTCGTTTTTCGGCCGGCGGCCGCGTTTCTCCCAATTCGGCGGCGGCGCGACATGGGTTTAGAATTCCGCCACGAGAATTTCCCTCTTCCCGTCGCTCCATGAACATCTTTCTTTTCACCGATTTCGGCGCAGGCGATGTCTACGTCGGCCAAGTCAAGGGTGTTATTGCCCAGCATGCGCCGGGAGTGAACTGCATCGACCTGTTGCACGATGTGCCTGTATTCAGCATTCGTGCCGGAGCCCACCTTTTGGCGGCCCTCGCCGGCCGACTTCCCCCAGATAGCGTGGTGTTGGCGGTGGTCGATCCCGGCGTGGGCGGGCGGCGGCGGGGGGCGGTCCTGGAAGCCGAAGGGCGCTACTTCGTGGGACCAGACAACGGTCTGCTTTCCGTGGTCGCCGCCCGTGCGCGACAGCGGCGGTTCTGGCATATCGCATGGACGCCGGATAGGCTCGCCGACTCGTTTCACGGTCGCGATCTATTCGCGCCGATTTGCGCGTGGATTGCCGGCGGCGCGTTTCCCGAGCCCAAGCTCGCTCCGGTGCCCATGCTTGATGTGGACCTGGGAGGGGAAGAGTTAGCCGAAATAATCTACATTGACCACTATGGCAACGCCATGACGGGACTCCGGGGCGGCGGCTTGGCGCGTGATGCGCGGCTGGTTTCCGCGCATCTCCACCTGAGATATGCGAGAGTCTTCGCGGAGGTTCCAGAGGGGGAGGCGTTCTGGCACGAGAACAGCCTCGGCCTCGCCGAGATAGCATTGAACGGCGGCAATGCCGCGCGAAAGCTTGGGCTCGTAGTAGGCCAGCACGTCATGACCGTCGTGAGTTCCTGAGGTATCCTCCATCGAACTAAGGTCCACTTGAGCGGGGACCGTGAATCCGTGCTTCCGCGGACACAGAAACTGGCCGCTGCATTCCTAACGGAAGAGGGCCTAGCCACCTCGGCAAAAAGCGCCTGATGCGCCCCTTCTTTGCGGCCCCATTTCCCTTAGCGCCTGCGGGCTCGATAATCGTGCGGGACCTCGCGGCGCGTCGTTGTTGATCGAGGCGCAGTTCTACCGCGTCATCCACGGCTAACGCCAAGAGCTGCCGCTGATGCTATCGCATCAAGATCACGCGGAAGTCGTTGACGTTGGTGCGGGTCGGACCGGTCACGACAAGGTCTCCCAGCCTGTGAAAGAACTCGTAGGCGTCGTTCACGGCAAGAAGGCGATCGGCGCGAAGGCGGAGTTTCGCGGCGCGGGAGAGGGAGTCCGGGGTGGCGATTGCTCCCGCATTGTCTTCGGAGCCGTCGATGCCATCGGTGTCGCAGGCAAGCGCGTAGACGTTTTTCATACCATCCAGTTCAATGACCAGCGAAAGGAGAAACTCGCTGCAGCGGCCACCGCGTCCCTCTCCGCGTACCGTCACCGTTGCTTCGCCCCCGGAGACAAGCGCAATGGGAGCCCTCCAAGGGTTGCGGTGGACGCGTATCTGCTTGACCAATGCGGCATACACCATGGCGATGTCCCTCGCCTCTCCCTTAACGCCGTCGCCGAGGATCACGGTGCGTATTCCCTGGCTTCTCAACAACCGCGCTGCCGCCCGCAACGACCCCTGGGCGGTCGCGATCACCTTGTTCTGTACCCGGCGGAACAGGGGATCCCCAGGCTTGGGGGTTTCCTCCAGCCGCCCCTCGTTGCCGTAGGTAAGGGCGTCTCGCACCGCCTCCGGGGCGCGGACTTGGTAGCGCCTAAGGATTTCGAGGGCGTCCCCATAGGTTGTGGGGTCCGGCGCGCAGGGCCCCGATGCGATATGGGTCGGGTCGTCGCCGGTGACGTCCGACACGATCAGCGCCAGCACCCGGGCGGGCGTCGCCGCGGCAAGGCGCCCGCCCTGGACCTGGGACAGATGCTTCCTGACGGTGTTGATCTCCTGGATCGAGGCGCCGCAGCGAAGAAGCTCACGCGTCACGGCCTTGAGGTCCGCCATGGGCACGCCGGGAAGTGGCAGGGACAAAAGGCTGGAACCGCCGCCGCTCACCAGGCACAGCAACAGGTCATCGCGGCCCAGGTTCTTGACCCGGGAAAGGATGTCCCGAGCCGCCTCCTCGCCCCGTTCATCCGGCACCGGATGCCCGGCTTCCACGACGCTGATCCGGGAGGTGGGGATTCCGTGCCCGTAACGGGTTATCACGATTCCCTCGAGGGGAGCGTCCTTGGGCCAACGGGTTTCCACGGCCCGCGCCATGGCGGCTGCAGCCTTGCCCGCGCCCACCACCAGAGTCCGACCGCGCGGAGGTCTCGGCAGGTGCCGGGGCAGGACCTTCAGGGGATCCGCGGCCGCTACCGCGGCGTGAAAGCTCTCGATCAGCAATTTGCGGGGCGTCATGCTTGTGCTGTCTCCTTTCCTTGGCCCAGAACCGTCCTTAAATAGCGCCCGGTATGGCTCGCGGGGCTTTGCGCGATCTGCTCCGGCGGCCCTTCGGCGATGATGAACCCTCCGGCGTCGCCGCCCTCGGGGCCGAGGTCGATAACCCAATCCGCTGTCTTGATCACGTCCAGATTATGCTCGATTACCACTACCGTGTTGCCATGATCCCGCAGGCGGTGCAAAACGGTGAGCAGCAGATCAATGTCATGGAAATGCAGGCCGGTGGTGGGTTCGTCCAGAATGTACAGGGTGCGGCCCGTATCGCGCTTTGAGAGTTCCTGGGACAGCTTGACTCGCTGCGCTTCGCCGCCCGACAAGGTGGTGGCGGACTGGCCAAGCCGGATGTAGCCGAGCCCCACTTCCAGAAGCGTGTCCAGCCTGCGCGCGACGGCGGGCACCGGGCGGAAGAACTCCTGGGCCTGTTCCACCGTCATCTCCAGAACTTCGTGGATGTTCCTGCCCTTGTAGCGGATCTCCAGGGTTTCCCGGTTGTAGCGGCGTCCGTGGCACACGTCGCAGGACACATAGACATCCGGAAGAAAATGCATTTCAACCTTGATCAGGCCATCGCCCTGGCAGGCCTCGCAGCGGCCGCCCTTGACGTTGAACGAGAACCGACCCGGCCCGTAGCCCCGGGACCGGGCCTCCGGAACCCCCGCGAAAAGTTCGCGGATCGGTGTGAACAGGCCGGTATAGGTCGCGGGGTTGGAGCGCGGCGTGCGTCCGATGGGGCTCTGGTCCACGCTGATGACCTTGTCGAAAAACTCGGCACCCGAGACAGAATCATGGGGCGCCGGCTCCGTGCTTCCCCCGTAAAGGTGCCGGGCGATCGCGACGTAAAGGGTGTCGTTGACCAAGGTGGACTTGCCGGAGCCCGAAACGCCCGTCACGCACACGAAGAGTCCCACCGGAAGCTTGAGATGCACATGATTGAGGTTGTTGCCGCGGGCCCCCGCCAGGTGCAGCCACCTGTCCCCGCGGGGCCGTAGGCGCTTTCGCGGCAGTGGAATGGCGCGGGTTCCCGCCAGGTACTGCCCCGTCAGGGACGCGGTGTTGGCCTGAACCTGTCCTGGCGTTCCCTCGGCCACCACTTGGCCGCCGTGCTCTCCGGCGCCGGGGCCCATGTCCACGAGATGGTCCGCGGCCATGATGGCGTCAAAGTCGTGCTCCACCACGATGACGCTGTTGCCGAGATCGCGCAGGCTCTTCAGCGTTTGCAGCAGGCGACCGTTGTCGCGCTGGTGCAACCCGATGGACGGTTCGTCCAGGACGTACATGACGCCGGTGAGACCGGATCCGATCTGGCTGGCAAGGCGGATGCGCTGGGCTTCTCCCCCGGACAGCGTGTCCGCCGATCGATTCAGGGAAAGATAATCGAGCCCAACGTCTGTAAGAAAGCGCAGCCGGTTTCCGATTTCCTGGATGATTTTTTCCGCGATGGCGTGCTTGTGGCCCGGCAGCCGTAAGGTCTCGAACAGGCGCCGGGCACCGGAGAGGGGCAGGCCGCTGACCTCGTGCAGGGTCCGGCCACCCACGGTTACGTGTCTCGCTTCCCGCCGCAGCCGGCTGCCCCCGCACTCCGGGCAGGCGGAGGTGTTCAGGAACTTCCCCAGTTCCTCCTTGACCGCCAGCGAGTCCGTCTCGCGATGGCGCCGCTCCAGGTTGGGGATGATCCCTTCGAAGGGATGTTCCCGCTGGTAACGGTTTCCCTGTTCCCCAACGTAAACGAACTGGATACGCTCCTTGCCGCTGCCATGGAGGATTACTTCCCGGGCATGCTCCGGAAGCTCCTCGAAGGGCGCATCCAGGTCAAAGCCGTAATGCCTGGCAATTCCCTGCAGCATCTGGAAATAGAAGTGATTGCGGCGATCCCAGCCCTTGATGGCGCCGGAACCGAGAGAGAGATGGGGGAATTCCACCACCCGCCGGGGGTCGAAAAAAGTGACCTGCCCGAGCCCGTCGCAGCGGGGGCATGCGCCCATGGGATTGTTGAAGGAGAAAAGCCGGGGCTCCAACTCGGGGAGCGAGTAACTGCATACCGGGCAGGCGAAGCGCGCGGAAAACAGGTGCTCGGCGCCGGTGTCCATCTCCACGGCCAGGGCGCGGCCGTCGGCATGTCGCAAGGCGGTTTCAAAGGACTCCGCGACGCGCTGGGTTGCCTCCGGGGTCGCCTTGAGGCGATCCACCACCACCTCGATGGTGTGTTTCTTGTTGCGCGCCAGCTTGGGAATGTCGTCGAGGGCATGTACCTCGCCGTCAATGCGTATCCGCACGAAGCCCTGGGCCCGCAATTCCCCGAACAGGTCCTGTTGCTCGCCCCTGCGGCCGGCGATCAGGGGCGCCAGGATCAGCAGGCGGGTTCCCTCGGGAAGAGCCAGCACATGGTCCACCATCTGGGACACACTCTGCGCCGCGAGCGCCACGCCATGCTCAGGACAGTGGGGATCGCCGGCCCGGGCGAACAGCAGCCTCAGGTAATCGTGGATTTCCGTGATAGTGCCCACGGTGGAGCGCGGGTTGTGGGAAGCGGCCTTCTGCTCGATAGCTATGGAAGGAGACAGGCCCTCGATCATGTCCACGTCCGGCTTTTCCATGAGTTCCAGGAATTGCCGGGCATAGGCGGACAGGGACTCCACGTAGCGTCGCTGCCCCTCAGCATAAAGGGTATCGAAGGCGAGCGAGGATTTTCCGGATCCCGACAATCCGGTAATCACGACCAGCCGGTTACGGGGCAAGTCGAGATTGATGTTCTTCAGATTGTGCGTCCGAGCCCCGCGGATGCGAATCAGATCCATGGCAGTAAGCGGCTTCCGCGCGCCAATCGGCAGGCCAAACCTGTTAATATACGCGACTTCTCAAGCGCTTCCCAATCCGCACATGCACCCCCCTGAGAAGATGTCTCCCCTCGAAATGAGGGCGACCCTCGGGCTCGCAGGGATCTACGGCCTGAGAATGCTGGGGCTCTTCATTGTGCTTCCGGTGTTCGCGGTGTACGCCGAGCGCCTCCCCGGGGGCGAAAACCACACCCTGATCGGAATCGCCTTGGGAGCCTACGGGCTCACCCAGGCGATCCTGCAGATTCCCTTCGGCTGGCTCTCCGACCGATATGGCCGCAAGCCGGTGATCTACGCGGGGCTCGCCGTTTTTGCCGTGGGCAGCTTCATTGCCGCGGCCGGGACAGACATCTACGTGGTGATCCTGGGCCGGGTTGTCCAGGGCGCGGGGGCCATTTCCGCCGCCGTCATGGCGCTGACCGCGGACCTTACCCGGGAAGAGCATCGCACCAAGGCCATGGCCATTATCGGCATGACCATCGGGTCGACCTTTGCCCTTTCCCTGGTGGCCGCGCCCCTGCTCAACAGGGTGCTGGGAGTGCCGGGGATATTCGCGCTCACAGGCGTGCTGGCGGTGGGCGCCATGATTATCGCTTACCGGGTGGTTCCGGATCCGCGGGAGAGCCATTTTCACTCGGAGGCGGAAGCCAATCCGGCGCAGTTTCGCGATGTACTGCGGGACCGGGAGCTGCTGCGCCTGAATTTCGGTGTTTTCGTTCTGCACGGCGTGCTCATGGCCATGTGGATGGTGGTCCCCTTCGCCCTGCGTTCGGCGGGACTGGAAGTCGATCACCATTGGCAGGTCTACCTGCCGGTGCTGGTTGCCTCGGTGGCGCTGATGCTGCCGGTCATGATCCTTGGGGAGCGGCGCGGCCGACTGAAGGAAGTATTCGTAGGCGCGATCGCCGTGGTTCTGGTTTCCCAGTTGATGCTGGGCGCGCTGTCGGATTCTTTCTGGGGTCTGGTGGCCTCGCTGCTGGTTTTTTTCACCGGATTCAACCTGCTCGAGGCGAGCCTGCCCTCCATCATCTCCCGGGTGGCGCCGGTAGGGGCCCGGGGAACGGCCATCGGCGTGTATAGCACCGTACAGTTTCTCGGCACCTTCGCCGGCGCGGCTGCCGGCGGCTTCCTGTCCCAGCATTTCGGTGCTCCCGCCGTTTTTTACGGAGCCGTGCTACTGGCTGGCGGGTGGCTTGTGGCGGCAGCGACCATGAATCCCCCCGCGCAGGTGCGCACCCGGATGTATCATGTGGAACCGCTGGATGGGGCCCGCGCCGACGGGCTCACCCGGGAACTGGCGGCGCTGCCGGGCGTGCGGGAGGCGGTGGTACCGGCAGGGGAGGGCGTCGCCTATCTCAAGGTGGACGTGAAGGGTTTTGACGAACAAAGGGTCCTGCAAATTCTCGGAGGGAGGGCGTAAATGGCTTCAATCAACAAGGTGATTCTGATCGGCAACCTCGGCGCAGACCCGGAGACCCGCTACACGGCGAACAACGACGCGGTGACGAACATCCGAATTGCCACCACGGAGACTTGGAAGGACAAGAGTGGCGAAAAGCAGGAGCGCACCGAGTGGCACACGGTGGTGTTCTTCGGAAAGCTGGCAGAGATTGCCGGGGAGTATCTTAAAAAGGGCCGTCAGGTGTACGTCGAAGGCAGCCTTCGCACCCGCAAGTGGCAGGACAAGAGCGGGCAGGACCGGTACACCACGGAGATCGTCGCCAGCGACATGAAAATGCTGGGATCCCGGGGTGGCGGCGCCAGCTTTGAGGTGGTGGACCGGGAGCCCGAGCCCGCCGAGCGCCCCCAAGGCGCCAAGAACGGGCCCAAGAAGCCGGCCGGAAGTTTCGACGATCTCGAAGACGATATTCCTTTTTGACCCTCTTGCTCCCGGGTGAGAATCCGGAGGGAGGATCAGGGGCCTTGCGTGTGGGCTCCCCTTAGCCCTTGGACCTTTCGATGGCCCCTCGGACGCCGTGCCGGGTCGTCTGTGCTAGCATTTCTCCACAGGGCGCCGCGGGGCCGTGGGGTTGGCCCACCCCCGCATTGCGGCCCCCGCTAAGGCAGCATGTATCTCAAGCACTTCGGTTTCAGCGAAAGCCCTTTTTCCCTCGCGCCGGATCCCCGTTACCTCTACATGAGCGAGCGCCACCGGGAGGCTCTCGCTCACCTGCTGTTCGGCATCCAGGGCGATGGCGGCTTCGTCCTGCTTACGGGGGAGGTGGGCACCGGAAAGACCACGCTCTGCCGCGCGCTCATCGGCCGTATTCCCTCCGACTGCCAGCTTGCCTATGTTCTGAATCCCAAAGTGTCGGCGCTGGAATTGCTGGCGACCATTTGCGACGAGCTTGGAATTCCCTACAGCAAGGAAAGCCGCAGTTCGAAAGAGTTCATAGACCGGATTAACGTCGCGCTGCTCAGGGCCAATGCGGCGGGCCGCAAGACGATTCTTGTCATTGACGAGGCCCAAAACCTCGCGGACGACGTGCTGGAGCAGGTCCGGTTATTGACCAACCTGGAGACCAGCCAAAGGAAGCTGCTGCAGATCATTCTGCTGGCGCAGCCGGAATTGAGGGACCGTCTGGCGAAGCCGAACCTTAGGCAACTGAACCAGCGGATCCTCGCCCGCTACCATCTTGGGCGGCTGACCCGGGCGGAAACGGCGAGATACGTGGGCCATCGCCTGGCTGTCGCGGGCGTGCAACGGACGCTGTTTCCCTCGGGGGTCTTGGACCGGCTGCACCGGCTGTCGGGGGGCACGCCCCGGCTCATTAACGTGATTTGCGACCGAGCCCTGCTCGGTGCTTACGTCCAGGGACGCGATGACGTTGACCCGCGGACCCTGAATAAGGCCGCCAAGGAAGTTTTCGGAGAGGAACCCGGCCGCTTTAGCCGCAGATTTCTTTTGCCCTGGACGCTAGTTACGCTGGCGTTCGCGGTGCTGGGCGGGGGCGTGGCCGCCGCGTATTTCTGGAGTGGCCCCAAAGCGCAATTGGACGAGGCATCCCCTAAGGTTTCTGTGCAGCAGGCTCCCGAAGCGGCGCCGGAGCCGCAGGCGGCGCCGGAGAGAATGGCGGCTTCGCCACCTCCCCTCGATTCTGGCGTGGAGATGCTTCGCCCGGCCCGAGACCAGGCGGTGGACAACGAGGCCGCTGCGTTGGCGGAAGTGTTCAGGCAGTGGCAGGCGGAACCGGTGGGCAATCGTCTTAAAACGGCATGTCGCCCGGCGCTGGGCAATGGATTGCGGTGCCTGGCTGCCCTAGGCACTCTCCGGGACCTTGAGACGCTTGATCTCCCCGCGGTGGTTCGACTGCGCCAGGAGGGCGGGGCTGATTTTTTCGCCGCTCTGCTGGAGTTGCAGGGGGATACCGCGGACATTGCCGTGAACGGGAAGCGTGCCCGGGTCTCATACGAGACCTTGCAGCGCCAGTGGGCGGGAGAATTCGCCGTGATCTGGCGCGGGCCGCCGGGGGCAAGGCCGGAAATTGGGCTTTATTCCCGGGGGGAGGATGTGGCGTGGCTGGCGCGGGCCCTCGCCCATGCGGAAGGAAAAGAGCCGCTCATCCTGCCGGACGGAAACGTTTTCGACTCGGCGCTGCGCCGGCAGGTGATTCGCTTCCAATCCGCCCAGGGCCTTGCAGCCGACGGCATCGCGGGACCCCGGACGCTGGCGCGGCTCGCGGCGATGGCGCCGGGAGAACGGCCGCGATTGGTGACCGCCACCAGCCAATAATATGTCGTACATCCTCGACGCCCTTAGAAAATCCGAGGCGGAGCGGCTCAGGGAGCAAAGCCCGGATTTTTTGCGGGAGCCCGTCGTAACGCCGCCCCCGGCGACCCGCAGTTGGTCTGGGTTGGCGGTCGCGCTGGTAATCCCGGTGCTCGCCATCGCGGGGCTTTTTCTTTGGCAAGGAGTCCAGCAGCCAGCGGAAGGGCCCCAGCCTGCGCGGCCGGTTGCCAACCAGCCCCCGGGGAGCGTGGAAGCGCCCGTCCCCACGGCCGCACCGTCGCCGACCCTATCCGAAGCAGGGAAGTCGCGAGAGCCCCTTCCCGCGGCGACCGCGCTGGCCCCGGTTTCGTCGCCAGCCACGGAAGTCCGGGAGATGGGCGGGGGCAAGGTCACTCCCGCCGAGGAGCCCCGGCGGGATGACGTCTCAGGGGCGGCGAATGCTGAACCGCAGCGGGTACCGAAGGATCCGGGAACTTTGGCCCGAAGTGCGAAGGCGGAGGAAAAGAATCCACGCAAGGCGTTGGCATCGGAGATTCCGCCGCCACCTAAACGGGTTCTCCACTTCAACGAGCTGCCCTCGGTGGTGAGGGAGGGGTTGCCGCAATTGGCCGTGGAGGGTTACGTCTTCTCCGAGGATCCCCGCAGCCGCATGGTGGTCATCAATAATCGCATGCTCCAGGAAGGGGACGATCTCGGGAGCGACCTCAAGCTGGAGCGCATCGGTCCGGAGGGGGCCGTGCTCAACTACAAGGGGTACCGGTTTTTCGCGCCCCGCTGAGGGGCTCCGCGAACTGGCGGCTTGACCCGGGGCCAAGGGGACTCGGGGTCAGCCGGCAGGTTTCGCCCGGTTGCGGGCGAAAAGCAGCGCCACCGCGCAGGAGGCCATCCGCGACATTTCCTTGTCGGCGCGGCTGGTGAGCATGATGGGCACCCGGGCACCCAGGACGATGCCCGAAGACTGGGCATCGGCAAGGTATTCAAGTTGCTTGGCCAGCATGTTGCCCGACTCCAGGTCGGGAACGAGCAGGATGTCGGCCTTGCCCGCGACCGGCGAGACGATCCCCTTTATTTTCGCCGCCACTTCGGAGACCACGTTGTCGAAGGCGAGGGGGCCGTCCAGGACAGCACCACTGATCTGTCGCCGGTCGGACATCTTGCACAGTGCCGCCGCCTCGATGGTGGAGCGGATCTTTGTGGTCACCGTTTCCACTGCCGAAAGAATCGCCACCTTGGGGGTTTCGATTCCCAGGGCATGAGCCAGGTCGATGGCGTTCTGGACGATGTCCACCTTGTCATCCAGGCTCGGCTCGATGTTCACCGCTGCGTCGGTTATGAAAAGGGGGCGCGGGTAAGTGGGCACATCCATGATAAAGACGTGGCTGATGCGGCGCGCGGTGCGGATGCCGGTTCCCTTGTTTACCACCTCGCCCATGAGCTCGTCCGTGTGCAGGCTGCCTTTCATCAGGGCCTCCACCTGGCCGGTGCGTGCCATGGCCACCGCCCTCTCCGCCGCCTCGTGGCTGTGCTCGGTGGGGATGATGGTGCAGATGGACAGATCAACGCCTTCGGATTCCGCCACCGCCCGGATCCGGGACTCCGGACCCACCAGCACCGGGACGATGAGACCCGCTTCCGCCGCGCCGATGGCGCCCCTGAGGGACACCGCGTCGCAGGGATGCACAACGGCGGTGCGCAGCGGCTCCAGGTCCCGGGTCTTGGCGATCAGCTTGCGGTAGTATCGGGCGTAGGAGTCGAGCAGCCGCACCGTGGGCAGGATCTGCCGCTCGCGGCGGATCTTTTGCGTCGGGGCCAGCACCACGGCGGTCCCGCTGACCACGGTTTCATTTTTCTGGTTGACCCCCTCGCAGTCCAAGATTACCTTCCGGCTGGCGGAATCCTTTTCCTTGACCGTGACTGCAATAGTGACCGTGTCGCCAACGGCCACCGGCTTTTCGAAATGCAGAGTCTGGTCCAGGCACAGCGTGCCGGGGCCCGGATACTTGGTGTCAAGCAGCGCCGCGATCAGCGCGCCGCCCCACATGTTATGGGCGGTGACCTTCTGCCCCAGCGTGGACGCCGTGTATTCCTCGTCGAGCACCGTGGGGGCTACATCCCCGGACAGGATGGCGAAGAGCTGGATGTCCTCCAGTGTCAGGGTGTGCTGGGTGCTGGCCCGGTCTCCGACGCGAATTTCGTCGATTGGCCGGTTCTCGATCATTTCGCGGAATTCGTTCTGGTTCACGTTAGCCTCCGGATCCGTGGAAAAAGGGCGCTCATGGCATCAGGACATAGGTGCCTGGTGCGTCACCCATGGGCGGATATCCCAGGGCAGCCGCACCCATCGCGGGCGGTGAGCCGGGCGGGCCCGACCGGGCCACCAGCCACTCCTGCCACGATGGCCACCAGGACCCTTCCTGGCTGGGGGTGCTCGCCTGCCAGACATCGGGGGACAGGTACTTGTCCCGGGCGCTGCGGGTCGAGATCTGAAAGTGGCGATGGGCATGGCCCGGCTCGCTCACGATGCCGGCGTTGTGCCCGCCCGAGGTGAGGACAAAGGTCATCTCGGTGTCGGCGAGGAGGTGCAGCTTGTAAACGGAGTGCCAGGGGGAGACATGGTCCTTGACGGTCCCGACGGAGAACACGGGCACGCGTATGTCCGAGAGCGCCACCGGACGGTCGTTGACCAGATAGCGGCCCTCGGCAAGGTCATTTTCCAAGTATAGGCTGCGCAGGTACTCGCGGTGCATGCGGTAGGGCATGCGGGTGGTATCCGCGTTCCAGGCCATGAGGTCGTTCATGGTCTCGCGCTTGCCGAGAAGGTAAGTCCTGATCATCTTCGACCAGACCAGGTCCTGGGAATTGAGCAGCCGGAACGCGCCGCCCATCTGCTTGCCGTTGAGGTAACCGCGGTCCCACATGATGTCTTCGAGAAAGGTGACCTGGCTCTCGTCGATGAAGAGGCCCAGTTCCCCCGGTTCCTCGAAGTCCACCTCCGAGGCGAAAAGGGTCACGCTGGCCAGACGGTCGTCGTTGTCCCGGGCCATGGCGGCGGCGGCGATGGCGAGGAGGGTGCCGCCGAGGCAGTACCCCGTGGCGTGGATTTTCCGCTCGGGGACCACCGCGGAAATGACATCGATCGCCCCCATGACGCCGGCGCGCAGGTAATCATCCATGCCCAGATCGCGATCAGCCTCCCCCGGATTTTTCCAGGACACCATGAAAACCGTGTGCCCCTGGTCCACCAGATATTTCACCAGGGAGTTCTCTGGCGAGAGATCAAGGATGTAGTACTTCATGATCCAGGAAGGAACGATGAGGACCGGCTCGGGGAACGTTTGCCCGGTAGTTGGCGAATACTGGAGCACCTCGATCAGCCGGTTGCGAAAGATCACCTTGCCGGGGGTGACGGCGACACTGGCGCCTACCCGGAATGCCTGGGCTTCCGGCGGCTTTCTGCCCTCAACGTCATCCATCCAGTCGTTAATCGCGTTGTAAGCGCCCCGCAGGAAATTCATGCCCCCTTCGGTGATCGTGGCCCTGAGAACCACGGGGTTGGTCCAGGGGAAATTGGAGGGCGACACCATGTCCAGCAACTGCCGCGACGCGAAGTTCACCACATGCTCGTGGTGCGGCAACACGCCGCGGACGCCGGTGGTGGCGTTATGCCACCATTGCTGCTGAAGCAGGAAAGCCTGGTAAATGGGGCCGAACGGCCACACCTGCCATTCCGGGTCGTCGAAACGGTTGTCCTGGGGGAGGGGTTCGATGCAGGGCGGTGCGCCCTGCGCCATGGAGCGGATCAGATAATGAGACAGCCGCGTCCATTTTCGCAGCGCTTTCTCCGCCAGTTCAGCCTGCTTGCCCGGGTAGAGGGTGAGATGAACAAACCAGTCGAACCAGGCGAGGGCGAGCCCGGCGGGGGAAATACCGTGGGTAAGTCGCCCGATCCAGGCGTGAAGCATCCGGTCCACGTTCCCCGAGTTCATGGGCTGGATGGACGGCTCTTCTGTTTCCAGGTGAATGGGCGGGCGGCGCATGGGTTGGCTCTTCCTTAACACATTATACATCCCGAATGTTGCGCCGCAACATTAATTTTTTAAAATATACCATTTATGTATATGTAAGATAACTGGTTTTTTATCCTTGGGCACGGCGATGCCCGCCGTCTCCGAAGTGGGGCAAAACCAGGACCTCAGGCGCAGCATCTGAGGCCGAAGGATTTGCGGGCGGGTTCCGGCATGCCGGCGAGAACGAAGCGCGCGGTGGCGTCCCCTGAGGTCCGAGAGGGGCGTGGCGCTGAGCGTTGACTTGATTTTCAGGATCGCCGCCTACATCTTGGAATGTCCCGTAACCAATTAAGGTATAATCTCTTTTAGAATTTCGCGAGGTTGCCATGCCAATTTACGAATACCGTTGTTCCGCCTGTGGTTGCGAGAGGGAATTCCTGCAAAAAGTCAGTGACCCGGCGATATCCCAGTGCCCGGAATGCGGCGGGGCGACCATGGTCAAGCTGATTTCAGCGGCGGGATTCCAGCTCAAGGGCACGGGCTGGTACGCCACCGATTTCAAGGGTGGCTCCAAACCCAAAGCCGACGCCAAGGAGGCGTCGGAAAAGCCGGCAGGCTGCGGGGCCAGCTGCGCCTGCGCTGCGACCCCCAGCGATACCTGACATTCCGTGAAACGCTACTTCATCACCGGGCTCCTGATCTGGATCCCGTTGGGGATCACTTTTTACATCTTGCAGTTCCTGGTCTCTTCCATGGACCAGACACTGCAGCTGCTCCCGGAATCCCTGCATCCGCGCCAGTGGCTGGGATTTCACATTCCCGGCATCGGGGTGGTCATGGTTGTCTTCGTCGTGTTCGCCACAGGATTGCTCGCGGCCAATATCATCGGGCAGCGGCTGCACATCTATTGGGAGCGGATTCTTTTCCGCATTCCCGTGGTGAAGTCCATCTATTTTGGCGTGAAGCAGGTATCGGACACGCTGTTCTCCAGCTCGGGACAGGCGTTCCGCAAGGCGCTTCTGGTGCAATATCCCCGGGAGGGTTCCTGGACCATCGCTTTCCTCACCGGCCGGCCGGGCGGTGACGTGCCGAATCACTTGTCGGGCGAGTACGTGAGCGTTTACGTGCCGACCACGCCCAATCCCACATCGGGTTTTTTCCTGATGATGCGGAAGAGCGACGTTGTCGAGCTCGACATGAGTGTGGACAACGCACTCAAGTACATCATCTCCATGGGCGTCGTCGCGCCCGACAGCAACAAGAAGGCACTTCCCCGCAACTGAAGAACCTCCCGGCCGGTGGGTGTTGCCACGCCGGTCACTCTCAAAAGAACTCCAGACCATGCGCACCGATTACTGCGGACTCGTCACGACCAAGCATCTTGG
>Ga0210334_10734791_pt1 | contig 20321 bp, 16 predicted proteins | sample S306metaT_FD_164440 | JGI IMG/M metagenome (GOLD analysis project Ga0210334, IMG submission 164440) | Metatranscriptome of estuarine sediment microbial communities from the Columbia River estuary, Oregon, United States - S.306 (Metagenome... | ecosystem: Environmental > Aquatic > Marine >... | reverse complement strand
GTCGACTGGCTGCGCGGGTGGCTGCCGGCCGGCGATCTGGTCCGCCAGGAGGCGATGGCCAGGGCCCTCGAGCCGCGCGCGGCAGCGATCGTCGCGCTGCTCGAGGCGGAGCACGCGCGGCTGATCGGCCGGACCGATCCAGTGGCCTGGGGCGTGGCCACCGATGCTTGGTCCGCCATCGGACGCCCGTTCCCCACCTCGTATGCCCGGTTTCGCCTCGGGGCGGCACTCCTGTCCAGCGGGCAGCGCGGACCGGCGCGCGAAGCGCTCGTGGAGGCCCACGACGTTGCGGAGCGGCTGGGAGCGCTCCCGCTCGTCGCCGATATCGAGCGCCTGGCGCGCCTGGCGCGGATCGATCTCGCGGCATCCGAGACCGCCCACCCGCCGAGCGGGGAGGGGACTGGCGACGCTTCCGCCGAGGCCCTCGGCCTGACGCCGCGCGAGCGCGAGGTGCTTCGCCTGGTCGCCGCCGGGTGGTCGAACCGGGAGATCGCGGAGTCCCTGGCCATAAGCCGCAAGACCGCGAGCGTCCATGTCTCCAACATCCTCGGCAAGCTGGGGGTGTCCGGACGAGTGGAGGCGGCCGTCGCGGCGGGAAGCCTGGGGCTGGGCCCGCCGGAGACGGCCGACCCCGCGCAGGAGCCCGGCCTCTCGCGGCGGCCCGCGGGGCGGCCCGTCCACCAGACGTTCGTGTTCACGGACATCGTCGGTGCGACCGCTCTAACCGACGTGATCGGCGAAGCCGCCTGGCAGGAGTTGCGGCGCTGGCACGATACGACCCTTCGCCGTCTGTTCGACCAGCACACTGGCCGCGAGATCGACCACGCCGGCGACGGTTTCTGCGTGGCATTCGGGACTGCCACAGATGCCGTCGCCTGCGCCAAGGCGATCCAGCGCACGCTAGGGGAGCACCGCCGGTCCACCGGTTTCGCGCCGGCCGTCCGGATCGGCATCCACAGCGGCGACGCCCAACCGGATGGCAGCGTATTGGCCGGTCGCGCGGTACACATCGCCGCGCGTGTCGCGGCCCAGGCCGACGGTGGCCAGATCCTGGCCAGTGAGGCGGTCATCCAGGAGGCCCGGATCCCGGCCGGCGGCCGGATGACCGAAGTACGCCTGCAGGGGGTCTCGGAGCCCGTCGCGGTCGCGCCGCTGCCCTGGTAGGACACTGCTTGCACCCATGCGCGCCGATCCTCGCCAGCCCGCGACCCCGTGCTACGCTGACGCCGTTCCTTGACGGCCGGTCCCGTGAGGCCGGCGAACCGGTCCCGTGAGGCCGGGAAGGAGGCAGTCGAGCGTGTTCCCGTGCGTCCACCGAGCCCCGAGGGCCGGTGGCGCTTCCATGTCGACGGCTGCGTGACCGGTCCGCTCCGGCCACCGATGCCCCGCGCCTCGGCGCTTGTCGACCCGCGCATCGGCGACCACGGGCCGGCACTGCTGGCGCTCGAGGACGGCGCGATGTTCCCTGGGATCGCCTTCGGGGCGCCGATCGCCTCGGGCGGCGACCTCGTCGTGAACACGAGTCAGACCGGCTACCAGGAGGTCTGCACCGACCCGTCGTATGCCGGCCAGGTGGTCGTCATGACCTACCCGCTCATCGGCAACTACGGGCGGCTGCCCGACGACGACCAGTCGCTGCGCCCGTGGCTGCGGGGGCTCGTCGTCGCGAATGCCACCGCGGCGGTGCTCGAGGACGCCCGGCAGCTCGCCGCGTTGCTCCGCTCGCACGACATCCCGGCGATCGCCGGCATCGACACCCGCGCGCTGGCTCGTCACCTTCGATCGACCGGTTGCCTGCGGGCGATCGTGACGGCGCCCGGGGCGATCGACTCGGCGGCCGCCATCGAGGCGGCGCGCGCCCTCCCGCGCTGGGAGGACCAGGACTTCGTCGCCCAGGTGTCGCCACCGGCGGTGGCCGAGCTCGGCGACCCGGCGGCCGGCGGCCCGCTCGTCGCCATCGTCGATCTCGGGCTCAAGGCGAATATCGTGCGCAGCCTCCGGCGGCGCGGTGCGCGCGTCCGGATCCTCTCCCACACGACCTCGCCAGCCGCTGTGCTCGCACCGGAGATCGCCGGCGTCGTCCTCTCACCCGGCCCAGGCGATCCCGCCCGTCTCGCCGAGCAGGTGGCGCTTGCCCGAACGGTCATCGACGATGGACGACCCCTGCTCGGGATCTGCCTCGGGCACCAGATCGTGGGTCGTGCGGCGGGCGCCGAGACCGACCGCCTCCGCTTCGGCCACCACGGCGCCAACCACCCTGTCCGGGACGTCGACACCGGCCACGTCCAGGTGACCGCCCAGAACCACGAGGTCCAGGTGGTCGCTGACACGCTGCCGTCCGCATCGGGGTTCAGGGTCAGCCAGGTCAACCTCAACGACGGTTCGGTCGAGGGCCTGCGCCACCGGGAGCGCCCGATCGAGACGGTGCAGTACCACCCCGAGGGAGCGCCGGGTCCCCTCGACGCGGTGGCCGTCTTCGACCGGTTCGTGGCGGCCGCGCGCGCCCGAGGAGGCGCGCGGTGACGGTCGGGGCGGTGCGGCCGAAACCAGCCTCGGTCCTGATCATCGGGTCCGGACCGGTCGTCATCGGCCAGGCGGCCGAGTTCGACTACGCCGGCACCCAGGCCTGTCGGGCCCTGCGGGCCGAGGGCGTTCGGACGATCCTGGTCAACAGCAACCCGGCGACGATCATGACCGACCCGCAGGTGGCCGACGCGGTCTACCTCGAGCCACTGACCGTCGAAGCGATCGAGGCGGTCATCGCCCGGGAGCGCCCCGAGGGCCTCCTCGCTGGCCTCGGTGGGCAGACGGCGCTCAACATGGCGATGGCACTCGCCAAGGCCGGCATCCTCGAGCGACACGACGTGCGCCTCCTCGGCACGCCCCTCGAGGCGATCGAGATGGCCGAGGATCGCGAGGCCTTCCGCGACCTCCTCGACCGGATCGGCCAGCCGTACGCGCCGTCTGCCATCGTCGAGGGCGCCGACGACGTCGCCCGCGCATCGTCGGCCCGGGCGGCCCTGGCCGAGATCGGGCTGCCGGCGATCGTCCGCCCGGCCTTCACCCTTGGCGGCACCGGCGGCGGCATCGTCGGGACCGAGCCCGCCTACCGGGAGCGGGTGCGCGCCGGGCTTCGGGCGAGCCCGATCGGCCAGGTCATGGTCGAGCGGTGTCTCGTCGGATGGCAGGAGATCGAGTACGAGGTCATGCGCGATGCCGACGACACGTGCATCGCCGTCTGCTCGATGGAGAACGTCGACCCGCTCGGCGTTCATACCGGCGACTCGATCGTCGTCGCACCCGTCCAGACGCTGACCGACGCCGTCCACCAGCGGCTACGGAGCGCCGCCCTGGCGATCATCCGGGCGCTCGGCGTCGAGGGCGGCTGCAACGTCCAGTTCGCGCTCTCGCCCGACTCGACCGACTACGCGGTCATCGAGGTCAATCCGAGGGTCAGCCGCAGCTCGGCCCTGGCAAGCAAGGCCACGGGCTACCCGATCGCGAGGGTCGCGGCGCAGATCGCTGCCGGTCGCCGCCTGGCCGAGATCCCCAACGTCGTGACCGGCACGACCGTCGCCGCGTTCGAGCCGGCGCTCGACTACGTCGTCGTGAAGCTGCCGCGGTTCCCGTTCGACAAGTTCCCGACCGCGGACCGGACGCTCGGCAGCCAGATGAAGGCGACCGGCGAGGTGATGGCGATCGAGCGCACGTTCGGATCCGCGCTGAACAAGGCGCTCCGGGGGCTGGAGCAGGCGGGTGCCGGGCCGCTGGCCGAAGATCCCGCCTGGGGGCCAGCCCTCGCCTACCTCGCGGCGGTCTATGGGGACGGTCGCGATCCCGATGACCCTGAGACCGCGGCCGAGCCCATCCGCTGGGTCGGCTCGGGGGGCGAGGCCTGCGAATCGACCCGCCTCGCCGAGCGATCCGCCGCCCCGATCGTGCTGCGCCGCTTTCTCGCCCCGTCCGATTCACGACTCTGGCGCGTGCTCGCGCTGCTCCGGCGACAGGTGCCGGAGTCGGTGATCGGGGTGGCCACCGGGATCTCGCCCTGGTTCCTGTCCGAGTTGAGCCGCAACGTGGCCCTCGAGGCGGAGGTGCGTGCCGCCGGCGCGACGCTGCTCGATCCCACCGATACCGGAGCGATGCCCCTCCTCGCCACCGCCAAGCGCGCTGGCTTCAGCGACCGGGACCTGGCATCGCTCGCCGGCGTCGAGGCGGAGCACCTGCGTTCGGCTCGTCTCGCGGTCGGGCTCGTGCCGGGCTACGCGATGGTCGACACCTGCGCCGCGGAGTTCGCCGCCGACACACCCTACTTCTACTCGACGTACGCTGCCGCCGGGTCCCCGCCCGAGGCGCCACCCGTCGAGCGACCGGCCGCCCTCGTCATCGGCAGCGGTCCCGTTCGGATCGGGCAGGGGATCGAGTTCGACTACTGCGCCGTCCACGCGGCCGACACGCTCCGCCGCCACGGCTGGAGCGCCGTCATGGTCAACAGCAACCCGGAGACCGTGTCGACCGATTTCGACGCTTCGACGCGCCTCTACTTCGAGCCGCTCGACGCGGAATCGGTTCGCGCGATCATCGACGTCGAGACGCCGGCCGGCGCCGGCCGACTGCCGGCGGTGGTCGCCTTCGGCGGCCAGACGCCCCTCAACCTCGCGGCCTCGCTGGCTGCCGCAGACGTGCCGTTGCTCGGCTCTGACCTCGAGGCCATCGACCAGGCCGAGGATCGCATCCGCTTCAGCGCCCTGCTCGACCGACTGGGGATCCCGCAGCCCGAGGGCGGCATGGCCCACAGCGTCGAGGAGGCCCTGACGCTCGCGGACCGCATCGGCTACCCGGTCATCGTCCGCCCGTCATTCGTGATCGGCGGTCTCGCCATCGACTTCGCGTACTCGCCCGAGGACCTCGTCCGACAGCTGGCGGCCGCGACCGTTGTCGACCCCGACCGCCCGGTCCGGATCGACCGATTCCTGGAGGGCGTCGAGGTGGACGTCGACGCGGTCAGCGACGGGACCGCCGTGCTCATCCCCGGGCTCCTCGAGCATGTCGAGCGAGCCGGCGTCCACTCCGGTGACTCGGTCGCTTCGTTCCCGCCCCAATCGGTCAGCGAGTGGGACCAGGCGCTCGTCGTGTCGACGATGGAACGCGTCGTGCTCGCACTCGGCGCCCGCGGCCTCGTCAACGCCCAGTTCATCGTCCGCGACGACGGCGTCTACCTCATCGAGGTCAACCCTCGGGCAAGCCGGACGGTGCCCTTCCTCTCGAAGGTGACCGGCGTCCCGATGGTCGAGCTCGCGGTCCGCATCTCGCTCGGCGAGTCGCTGGCCGAGATGGGGTGGGGGAGTGGGCTCCTGCCGCCGCCGCCGCTCGTCGCGGTCAAGGCCCCGGCCTTCTCAACGGCCAAGCTGCGCGGGGTCGATCCGTCCGTCGGACCCGGCATGCAGTCGACCGGCGAGGTGATTGGACTCCACGAGGAGGCAAGGGTGGCGCTCGCGAAGGCGCTGCTCGGGGCCTCACTCGTGCCGCCTCGGCCGGGCGAGACCGGCGCGCTCGCCCTGCTGTCCATCGCCGACCGCGACAAGGGCGGCCTGGCTCGGCTGGCCGAGGCGCTGGTGACAGCGGGCTATCGGCTGGCGGCCACGCCCGGGACCCAGGCGGCCCTCCGCGGGATCGGGCACGATGCGGAGCTGGTCGCCAAGCTCGGCGCCACGGCCGACGGGGCAGGCGTCCCGATCCTCGAGCTCATCGGGTCCGGATCGGTCCGCCTCGTCGTCAACACGCCGACGCCCCGTTCCGGCGCCGTGCGGGACGCCGCCGACATCCGACACGCCGCCGTCGAGGAGGGGATCCTGTGCCTGACGGCCATGGAGACGGCCCTCGCGGCCGCAGAGGCGCTGGAGCCGACGATCCGTGACCGCCTCGCCGACGTGCGGGCCCTCGGCGAATGGGTGCCGGCGGGCGGGCGCGAGGGCCGGACAGGCTCGCCGATCTCGGAGCGCGGCCGATGACTTGGGTGTCGGCGGGTGACGTTCGCGGCTGGCCGGGAGCGCACCCCGTCGGCTCAGCGGGTCGGGTCCGCGCTCGGTGGACCGACCGCGATCGCGAACGACGATGACGGCATGCCGCTTGCCGCCAGCGAGCCCGCCGCCGGGTGCGAGACATCGGCCTCGATCGTCCACGGTCCTGCGGTCGGAGGGGCGGCGATGTCCAGGGCGAGTTGCGCGGCACCGCCCGGTGGCAGCGGCAGATCCACGGTCTCGGCGACGAGCGTCTCTCCCGCCGCAGATCGCCAGGTGATCGTGAGCACGGCCGACTCGCCGGGCGCCATGTCGATCCGGGTTCCGGGACCCGTCTCCGCCGGTGGCGCCGGCCGCCAGTCGACGGTCCCCAGATTGACGACGGCGACCTCGACGCGGACCGATGTCCCGATCTGGGCGGTGGCTCGGGCCGTCGTTGCGATCGATCCCGCGAACGGGCCGACGACGCGGACATCGACCGGGGCCAGCGTTCTCGCCGCGCGAGCGGTCGGGCTGCCGGCCGGGACGAGGGCCAGGGTCAGGCGGTAGATCCCCGGTCGATCCGGTGTCGGCAGGCTGAACTTGAAGCTGTCGGCCGACGGCCGAGAATCCGGCGAGGATGTGAGCGCTGGCTCGGGTGGTCGGCGAGCGGAGACCGGGATGGTGCCTGGGGCGACTGCCGCCGCAACGACGACCGCGTCGTCGCGCCCCAGCTCCCCGGTCGGCTCATCGAGCCGTTCCCAGGTGCCCGCCAGGCGGTGGGCCGCCGGCAGAGGGAAGTCGTCGGCGATGGTCAGCGGAACGACCACGGGGCTCGTCGTGCCGGCCACGATCGCCGGACCGAACACCGGCTCGCCCAGCCGATACGCGTGGTCCGTGAGCGGCGCCGTCTTGGGTCGCTTGCGCGGCGGGGTCGCCGCGGCCCGGACCAGTGGACCGTCGAAGCTTGCGAAACGGTGCAGCTGTCCGACGTCGATCCACTCGCCGGCGAAGCCGCCGGTGGCCAGCGGGTCCATCAGCCAGACCCGACCGTTGGCGCGATCGTACCGCTCGACGTAGACCGCATGGCTGTCGTTCGCGCTGCGCGCGAAGCGAGGCGCCCAGCGTTGATAGGCCGCCGGCAGCCGGCCGTACTCGCCGAAGAGCACGGCCCCGCCACGGCGTTCGAGACGATCCAGCAGCTGCCACCAGGTCATCGGGTCGCCGCCGGTGGGCGACCATCGAAGCCGGATCCCCGTGGCACGCGCGACGCCCCTGGCCAGGTCCCTGAAACCGGCGCCGCCCTCCTCGTCCTGGGACGCGACGCGAAGCCTGCCCTGGCCGACGCGGACCCGACCGTGCGTCCACTTGTCGAGCAGCATCTGGCCCGACGCGAACACGCAGTTGTCGCGGGTCTGCCAGACGTGTCGTGGCGTGTAGGCGCGGGACGGCGGAGGCGGCGTCCACGGTCCGCGGGCGAGGGCAGGGGCCGGCGCCGGCAGCACCGTGAGCGCCACGAGGAGGGCGACGGGAGCGAGGCCGACGGCTCGGGACGGCCGCCGACGGCGAAGGCAGGAGAGCATCGAGCCCACGGTGATCCCGACCGGCTCCGCCGCCCATCGCCTGAAGGGCCCACCGTCGCCCGTACGTTCCGCTCAGCCGATCCGGTGCCGCTCAGCCGATCCGGTGGCCGGCGCGCCCGTTCACTCCCGGCCCAGACCGGCGCACGCCACCACCCGTCCGGACGGCCGCCGCCGCAGCCGAGGGCCCGCGGCCCATCCGTCCGGGGCGTCATCACGAATGAGAGGTGACGGACACCACTCGGCCCGTCGGCGGTTCTCGAGGTGTGACACGATGATCTACGTGGACGAGGTCTCCTCCTATCGAGCCGGCGCCTGCAACATCGGGCCGGCCGAGATCGCGCGTCGCCGCCGGTCCGGGCTGGCCGGGCTGCTGACAGCCGCGACGCTGGCCGTCCTGATGCTCATCGCCGGAACGGATCCTGTCCTCCGCTGGATCGTCGCGGTCCCGTTGTTCGCGGGATTGCTCGGGATCGTCCAGGCCCAGCTTCGGTTCTGCGTCGCGTACGGGATCGCCGGCCTGCGCAACTTCGGTGCGCTCGGGGCTCAGGAGCGCGTCGCCGATGCCGCCGCCGTGCGCAGCGATCGGCGCCGGGCGCTCCTCGTGTCGGGTGTGCTGGCGCTGGTCTCGGTCGCGATCACCGCGTTGTTCGTGGCGCTTCCCGCCTGATCGGCAGCGGACAGGAGGACGCCCGGGGCCGAGGCCGGCACCGATCCGGCGCCGTTCCGGCACCCGGGCGTGCAACCCGCCGGGAGGGGGCGGGCGAGCGTGCGCCTAGGCCGTCCGACCGGCCGCGCCGGTCTCGACCGACACGCCGGCGACAACGGCGCCAAACGCGATGAGCATCGTCCCGACGCGAGCGCGGAGCGGGAAGCCGGGCCGGGCCGGAACGGCCAGGCGGGCCAATCGATCCTCATCAGCCTCGTCGAGGCGGACGGCCATCCGCTGGTCAACCAGCGAGAGCCACGTGTCGTCGAACGTCATCGATCCCTTCGATCCATCGGGGGCGCCCGCAGCGCCAGGGTGCTGGAGCGCTGGGCTGTTGAGCATCTGCGTTCTCATCGCTCGTTTCCTTCCTCCTGTTAGTCAGTCATCTAACTCTGGGGCGTGCGGTCAGGCCGCCGAAGATGCTGGGGTCAATCGAGCAGGAAGCGCTTGAGGCCGGTCGAGGCGTCGTCCAGCCGATCGCGCCGGAGGCTGTAGAAGGTGAGCCCGGCCTCCTCGGTCACCGTCACCAGACCCGCCACACGCAGCAACGCGAGGTGGTGGCTGATGGTCGGCTTGGAGAGCTCGAGGAGCTGGGCGATCTCGGTCAGGTACAGGTCACGGTCACGAAGCAGGCGGAGGATGCGCAGGCGCGTCTCGTCGCCGAGGGCGCGGTGGAGTCGGATCACGGCCAGCGGTGGGGCCAGCGGGTCACTTGCATCCAGCGCCGCGTCAGCGATGGGATAGCCGTAGAGCTTCCAGTCCTCGGCGGCCAGCAGGAAGTTGAAGGGCCGGGCGAAGTAGGACGGGGCGAGGATGACCCGCCGGACGCCGGGCTCCGAGCCGAAGCGCACACCTCCGGTGGTCCGCTCGATCAGATCCGCCGGAGCGAGCGAACGGCGATCTCCCTCGCGCAGCGCGACGTCGCGCTCGATCATGGCTCGGACCCGTTCCTCGAGCGGTGCGAAGTGGTCGAGCCAGGCGGCCAGGACGCCACGGAATGGCCCGAGCACCGATTCGGGGCGTTGGACGAGCAGGCTCTTCAGCCGGGCGTACTGCTTGCCATGCTCCATCTGGTCGCACTCGCTCGCGATCTCTCCGATCGCGGCCTCGTCACCCGCCAGCGCGCGCTCGATGGTCGGTGCCTTGTCAGGGTTCCTGAGATCCTCGCTGAGGATCATTCGTACGACCGTCATGTCGTCGAGGTTTGAGACGAGATCGACGAACTGGGCGGCCGTCCGCACCTCGGGCCGATCGACCACCAGGCCGGCCAGCATCACGCACACATCGCCGCCGTGGAGGTCGAGCGACTGGCCGAACATTGTGCGCATCTCTGCATGCGCGGTCTGGATCCAGCGGCGATCGTCGGCCGGCAGGTCGTCGGTCGAGCCGGCTTCGTCCGAGAGGCTGAACGCGAAGTCGTACACGGTCCGGGCGTCGAAATCGATGCGCACCGGCGTCGATCGACCGCCCGAGAAGTCGCGGACCCTCGGGCCCGGCGCGGCGGCCGGGGGGACCGGATTGCGGGAAGCGATGCGAGCGGCCATCGGTCCTGGTGACTCCTACCTCGTGTTAGCCATATGTCTAACACCTGGAAGACCGTACGTCAAGACCCGTTTCACCGGTCGGACCGCGTTTCCGCTACGATCGCGGCGCCCGCATCTTCCTCAGGAGTCGCGCATGTCGCTGCCGCGCGTGTCGTTCACCGATGGCCGACTGGCCAACGGCCTTCGGGTCATCGTCGCCGAGGACCACCTGGCCCCCGTGGTCGCGGTCAACATCTGGTATGACGTCGGCTCCAAGCACGAGCAGCCCGGCAAGACCGGGTTCGCCCACCTGTTCGAGCACGTCATGTTCCAGGGCTCGGCGAACGTCGCCAAGGCCGAGCACATCGCGCTCGTCCAGGCCGCCGGCGGCACGATGAACGGGACGACCTGGTTCGACCGCACCAACTACTTCGAGAACCTGCCGTCCCACCAGCTCGAGCTCGCGCTCTGGCTGGAGGCGGATCGCATGGGGACCCTGCTCGACGCGCTCAGCCAGGAGAACCTCGACAACCAGCGCGCGGTCGTCAAGAACGAGAAGCGGTCGAGCTACGACAACCGGCCATATGGCAGCTGGGACGAGCACCTGCGCGCCACGCTGTTCCCGCCCGAGCACCCCTACCATCACCCGACGATCGGCTCGATGGAGGACCTCGATGCCGCCTCGCTCGAGGACGTGAGCGCCTTCTTCCGCGCCTACTACGCGCCCAACAACGCCGTCCTCAGCGTGGTCGGCGACTGCGACGACGCACAGGTCCGAGCCTGGGCGGAGCGGTACTTCGGCCGGATCCCGGCCAACCCGGCCATCCCACCCCTGGGCGACCTCTCGCTCCCGTCGGTCATCGGGGCCGAACGCCGCGAGACGATCTTCGACCGGGTCCCCCTGCCGCGCATCTACGTCGGATTCCGGGCCCCGATGCTCGGCGATCGGCGACTCGATGCGCTCGAGGTCGCCTCGCAGATCCTTGCCGGCGGCAAGGGCAGCCGGCTGTACCGGCGCCTCGTCCGCGAGGAGCGCCTGGCGCAGGACGTCGCCCTGTTCACGCTCGGCCTCATCGGCGGCGCCTCGATCACGGCCGGATGGGCGACGGCCAGGCCGGGCATCGACATCGAGCGCGTCGAGACCGCCTTCCACGAGGAGCTCGAGCGCCTGGCCGACGAGCCCGTGTCCGACGACGAGCTCGCCCGGGCGCGGGCGCTCATCGAGACCGATGAGCTCGGGGCGCTCCAACGGGTCGAGGAGCGCGCCGATCGCCTCTCGATGTACGCCACGCTGCTCGACGATCCCGATCTCATCAACCGGATGCTGGAGCGCTACCTCGATGTCACCGCCGAGGACATCCAGGCGGTGTGCGCGGCCGTCTTCCGGCCCGACAACCGGACGGTCCTGACCTACCTGCCCGCGGAGATGGGCGCCCAGGCCGCGGAGGATGTCGCATGAGCCAGGCTCCCTCGATCGTCGTCACGGAGCGGCCGGTTCCCGGCACGCCGCGGCCTTACGACTTCCCACCCTTCGAGCGGCAGCGGCTCAGCAACGGCCTCGGCCTGATCCTCGTCGACCTGCCCGGGCGCCCGCTCGTGTCGGCGTCGCTGGTGCTGCGCAACGGTGCCGCCGACGAACCTGCCGAGGAGGCCGGGGCGACCGTGCTGTCCGCCCGGGCGCTGGCCGAGGGCACCGAGCGGCACGACGCGATCGAGCTGATCGAGGCCGCCGAGCGGCTCGGGGCGTCGCTCCATGCCGAGGCCGGCTGGGACGCGTACACGGTCGGGGTGGACGTGCCGGCCGAACGTCTCGAACCCGCGCTGGGGCTGCTGGCCGAGATGGTCGAGCAGCCGACCTTCCCGGGGGCCGAAGTCGAGCGGATCCGCGACGAGCGGCTGGCCGATCTCCTACAGGCCAAGGCCGATCCCCGACGGCGGGCGGACGAGGCGTACGCCGATACGATCTTCACCGCCGACTCACCGTATCACCGCCCGGCTGGCGGCACCCAGGAGACGGTCGAAGGGCTCGATCGCGAGCGCCTGGTAGCGGCCTGGCGGCGCGGCGGCGATCCAGAGCGGATGACGCTCGTCGTCGGCGGCGACCTGGCGGGGCTCGATGTCACGGCGATGGCGGGGGCGCTCATGGGTGGCTGGACCCGAGCCAGAGAAGCCCGCGTGGCCGGCCCCATCACCGCCGCTTCCGGTGTGACCGAGCGTTTCGTTCGAGTCGTGCATCGGCCGGGCTCCGTCCAGACCGAGATGCGCATCGGACACCTCGGCCTGCCGCGCCGGAACCCCGACTACCACGCCGTGTCGGTGATGGGTGCCATCCTCGGCGGGTTGTTCAATTCTCGGCTGAACATGAAGCTGCGCGAGGAGAGAGGATTCACGTACGGCGCGAGCGCCGGCTTCGATCTCCGGCGCGCAGCCGGTCCGTTCTCGGCCCGGGCGGCCGTTCACAGCGAGGCGACGGTGCCGGCGGTCCTCGACACCCTCGCTGAGCTCGAGCGCATCCGGGACGGGCTGGTCACCGAGGCCGAGTTGAGGGCCGCCCGTGACTACCTCGTCGGCGTGTTCCCCCTCCGCTTCGAGACACCCGGTCCGATCGTCGGTGCCCTCGGTGGGCTGTTCGTGCACGACCTGCCAGATGATGAGCTGGCTCGCTATCGCCCGGCGATCGAGGACGTCTCCGCCGCCGACGTCCATGCCGTGGCCCGGGCGCATGTCCATCCCGATCGTGCCGCGGTGGTGCTCGTCGGCGACGCCGACGGCTTCCTCGCCGATCTCGAGGCGGCCGGTATCGGTCCGGTCTCGGTCGACCGCGAACCGGTGCCCGAGGCCGGAGGCGGAGCGGGCCATGAGGGCGCGGGCGGCTGAGGTCGAAGGCAACCGGGGCCCGGCTGGCGGCACCGCGCACGGCGTCCGTCCCTGCCCGTCTGAAACCTTCTGGGAGCAGTTCGTCTCGGTGTGAGTGAGCGGCGACGTCGCTCCAATCAGCAAACCACACCGCCGGGAGAGACAGAACCATGGACAAGCAGGCACGGATCATGCGGGGCGCCGGGGTCGCCGTCGTCTCGCTCTTCGTCATCGTCGGGGCGACCTTCGCAGCGGATGCCCTCACGAAGACCGGATCGGACGATCCGGGCGCCTCGCCGGACGCATCGCCGGCGGTGGACGCCTCGGGCGATCCGACCGCTTCGCCGGACGCATCGCCGGCGGTGGACGCCTCGGGCGATCCGACCGCTTCGCCGGACGCATCGCCGGCGGTGGACGCCTCGGGCGATCCGACCGCTTCGCCCAGCGCGACCGACGCCGTGGCGCCGACCGCCAGCCCCGACGACGAGGATGACGACAGCGCGACGAGCGCGCCGACCGCCAGCCCCGGGGACGAGGATGACGACGACGGGGATGACGAGGACGGGGACGACGACGACGCGACGTCCGCGCCGACGGCGAGCCCTGACGACAACGGGTCCGGCGGCCACGGTTCCGACGATGGCTCCGGCGACGACCATGGGTCGGACGACTGACACGAGTACGAGCCAGGACGGAACGCCCGGTCGGCGTGGGAGCCGCGAGGTGTGGCCGGCGCGCCGGGCGGCTCCGTCGCATCATGGACCCGACGTCGCCCGGGCCGGCCGGGCAGCGAACCGCCGGGAGCCAGACCGATCCTCGTCCCTGATCGATCCTCGACCGCCACGGCAGGCGCCGCGTCCGACGACGCGGCGCTCGTGGCTCGCGTTCTGGGCGGCGAACGCGATGCCTTCCGGGAGCTGGTCGAACGCGAATCGCGGACCGTCGTCCGCGCGTGCTACCGCATCCTCGGCGATCTCCACGAGGCCGAGGATGCTGCCCAGGAGGCTTTCGTGACCGCGTATCGATCGCTCGCAACCTGGCGGGCCGACGGTCCCTTCGGGGCCTGGCTCACGCGGATCGCGGTGCGCATCGCCCTGCGCATGGCCGGTCGCCGCCGGTCTGTCGCCTGGATCGACCCGGCCGAGCCGGACGCACTGGCAGGGAGCTTCTCGGACCCCGCCGTCGATCGTTCGGCCGCGGCCGAGGACCCCGCCCGCCGCGCCATGCGGGCCGAGCAGGAGGCCCAGGTCCGGGCCGCCGTCGCCGCGCTCGACGAGCCGTACCGCGAGGTCGTGGCGCTTCGCTTCTTCGGCGACCTGTCGTTGGCCGAGATCGCGACCCAGACCGATCGTCCCCTGGGCACGGTGAAGACGCACCTCCATCGTGGCCTGGCACGGCTGCGGCGCGACCTCGGGTCCGAGGACCTCCGATGACCGGCCAGGGCCGCTTCGACCCGCACGAGCTGGCGGACGCGGGTCTGTCCGACGCCGAGCTCGCCGATACCTTGGCAGCCGCGCGCGCCCTGGAGCGGGTCGGCCTCGACGACCCGGCGCCCCCGAGCGGCTTCGCCGACCGGGTCATGGCCGCCGTGGCCGTGGAACCCGACCCGCGGCCGGTCGTCGCGGCGGTGACGGCCGCTCAGCGACTTCGACCGGCCGGTGTCATGGTGGCGCTGCGCGATGCCTGGAGGACGGCGTTCAGCGGCGGCCGCCCGTTCGCGATGCGCGCCCAGGCTGCCGCCATGCTCCTCGTCGCCGCCCTCGCGATGACGTCGGTCGGCGGGCTCGCGGTGGCAGGCGGGCTCGCGCTGCTCGGGCCCGACCAGGATGACACTCCCTCGCCGATCGTCAGCCCCAGCCCGTCGCCCAGCCCGTCGCCCAGCCCGTCGCCCAGCCCGTCGCCCAGCGCGACATCGTCTGCTGAACCGAGCGAAACGCCTGACGCCACTGAGAGCGCAGAGCCGACCGGGACAGCGCAGCCGACGGACACTCCGGCGCCGACCCGGACTCCGAGGCCGACCGACACACCGAAGCCGACCCGGACTCCGAAGCCGACCGACACGCCGAGGCCGACCGACACGCCGGAGCCGAGCGACCACGACTAGCCGGGACGCCCCGATCCGACAGTCGCAGGGATCCGTGAGCGGTTCGGCGCGCCGAGGCCTCGCAGTAGACTCGGCAGCATGATCGTCGTCATGGGCGTCCCGTCGCTCCGGCCGGCGGCCGAGGGCACCTTGGCCGACGGGCTGTCAAGCCGCATCGCGATCGCCGCGGCAGCCGCGGGCGCCACGGTCCAGCTTCTCGGCATGGTGGGTGAGGACAGGGCCGGCGACACGCTCCTCATCGACCTCGCTCGGCACGGGGTCGGCCACGCCGCGCTGTTGCGCGATCCGGTCCACCCGACGCCGATCCTCCAGGATCCGGTTGTCGCGACCGGCGGGGATGGGCGGGTCTTCGAGGCCGACGACCTGCTGGACGCAGCCGAGCTGCTCGTCGAACTCCCACCGGAGCCGGAGGCGCCGGCGCCGGCCGGGGACGTTGCCCATCGGCCCAGGATGGAAGCCGCCGACCTCGATCTCGGGCTGCGCTATCTCGTGGAGTTCCGCGTTCTTGTGGCAACCGATCCGCTCGACGAACGGGCGGCAAGGGTCGTCGCCGAGGCGGCCACCTTCGCCAACGCCCACATCGTTGCCCTGGTGACCGCCGGATCGGACGTTCCGGAGGAACTGAGCGGCGCGACGGTGCTGGAAAGCCCGTCCGCCGACCCCGACGGTGCCTTCGCCCGGTTCGTGGCGGGCTACGCCGTGGCGCTGGACCGAGGTGCGGATACGGCGGCGGCCTTCACTGCCGCGGCCGAGACGGGCGGCTGGGAGGCCGCCCTGTCCTGAGCCTCACTCGCCGAGCGGCCGGAGGAGCTCCGCGCCCTCGTTGCGTGCGTCGTTCACCAGGCGGCTGACAGGGTAGAGGTCGAGCTCGATCCCCGCGCTCGGGACGAGGAGGGCCTGCAGCTCCCCGATGTCGGCCGGCTCCGGATCGAGCCACGCCGCCCAGCGATCCGCATCGAGCACGACCGGCATCCGGTCGTGGACGGCCGCGACGGCCGGGTTTGCCTGCGTCGTCACGATCGAGAACGTCCGGCGCAGCTCGCCGGAATCGGGGTCCCGCCAGCCCGACCACAGGCCGGCCAGGGCGAGCACGTCTCCGTCGGCACGTCTGATCGCGAACGGCTGGCGGCTCTTGCCCTCGCGGCGCCACTCATAGAACGCATCGACCGGCACCAGGCAGCGCTTGCGCCGGAACGCGTCGCGGAACATGGGGCTCGTGGCGACGGTCTCGGCGCGAGCGTTGAACGTCTTGGCGCCGACGGACGCCCGCTCCGCCCAATGAGGGATGAACCCCCAGCGATAGGCGACGATGGCCCGCCGGTCAGGGCGCTGGACGACCACCAGGGCGTCGTCGGTCGGGGCGAGGTTGAACCGCTCGCCCGGCTCTTCGACGAGCGGCTCCGCGGCGAATCGCTCGGCGAGCTCGGACGCCGGGCGCTGCTGGGCGAATCGGCCGCACATCGGATACGGGTCAGGCGGCGTGGGGCGGGGCGATCCCGCCGGCGATCCGGGCTGCGGGGGCCTCGGGCGCGGTCATCGGGCGAGTCTAGTAGAGTCGCCCGCGATGCACGATTCGACACCGCCCGGCGCGGGCGAGCCTGGCCGCCTTCGGGACCCGATGGCCGACGACGGCCCGCTGTCGCGCGAGCAGGCGACGCTGCTGCTGGATATCGGCGCCGACCGGCTCGCTGCCAGCGAGTACGGCCAGGCCGCCCGCGTGTACCAGCGGGTCATCGGCCAGCGCGATGCCGACATCACCGCCGCGGCGTTCCTCGGCCTGGGCGAAGCGCTCTATCGGCTCGACCGCGAGCCGGATGCGGTGTCGACCTGGGAGCAGGTGCTGCGGCTGCCCGAGACGCCCTCGACGTATCCGGCCTGGCGCAACGTGGCGGCCGCCCGGGTGCGGGCCGGCGATCTGCGCGGCGCGCTCACTGCCTACCGCGAGGCGGAGCGACGCGCTCCAGCGGAGGATCGGGCCGAGATCGCCGCGCGTCTCGGCTGGCTGACCAAAGAGCTCGGCGACACGGGGGCGAGCCGCCGGTACTTCGCCCGCGCCCGCGGGGATCGCCGGATCCCGCCGCTGACGACGATCATCATCGGGGTCACGGTCGCCGTGTCCCTCGCTACCTTCACAACGTCGGGTGAGTCGTACCTCCTGCCCCTGCTCTGGCTCGACAAGGCGGCCGTCGCCGACGGCGAGTACTGGCGTCTCTGGACCGTCACGCTCGTCCACGGCGGGTTCCTCCACCTCGCCTTCAACATGTACGCGCTGTGGCTCGCCGGGCCGCTCGTCGAGCGGTTCTACGGATCGCTGCAGTTCCTTCTGATCTACCTGCTGACGGGCGCCGCCGGCTCGATCGCGAGCTTCGTGTTCGGCGGTGACATCCCATCGGTCGGGGCTTCGGGGGCCGTGTTCGGCCTGTTCGGCGTGCTCCTGGCGGCAACGCGCACCCACGACCCGATGGTAGATCGCAGCTCGCGCATGCTCCTGACCCAGATCGGCCCGCTCGTGCTCCTCAACCTGGTGTTCGGCTTCCTGAGCGGCGGCCAGATCGACAACGCAGCGCACATCGGGGGCCTCGTCGCCGGGCTGTGGCTCGGCTGGCTGCTGGTCCCGACCGGGGTCCCGACCATCGCCGGGTCGTTCCAGCGCCCGGCGGCGGGAATGGCCTCGGCCGGCTGGCGTGCCAGCCCGGCGCTCCGGGCGGCCGGCGTGATCGCTCTGGGCGGGGTGCTGGTGATCGGTCTGGCCGTCGGCACCGACGCTCGAGGCGGGACCGGCCCGAGCGGCATCCTGGCCTCCGAGCCGAGGGAATCGGCCGACATGGGTGTCAGAGCCGACCCAAGGTCGGTCGTGACGCCCCCCGGGCCTCAGAGCTCGCCGAACACCACCTGAGGACCGGGTGCACCGACCGAGCCACCGGCCGGCTCGATGGTGACCATGGCGGCAGATGCATCGCCAAGATCGTGGGCGAACGGCGCCACGAACGCTCCCCGCCCGTCGAAGTCGAACGTCCCGAGCGCGTGGAGGCCAGCGGCGTCGGCGACCCAGAGCTGGTAGACGGCGCCAGCCGGCGTCGCCGGCAGGCCGGTCACCATGAGGTATGCGTCGGCCGTCCCCGGTCGGTAGACGACGACCGCGCTCGCGGTCGGGGCGACGGGCTCGGCGTGGAGACTGGCCGTGACATGGCTCGGGTCCAGCGCGACCGCCATGGCCCCCGACATGGTCACGTTCTGGGAGGCGATGTCGCCTCGGGCCGTCGCCATGTCGGCGCGCGCCGTTGCCACGTCGTCGCTCAGCTGGGCCGAGCGGACGCCGAGCCCGATGACCATGATCGCCAGGACGGCGGCGGCGGCGAGCCCGCCAAAGCTGACCACGCGCAGCCGACGAGCCTCGCGCTGGAGGTCGGCGATCGTCGACGGGCGATCGAGCGGAGCCGCGACTTCTGAGGCCGCCAGACCGGGCAAGGGTGTCGGCAGGGTCGGCGCGAGCGATCTCGCCGGCGCACGCACGCTGGCGAGCACCGCATCCCGCAACGCAGGCGGCGGCCGACGCTGAGGTGCAGCCAGGGCAAGGTCGAAGGCGACGCCGCCGAGGCCGTCGAGAAGGTCGCGACAGTCGTGGCAGGTGGCCCGGTGGACGTCGAGCGCGACCATCTCGGCCTGATCGAGGTCGTCCAGGACGGCGCCCGCCGCTAGCTGGCGGTACGTTCCGTGATCCATCGGTCACTCGTCGGCGACTGCTCGGACAGCGAGTCGCCGAGCACCTCGCGCAATTTCAGCAGCGCGGTCCGGATGCGGGTCTTGGCGGTCCCGAGCGGGATGCCGAGACGCTCCGCGACCTCGACGTGGGTGAGGCCGGCGAAGAATGCCAGCTCGAGCGCCTCCCGCTGGGCATCCGGGAGCGTCTGGATGGCGATGCGCACGCGCTCACGTCGATGGTTGATCCAGGCCTCGTGGTCGACGTCATCGGGCGCCTCTTCGAAGGCGAGGTCGACATCGGCTGTCCGTTTGCGGACGTTCGCCTCGCGACGGACGAGATCGATGGCCTTGTGCCGAGCGAGAGAGAACAGCCACGGAGCGAGGGCGCCGCGAGCCGGGTCGAAGCGCGCAGCGTCCTTCCAGACGGCGAGGAACACCTCCTGCACGACGTCCTGTGCGAAGCGATCTGCGCCCGTCACCTGGTAGGCGAGCGAATAGAGCGGCCCGCTGTAGCGCGCATACAGCTCTTCGACCGCGCGCTCGTCGCGGTCGCGGATGCGCGCCAGCAGCGCGGCCTCCTCCAGGCGCCGCTGCTCGGCCTGATCGCTCGTGGGCTCGGGCACACGGATCTCCGTGCTCTGGACAACCGGTTTCCGCTCGCGATGATACCCGGGGGCCGGGAGAAGGCGCGGCCATGGCATCGTGGTGGATAGGGCGAAGGCGTGCATCGCCACTCATTCGCAGCCCGAGGCCGTCCGGATGGGGTCACCGCCTCATCCGAACCCCTGCTGGCCCGACGACGGGTGGCCCGGGCGACTGCGGTAGCATCGGGCGCACCCGGAGACGGTCGCCCCCGGAGACGATCGCCCCCACGAGGATCCTGAGTGTTCGCGACGCTGCATGGCGGACTCCCGCTCCCGCCCACCGAGCCGGACGGTGCGTCCGACCAAGATGGCCCGGCGGTCGTGAGCATGGCGGTCGCGGCCCAGGCCGATGCCGGGCTCGATCCGGTCACCGATGGGGATCTCGCCCTCGGCGACCCCTTCCGCGTTGTTCCGCTGGGCCTCGCCGGTATCGCCGAGGACTCGCATGGACGGTTCACGATCGCCGCGCTACCGGCCTGGGAGGCCCCCATCATGGTCGAGGCGTGGCGGCTGACCGACCGGGCGGCTGCGAGCGCGGGCGGGCAACCGCGGGCGGCCAAGGCCCGCCTTCCCGGTCCCTACTCACTGGCGCGAGTCCTGGAGACGGCCAGCCACCGCATCGAGGACCTGGAGCTGAGCCTGGCCGAGGCGCTCAACGCCGAGATCCGGGCCCTTGAGGCCGCCGGCTGCCCGCTCGTCCAGATCGATGAGCCCGACCTGGCCCGCGTCGGCGACGACGCAGCGGCCCGGGGTCGCTTCGTCGAAGCCCAGCGGCGGCTCCTCGAGGGGACCCACATCCACGCGCTGCTGGCGGTCGTGGGCGGGAGCGCCGACGAGGCCGGCGCGGCAACCGTCTTCGACGCACCCTTCTCCAGCGTCCTCGTCGATCTCATCACGGGCCCCGACAACTGGCGCCTGGTCCGCCAGGCGCCGGGCGATCGCGGGATCGTCTGTGCAGCGATGCCGGTCGAGGTGGATCGCACGATCGACCTTCCACTGCTCGTGTGGGCGGCCCAGTACGCGGCCGCGTCCAACGCTCGAGGCCCGGCGCGCGTCGGACTGGCGACCGCGGGCTCGCTGGCATCGCTGTCCTGGGATGAGGCCGATCGGCGGATGCGGCTGCTGGGCGAGGCGGCCGCGATCGCCGCCGAGTCGCCGGCGGCCCTGGCGACGAAGCTCGACCCGAGGGCCATCGCGAGGCCCC
>Ga0210334_10278114_pt1 | contig 20394 bp, 19 predicted proteins | sample S306metaT_FD_164440 | JGI IMG/M metagenome (GOLD analysis project Ga0210334, IMG submission 164440) | Metatranscriptome of estuarine sediment microbial communities from the Columbia River estuary, Oregon, United States - S.306 (Metagenome... | ecosystem: Environmental > Aquatic > Marine >... | reverse complement strand
TACTCGATCATGGGCGGAATCACCAGCTCGTAGCCATGGCAGCGCATGAGGTCCAGGATGCGCCGGCGCAGGACCTCGATCCGCTGCGCTTCCGCGGGAAGGATGTCCTCGATGTACTCGGGAAGGAGCCAGTTGTGCATGGTTGGGGGCCGGATCGGCACCGGGCGGGGACCGCGACGCCCGGCGCGCCGCCGCGCAATTATAAGCGGTTGTCCGGCAATGCAGAATCCCGCGGCCTAGAGGACGATGTAGAGCAGCAGCACGCCCGCCATCATGGAGGTGAGCCCGATGAAGCGGATCTGCCCGTCCGACATCTCGGTGAGGCGCCGGAACGTCTCGCGCCAGATCCCCGGAGAAAGGAAAGGCAGCAGGCCCTCGATGATCAGCATCAGCGCCAGGGCGGCCAGCAGCGTACCGCCCATGGCCTACTTGGCAGGTTTCGGACCGGGGTTGCGGAAATACTTGAAGAATTCGGATTCCGGGTCGAGCACCATCACGTCGCTCTTGTTCCGGAAGCTCTGGCGGTAGGCCTCCATACTGCGCCAGAACGAGTAAAACTCCGGGTTCTCGCCGAAAGCGCGCGCGTAGATGGCAGCGGCCTTGCTGTCGCCGTCGCCCTTGATGCGCTGGGCATCGCGATAGGCCTCGGCCAGGATCACCTCCCGCTGACGATCCGCGTCGGCCTTGATGCGCTCGGCCTCGGCGGCGCCGGTGGAACGCAACTCGTTGGCCACGCGCTTGCGCTCGGCATCCATGCGCCGGTACACGGACTCGCTCACCTCCTGCACCAGCTCCACCCGCTTGAGCCGCACGTCCATGACCAGCACGCCGATCTTGCTCGCGTCCTCGTTGGCCTTCTCGCGCATCAGGGCCATGATCTTGTCCCGCTCCCCGGACACCACCTCGTGCACGGTGCGCTTGCCGAACTCCGCGCGCAGCCCGTCGTTGAGGGTCTGCAGCAGCCGGGTCTGGGCCCGCAGTTCGTCGCCGCCGACGCTGATGTAGTACTGCTGCACATCCATGATGCGCCACTTGACGAAGTAATCCACCAGCACGTTCATTTTTTCCGACGTCAGGAAGCGCTCGGAATCGGTGGGTTCGGAGCTCAGGATGCGGCGGTCGAAGTAACGGACGTTCTGGACGATGGGAATCTTGACATGGAGGCCGGGCTTGTCATCCACCCGGACTACCTCTCCCAGCTGAAACACGATGGCCGCCTGGCGTTCGTCCACGGCGAACAGGGACAGGCTAGCAATGACCAGCACGCCCAGCAAGCCGACGATCGCCGCGATAGACTTGGGCATCAGCGGGTCTCCCTTTCGCGGTTGCGGAACGCTTCCCGCGAGCGTGTCGTGGCCGCCGCGTCAGCCGCTGGATCTGCGGGCATGGGCTTCGCGGCCGCCTCGCTTCCCGGCGCCGCCCCCGTCATCTGGATCAGCTTGTCCAGGGGCAGGAACAGGAGGTTGCCCCCCTGCCGGGACTCCACCACGATCTTGCTCGAGTTGGAGAACACCTGCTCCATGGCGTCGAAATAAAGCCGGTCCCGGGTGACCTGGGGCGCCTTGGCGTACTCGGGCAGCAGCAACTGGAAGCGCGCCGCCTCGCCTTCCGCGTTGGCTATGACCCGCTGGCGATGGCCCTCCGCCTCCTGGTTCAGACGAGAGGCCGCGCCGCGGGCCCGGGGGACCACGTCGTTGGCGTAGGCTTCGGCTTCGTTCTTGGCGCGCTCCCGGTCCTGCCCCGCCTTGACCGCATCGTCAAAGGCCGCCTGGACCTGTTCGGGAGGCTGGGCATTCTGCATGGTGACCTTGCTGATCTGAATCCCGGTGCCATAGCGATCCAGGATTTCCTGCATCAGGCGCTGGGCATTGGCCGCCACCTCTTCGCGCCCCTGATAGAGGACGAAATCCATCTTGCTCTTGCCGACGATCTCCCGGACCGCGGTCTCGGCCGCCTGCAGCACCGAGTCGTCGGGATCCCGCGTATTGAACAGGTAGTCCTTGGCATCCTTGATGATGTACTGGACGGCGAACTGCACGTCGATGATGTTCTCGTCGTCGGTGAGCATCAGCGATTCCTTGAGCACCTTGCTCTTCACGTTGTTCCGGTATCCCACTTCCACCGTGCGCACCTGGGACACGTTGACGATCTCCGCGCTCTCGACGGGGAACGGCAGATGCCAGCGCGGACCGGGCATGGTGGTTTCCACGAATTGCCCGAAGCGCAGCACAACCCCGCGCTGGCTGGCGTCCACGATGTAGAAGCCGCTGGCGATCCACACCAGCAGCAGAAGTCCGACGATGAGGCCGGGCCCGCCGCGGAAAGAGAATCCCCGGCCGCCGTCCTCCGGGGTTTCGGGACCGCCCGGCTCGCCGCCGCGCCGGCCGAACATTCCGCTCAGCCTGCGGTTGAACTGGCGCCACATTTCATCGAGGTCGGGGGGTCCGCCGCCTCCGCGGCGCCCCCACTCGGGATCATTCAAGCCCATTGCCCTGCTTCGTGTGTGTTGAGATGTGCCCTCAGGCGTGCCGCAACTCGGCGGCCCGGCCCGTGGCCGTTGGTGTCCTGGAATCCGCGGCAAGTTCCCGGCGGCGATGGGCCGCGGCCGTCTCGCCGAGCGCGGCTCGCAACAGATCCATTCCTTCGCCGGTGCGGGCGCTCACGCGAACCGTGCTGATGTTACCACACTGGTCCCGGTGAACCTCCGGCGCCAACCCGGTGAGATCGGCCTTGTTGAGCACCAGGATCTGGGGAATGGCGTCGGCGCCGATCTCGGCCAGCACTTTGTTCACCTCGTCGATTTGCTCCTCGCGGTTGGGGCTCGCCCCGTCCACCACGTGCAGCAGGAGATCGGCGCGCACCGTCTCCTCCAGTGTCGCGTGGAACGACGCCACCAGGGCATGGGGCAGATGACGGATGAATCCCACCGTGTCCGAGATGACCACCGGCCCGTAGTCGGCGATGTGGACGCGGCGGGTGGTGGTGTCCAGGGTCGCGAACAGCTGGTCCGCGGCGTACGCCCCCGCCCGGGTCAGGGCGTTGAAGAGCGTGGATTTCCCGGCGTTGGTGTAACCCACGATTGAAACGGAGATCACTCCGGCCCGGCCGCGGGCCCTGCGCTGGATCTCCCGCTGCTTCTCGAGGCGGGCGAGGCGCTCCTTGAGCACCTTGACCCGGCGCCCGATCAGGCGGCGGTCGGTCTCCAGCTGGGTCTCGCCGGGGCCCCGCAGCCCGATACCGCCCTTCTGCCGTTCCAGGTGCGTCCAGCCACCCACCAGCCGGGTGGCAAGGTGCTCAAGCTGCGCCAGTTCCACCTGCAGCTTTCCCGCGTGGCTCTTGGCGCGCTGGGCGAAGATGTCCAGGATGAGGGCCGTGCGATCGATCACCCGGCACTTGAGCCGCTCCTCCAGGTTGCGCTGCTGGGCGGGACTGAGGTCGTGATCGAAGATCACCACCGAGGCGCCGGTCGCAGACACGGCGTCCGCGACTTCGTCCACCTTGCCCTTGCCCGCATAGAGGGCCGCGTCGGGGCGGTCGCGCCGGCCCTCGATCACCGCACGGGTCGGGACCTTCGCGCTGTCCGCCAGGTGAATCAGCTCGTTCAGGCTTTCGGCGTGGTTGATCTCGCCGAAATCGAGGCTTACCAGTACGGCGCTATCGCCGCCGCCGCGGCGCTCAAGCATCAGAACCGGCAGGCGCCTCGTAGGGAATGTTGACCGCCCTGGACGGAACCACGGTGGAAATGGCGTGCTTGTACACCATCTGGGTCACCGTGTTTCTCAACAACACCACGTACTGGTCGAAGGAATCGATCTGGCCCTGGAGCTTGATGCCATTCACCAGGTAAATCGATACCGGAATGTGTTCCTTCCGCAGGATGTTGAGAAACGGGTCTTGTAGCAACTGCCCTTTACCGCTCATGAGAGGCTCCTTGGCCTTGTAGTTATTGAAAAAAACACCGTGACTTTACTGTAAATCTTGGACTAAAGCCATAGCCGGGCGTTCAACCGTATTCCCAAAGTCTTATCGCTTTTTTCCCGCATATGGGTTGCGCCCGGTGCGAAACTCGATCCTGAGCGGCGTCCCCTGGAGCTTGAACGCGTCCCGGAACCACCCCTCCAGGTAGCGGCGGTAGCTGTCCGGCACCCGCTGCAGGGAGTTGCCATGGATCACCACGATGGGCGGATTCATGCCGCCCTGGTGGGCAAACCGCAGCTTCGGCCGGATGAACCCGGACCGGGGGGGTGCCTGGCGCTCCACCGCCTCGATGAGGACCCGGGTCAGGCGGGGGGTGGGAAGTTTGGCCATGGCGGCCTCGTAGGCGGCGTCCACGGCCGGCAGCAGGTCTCGCAACCCGAGCCCGGTCAGGGCCGACACGAAATGGATCCGGGCGAAAGCCAGGAAGCCGAGCTTGCGGGCCAGATCCCGCTTGGCCGCATCGCGGCGGTCGGCGTCCAGGCCGTCCCACTTGTTCACGGCCACCACCAGGGCGCGGCCGGCCTCCAGGATAAAACTCGCAATATGGGCATCCTGCTCCGAGATGTCCTGGCGCGCATCCAGCACCAGCAGCACCACGTTGGCGTCGTCGATGGCCTGGAGGGTCTTCACCACGGAGAATTTCTCGACTGCCTCGAACACCTTGCCCCGGCGGCGCACCCCCGCCGTGTCCACCAGGGTGTAACGGCGCCCGCCCCGCTCGAAGTCCACCTCGATGCTGTCCCGGGTGGTGCCCGGCTGGTCGAAAACGATCAGCCGCTCTTCGCCAAGGAGGGCGTTTACCAGGGTGGACTTGCCCACGTTGGGGCGCCCCACCACCGCCACCCGCGGATGACGGCCCCAAGCCGCCTCCTCGCTTTCCGGAGCGTACCCCTCCAGGGCCCGCTCCATGAGCAGCGTCACGTTGTCCCCGTGGGCTGAGGAGATGGGAATCGGCTCTCCCAATCCCAACTCGTAGAATTCCGCGGCGACCGCGTCCGCGGTCATGCCCTCGGCCTTGTTCACCGCCAGCAGCACCCGACGTCCGGTCTTGCGCAACTCGCTGGCGATCGCCGCATCGTGGGGATGGAGCCCGCTGCGGCCGTCCACGATGAAGACCGCCACTTCCGACTCGTCGATGGCCTGGCGCGTCTGCTTCGCCATTTCCGCGAAGATGCCCTCCTTGGCCACCGGCTCGAATCCCCCGGTGTCAACGACCAGGAACGGGATATCTCCCATCCGCCCGTGCCCGTAGTGGCGGTCCCGGGTCAGTCCCGGAAAATCGGCGACCAATGCCGCCCGGCTGCGGGTGAGGCGGTTGAAGAGGGTCGATTTGCCGACGTTGGGCCGGCCGACGAGCACGACGGTGGGTTTCATGAATCAGGAACTCTGGCGGGGGATCTGGGCTCGGCGCCCTCGGGGCATGGCGGATGCGCCACCCCGGGACCGTTGCCTCAAGGCACCTGGATGACGAACAGGCCGCCCTTGCGGGTCTGCACCAGGATGCGATCGTCCACAATGACCGGCCTGGCGGCGATGGCGCTGCCGTCGGTCGGAATCCGGCCGACGAAGGAGCCGTCCTCCTGGCTCAGAAAATGAACATAGCCCTCCAGGTCCCCCACCACGATCAGGGTCCCGGCGATCTGGGGCGCGGTCACCCGCCGGTTGAGCAGCTTGTCCTGCCGCCAGACGCTGGCGCCGGTTTCCCTGCCGAAAGCCTGCACCCCGCCCCGATCGTCGGTGACATAGACGTAGCGCCTGTCCATGGCCAGGCCCGCGTAACTGGAAACATCCCGCGCCCAGAGCAGGCTGCCGCCCCGGGGCTCGAAGCAGGCCAGCCGGCCTTGGTACGCCACCGCGCAGATCTGGGTGTCATCCAGAACCGGCGCGCTGGTGATGTCGGTGACCCGCTCCAGCTCCGTGGTGCCTTTCGGCAGCGCCACGGGAGCCTCCCAGCCCACGGACCCGTTGGCAAGATTGAGGGCCACCAGCTTCCCTCCGGGGAACCCGGCGAAGACGGCGCCCCGGTAAACCGTGAGTCCCGAGGTGCTGCGTATGGTGAGCGGAGGATTGGCGCGCTGATACACCCACTTGCGCTTGCCGTCCGCGGCGTCGAACGCGAACAGGCGCGAGTCCGTGGTGCGAACCACCACGACGCCCTCCGCCACGCGGGCCGGCGCCAGCACCTCGCTGCGAACATCCGCCTTCCACTTCAGTTCGCCGTCGCCGCCGAAACCCAGAACCTCTCCGCGCATGCTGGTCACCACGGCCATGCCACCACCCGCCCCCACGCCGCCGGAAAACGCCTGGCCGGTGCGGTTCCGCCAGAGCAATGTGCCGGTGGACCGGTCGAACCAGGAAATCTCTCCCGAGTGGGACGCCACGGCGATCACATCGGCATCAATGCCGGGATAAAAGACGAAGTTCTCGGCCTCCCCGACGCTTCCCTGCCAGGCAATGACCGGCAAAATGGTCGCGTTGATGGCGGGAAGCGGTGCCGGCTGGGCGGCGGGGTCGACCGAGTCCCAGAGGCCGAAGCCGGTGGATATCTTCTCCGCCATGCCCGAACAGCCGGCCAGGGCGAGAAGCAGTACGGACCCGGCGATCCATCGCCGGGCCTTCAGCCCCCCCGTGCCCACGCCTCGCACCGCCCGCGCCATTCCGCCCCTGCCGTCAGCTGCCCAGGGATTCGAGCTTGAGCTCGACGAATCCGCGGTAGGGGCTGCCGGCATCCATCTTCTCGAGGGCCGCTTGGTACGCGGACTTCGCCTCGGCAGTCTTGCCCTGGGCCGCCAGCACGTCACCTTTCATGTCGCTGAAAAGAGGCGCGTACGCCGGCGTGGGGCTTCCGTCCAGGGCCTTGAGGGCCTCGTCGTAGCTTTTCTCGTCCAGCAGCACCCCCGCCAGACGCAACCGCGCCACATCCCGCAGTTCCTCTTCCTTGGCATTGGCCATGGCCCAGCGCAGGCGGGTCTTGGCGCCGGCCAGGTCCCCGGCCTCGTATTCGGTCCGGGCCAGGGCCAGGGCCGCCCGGGGCGCATAGGCGCTTCCGGAAAACTTCTCCATGATCTGCGCCGCCGCCGACTTGGCCTTGTCCGCCTCCCGCGCGGTCAGCGCCTTTTCCATCTGGGTGTAGAGCTGCGCCGCCTGCTCGGCCTGAGAGTTCTGGTACCAGCGCCAGCCCTGGATGCCGGCGACACTGCCAAAAAACAGGACCAGGGCAGCGAGCACGGTGTTTCCGTACTCGTCCCACCAGGTCTTGAGCTTGTCTATGGTTTCCTGCTCTTCCGGATCGTATGCCATCTGCCTTCTCTCTTTGCCTAGTTCACGTCAACCGTTCCGCATGCCCTTGACCAGATTCGCGGCCTCGCCCAGTCCGGCGCGCGCCTGCTCGCCCAGGACCCGCAGGGGCTTCACGCCGAGCTCCCCGGCCTGGGCTTCCTCGTCGCCGATGATCACCGCGGCCAGGGCCCCGCTGGCATCCGCCTTCTTCATCTGGGCCTTGAAATTCCCGCCTCCGCAATGGACCAGCACCGAGAGCCCCAGGGACCGCAGCTCTTCGGCCACCTGCGGCGCCCAGGCATCCGCCGCCCCACCCTGGTGAACCAGGTAGACGTCGGGAACCACCGGGGGTACCGGCACCCCGGAATCCTGCATCAGCGCCAACAGCCGCTCGACGCCCATGGCAAACCCGCAGGCGGGCGCCGGCTTTCCACCCAGCTGCTCCACGAGCCCGTCGTAGCGGCCGCCGGCGCAAACCGTTCCCTGGGCCCCCAGTCGCGTGGTCACCCACTCGAACACGGTGCGGTTGTAGTAATCAAGACCGCGCACCAGCCGGGGATTGATGCGAAACGCGATGTTATGCGCCCGCAGCATCTCCTGCAATTGCTCGAAGTGGCGCAGGGAATCCTCGTCCAGGTCCTCCATGAGCCGGGGCGCAGCCTCGATCAGGCCCTGCATCGCCGGGTTCTTGCTGTCCAGGATGCGCAGGGGATTGGTCTCCAGGCGGCGGCGTGAATCCGCGTCCAGGTCCGCCTGGTGGCGCTCGAAGAACTGCACCAGGCGGGCGCGGTGCCGCGCCCGCGCCTCGGCGTCCCCGAGGGTGCCGATTTCCAGGCTCACGTCCGCGAGGCCCAGCCGAGTCCAGAGCCGCCCTCCCATCACGATGTGCTCGGCGTCGATGTCCGGCCCCGGGAATCCCAGGGCCTCCACTCCCACCTGGTAGAACTGGCGGTAGCGCCCCTTCTGGGGGCGCTCGTGGCGAAACATGGGCCCCGTGTAATACAGCCGCTGGGGGCCGTTGTAGAGCAGGTTGTGCTCCAGCACGGCGCGCACGCAGGAGGCGGTTCCCTCCGGGCGCAGGGTGAGGCTTTCGTTGTTGAGCTGGTCGATGAAGGTGTACATCTCCTTCTCGACGATGTCGGTCACCTCGCCGATGGAGCGCACGAATAGCTCCGTGCGCTCCACCAGGGGCATGCGCAGGGCCCGGTATCCGTAGGCGCGCAGCCAGTCGCGCACCGTGTCCTCGAAGAAGTCCCACAGGTGCGCCTCCGACGGGAGGACGTCGTTCATCCCCCGGATGGCTTGGATAGTTCTGCTCATGAAACAGGCGGGCGGCCCGGTCAGGCCGCGTGCTCCGCGCCGCCGCGGGCGCCGCGGCCGTAGCGCGTCTCCACGTAGTCCTCGACAATCTTCTTGAACTCTTCGGCGATGTTCTCGCCCTTCAGCGTCACCGTCTTCTCCCCGTCCACGAACACCGGGGCCACCGGCCGCTCCCCTGACCCCGGCAGGCTGATGCCCACGTTGGCATGCTTGCTCTCCCCCGGCCCGTTCACCACGCAGCCCATCACGGCCACGGTCATGTCTTCCACGCCGGGGTAGCGGTCCCGCCACCGGGGCATACGGCCCCTTAGAAAATCCTGGATCTCCGCCGCCAGCTGCTGGAAGAAGGTGCTGGTGGTGCGCCCGCAGCCGGGGCACGCCGCCACCATGGGGGTGAAGGAACGCAGGCCCATGGTCTGCAGGATCTCCTGGGCGACGACCACTTCCTGGGTGCGCGGCCCTCCGGGCTCTGGCGTCAGGGACACCCGGATGGTGTCGCCGATCCCCTCCTGCAGCAGCACCGCCAGGGCGGCGGTGGAGGCGACAATGCCCTTGGACCCCATGCCCGCCTCCGTGAGCCCCAGATGGAGCGCGTGATCGCAGCGGGCCGCGAGGTCCCGGTAAACCCGGATCAGGTCCTGCACCCCGCTCATCTTGCACGAGAGCACGATGCGGTCCCGGGGGAGCCCCAGCCGTTCCGCCCGCTCGGCGCTGTCCAGCGCCGAGCGCACCATGGCTTCGCGCATGACCTCGGGGGCGGCCTTGGGCTGCGCAAGTCGCCCGTTCTCGTCCATGAGCCGGGCCATCAGCTCTGGGTCCAGGCTGCCCCAATTGACGCCGATGCGAACGGCCTTGCCCAGGCGGCAGGCAGTCTCGATCATGAACGCGAACTGCTCATCCCGCTTCTCACCGCGGCCCACATTGCCGGGATTGATGCGGTACTTGTCCAGCGCCTCGGCGCAACCGGGGAACTGGGCCAGCAGCTTGTGACCGTTGAAATGAAAGTCGCCGATGAGGGGGACCTTGACCCCCATGCCGATCAGGCGGTCGCGGATCTCGGGCACCGCCCCGGCGGCCTCGGCGCTGTTCACCGTGATGCGCACCAGCTCCGAGCCTGCCGCTGCCAGCTCCGCCACCTGGCGCACGGTGGCGGCCACATCGGCGGTATCGGTGTTGGTCATGGATTGGACAATGACCGGCGCCCCGCCGCCCATGACCACGTCCGCCACGCGCACGGCGCGCGCGGCGCGCCGGCCGGAAACGTCGGAATCTGAAACGCTGCTGATCATGGCCGACGGAGGCTTCCGTTCACTTTAGGGTAATGCGCGCCACCCCGGCCTTGGAATGGGGCGCCAGATCCACGGCCTCGCCGTTGAAATAAACCTTCACCAGGGATGCGTTTCCGATCACCAGCGAAAGCGGCGGCTTTCCTTCCACCGTCCTGGTCGCGCCTTCCCGGCCGATTTGGGAGTAGATGGGTTTTCCTTCGCTGTCGCGGATTTCCGCCCAGGACTCCCCCTGGAATTCCAGCCGGATCTTGCCGGAGGCGGCCGGCGGCGCTTCCGCCGGGGGAGGAGCCGCGGGTTCGGCTGCGGCCGGCGGGGGAACCGCTTCCATGACCGGGGCCGGCGTCGGAAGGGGGACCGGCTGCACCGCAATGACAGGTTCGGGTGCCGGCTTGGGAATCGGCTGCGCGACTGGTTCCGGGAGCGGCGACGCCACTTCCAAAGGCAGGGGAAGATATGTCCGGTAGCCTTCGAACACCAGCAGCCCCGCGGCCAGCAGCAGCAGCGCCCCCAGCGCCATCACCCGGCTCCAGGATCTCTTCTGCTCTGTCGGGAAAGGGATTTCCTTGGATTCCGGGGCAAGCTGGGAGCGCTCCGGGTTGGGCGCGTAAGCTTCCAGGGAATCCAGCAGCGGCCTGGGATCCAGCTGCAGCAGCCGGGCGTAGTTGCCCACGAACCCCCGCACGAACGGCCCCCCGGGAAGCCGGTGGTACTCGTCGGCCTCGATGGCCTCCACCTGCCGAGGCGATAGCCGCAGCATGCGCGCCACGTCGGACACCGACATGGCCAGGTGTTCCCGCGCCTCCTTCAGGACCGTACCCGGCCTGGGGCCCGCCGGGGCAGGAGCCGCATCCTGCTGGGTTTCCGCCGAATCCTGCATCAGTCGAATTTCCCGCTCTGGAGGAGCTGAGCCTGGGGAGAGTTGGGAAAGTCCCGGCGCAGCTGCCGCCCCGTCTCCGCTTCCGTCTGACGGTCCCCCAGTTTCCGGTGCACCCGCACGGCGAGCCAGAGGCTCTCCGCCGTGGGCGCGCTCACCCGGGCGAACCGGTCGAGCTGGGTTCGCGCCTCCTTGTACTCGCCTCGCTCATAGCTCACGTCGGCGAGGCCCAGAATCGCCCGCGCGTAATTCGGGCGGGCCTTCAGGGCCTGGAAGTAATAGCCGTCGGCCGCCGCCAGGTCGCCCTTGGCCCGGGCGCAGTCCCCGGCGTTGTTGAGCGCTTTCTCCGGCGTCTGATACAGGGGATTGCGCAGGGCCAGCATGAACTGCTTGATCCCTTCCTCTTCCCGCTTGCTCCGGCACAGAAACCAGCCGTAGTTATTGCGGGTGTCCGAGTCGTTGGGATTGACGGCGATGGCCTGGTCGAACACCTGCTGGGCAGACGCGTTCTGTCCCAGCTCCATATAGGTCAGGCCCAGAATGTTGAGGGCGGGCACGTAGCTGGAATCGTCCTGCAGCGCCTTGTTGGCCTCTTCCAGGGCCACGGCGTAGTTGCGCCCGGCGTAGTACATGGCCGCCAGCCGGGCATGGAGCTGGGCCTTTTCGTTGGGAGATTTTTCGGCCTGTTCCCGCTGCTCGTAGGGAACCGAAATGTCCGAAGGCTTGGGTTGCGTGGCGCAACCGCCCGCCAGCACCAGGGCCAGCAGCAAAAAAAGGATCCTCGTCATGATGTGGCCTCCGCCGCCCGCCGCCGGGCGCGCTCCCGCACCTGTCCCGCGAGCTGGCCGCAGGCGGCGTCAATGTCGTCGCCCCGGGTCCGGCGCTCGGTGGCGATGCGTCCCGCCCGCATCAGGATGTCGCGAAAGCGGCGCACCGCATCCGGCGCGGAGCGCCCGTAGCCGGACTCCGGAAACGGATTGAAGGGAATGAGGTTGAACTTGCAGGGAACGTCCGCCGCGAGGGCCACCAGCTCCCGGGCGTGCCGCGGCTGGTCGTTGACGCCATCCAGCAGCACGTACTCGAAGGTGATGAAATCCCGGGGCGCCCCGGCCCGCTGCCACTTGCGCGCTGCCGCCGTTCCGGCGGCCGGCGACGGGGGTTCTGCCCTCTCAGCCGCATCCAGGTACCTGCGGCAGGCCGCCAGCAGCTCCCGCAGGGGGTATTTGCGGTTGATGGGTACCAGTTCGTCGCGCAGCCCGTCATCGGGGGCGTGCAGGGACACGGCAAGGGCCACGGGACATTCCTCCCGCAGCCGGTCCATGTTGGGAACGATGCCCGAGGTGCTGACGGTCACCCGCCTCCGGGATAGGCCATAGGCGTGATCGTCGAGCATCACGTGGAGCGCGGGAATCACGTTGTCCAGGTTGAGCAGCGGCTCGCCCATGCCCATGAACACCACGTTGGAGACGGCGCGGTCATGCTTGTGAACCGCGCCCAGGGCTTTGTTGGCCCACCATAGCTGCCCCAGGATCTCCCCCGCCGTCAGGTTGCGGTTCAGCCCCTGCCTGCCCGTGGCGCAGAAGGTGCAGGCCATGGCGCAGCCCACCTGGGATGACACGCACAGGGTGCCCCGCTCCTGCTCCGGGATGAATACCACCTCCACCGCGTTCCCGGAACCCACCGAGAGCAGCCATTTGCGGGTCCCGTCGGAAGCCGCGCTGTCCTTGAGCAGGGACGGAGGCGAAACGGCGGCGACAATCGAGAGCTTCTCCCGGAATCCCTTGGCCAGATCGGTCATGGCGCCAAAATCATCCGCCCCGTACTGGTGAATCCACTTGAGGAGCTGGCGCGCGCGGAACGGCTTCTCCCCGAGTTGGGCCATCAGCCCGGTAAGGCGTTCCAGATCGTAGTCCAGCAGGTTGACCATGGCGAGTGGAGAGGGGTTCGGGTGGGTCAGGCCGGGATTCCCGTGCCGGGGCACGGGCGTCTCCGCGCTTTCCTATCGCGAATAGACCCCGTACCCGGGGAAGAAGTAACCGATCTCGAAGGCCGCGGTTCCCGGCGCATCGGAGCCGTGGACGGCGTTGGCGTCGATGCTCTGGGCGAAGTCTGCCCGTATCGTCCCGGCCGCCGCCTTTTTGGGGTCCGTGGCGCCCATCAGGTCCCGGTTCTTCTGGATGGCGTTCTCGCCCTCCAGCACCTGGATCATCACCGGCCCGGAGGTCATGAACTTCACAAGGTCGTTGTAGAACGGCCGTCCCTTGTGCACCGCGTAAAAACCACCCGCCTCGGCCTCGGAAAGCCAGGTCATCCTGGCGGCCACGATCTTCAGGCCGTTGGTTTCGAAACGGGAATAGATCTTTCCGATCACGTTCTTGGCCACGGCATCGGGCTTGATGATGGAAAGGGTGCGCTCAACGGGCATTCCAGGCTCCTGATGGTTGACAGCTGATTCGTGGGGTATGGCGAAACGCGTTATTTTAACAGCGAATTTCCCCCTTTCCTACCCGCATCAAGCCCTCCCCGGCAATAAAAAAGCCCGGCCGGAGCCGGGCTCTGAAAGGTAGCCAGTTTGCCTCAACCCGGCCCCATCAGCAGATTGGGAAGCCAGAGGGAGAAGGCCGGGACGTAGGTGATCACCATAAGGAACGCCAGCATCACCAGGATCCAGGGGGCGCAGGCCTTGGTGACCTCCGTGAGACCCATGTTGGCGATGCCGCTGGCCACATAAAGGTTCAGCCCCACCGGCGGGGTAATCATCCCGATCTCCATATTTACCACCATGATGATGCCCAGGTGAATGGGATCGATCCCCAGCTTCATGGCCACCGGGAACAGGATTGGCGCCGTGATCAGCAGGATCGAGGACGGCTCCATGAAATTGCCCGCGATCAGCAGCAGGATGTTCACCACGATCAGGAACATCCAGGGCTCCAGCCCCATACCGGTTATCCAGTCGGCCAGGGCCTGGGGAATCTGCTCGAAGGTGAGCAGGAAGGAGAACAGCACGGCGTTGGTGATGATGTACAGGATCATGGCGCTCAGGTTGGCCGAATCCAGCAGCACCTTGGGCACCTGCTTGAGGGTGAGGTCCTTGTACACGAACACCGACACCCAGAACGCATATACCGCGCTCATGGCCGCCGCTTCGGTGGGGGTGAAGATCCCCGAGTAGATGCCCCCGATCACCACCACGATCAGCAGCAGGCCCCAGATGCTCTCCCGGAACGCGGTGAAAAGCTCGCCCCCGCTGGCCTTGGGCAGCCGAGGATACTTGCGCTTCCAGGCCACGAACCACGTCACCACGAGCAGCAGGCCCGCCAGCATGAGGCCGGGGATGATGCCTGCGATGAACAGGCGGCCGATGGACGCGTTCACCGTCACCGCGTAGATCACCATCACGATGGAGGGCGGGATCAGGATTCCCAGGCCGCCCGAGGTGGCGATGACGCCCACCCCGAACTTCTTGGGGAAGCCCTGCTTCAGCATGGCCGGCAGCAGGATGGAGCCGATGGCCACCACGGTTGCAGGACTGGACCCGGATACCGCCGCGAACAGGGCGCAGGCCAACACCCCGCCCAGGGCCAGGCCGCCATGGAGGTGCCCCACCATGGCCGTGGCGAAGCGGATCATGCGCCGGGCCACGCCGCCGTGGGTCAGGAAGGAGCCCGCCAGGATGAAGAACGGGATCGCCATGATCTCGAACTTCTCGATGCCGGTGAACAGCTTCAGGGCCACCGACTCCAGGGGCACGTCGGTCATGGTGAACATGAAGGTGAGCACCGTGAGGCCGAGGGCGATGGAAATGGGCATGCCGGTGAGCATCAGCACCGCCAGCAGGCTGAAGATGATGACGCCGATCATTTCTTGCCCCCTTTCTTCTCCGGCTCTTCCGGATGCAGGTCGCTGGGCATCGCGAGGGCCTCGAACTGGCCGTCCTCCTCCATGCCCTCCACGTGGCCATGGTCATGATGCGGAAGCTCGCCGGTCTTGATGAAGCCCCAAGTCACCTGCAGGAAGCGGAAGCACATGAGGTAGGAGCCCAGGGGGATCGCCAGGTAGATGATCCACACCGGCCACTCCAGGTCCGGGGTGATCTGGTCGGTGTGGGAAAGCTCGTATACGAACTTGGTGCCCATCGTGCCGATGACGCCGGTGAACAGGGCGCCAGCCAGCAGCCCGAACACGATCACCTTGTTGCGGATCGCGTCGTTGAGCTGGTTGATGAGTACGTCCACCCCCACGTGGATGCCGGTGCGCACGCCGTAGGCGGCGCCGAACTTGGCCACCCAGACGAACATGTAGATGCACAGCTCCTGGGCCCAGCTCAGGTTCAGGCTGAGCAGCCAGTCCTGCACATAGGGAATCGACACGCCGGCCGCGTAACGGTGGACCACGGCGACGAAAATGATCACCGTCGCCAGGCCCATCAGCAGCGTCACCAGCCACTCCTCCAGGTGATCCAGTACCTTCATCATGTGCGGCACCCTCCTCCCGTGAAAGTACGCCCGCCGGGCGGATCCCGGCGGGCGTCAGGTTAGGGAATCAGAGCTTGCTCGGGTCGAAGCCCGTTTCCTTGTAGATGGACTGGATGATGTCCTTGCCGATGCGGCCTTCAAACTCCTTGTGCACCGGGATCAGCGCCTTCTTGATCTCCGCCTTCTCCTGGGCCGACGGCACGAACACTTCCGACTTGCCGGACTTGCGCACGGCCTCCAGGGTGTCCTCGTTCTCCTTCTTGGCGATGTCGTTGGCGTAGATGGTGGCGTCCTTCATGGCCCCTTCCAGGGCGGTGCGGATGTCGGGCGGCAGGCCTTCCCAGAACTTCTTGTTCACGATCACCGCGTAACCCAGGTAGCCATGGTTGGAAACCCGCACGTGCTTCTGCACCTCGTGCATTTTCTGGGTGTAGAGGTTGGAGGGCGGGTTCTCGGTGCCGTCCACCACCCCCGTCTGCAGGGCCTGGTAGACCTCGGAGAAGGCCATCACCTGGGGAATGGCGCCCAGGGCCCGCATCTGCCCGTCCAGCACCTTGGAGGACTGGATGCGCATCTTCTGGCCCTTGAAGTCCTCCAGCTTCTTGATCGACTTGTTGGAGCTGAAGACCTTGAAGCCGTTGTCCCAGTAGGCGAGTCCCAGGATGCCCTTGCTGTCCAGCTTCTTCAGCAGGCCCTGGCCCACCGGTCCGTTGGTGACCTTGTGCAGCTCGTCGTAGCTGTCGAACAGGTAGGGCAGGACGAACACCTCGAACTCCTTCACGCCCAGGGGACCGAACTTGGCCAGGGAGGGGGCCAGCATCTGCACCGCGCCCAGCTGCAGGGCCTCGACCTCTTCCTTGTCCTTGTAAAGCTGGCTGTTGGGGTACAACTCCACCTTGACCTTGCCCTTGGTGCGCTCCTCGGCCAGCTGCTTGAATTTTTCTGCTCCCTTGCCCTTCGGCGTGTCCACCGCCACCACGTGGCTGAACTTGATCACGATGGGTTCCTGGGCCATGGCGGTGCCGCCCAGGGCAAGAACCGCGATCCCTATCAGTGCGCTGTAAAGCTTCATTGCTCTCTCTCCTCTTCGATTGGAACGGACATGATTCTCCGCCGGCGGCCCACGGCATTGCGCATTGCAACAAAGGGGACTGCGACGACGGTCGGATGCTAACGGGCCCGGTCAAGAGCCGATATTGGGGAAATCCACAGTGAGACCGGGGCAAACCCGCCGGTACGGGTCAGCGGCGGCCGGTCTGCCCCGCCTCCACCTCCAGGGCCACGGCGCGAATCCGCGCCAGGATCTCCGCGCCCACGGTGCGCTCGAATTCCTGGTGCACCGGCGCCAGGGCCCTCTGCCAGGCGACGCGCCTGGCGTGGGGCAGCACATGGATTTCGGTGGTGCCCGCCTTGCGCACCGCGGCCAGGGCTTCGTCGTTGTCGCGCTGGGAGATCTCCCGCTCGTAGGCGGTGACCTCCTTCATCACGTCGGAAAGGGTGGCGCGAATGTCCGCCGGCAGCCCTTCCCAGAAGCGCTGGTTGACGATGACTGCGTAACCCAGGTACCCATGGTCGGAGATGGTGAGGTGCTTCTGCACCTCGTGCATGCGCTGGGTGTAGAAGTTGGAAACCGGATTCTCGGTGCCGTCCACCGCCCCCTGCTTGAGGGCCGTGTACACCTCGGAGAAGGCCATGGGCTGGGGCAGCGCTCCCAGGGCCTTCATCTGGGCGTCCAGCAGGCGGGAGGGCTGAATGCGCATCTTGAGTCCCTTGAAGTCTGCCGGCGTGCGCAGCGGACGGTTGGCGCTCATCTGCTTGAAGCCGTTGTCCCAGAACGCAAGCCCGACGATGCCCCGGGAATTCAGCTTTGCCAGCAGGCCCTGGCCGATTTCCCCGTCCATCACCCGGTACAGGGTCTCCTTGTTGGGGAAAACATACGGCAGGTCGAACAGCTGGAATTCCGGAATGCCGAGGGGCCCGAACTTGGAAAGGGAAGGCGCCAGCATCTGCACCGCCCCCAGTTGCAGGGCCTCCAGCTCCTCCCGGTCCTTGTAGAGCCGGCTGTTGGGATAGACCTCGACCCGCACCCGGCCGCCGGTCCGCTCCTCAACCAATTGCTTGAATTTCTCGGCGGCCCGGCCCTTGGGCGTCTCGGGCGCCACCACGTGGCTGAACTTGATCACGATGGGCTGTTGGGCCGTTGCCTCGGCGCCGGACGCGATCAGCACAAGGGCGCACAGGACGATGCGGAATTTCACGGAGGCTCCCTTCGGTCGAACCACTTTGACGGCGCCGGAACCTTCGGATTTCCACAGTGACGGCGCCTTCGGAAGGGGTGTAGTGTAATTACCCTGCCCGAGGTCCACAACACGGAAGCCCCGGTCAACCTCACGCAATCTGGATTCGGCTTCACCCGCCCCAAGGAGGCGACACATGGATGAGCAGCTTCGAGCCAGCGCCCTGGAGTACCACGAGCATCCCGTCCCCGGAAAGCTCTCGGTAACCCCCACCAAGGCGCTGGTGACCCAGCGGGACCTGGCCCTCGCCTACTCCCCCGGCGTGGCCGCGGCCTGCGAGGAGATCGTCGCCAACCCCGCCCGCACCCGGGACCTCACCGCCCGGGGCAATCTGGTGGCGGTGGTCACCAACGGCACCGCCGTCCTCGGGCTCGGCCCCATCGGCCCCCTGGCGGCCAAGCCGGTCATGGAGGGCAAGGCGGTCCTGTTCAAGAAGTTCGCCGGCATCGACGTGTTCGACATCGAAATCGACGAGCGCGACCCTGACCGGCTCGTGGACATCGTCGCCGCCCTGGAGCCCACGTTCGGCGCCATCAACCTGGAGGACATCAAGGCGCCCGAATGCTTCCACGTGGAGCGCAAGCTGCGGGAACGGATGAAGATCCCCGTATTTCACGACGACCAGCACGGCACCGCCATCATCGTCGGCGCGGCGGTTCTCAACGGCCTCAATGTGGTGGGCAAGGACATCCGCAAGGCCAAGCTGGTCAGCTCCGGCGCCGGCGCCGCCGCCCTGGCCTGCCTGCAGCTGCTGGTAGACCTGGGGCTGCCCCGGGAGAACATCACGGTCACCGACATCAAGGGCGTGGTCTACAAGGGCCGGAAGGAGGAGATGGACCCCCTCAAGGAGACCTTCGCCCGGGACACCACCGCCCGCACCCTGGCGGAAGCGATCCCCGGGGCGGACATCTTCCTCGGCCTGTCCGCCGGCGGCGTGCTCAAGCCGGAAATGGTGAAGACCATGGCGGACAAGCCCCTGATCCTCGCCCTCGCCAACCCCAATCCGGAAATCCTGCCGGACGTGGCCAAGGCCGCCCGGCCCGACGCCCTGATCTGCACCGGCCGCTCCGACTACCCCAACCAGGTCAACAATGTCCTCTGCTTTCCGTTCATCTTCCGCGGAGCTCTGGACGTGGGTGCCACCACCATCAATCGCGAGATGGAACTGGCGTCGGTGCGCGCGCTCGCCGAACTGGCCCGGGCCGAGCAATCGGACCGGGTGGCTTCCGCCTATGGCTTCGCCGAGGGGGCGCTCTCCTTTGGGCCCGAGTATCTGATCCCCAAGCCCTTCGATCCCCGCCTCATCGTGAAGATCTCGTCGGCGGTGGCGCGGGCAGCCATGGACAGCGGTGTCGCCACCCGCCCCATCGAGGATTTCGACGCCTACCGGGACCGGCTGTCCCAGTTCGTCTATACCTCGGGGCTGATCATGAAGCCGGTTTTCGCCGCCGCCAAGGTTGCCGCGAACAACCGGCTGGTCTATGCGGAGGGCGAGGACGAGCGGGTACTGCAGGCCGTCCAGGTGGTGGTGGACGAGGGGTTGGCCCGCCCCATCCTGGTGGGACGCCCAGACGTTATCAACACGCGCATCGAGCGCCTGGGCCTGCGGATTCGCGCCGGCGCCGATTTCGAGCTGGTGAACCAGGACAACGACCCGAGGTACCGGGAGTTGTGGCAGACCTACCATCAACTCATGGCCCGCCACGGCATCACCCGGGAGGAAGCGAGGCGGGAGGTGTTGCGTAACGGGACGCTGATCGCCGCCATGCTGGTGCGGCTCGGGTATGCGGACGCGGTGCTGTGCGGCACTTACGGCAAGCACCACCAGCACTTGGCGACGGTCATCGAGGCCCTGGGCCTGATGCCGGGCGTGCGCACGCCGGCCACCATGAATGCCCTCATGCTGGCGGAGCGCACCCTGTTCATCTGCGACACCTACGTAAACTACGATCCCAGCGCGGAGCAGCTGGCCGAGATCACCCTCCTGGCGGCCGAGGAGTTGCGGCGCTTCGGTCTGGTGCCCAAGGTGGCCCTGCTCTCCCACTCCAATTTCGGCAGCATGCCGACTCCGTCGTCCCGCAAGATGGCTGCCGTGCGCGCGCTGCTCCAGGAGCGGGCGCCCGACCTGGAAGTGGAGGGCGAGATGCATGGGGACGTCGCTCTTTCCGAGGACCTGCGGCTGGCCCAGTTCCCCGACTCCCGGCTCAAGGGGTCCGCCAACCTGCTGATCATGCCCACCATGGACGCCGCGAACATTGCGTTCAACCTGCTCAAGCAGACCGCGGGAAGCGGCATCACCGTCGGCCCCATGCTGCTGGGCGCGGCGCGGCCGGCACATATCCTCACGCCCACGGCCACCGTGCGCCGCATCGTGAACATGACGGCGGTGGCGGTGGTGGAGGCCAACTCCGGGCGCTAAAGCCGGAGCGCCGCGTCAGACTCCCCTTTCCATGACGGCCCGGGAGCCATTCACCGAGCGCAAACCCGCTTTGCGGATTCCCGCCTGGGTGCGGGCCCCGGGCGCGTCCTCGCCGGGACACAGCCAGGACTGGTACTGGGCCATGCCGGAGCTGGCGGTGATTTTCTTCGTGCTGGCCATCATCGCTTTCCTCTGGCTGGTGGACCGCCAGGACCGGGAGCAGAGGCGGCACGCCCTCATCAGCGACATCCTCTGGCTCGAGCAGAACATCCGCTTCCATCTCCAGAGCAACCAGGAAGCCCTCTCGCTGCTGGCGCGGGAGATCGCGGAGCAGGAGCTGCCCGAGGAGGGCTTCCGCATCCGGTCGGCGCACCTGGTGAGCAACAACCCGGAACTGCTGCGGGTGGCGCTGCTGGACGGAAGCGGACGCATCCGCGCCGCGGTGCCGGCGGAAACCGGC
>Ga0210334_11090749_pt1 | contig 20463 bp, 19 predicted proteins | sample S306metaT_FD_164440 | JGI IMG/M metagenome (GOLD analysis project Ga0210334, IMG submission 164440) | Metatranscriptome of estuarine sediment microbial communities from the Columbia River estuary, Oregon, United States - S.306 (Metagenome... | ecosystem: Environmental > Aquatic > Marine >... | reverse complement strand
TCCACCCGGCGCCGCGCCCGCGCGGTAGTGGGCCTCAGGGGCCGGGTTTCCGGCGCCCGCGCGCCCCCGCAGTCGCCGTACACCCCGCTGGTGCTGATGTACACCAGGCGCTGTGGTACCATCCGGCCCGTTCCAAGGGCGGCCAGCAGGCGCGCCGTGCGCGGGTCCCGCCCCCCCTCGTTCGGCGGCGGCGCGAGATGGATCACGGCATGGGCCAGGCCGGCGAGCCGGTCCAGGGAGCGCCGGGAGTCCAGGTTCCCCGCAATCGGCGTGATTCCCCGGGATCGCAGCAAGGGGAAGCGCTCGGGGCTGTGGGAAAGCGCGAACAGCCGGAAACGGCCCGCCAGCAGAGATGCCGCGCGCAGGGCCACGTCCCCGCAGCCGATGACCAACAGGCGCTTTTTCATGGCGCGCAGATTTTGACGGCAAACACATGTCGCATCAAATTACCATCCGCCCCAGCGGGCACGTTTTCTCTCCCCGGGAGGGGGAATCCATCCTCGAAGCCGCGCTGCGGGAGGGGTTTCCGCTTCCCTACGGCTGCCGCAACGGCGCCTGCGGCTCGTGCAAGGGAAAGGTCCTCCAGGGCCGGGTGGATTACGGCAGCCACCAGGAATCCGCGCTCACCGACGAGGAAAAGCGCCAGGGCTACGCTCTTTTCTGCTGCGCCCGGCCCGAGTCCGACCTGGTCATCGAGTGCCGCGAGATCAGCGCGGTGAAGGACATCCAGATCAAGACCCTGCCGTGCCGGGTGCAGAAGATGGAGCGGGCCGCGCCCGACGTCATGATCCTGCACCTCAGGCTTCCCGCGAACGAGCGGCTGCAGTTCCTGGCGGGCCAGTACATCGACATGCTGCTCAAGGACGGCAAGCGGCGCAGCTTTTCCCTGGCCAACGCGCCCCACGACGACGAGCTGCTGCAGCTCCATGTCCGCAATTATCCCGGCGGCAGTTTCACGGAGCATGTCTTCCATCACATGAAGGAGAAGGACATCCTGCGCTTCGAGGGCCCCCTCGGCACCTTCTTCCTGCGGGAAGATTCCGACAAGCCCATCATCCTGCTTGCCAGCGGCACCGGCTTCGCGCCCATAAAGAGCATCGTCGAGCACGCCCTGCACAAGGGCATCCGGCGCCCCATGCACATCTACTGGGGATGCCGTGTGCGCGCCGACCTCTACCTCAACGGCCTCGCCGAGGAATGGGCCCGGGGGAACGAGGCATTCTCCTACACGCCGGTGCTGTCGGAAGCGCGGCCCGAGGACGGGTGGACGGGGCGCGAAGGGCTGGTTCACGAGGCGGTGATGGCTGATTATCCGGACCTGTCCCGGCACCAGGTGTACGCCTGCGGCGCGCCGGTGATGGTGGAGACGGCCCACCGGGACTTCACCTCCAGGCGCGGCCTGCCGGACGAGGAGTTCTACTCCGACGCGTTCACCACCGCGGTGGACCGCAAGCCCGCCTCCGCCTGACCGCCGCGGGCGGCTAACGGCACATATCGAGGCTCTTGCGGTAGTGCTTGCGCGCCTCCTCGGCGCGCCCCAGGCGCTCCGCCAGCCGCGCCAGCGCGATATGGGCCTCCTGGCTGGGCGCCACCACGATGCTGGCCTCCAGATAGCTCTGGGCCTTGCCCCAGAGCTGGCGGTGGGCGCACAGCTTGCCCAGGGTTAACAGCAGACCCGCGTCATCATCGTGATCAACCAGCCATTTCTCGGCGCGCTCGATCTGCGCCAGGGCATCCTCTCCCAGGCACTCGCCATAGAGAGACACCAGCTCCGGCTGCCACTCCTGGGCCAGCGCCTGCTCGATGACGCCATGGGCGGTGGCGCACTCCCCCACGTCCATGAAGCACTGGGCGGCGGCCGCCGCGATTTTCGGATCCCGGCGTTCCGCCGCGGGCATTTTTGACCAGTAGGCGGCGAGTTCCTCCTTCTTGAAGGAGAGGCCCTTCAGGAATTCGATGCGGGCCCGCCGCCGCATCTGCTCCACCAGGGCGGCGTCGAACGCATGGCGCTTGTCCAACTGGTCCACCAGGGCCAGCACCCGCTCCCAGTTCCCCAGGCGCTCCTGGATCCTGAGTTCCAGGCGCAGGGCCCCGGTGTGGGGCTTGGGCTCCGCTTCCCGCAGCCCCTCCATCACGGCCAGGGCCTCCGCGGGGCGCTGCTCCCGGGCGAGAAGTTCGGCCTGGGTCATGAGCGCCAGCACCTTGTCATCGGGGGCCTCGGCGGCCGCGGAAGCAAGGTAGCGGTCCCGGTCCTCGAACTTGCGCAGTTCCTGGGCCGAGCGCGCCGCCACCACCGCGCTCAGCGCCGGCTGCTCCCTGCGCTTGAAGGCGTCGGCCGCCGCCTTCTCCGCCTTGGCGTAGCGTCCCTCGAAAAAGAACTTGAGCGCGGCGTTGAGCCTGGCGCGGGCCTTGTCCCGGGCGCGCCGGGCGCGCAGGGCCTGCACCATGGCCGGAAGCTGGAGGGTCCTCAGGACGATGCGCGCCGCGAGGTATACGGCCAAGAACGATCCCAGCAGCGCCACCACGAACAGCGCGATGGACATCTCGACCCGGTACGGGGGAACCACGAACAGGACGTGGCCCGGGTTCTCCCGGGCGAACAGGGTGATGCCCACCGCGATGGCGGCGATGACGAGCACCCCCAGCAGGAACCTCACGGAGCGGCTCCCTTGTCCCGGGGAAACTTGATATTGCGCGCGGCCTCCAGGGTGGGCGAGAGGTCCGGCAGCTCCGGCCGGATGGAGGTCGCGGAAAGCTGATCGATGGCTGCCAGAAGCTCTGTCACCGGCTTGGCGCCGGCATCGTAATAGCGGGTCACCCAATCGCGGGCAGCCTGCAGATCGCCCCGGAACATTTCCTGGTCGCCGCGCAGCAGGGAAAGGCGCGCCGATACCAGGCGCAGCCGCAGGTTCTCCCGCAGGAACCAGACCTCATTGGGTGACAGCAGGGGGGGCTCCGGCCGGTCCATGCGCTGGATGCGCACCAGTTCCTTGACCTCCACCCAGACGTGCCACAGCCACCGCTTCCAGGCAGGCTGGGAGGCGTCCGCGGCCGCCGCCGCAGATTCCGGCGCGGGTTCGGCCCGGGCATCGGAGGCAAGGGGCAGCCGCTCCACCTCGGCGATCATCTGGTCCAGGCGCACGCTCAACCCGGTGATGTCCACGTAGGGAAGGGCCCGCAGCGCATCCAGGTCCGCGGCGATCTTCTGCCGCAGTTCTCTGGCCTGGGGCCGGTCCAGGGACCCCAGCCGGGAGTCGGCATGCTGGAGCGCCACCAGCGCCGCCTTGGCGTCCCCGTTCAGATGCAGCTGCTGGCTCGCGATCGTCAGGTACTGCTCCACTTCCGCCAGGATGGTTTCGTCGCGATTGCGGGAGAGTTCCTGGTAAAGGGCCTCCAGGGCCAGTTGCTGGCTCTGGGACTCGGCCAATTTGCCCTCCAGGGCCCCCAGCCGCGTTTCCATCTGCCGCGTGGCTTCGCGACTCTGCCCGGCGGTCTCCTTGGCCTCCCGCCCGGCGCTCTCGATTTCGGCCAGGCGCTGGGCGAGTTCCTGCCGCACCTGGGCAAGCTGGGCGCGGTCGTCCCACCAGTTCCAGCCGGCGGCGGCGAGCGCCGCCAGGGCCACCAGCAGCGCGATGACCGCGCCGAAACCCCGCCGCCCGGATGCCGGCGCCGTCCCCGCGAACTCTCCGCCGGCCGGCGCTTCGGGAAGTTCCGAACCCTCGACGGATTGGGTCTCCTGCTCCGCCTCCGGGCGGCTGTCGGTGCTCATGTGCTGCCTCCGAAAAATCGCTTGAGCCCGTTCGCGAGCCCCTCGTCGCCCGGACCGGTGACAACGACCTGCGTCACGCCCAGCTCCCGGGCAATCTCGCCGATGCGCGGATGCGCGGCAAACAGCGGCGTCTTCTTCAGCCACTGCTGCCCGAGTTTGCCCACCATGTCGAACAGGTTGTGCAGTCCCTCGCCGCTGGTCACGGTGACCGCGTTCACTTCACCGCGGGCCCAGACGCGCAGCAGCGCCGCCGCGTCCGCCCGGGGGCGGCTGCGGCGGTAGCATTCGGCGTAGGTCAGCGACGCCCCCCGCGCAACGAGGGCGTCCCCCAGAAGTTCCCGGCCGCCGTCGCCCCGGAAAATGACCACCCGCTTGCCGGCCACATTCTGCAGTTCGGGAAGCTCCAGCAGCCCTTCGCTGTCAAAACGTCCTTGGGGCACCAGCACATCCGCGGCGCCGAAGCGCTTCAGCTCCCGGGCGCTCCCTTTTCCCACCGCGGCGACCCGCAAGCCGGAGGGCAGTCCGCCCCGGGCGGCAATGACGTTCATCGCCTTGTCCACGGCATTGGGACTGATGAAAACCGCGAGATCGAATTCCGCCAGGCGATCAACGATGGCCAGCAGGGGCCGCAGGTCTTCCACGTCCAAGATCTCGATCACGGGAAACAGGATGGGGCGCCCGCCCGCCTCGCTGATCAGCTTGGTCAGCTCTTTGGCCTGGTGCGCCGGGCGCGTGACCAGGATTCCCTTTCCGGCGAGCGGAGCCGCGGCCGCACTGGTTTCCGTCACCGCGCCCCTCATCAGCCTTGGGCCTCGAGGCTGGCCAGGATCTCGTCCGCGCCCAGGGCCCGCAGCTTTTGCGCCAGGGTTTCTCCCAGGGCTTCCGGGCGATCCGCTGGCCCCTCCGCCTCGGAACGGGCCATGCGGCTGCCATCGGGTGTGGCCACGAAACCCCTCAGGCGCAGGCGGGCCCCGTTCAGCTCCGCGAATCCTCCCAGGGGCACCTGGCAGCTGCCCGCCAGGGCGCGGCTCATGGCGCGCTCGGCGCGCACGCAGGCCGCGGTGTCCGCGTCGTTGAGCGCCGCCAGCAGCCCGGCCATGTCCGCGCGTCCTTCCATGCACTCGATGCCCAGGGCCCCCTGGCCCACCGCGGGCAGGCTTTCATCCGGCGGGAGAAGGCGGGTGATCCGCTCGCCGAGGCCGAGGCGCTTGAGGCCGGCGGCCGCGAGAATGATGGCGGCGTACTGGCCCTCGTCCAGCTTGCGCAGGCGCGTCTGCACGTTGCCGCGCAGGGTGCGCACCTCGAGCCGGGGAAACCGCGCCCGGATCTGGCTTTCCCGGCGCAGGCTGGCGGTGCCCACGACGCTGCCGGGAGGCAGTTCCTCCAGGGAGCGAAAATTTTTGGACACGAAGGCATCCCGGGGATCCTCGCGCTCGGTGATGGCCGCCAGCGCGAATCCCGGCAGCAACTGCATGGGCACATCCTTCATGGAATGCACCGCCAGGTCGGCGCGACCCTGCTGCAGGGCATCCTCAAGCTCCTTGATGAACAGCCCCTTGCCGCCAATGCGCGCCAGGGGAGAATCCAGGATCTGGTCGCCCTGGGTGGTCATCCCCAGGAGCGCGAATTCGGTGCGCGGGTATAATGCGGCGAGCCGGGACTGAATATGGCGCGCCTGCCACAAAGCCAGAGCGCTTTCGCGCGTGGCGATCACCACCCGTGGCGGGGCCAAACCCGCCTTTTGCGACACGGCCGAACTCAATTGCTTGATCTCCGCTTGAAGGAAGAAATCGGGCGCTTCCGCGGCTTCGTTGGGGCGATCATTCTAGCATGGGCATGCGCATCCCCGGCCGCGCCCTCCACGGCGGCAGACCTCACGCTGGCCAGCGACCTGGCCCAGGACGCGGCCAGGGCCCGGGCCGCGGGCGTCCCGGTGCTGCTCCTGTTCAGCCTCGCGGACTGCCATTACTGCGAACGGGTGCGCCGGGACTTCCTCGGGCCCATGCAGCGCGGCCGCAGCCAAGGCCCGCCGGCGATCCTGCGCCAGGTGGATCTCGGCAGCACCATGCCCCTGAAGGATTTCCTGGGAGCCGCCACCACCCACGACGCCTTCGCCCGCAGCCATGGCATCACGCTGGCGCCCACCATCAAGTTTTTCGACGGCCAGGGACGGGAAGCCGCGGAGCCCCTGGTGGGGTTGCTCACGCCCGACCTCTACGGGGCCTACCTGGAGAACGCCCTGGAGAAGGCCCATGCCCGGATGGCCGCGGGCATGCCCAAGTGAGCGCACGAATCGCGCGGCCCCGCCCGCAGCGCCGGTGTCGCGCGGGGCCGGCCCATTGATCCGCCGGCAGCCCTGCGCTCCGAACCCTCGACCATGTCCGCGATAAACGGCGTCAAGCCATCCCCCACGCCCGCCCTGGCCCTGGCCGCCCTGGGTGTCGTGTACGGCGACATCGGCACCAGCCCGCTCTATACGATCAAGGAGATCTTCGCCAGCCCTCATCACGCGCCGGTGCCGCTCACGCCCGACAATGTTCTCGGCGTGCTGTCCCTGGTGCTGTGGGCGCTCATCATCGTGGTGTCCATCAAGTACGTGGGCTTCGTGATGCGCGCCGACAACCGGGGCGAGGGCGGCATCATGGCCCTCATCGCCCTGGCCCTGGGCGACGCCGAGGGCAGCGCCCGGCGCCGCGGCTTCGTGGTGATGATCGGCATCCTGGGGGCCGCCATGTTCTATGGCGACGGCATGATCACGCCGGCCATCTCCGTGCTTTCGGCGGTGGAGGGGCTGGAGGTGGCCACTCCGGCGCTGAAGCCGCTGGTAGTCCCGATCACCATTGCCGTCGTGATCGTGCTGTTCGCGTTCCAGCGCCATGGCACGGCGCGGGTGGGCGCCCTGTTCGGGCCGGTGATGGCGGTGTGGTTCCTGACCCTGGCCGGGCTCGGCGTGGTGAACCTGCTGCAACACCCATCCGTCCTCATGGCGGTGAATCCTGCCTATGCCGCGGGGTTCTTCCTGGAGCATGGCACCCTCGCCTTCATTATTCTGGGCGCCGTGGTGCTGGCCATCACCGGAGCGGAAGCCCTTTATGCCGACATGGGGCACTTCGGGCGCAGGCCGATCCGCCTCGCCTGGTTCGGATTCGTGCTGCCGGCGCTGCTGCTCAACTATTTCGGCCAGGGCGCTTTGGTGCTGGAGCATCCCGAAGCCCTCGCCAATCCGTTCTATTACCTGGCCCCGGGCTGGGCGCTCTATCCTTTGGTGGCTCTCGCCACCGTGGCCACGGTGATCGCCTCCCAGGCGGTGATCACCGGCGCGTTTTCCGTGACGCGCCAGGCCATGCAGCTGGGCTTCGTCCCGCGCATGGCCGTGCAGCAGACCTCGGAAAGCGAGCGAGGCCAGATCTACATCCCCTTCGTCAACTGGGCGCTGCTGGCGGCGGTGGTGGCGCTGGTGCTGGGTTTCCGCTCGTCCAGCAACCTGGCGGCGGCCTACGGCATCGCGGTGACGGGCGACATGGTGATCACCTCCGTGCTCGCCGCCATGGTGGTGAGCCGGATCTGGGGCTGGGGACCGCTCAAGGCCGGGCTGCTGTTCTCCGGATTCCTGGTGGTTGAGCTTGCGTTCTTCGGCGCCAACGTCCTCAAGATTCCCGACGGTGGGTGGTTCCCGATCGTGGTGGGCGTCCTGATTTTCACGGTGCTCTCCACCTGGAAGCGGGGCCGGGAACTGCTCTACTCCCGGCTGAGGGAGGACGCCATCGAGTTGGAGCCCTTTATCGACAGCCTCGCCTACGGCGAGCCCCACCGGGTTCCGGGCACCGCCGTCTTTCTCACGCCCAATCCCCGGGCCCTGCCCCACGCCCTGCTGCACAACCTGAAGCACAACCGGGTGCTCCACGAGCGGGTGGTGATTCTCACGGTGGACGTGCTCGACGTCCCCCGGGCCCCCGAGGAGCGGCGGGTGCGCGTCGAGCCCCTCAAGCTCGGCTTCTGCCGGCTAGTGGTCACCTATGGCTTCATGGAGGAACCGGATCTGCCCCGGGCCCTGGCTTCCTGCGCCGAGGCCGGGGTTGGCTACGACCCCATGACCACGTCCTTCTTCATCGGGCGCGAAACGCTGATTCCCCGCATCAAGTCCGACATGGCCTACTGGCGGGAAAAGCTGTTCGTGGCCATGTTCCGCAACTCGGGCAGCGCCAGCGACTTCTTCCGCCTGCCGCCCAACCGGGTGGTGGAGGTGGGCTCGCAAGTTACCCTTTAGGAAAAATCCCCGCAGCCGGATGCAAGACGCTGCCGGCAGGCCTGGACGGGCGACGCCGCCCAGCGAGCATGGGACAAAGCCGACGGGGCGCGCAGTTGCTTTACACCAAACCGTTAACGCCCGAACTCCCGCAGCACATGCTGCTGCCGGCGCGATACCGGCAGCCGCTCGGGGACGCCACGCAGCAGGGCCACCCATGCCCCTTCGCCGCCCTCGCCGGGTTCGCGCTCGAACCCGGCCACATGCCCCCGCGCCACCAGGCAGTTGCGGTGGATGCGGACGAACATCGCGCCGAATTCCTCCTCCAGCTTGGTCAGGGACTCGTCCACCAGGTACTCCCGCTCGCGGGTGCGCACCGTCACGTACTTGAGCTCGGCCTTGAGGTAGATCACGTCGCCGATGGGGATGAGCAGGACCTTGTCCCGCTCCTGCACCGAAAGGTGCCTGCGCGGCCCCGACGCCAGCTGCGCGAGGGCATCCCCGCCCGGCGCCCGGGGCGGGGGCGGCACCCGGGACAGGGCTTCCTCCAGGCGCGCGCCGCGGATGGGCTTGAGCAGATAGTCCACCGCGTGCAATTCAAATGCCTTGATGGCGTAGGCGTCGTAAGCGGTGGTGAAGATCACCGCCGGGGGCGCCGGCAGATTCTGCAGGTGCCGCGCCAGCTCGATGCCGTCCATCTCCGGCATGCGGATGTCCAGCAGCACCAGGTCCGCCGGCGTTTCGTTGAGTATGGCGAGAGCGTCCTTGCCGTTGCCGGCCTCCCCCACCACATCCACCGGTTGAGTATCGGCGCAGTCCGCCAGCAGATCCCGCAGGCGGCTCCGCGCCGGCGCCTCGTCATCCACGATCAGCGCGCGCAGCGGGAGTTTGCCGCTCATGCCGCGGCTTCCGTCAGGTAAGGAAGGGTGATGTGCACTTGGTAGGCGCCGCCGCTGATCCGGGTGTCTAGCCGCGCCTCGGCGTCAAAGTGAAGTGAAAGGCGCTCGCGAATATTGGCCAGGGCGATCTTGTTTCCCGACTGCTCGCGGCCGCCTGCGTGGTAGGGGTTTTTGATGGCCAGGTGAACCTCGTCGCGGTTCTTGAAGATGTTGATGGTCACCAGCCCCGGCGCCGACCCCGGCTCGATGCCGTGATACACCGCGTTTTCCACCAGGGGCTGCAGGATCATGGGAGGCACCAGGGCGTCGCCGGGCATTTTTTCGGTGTGCCATTCCACCCGCAGCCTGTCGCCCAGGCGCAGCGCCTCCAGCTCCAGATACTGGCGGCACAACCCCACCTCCCGCGCCAGGGGCGACAGCTTCCTGGTGTCCGACATGGCCACCCGGAACAGCTCCGCCATGTCCTCCAGGGCGGCTTCGGCGCGCTTGGGGTCCGAGCGGATCAGGGAGAGCACGGCATTGATGCTGTTGAACAGGAAATGGGGGCGGATGCGCGCCTGCAGGGCTTGCAGGCGCGCTTCGGTGAGGGCCGGAGAAAGCGCCCGCCCCCGGAGATCGAAGTAGCCAAGGAGCACGGCGGCGGAAACCACGCTCATCACCAGGAACCGCAGCAGGTCCGGAAACGCGCCGGTCCCGCCCATGCGGGAGGCCAGCAGGTAACCCAGGGCGCCGGCAGCGGCGGCGATGGCCAGCACCGCCAGGACACCTCTCCCGGAGGGCAGCCGGGCGAGGGCCGGGCTCGCGCCGTAAAGGGCCACCACCGCCAGCAGCAGCACCGGCTGCACCAGCACCGCCTGCGCCATGAAGTCGTCGGGAACCGCTTCCCAGGTGGTCGTGCGCACCACCGCCAGCAGCAGGCATGCACCGTTCACGATCAGAAGAATGCGCAGCACGACGCCCAGGTTGCGGAAGTTCGGCAAGGCGTGGGCCGGGATATTTTGATTTATACTTGAAGCCATTACACCATTCTGGTCAACACCCGCGCGTCATGCAAGACAACCCGCCGCAGGCCGGGGCCTGGTCCGGGCGTTTCGCCGAACCGGTCTCCGATCTGACCAAGCGCTACACGGCTTCGGTCTTCTTCGACAAGCGGCTCGCCGAGTTCGACATCCAGGGATCGCTGGCCCATGCCCGCATGCTGCACAAGGCGGGCGTGCTCTCCGCCGAGGACCTGGCGGCCATCCAGCGCGGCATGGCGCAGATTCTTGAGGAGATCCGCGGCGGGCGCTTCGAGTGGTCCCTGGACGCGGAAGACGTGCACCTCAACATCGAGCGCCGGCTCACGGCGCTGGTGGGCGACGCGGGCAAGCGGCTGCACACCGGCCGCTCCCGCAACGACCAGGTGGCCACTGATGTCCGCCTCTACCTGCGGGCGTCCGTGGATGCCATTCTCGACCTGATCCGGGACCTGCAGCGCGCCCTGCTCGACCTGGCCGAACAGCACGCCGAGACCGTGATGCCGGGCTTCACCCACCTGCAGGTGGCGCAGCCAATCACGTTCGGCCATCACCTGATGGCCTACTTCGAGATGCTGGCGCGGGATGCCGGCCGCTTCGCCGACGGCCGCAAGCGCATGAACCGCCTGCCCCTGGGTGCCGCCGCCCTGGCCGGCACCAGCTTTCCCATAGACCGGGAAATGGTGGCGCGGGAACTGGAATTCGACGGCGTGTGCGGCAACTCCCTGGACGCGGTATCCGATAGGGACTTCGCCATCGAGTTCTGCGCCTCCGCGGCCCTGCTCATGACGCACCTGTCCCGCTTCTCCGAGGAACTGATCCTGTGGATGAGCCCGTCCTTCGGTTTCATCGACCTGGCGGACCGCTTCTGCACCGGCTCCTCCATCATGCCCCAGAAGAAAAACCCCGACGTGCCGGAACTGGTGCGGGGCAAGACCGGGCGGGTGAACGGCGACCTGGTGGCGCTGCTGACCCTGATGAAAGGGCAGCCCCTGGCCTACAACAAGGACAACCAGGAGGACAAGGAGCCCCTGTTCGACGCCGTGGACACGGTGACCGACACCCTGCGCATCTTCGCCGACATGGTTCCGGGCATCACGGTGAACAAGGCGGCCCTGCGCGCGGCGGCCCTGCGCGGCTTCGCGACCGCCACCGACCTCGCCGATTACCTGGTGCGGAAGGGCGTGCCCTTCCGCGACGCCCACGAGGCGGTGGCGAAGGCGGTGCGCGCGGCCGAAGCCAGCGGCCGCGATCTTTCCGCTCTGAGCCTGGACGAACTGAAGCAGTTCTCCGCTCGCATCGGCGAGGACGTGTTCCCTTTTCTTACGCTTGAAGGATCCCTGGCGAGCCGCAACCACGTGGGCGGCACCGCGCCGGCCCAGGTGCGCACCGCCATCGCCCGCGCCAGGGCTTCCCTGGAGTAATGACCGCCGGCGGAATCTGGCCGGCTGTCGCGGCGCGCATCGCCGACGCCACCGCCTCGCCATTTCCCCTGGACCGGGTGTCCGCCGTCGGCGGCGGGTGCATCAACGACGCCCATGTGCTGGAAGGCGGCGGGCGGCGTTACTTCGTGAAGGTGAACCGCGCCGAGCGCGCCGACATGTTCTCCGCCGAGGCGGAGGGCCTGGCGGAGATCCTCGCCACCGGGACCATCCGCGTCCCCCACCCCGTGTGCCACGGCGTGGCGAAAGGCACCGCGTGGCTGGCCCTTGAGCATATGGAGCTGGGAGGCCGTGGCGACGGCGCCGAGCTGGGCCGGCGCCTCGCGGCCCTGCACCGGGTCACGTCGTCCCGGTTCGGCTGGACACGGGACAACACCATCGGCTCCACGCCCCAGCCCAACGCGCCCGGCGCAGACTGGATCGCCTTCTACCGTGAGCACCGCCTGCGTTTCCAGCTGGCGCTGGCGGCAGGCAACGGCTTCCGGGGAAGGCTGCAGGCCAAGGGCGAGCGGCTGCTGGAAGTGCTGCCGCGTTTTTTCGGGGATTACGCGCCGCCGCCCTCCCTGCTCCACGGCGACCTGTGGGGCGGGAATTACGGCTACGCGCGCTCGGGAGAACCGGTGCTGTTCGATCCCGCGGTCTATTACGGCGACCGGGAAGCCGACCTGGCCATGACGGAACTCTTCGGCGGCTTTCCCTCGGCGTTTTACGCCGCCTACGTGTCCGAGTGGCCCCTGGATGCCGGCTACCGGGTTCGCAAGCAGCTCTACAACCTCTACCATGTGCTCAACCACGCCAACCTTTTTGGCGGCGGCTACGCATCCCAGGCTGAGTCCATGATGGACCGGCTGCTGGCGGAGGTACGCTGAGGCAGCTGCCAACTCCCCTATACTTGCAAGATGCCATTCGAGAGGTCTTCCATGCATCCGGCAGTCCGCCGCTGGAGAAACGCAACCCGGACATTCCTGCTCGCGCTGACGGGGCTGGGCTGCGCAACGCCCGCCCTGTCCGCCACGGTTTACAAGTGCATCGACAAGGAAGGCCGGGTGGAATACACGAACGTGCCCTGCCCCGGCGGGGTGCGCATGGAAATCCCCACGGAAATCGTCGTGCCCACCCCCGGAGTGCCGCAAAAACCCGATGCCGGCGAGGCCGGCCCGAAAGAGGCCGGCGCCCCTGCTCCGGCATTCGCCGGCTACACCGGCCTTGCCGTCCAGGAACCGGGCAAGGACGAAGCGGTCCGGGACAACTCTGGCCAGGGAACCGTGCCGGTGGCGTTGTCCATCGCCCCCGCCCTGCGTGCGGACCTGGGCCACCGGGTGGCGGTTTACGTGGACGGAAGCGTCTGGCCCACCCGTTTCAGCGGCCCCCGGTTCACTCTGGAAGGCGTGGGGCCCGGCACACATACCCTGCGGGCGGCGGTGGTGGGCGCCGACGGGTCGGAGTTGTTTTCGTCGGGGACCACGAAGTTTTCGCTGCTGCGGGTGACAAAGCTGACGCCGAAGGGTCCCGATGGCGGGCCGCCGGTGCCCGACCCCATGGGCGAACCCCAGCCCGGCACCGAAGGCATGCCGCGGATGCCGCGTCCGCCTATCCCTGAACCCGGAACCCTGCCGCCGCTCCCCGCCCGCTAGTGGCGCCAGGGATCACCAGTAACCCATGGCCCCGGCGAAGAGTTGCTTCAGGGATTCCATGGTCATGGGCTTGGGGGAATTCCTGATCAGCCGTTGCTGGGCGAAGGTGCCTTCCGCCAGGGCGTCCAGGTCCGAGTCGCCGTACCCCACGCCGCCCACGCCGTTGGGCATGCCCGTGGCCTGCATCAGCCTGATCAGGCGTTTGGCCAGGACTTCGCCCGCGTCTGCCTCCACCGCGCCGCGCACGTCGGCGCCCAGCCAGCGCGCCCCCTCCAGGTGGCGCTCGGGACAGGCGTCGGCCAGATGGCGGAAAACCGCCGGCGAATTCACGATCACCGACATGCCGTGGGGAATGAGGGGCTCGGCCTTCGGATACCCCTCGGGATTGAAGCTCTTCACCAGCCCCGCCACGGCGTAGGACATGCCGTGGGGCACATGCACCCCGGCGTTGCCGAAGGCGATTCCGGCCAGCGCCGCGGCGTACATCATGTTGTCCCGGGCCTCGTGGTCTTGCGCGTCGCTGACTGCGCGCTCTATGTACTGCCCGGTCAGCTCCAGGGCCTTGCGGCAGCCCATGTCGCTCCAGGGATTGGCGCCCTGGCTCATGGGGCGCAGGCTGGGCCGCTCGGGCCGGCCGCGCAGGGTGTAGGGAATGGCGGTGTAGGACTCCAGGGCATGGGACAGCACGTCGAAGCCGCTGGCCGCCACCACGTTCTTCGGCAGCGTGTAGCTGGTGGCTGGATCTATTAGCGCAAGGTTCGGGCGGATGCGCCGGTGGGCGATGCCGGTCTTCACCTTGAGCGCCAGGTAATCGAACACCGCGATGCCCGTGCACTCGCTGCCGGTGCCGCAGGTGGTGGGGCAGGCGATGTGGGGCTTGAGGGGACCCGGTACCGGCCGTGCCTCGCCCAGGGGCAGGTTCACGTAGGCAAGAAAATCCGCCGGGTAGGTGGCGTACAGGTTCGCCGCCTTGCAGGTGTCTATGACCGAGCCGCCGCCCACCGACACGTAGCCGTCGAAATTGCCCTCGGCGGCGAAGCGCGCCGCGGCCTGGAACGAGGCGTCGGTGGGCTCCACCTTCACCTCGTCGTACACCGCCACGTCGCAGCCCGCGGCGCGCAGGGATTTCGCCACCGTTTCGGCGTGAGAAAAACGCACCACGCCCTTGTCCGTGAACAGGGCGACCCGCTTCATGCCCAGAGCCCGGGCCTGGTCGCCCGCCTCGGCCAGGCACCCGGCGCCGAAGGTGATGGCGGACATGTCCACCGTGAAGGCGGTGTCTCCGCCATCGCTGAAAGCGTAGTAGTGGCAGCAGGCCATGTATTCCTCCCGAGGCGCCTCGTTGCGGGAATGGTAACAGAGCCACGCGCCCCCGATCGTCGCGCCGCAGGCCTACCTCGTCCCGGGTCTCCCGCGGCGCCTGCGCCACACCAACAGCCGCCAGCCCAGGCTCACGAGAAGGTAGGCCAGCAGCCCGCACAACACCGCCGTAACGGCAAGCCCCGCGAGCAGGGGCCGGCCTAAGGCCCTGATCCGCGCCAACGGGCCCGCGTCCGGGGGAAGTTCGCCCGCCGCAATCTCCGCGGCGGCGGGTTGCGGATCCTCGCCCGTGAGCAGTGCGCCCAGGCGGTAAGCCGCGTAGTAGAGGGGCGCGAAGGTGACGGGATTGGTGACCAGGGTGCTTGCGGCGGCCGCCGGAAGATTGGCTCGGAGGGCGATGGCGGCGGCCGCGGAAACGGGAATCTGTGCGACCGGGATAAGGAGCCCGAAGAACACCCCCAGCGCAACGCCCAAGGCCACCCCGCGACGGGACCAATGCCACAGTCGCGGATGGTGCAGGTGGGGCCCCAGCCAACGGACGAAACGGTTGGCCAGGATTTTTTCGCGGTCCGGCAGGAGCCGCCGCAGGCGCTGTCGCCGCATTTATCCTTCAGGATAACCCGAGAGCCTGTGACTGGTGTCTCCGCGCCGCCATCACACTGATGGCAAGCCGCGAAGGATCACGCGCCGAGTCCTCGCTCGGCTCACCCGGGCGCGTCGTTGCCGCATATTGACCAAGGGCACGAGGCTCTTGGCGATCCGTAGAAAGCGAAAGGCCGGCACGAAGCCGGCCTTTGCCGGAATCGGAACGCCCTCAGGCAGCCTTCTTCAAGACTTTCTGCAGCTCGCCGCTCTGGTACATCTCGGTCATGATGTCCGAGCCGCCCACGAACTCGCCGTTGACGTAAAGCTGGGGGATGGTGGGCCAGTTGGCGTATTCCTTGATGCCCTGGCGGATCTCCGGCTCTTCCAGCACGTTCACCGCGTAGATGTCATCCGCGCCGCACATCTGCAGGATGCGCACCGCGTTGGCGGAAAACCCGCACTGGGGAAAGTCCGGAGTGCCCTTCATGTACAGCACCACCCGGTGGCCGGTGACCTGCTGGCGAATCTTGTCCTGAACGCTCATGTCGTCTGCTGCTCCTTGGTCTGTCGAAAAAATGCGCTAAATCCTAGTCGCGTCCCATCAGGGGGTCAACCGCCGGGCGCCGCTCACGCGCTCGATGCCCGACAGGTCCCGGATGCTGATGACCTCTTGGAGTCCCGATTCCCGCAACAAGTTTCGGCAAGTTTCGGCCTGATCGTAACCATGCTCGAACAGCAGCCATCCGCCGGGCGCCAGGTGCGCGGGGGCCTCGCCGACGATGCGCCGGATGCAATCCAGGCCGTCGCGGCCCGACACCAGGGCGGTGCGCGGCTCGAAGCGCAGGTCGCCTCGGGAGAGATGGGGATCGCCCTCCGCCACATAGGGCGGATTGGCGACGATGAGGCCGAAACGCTCTCCCGCCACCGGCGCGAACCAGTCGCCTCCCAGCAGGCGCAGGCGTCCCGGGCCGAGAATCCGGTTGGCATTCTCCCGTGCCACCGCCAGGGATGCCTCCGACGCTTCCACCGCGGTCACTTCCGCCCGGGGACAATGGCGGGCGATGGCAATGGCGACGCAGCCGCTGCCGGTGCCCAGGTCCAGGACGCGGGAGGGTTCGCCGGAGGCGATGCGCGCGATGGCAGCTTCCACCAGGGTCTCGGTCTCCGGCCTCGGAATCAGGACCGCCGGAGACACCCGGAATTCGAGGCCGAAGAATTCCCGCCGGCCTGTCAGGTAGGAGACGGGTTCGCCCTGCAGGCGTCGCAGGATCAGGGTTTCGAACGCAACTGCCGCCTCCCCCAGCTCGTCGCGGCCGTGGGCCGCGAGCCACGAAGAATCCACCGCCAGCGCATGGCGCAGCAGGCTGCGGGCCTCGACCCGGGCACTGGCGGAATCCAGGTCCAGCTCGGCGGCAATCCGGGACGCGGCCCCGGCCAGGGCCTCGCCGATGGTGGTCACGCGGCTTGCGTCTCGTCGGCCATGGCCGCCAGCAGGTCCGCCTGGTGCTGGGCCATGAGAGCGCCGCCGATCTCGTCCAGATCACCGTCCATGATGGACTGGATCTTATAGAGGGTGAGGTTGATGCGGTGGTCGGTGACCCGGCCCTGGGGAAAATTGTAGGTGCGGATGCGCTCGGAGCGGTCGCCGCTGCCCACCAGGGACTTGCGGGTGGCCGCCTGCTTGGCCTGCTGTTCCCGCACCTGGGCATCCTTGATGCGCGCCGCCAGCACCGACATGGCCTGGGCCTTGTTGCGGTGCTGGGAGCGGTCCTCCTGGCACTCCACCACGATGCCGGTGGGCAGATGGGTGATGCGCACCGCGGAATCGGTGCGGTTCACGTGCTGGCCGCCGGCCCCCGAGGCGCGGAAGGTGTCGATGCGGATCTCCGTGGGGTTGATCGCCACGTCGCTGATCTCGTCGGCCTCCGGCATCACCGCCACGGTGCAGGCGGAGGTGTGGATGCGGCCCTGGGCCTCGGTTTCCGGCACCCGCTGCACCCGGTGTCCCCCGGACTCGAATTTCAGCTTGGAATACGCGCCGCGCCCGATCACCTTGGCGATGATCTCCTTGTGGCCGCCCTTGTCGCTGGGGCTCTGGGAGATCACCTCCATGCGCCAGCCCTGGCGCTCGGCGTAGCGCGAATACATGCGGAACAGGTCGCCGGCGAACAGCGCCGATTCCTCCCCGCCGGTGCCGGCCCGGATTTCCAGGTAGACGTTGCGCTCGTCGCTGGGGTCCTTGGGCAGCAGCTGCTTCTGCAGGTCGCCCTCGAGGTCTTCCAGCCGCGCCCTGCCTTCGCGGATCTCGTCCTCCGCAAATTGGCGCATGGACGGGTCCGAGGCCATTTCCCGCGCCGTCTCCAGGTCCTGCAGCTGCCGCCGGTATTCGTCGAAAAGTTCCACCACCGGCAGGATCTCCGCCCGCTCCCGGGACAGGGCGCGGAACCGGTCCAGGTCGCGGGTCACGTCCTCCGCGGCGAGATAACGGTTGATCTCATCCAGGCGCGCGCTCAATTGCGCGAGCCGGTCGGCGACCTTGGGGTTCATTCCTGGGGGTGGATGTTGTAGAGCCGGCTGATGAATTCCACCAGCGCGTCGCGCTCGTCGAGCTGGGCGTGGTTGAGCGCGTGGGAGGGCATGTGCAGGAACTTGTTGGTGAGGCCCCGGGACAGGGACTCCAGCACCTTCTGGGGATCCTCCCCCTTGTTGAGCAGGCGCAGCGCCCGCTCCACCTCGTGGCGCCGGAAGCGCTCGGCGTGATCGCGCAGGGCGCGGATGGTGGGCACCATCTCGCGGGTCTCCATCCAGTGCATGAAGCTCGCCACGCTGGTGTCGATGATGGCCTCGGCCTGGGCCACGGCGCCCTGCCGCGCCTCCACCCCGTCGCGCACGATCTCCGCCAAGTCGTCCACGGTGTAGAGGAAGACGTCGTCCATCTCCGCCACCTCGGGCTCCACGTCCCGGGGTACCGCCAGGTCCACCATGAAGATGGGACGGTGCTTGCGGGCCTTGACCGCCCGCTCCAGCATCCCCTTGCCCAGGATCGGCAGCGGGCTGGCGGTGCAGCTGATCACCACGTCGTGCAGCGCGAGCTGGTCCGGCAGCTCGTTGAGGGTGATGGCATGGCCGTTGAAGCGGTTGGCCAGCACCCGGGCCCGCTCCAGGGTGCGGTTCGCCACGGTGACCCGCCTGGGCCGCTGGGCGCAGAAGTGAGTGGCGCAGAGCTCGATCATTTCCCCGGCGCCGATGAACAGGACGCTCTGGTCGCCAAGGTTCTCGAAAATGCGCGCCGCCAGCCGCACCGAGGCAGCCGCCATGGAAACCGAGTTGGCGCCGATCTCGGTGTGGGTGCGCACCTCCTTCGCCACCGAGAACGTGCGCTGGAACAGCTTGTGCAGCAGGAGGCCCAGGGTGCCGGCCTCCGCGGCGGATTTCACCGCGTCCTTCATCTGGCCCAGGATCTGGGGCTCGCCCAGCACCATGGAATCCAGTCCGCTCGCCACCCGGAAGGCGTGCTTCACCGCCTGGTCGTTGGGCAGGCGATAGATGTAGGGCCCTATGTTGGCCGCCTGCATGCGGTGGTAGCCCGCGAGCCAGTCCACCGCCGCGTCCGGCTCATCGGTGTTGCAGTAGATCTCGGTGCGGTTGCAGGTGGAGAGGATGGCGGCCTCCTTCACCGGGCGATGGTCCACCAGGTCGCGCAATGCGCCCTCCATGTTCTCGGAGGGGAACGCCACCTGCTCGCGCACGTCGAGGGGCGCCGTCTGGTGGTTGATGCCGAAAGCGAAAAGATGCATCCGCGATGGGGTTAAATGACCTGGGAAGCCGGGCGGCAATGATTATAAACGACAAGGGCTTACGGGCCATCCTTTGATCTCTCCCGGGCCGGCGATCGCCCCCGGGCGCCAACGGGTCCCCGAGGAACCGCCCGGTTCCGCAATACGGTTGTTTTCAGGTAAGTTTTTGGGGGGGCGGTAGTTTCTTCTGCCTTGGCCGGTGGAGCGGCAGGAAAACGCGGTGCCGGAACCTGCCACAGCGGCAGGCGCTCTGACGCTCGCGGTCGCAGGACCGGAGGCCGCGCTAGGGCAATGCCCGGTACTCGCTCCGCACCGCCTTCATCGCCTTCACGATGGCATCGCTGGCTTCTGCGACCACCAAGGGAAATGCCGCGGGCTCAAGCTCCTGATTCAACGCGCTCCGAAACCAATCCCACTGGAGCGCAACCGCGTCCAGCTGGCGAGTCACTTCGGGCGTGTTTTCGCCGGCCAGCTGGAGGGCGGTGAGCGTCCTGGAAAACTCCTCGCTGCCGCGGGCCATCTCGTCCCGCAGACTGGCCGATTCGATGCCTGAAGCTCGGGCCAGGTAAAGGGCAGCGAGCCTCTGGGCGAGTTCCGCCTGCCGGCTGGCGGCGCCGGCGAGCCAGGCATCCTCCCCGCGCGGTCCCGCGCCTGAAGCGAGCGCGCCCGACATCCGCGTGATCTCTTCCGCCTGCACCACGAGCAACGCGCATCCGGGCCGCGCGGGAGGCTCCGAAGCAACAGTCCGGAAAGAAACCCAGGCGGCGTCCAGCGCTGCCAGTTGCCGGGAGCGCCCCGACGTCGCGCATTGCCCGCGCAGCCGTGCCAGGCCGTCCTCGAACCGTGCAAGGGATTCCGCGACCTGTTCCCCGGTAGCTTCCGGCAGGACTCCGAGACTGGCTTCGCAATAGGCCTTCGCCACACGCTGGGCCAGGATCGGGAGCGGCTCGTCCGGCACGCCCACCGCCAGCTCGGCATGGCCCACGGCAGCCATTTCCACCGCCGCCGGTGGACTCGCCGTGAGCATGGATATCGCCGCCACAGCCGCCAGGGTCCTCACCAAAAAGCTCCTTCTTGTGACCAGGTTCTGGGAGGCGACCCCGGAACTTCAGCGGAAAAAGGGGGGTTCCGTATGAAACCCCGCGGGACGCCGGGGCTCAGAATTTCAGGCCCTGTGCATTTCCGCGCAATCCCCATGCCAACGCGAAGGAGCCCCTGATCTTCAACGAGTTACGCGGCCAAAGTGGCTGCGCCCGCTTGTTGCAGGGCAGTAATTCTGTCGGGCAACCGCGACAAAGGCGCCCAAAAAAACGCTCCAAGATACTGTTTTTTAATTATTAAACAACGTCGCCGGACAACGACGGGGAGCAAAAGCAGGGCGCTCACCCTGCCAGCCGGATCGTGATGGCCGCGCCTCCGAGAGCGCTCTGCCCGATGCCCAGTTCCGCCCCGTAGGCCTCGCACAGATCCCGCACCACCGCGAGGCCGATGCCATGGCCGGGGGTACTCTCGTCGGCCCGCACGCCGCGTTCCAGCAGGCGCTGGCCGTGGGCCGGGTCAATGCCGGGACCGTCATCCTCCACCGCGATCTCGGTGCGCTCCGGTGTCCGGCGGGCGCTGATCCGCACCCTTTTCCCGCACCACTTGAAGGCATTGTCCAGCAGGTTGCCGAGCAACTCCATGAGGTCGCCCTCCACGGCCCGCAGCGTAATGTCGGCCGGGATGCTCACTTCCGCGGCGACGCCCTTGTCCCGG
>Ga0210334_10627623_pt1 | contig 20782 bp, 25 predicted proteins | sample S306metaT_FD_164440 | JGI IMG/M metagenome (GOLD analysis project Ga0210334, IMG submission 164440) | Metatranscriptome of estuarine sediment microbial communities from the Columbia River estuary, Oregon, United States - S.306 (Metagenome... | ecosystem: Environmental > Aquatic > Marine >... | reverse complement strand
CGTGTCGAGCGGCAGCTCGAGCGCGGTGACGAGCGATCGCCGTCGTCGCTCTTCGTCGTGCGAATCGGCCGCGTCGAGGTCGAGTGTCGCAGCATCGATGCGCTCGAGCAGCTCGTGCAGAGGTTCGGGGACAGTCCATGAGCGCTGCAGCGCTACTCGCTCAGGCGATCAGCTTCACCGACGAGAACAAGCTCCGGTGGTTCTGCAACGAAGCGGTGGCCATCTTCGAGCGCAGCACCGCCGGCGCGATGATCGACAACATCGTGCTCTTCCTGCCGCACCTCATCCGGCAGGAGGGCCACGAGTACGGCATGCCTGCGAACGAGCCGGTGCTGGGCTCCCACGGTCAGAGGATCGGCGAGCGACCAGCGCTCACGGCAGCAATCACGAGTGAGTTCCGCAACGTGCGCGGGTTCACTCCCGACCAGCGCCGCGCCGAGGACTGGTACGAATACGACTCGCTGCTGCGTCGAGTCGCGGCGGATTCGAGCCCGACCCTCGCCAACGCGCTGCGGGTCTACTACGGGCCGCTCGGCGAGCAGTGGACCACGGGTCATGTCAGCCGCCTGCTCCTCAGCGGCGACACTCAGCGGCGCGGGCGCCACACCGAGCCGCTCACGACCGCGAAGGCGCCGCGCCCACTCTCCGGCCACACTGACCGCCTGTGCGCGCTGTACCACCTGGTACCCGAGGGGCTCGAGCTCATCACCGAAGAGCGCGCCGCAGCGGCGAGGGCCGCACAGCGTGCCAGGCTCGTCGTGCAAGCGTCCGAGACCGCCGAGCTCGACGGCGGCCGACGCAAGCACCGACGCAAGGAACGGCGAGCCGAGGATGCGCAGCACATCGCCAGCGCGCTCGTCGAGGTAACCGACGAGAAGGCCATGATCGCCATCCTGCATGCTCGCCGAGCTCGAGGACGCGGCGCGAAGCTGGCGAAGGTGAGAGCGTCGGCCTACGCCCTCCGAGCAGCCGCCTGGCAAGCGTGGGGCGAGGCCCGCTGGGCGCTGCGCGACCGCTTCAAGGTCAAGGGCACCGCATGAGTGCATCCCGTCGCGACGTGCCGAAGCTCCCCCGTCGGCTGCTCAAGATTCACATCGAGGCGGCCGACCTCGCGCACGTCCTGAGCACCGATGGGGACCACTTTTCGACGGTGCGCGCGCGCAGATTTCTCTTCCGGACGAAAATCGGCGTGAAGGTCGGTGGGCGCTGGGGCTGCATTCTCGAGGACTTGCTTGGACTTCCGAAGATCGGCCCCCTGCTCGCATCGCGCCTCGACGAGGCCACGATCAACGACCTCCTCGGCAAACAAAAGCGACAGAAACGATCACGCCAAACACATATAGGGGGGAAGGGGATCGAGGGGTAGAGGGGTTACGCTCCTCCCTCGGATGCGATTCGATCTCGAAGTGGACGTGCGAGCGCGCTGCGTACGATGTGACGCCGAGCGTGCCGTCCCCGAGGCGGATCGTCCGAGGCTACCGGCGATCGGTCCCGACAACACGGTCACGATCGAGGTGGACGAGCCATGTAGATGCGGGGCCAAACGGGTGCGGCTGACTGTCGATGTCAGCTGAACACCAAGAGCGTTGAACATGGCAGCACGCAAGCGCGGCAAGGCCAGCAAGGCCAAGCCTGCGAAGTCGAAGCGCAAGCGGACGCCGAAGCGGGCGGCCGCCGAGCTGGTCATCGAAGACCGAAGGGCGCAGGCAGCGAGGCTGCGCGTCGCGGGCTGGCCGCTGCGCGACATCGCCGCGCACCTGAACGTCTCGCTCGGCACGATTCACGGCGACCTCGAGGCCGTGCTCGATCGCACGAAAGAGACGACCGACGACGTTGTGCGGCGCGAGCGCGCGGTCTCGAACGAGCGGCTCGATGCCATCACCAAGGGACTCTGGGCCAAGGCTTCCACGGGCGTGATCTCGGCGGCCGAGGCCGTCGTCAAGATCGAGGATCGCCGCGCGAAACTGAACGGGCTCGACGCGCCCAAGCGGCACGAGCTCTCCGGACCCGACGGCGGCCCCGTGCCCGTCGAAGCTAAGTCATCGTTGGAGCGGAAGCTTGAGCAGCTTGCATCCCGCCTCGAGGAGCCTGGCGGAGCGGCTGGCGGCGAATCCTCGCCTTCGAGCTGAGTTCCTCGCCTCGCTGAGCGACGACGAGGCGAAGCTCCTCGATCACTCGTGGCGCTTCTGGGGCAGACCCAAGCAGTTCGAGCCCGAGGGCGACTGGCAGTTCTGGCTCGTGCTCGCGGGCCGCGGGTTCGGAAAAACGCGCACCGGGGCTGAGGTCGTCCAGGCGCGCGCGGCCAGCGGCAAGCACCGCCGCATTGCGCTCGTCGCGGAGACGGCGGCCGACGCGCGCGACGTCATGGTCGAGGGCGAGAGCGGGATCCTCGCGGTCGCGCCACCGTGGTTCAAACCGAAGTACGAGCCGTCGAAGCGACGGCTGACGTGGCCGAACGGCTGCCAGGCCACGACGTACAGCGGCGACGAGCCCGACCAGCTGCGCGGACCGCAGCACGACTTCGCATGGGCCGACGAGCTTGCGAAGTGGCGCTACGCCGAGGCATGGGACCAGCTGTGCTTTGGCCTGCGTCTCGGAGACAACCCGCAGGCGGTCGTCACGACGACGCCGCGCCCGACGGCGATCATCAAGGCATTAGTCGCAGACCCGCTCTGCAGGGTCACGAAGGGCAGCACCGACGAGAATCGCGGCAACGTAGCGCCGAAGTGGCTCAGCACCATCCTGCGCAAGTACCGGGGTACGCGCCTCGGCCGGCAGGAGCTCGACGCCGAGATCCTCGACGACGCGCCCGGTGCGCTCTGGAAGCGCGACGGGATCGAGCGGGATCGGGTCATCAAGTGTCCCGAGCTCGTGCGCATCGTGGTCGCGATCGACCCGTCGGTCTCAAGCGAGAGCGACGAGGAGGACCCGCAGCAGCAGCCGGCGACCGGCATCATCGCGGCCGGTCTGGGCGTGGACGGGCACGGCTACGTGCTCGCCGACGCGTCGCTCGAGAAGCCGACACCGGAGCAGTGGGGTAGCGCGGCGGTCGCGCTCTACAACACGCACGAGGCAGACCGCATCGTCGGCGAGGTCAACAACGGCGGCGACCTGGTCGAGTCGAACATCCGCTCGATCAGCCGCGAGGTGAGCTTTCGGCAGGTTCGAGCGTCGCGCGGAAAGCAGGTGCGGGCCGAGCCGATCGCGAGCTTCTACGAGCAGCACCTCGTGCACCACGTAGGAGCGTTCCCGCTGCTCGAGGACGAGCTGTGTCAGTGGGAGCCAGGCGTGAGCGCGTGGAGCCCGAATCGCCTCGACGCTCTGGTCTGGGCTCTCACGGAACTGATGCTCGGCAACCAGGTCGACGACGTCGGCCTGCTGCGCATCGAGTCGGATCGGCGCTGAGGATGGCCAAAACAACCAAGCGACCGAAGGCCGACGAGCTCGACGACGCGATCGTCGCGCCCAGCGTCCGGGTCTTCACCGAGTGGTCCCCGTCGCTTCTGCGCGCGGCCATGCAGTCTGCTGAGAGCGGCAACCTCACGCGCGCCGTGCAGGTTTGCGAGTGGCTGCTGACCGACGAGCGGGTCGAGGGCGGGCTTGGCGCCCGCGGCGATGCTCTCTTTGGGCTCCGTCCCGACTTCGAGCCGAGCGGCGACAAGCGCCGCAGCAATCGCGCGGTCAAGGCGCTCGAGGCCGGTGAGGATTTCTGGGCTGCATACCCCGAGTCAGAGCTTCGGCTCATGCACAAGTGGGGTCTGCTGCTCGGCGTGGCGCCCATGCGCCATCATTGGCAGGCGCTCGAAGATCACGGCAACCGGCTGCTGCCGATGCCGCGCCTGTGGCACCCGCAGTCGCTGCAGTACAGCTTCCCCTTCCGTCGGTGGACGCTACGCGATGATCATCACCGTGAGCACGAGGTCGTTGCGGGTGACGGTGAGTGGATCCTGCACCGGCCGTTTGGTCACGACCGTCCCTGGGCGCATGGGGCATGGCGGTCTCTGGCCAACTGGGTGCTGCTCAAGCACTACGCGCGCCTCGACTGGGCGCGCCATGGCGAGAAGGCTTCGACGCTTGTTTCCGAAGCGCCAGAAGGCGCCACCAAGGAGCAACGCCGGGAGCTCGCGAAGGACCTCAAGGACGCAGGCACCGATCGAATCGTCGCGCTACCGCCTGGCTTCCAGCTCAAGCTCGTCGAGGTCTCGGCGAACACCGAGCGCATCTACAAGGCGCAGATCGACGCGGCGAATGCCGCGATCACGATCCTGATTCGAGGCAGCAACCTCAATACCGAGATCAAGGACGGCACCGGGTCGCGGGCCGCCGCGGAGTCGCAGGCTGAGCAGAACGAGGAGCCCAAGCTTCGGTTTGACGCGGAGACGGTTACCACCACGCTGCACGATCAGAGCCTCGTCTGGTGGGCCGAGTGGAACTTCGGCTCGCGCTCGCTCGCGCCCTGGCCGGTCTACCCGGTCGAGCCCGAGGAGGACCTGCAGGCGAGCGCGACGACGATCAAGACGCTCGGCGAGGGCCTCGAGACGCTCGACCGGCTCGGCTTCGAGCTCGACGACAAGGCGATCAAGGAACGCTTTCGGCTCGACTTCGTGAAGGGCCGCACCAAGCCCGATCCCGCTCCGGCCCCCGTCCTACCGGGCGCGCCGGCGCCGGCGGATCCTGCAGATCCCAAGGCACCGAAGGCGCCGAAGCCGCCGAAGGCGAAGGCCTCGCTTGGCATACGGCTCGCGAGCGGCGCGGCGCCGTCGGAGGCGCCCGGGTTCGTCGGCGGGCAGCTCTTCGCCGACGATCTGGTCGAGACCGCGACCGCGGCGGCGCAGCGCGCGCTCGAGCCGACGCTCGAGGCTATCGCACGCGCCATCGACGAGAGCGACTCGTACGAGGACCTGCGCGCGCGACTGCGTGAGATCTACCCGAAGCTCGACCAGACCGACCTGCAGGAGCTCGTGTATCGGGCCCTGACGCTCGGCGAGCTCGCGGGCAGGCACTCGGCGAACCAGGACGCGTGATCCATGGCCTTCGGCTGGAAGGTCACTCCGGACGTCGAGCGCTACGACGAGGCGCTCACATGGTTTCGGCGGCGCGTCGTCATGACGCGCGCGCAGGCGCTCAGGCTCGACGACGCCAACAAGGCGGATGCGTTCTGGGTGGGTGGCGGCCTGCAGCTCGCGCAGGTGCAGCGGGTCTTTGACGCGATCACGGCCTCGCTCGAAAAGGGCGAGGACCTCCGCGACTTCAAACTGCGGGTCACCGGGACCCTCCGCGACCCCGCGCACATCGAGACCGTCTTTCGCAACGCGACGCAGCGAGCCTTCAACGCCGGCCGGTACGCGCAGCACACCGACCCCGATACGCTCGCGGTTCGGCCGTTCTGGCTCTACGACGCGGTCCTCGACAGCCGCACGACCGACGGGTGCGAAGAGCGCGACGGCACGCTGTTGCCGCACGACGATCCCTGGTGGCGACAGGGGAACATCCCGCCGAGGCACCACCGCTGCCGAGCGGGGATCCGCAATCAACGTCCGGCTGACGTCGAACGCCGCGGCGGCATCAAGCGGCCGCCCGACGACATCGAGCCGACACCGCCCGGCTGGGGGCAGATCCCGACCGAGGCGCCGCAGTGGAAACCCGACCCGGCGAAGCACGACCGGCAGCTGCTGCTCGACTTCGAGGGCAAGGCCGCAAAGGGCACGACGACGCGCAAGCGCGTCACCAAGCGCACCAAGAAGCCGACGCTGGAAGTCGATCGCTGGGTCGACGCGTACACGCCGCGCTACGGCGAGGACGTCGCGCGCTCGGTGGCTCGAGGACGCGCGGCGCTCGAACTGGGCCTCGACCTCACCGTCGACGAGGTGCGCAAGCAGCTCGCCGGCGTTGAGTCGCCGGCCATGACGCGGGTGCGCGACGAGCTCGAGGGCCTCGACGGCAACCGCACGCTGCGTGAGCAGTCCGGCGAGCTCAACGCGCTGCTGCAGGCGGCCGCTGGCGTTGCTGGGCACCGCGCCACGATGGGCAGACGCCGCGCGTTCAAGATCTCCAAGCTCGAGCGGGACCCGCTCGGCGCCGAGGTGCTCGGATTCTTCAGCAAGGTGTGTGGGCCGGCCATCAAGATCGCCGACAACACCTGGAGCTACGGGCGTGTCAGTGGCAACGCGTACTGCATCGAGAGCGTGAAGGCCCTGCGGTACACTACCCGTGAAGGGGGAGCGGCTCTCGCGCACGAGCTGGGTCACACGCTCGAGTTCCACATGCCCGAGCTGCGCGCTCGCACGATCTCGTTTTTGCGATCCCGAGCCGGCCGCGACCATGCCACCGATCACGGTCGCAACGGCATGTGCTGGGATGACGATTTCTACCATTGGTACAGCGGCAAGCAGTACGCGAAGGACCGCCGGGCGCCCTATCGGCGCGATGCTGAGCTCGACACCACCGAGCTAATCTCGACGGGCATGGAGCTGCTCTTTGCCTACGACGCCTTTTGGGGAAACCTGGCTGCTTGGATCAAGCGGGACCCTGAGCACTGGCTCTTCGTCCTCGGCGAGCTTGGACGATGATCTGGCGCTTCTCCGACGACACGACGGCCGAGCTCGGCGGACACATCGAGGGCGCGTCGGCGTTCGCTCAGGAGCTCCGAGCTCAGCTCGCGCAGGATCGCGTGGGAGTCGCCTTCGGCTACCAACCCGGCGGCGGCGCCTGGCTCGACCGGAACGACCCGGCGCTCTTCGACGCCTGGCTCGAGCAGGAGCGCGCGCGCATGCGCGACCCGAGTCTGCGGCTGCTCGAGCGACCCGATGGGATCCCGCCGCTCCCCGAGCTCGACGACGACGAGCTGCCCGAAGACGCCATCCGCTGAAGCCATGCGAGCACATCGACCGGGCAGGCCAGGCCGCCCGACGTCTCATCGCGGCTCGCGACCGCCAGTGACGACGGTGCGGCGCCGAGCGCAGGACGCTGCGACGCCCGCGCATCCGCCTGCGAGCGCTGTCTACCACGCGCCCGAATGCAGCTGTCCGCGTTGCGGCGCCGAGCCGCACCACGACGACCACCTCTCCGACATCGAGATCGAACCATGAGCAAAGCCTGGGGCTTCATCGCGAGAGGCGAAGGTACGCCCGCGCTCGAGATCGACATCTACGATGTCATCGGCGACGACTGGCTCTTCGGTGGCGTGAGCGCGCGCAGCATCCGGCGCACCCTCAAGCAGAACGCGCAGGCGACGAGCATCAAGCTGCGGATCAACAGCGAGGGCGGCGACGTCTTCGACGGCTTCGCGATCTACAACCTGCTCGTTGAGCACAAGGCGCGGGTCGAGGTCGACATCGACGCGCTCGCGGGCTCCGTGGCCAGCGTGATCGCGATGGCCGGCGACGAGATCCGGATCGCGTCGAACGCGTGGCTCATGATCCACAACCCGTGGGGCTCCGCGCGCGGCGAGCCGGACGACCTACGGCGCTGGGCCGACGTGCTCGAGAAGATGCAAGCGCAGGCCGCGCAGATCTACGCCGAGCGCACGGGGCAGACGGTCGCCAAGGTCCTCGAGCTCATGAACGCCGAGACCTGGATGCCGGCGAGCGAGGCGAAGGCCCTCGGGTTCGTCGACAAGGTCGTCGGCAACAAGCAAGGCAAGCCAGCGAAGGCCTCGGCTCGGGCGTTCGCGATGATGCAGCTCGACGAGTACTCGAGCGTGCCCGCGGGCGTGCGCGAGCTCGTCGAGCAGGCGCGCCAGCAGTTGCAGCTTCGAGAGAGCAATCCCACCCCGGGTGGGCAGGCGGCCGAGAACCACAACGACCCGGACACCGGGGAGGAACCGAAAATGAAGAAGATCGCAAAGATGCTGGGTCTGTCGGAGAGCGCGTCGGAAGAAGCCATCGAGGAGGCTATGGGCAAGCGCCTCCGTGCAGGTGAGGAGGCGCAAGCTCTGCTCGAACGAGTCGCGACGCTCGCGGGCAAGACGGGCGACGCCATTCTCGGCGTGATGCAAGCCTGGAAGCAGGGCCACGAAGAGAACGAGGAGTCTCAGGCGAAGCTCGCCAAGATCCAGGACGAAGCGCGCACGCAGTCGCTCGACGCGGCGCTTACCAAGGCCAAGACCGAGAAGCGCCACACGCCCGCGCGCGAGCAACAGCTCCGAAAGCTGCTCGAGGACAAGCACGTGACCCACGAGGGCGCGCTCGCGATGGTGGCGACGTGGGGCGTCGTCGCGGCGATCGCTGCGGGCGGCGACGGCGCCCGGCCGGAGCCGTCGCCGTCGAATGCCGGGGGCGGTTCCCTCATGCGCCACGACGGGAAGACCTACGCGGAGATGACCTCCGCGGAGCGATCGGCGCTCCACAAGTCGAGCCCCGAGACCTTCATGCAGATGCGCGCCGAGGCGCGGCAAGCCGGGCAGATCTGAGCCCAACCCCAAAGAGCCAACAACGCAAAGCCTGATCCAAGGAAATCAAGCAGATGGCCATCACGATTCAGTCCGACATCATCACCCCGCAGATCCTCGAGGACGCAATCCGAGGGGTTTTCCGCGGCCAGAACGCCTTCATGGGCTCGGCGCTCGTTTCCAGCGGAGCCGTGATGGTGCGAGGCACCATGCCGCAGGGCGGTCGCAGCGCGATCGGCAAGACGATCGACGTGCCGTACTTCGGCACCATCGGGCCGATGGTCAACAACCCGGACGGCAGCGCCATCACGCCCGAGAAGCTCGGCATGACGAGCGAGCAGGCGACCATCGCGCGCGGCTCACTGGCCGTCGAAACGAGCCGGTGGGCCCAAGGCGTGGCTGCCGTCGACCCGGCGCTCGTCGATCCCCATGACGAGGGCGCGCGTCAGGCCATGGAGCAGGCGACGCGCTACGCCGACGATGTGATGACCGCGGCGTTCGCGGCCACGCCGCTGGTCAACGACGTCTTCAGCACCAGCAACCCCGTCTACCTCGATCACTCGCTCGCGGTGCGCTCGCGGGCGAAGTTCGGCGACGAGCAGGAGACCATCGTGGCCATGGTCACGCACTCCGAGGCCGAGGCGGACCTCGCGTCGATGCAGGACGACCAGGGCCGCCCGCTCTACGTGCAGTCCATCCGCGAGAGCCCGCAGGGTCGCAGCATCGAAAAGACCTTCGCCGGCATGCGCTTGCTGGTGAGCGATCGGGTCCCTCTGACCGGATCGAGCATGAGCGCCGTCACGGCAGCCGGCACGACCCCTCCTGCGGTGACGGTGGCGGGCACGCCGCTCGGGCCGTGGGCGCTCGTGATCGACATCGTCACCGGTGGTCTTTCGAACGGCACCGCGACCTTCCGATTCTCGACCGACGGCGGCAACACCTGGTCGGCGACGCTCACCGTCCCGAACGGCGGCGGCGCGATCCTCCTGAGCGACACGGCCATCGACTCCCTCGTGGGCGCCAACGGCAAGACCGGGATCACCGCGACCTTCGCCAACGGCACCTACAACGCCGACAACACGTACACCGCAAACGCGATCCTCAAGGTCACCTCGATGATCTGCCAGGCCGGCGCCGGCGCGTTCTGGTACAACGCCGACGCGCTCATCCCCAAGCGCGACGAGGACATCCTCGCCGACGCCGACATCCTCGCGCTGCACCTCTACCACGCGTCGCTGCTGTACCGCCGGCGTCGTGGCGGCTCGCGGCCGGGCGTGGTCGCGATCAAGCACAACGTGCGCAACTGGAGCGGTCAGTGATCACCGGCCAGCGCATGCGCGCGCGGGAGGAGGCGGCGCGCCGGGATGGCGCGCCGCAGCCGGCCCCGCTCGACGCAACACCGTACGCGGAGCGTGTCGCGGTGCAGGAGGCGCAGAACCGTCTCTCGCGCTCCGGCGGCGACCCGCAAGCACGCATCGCCGAGCTCGAGGCTGCGCTCGAGGAGGCCCGGGCGACTTCGACGCTCACCCTCCGCGCCGAAGGGCTTCCCGAGGTCGAGCTCACGCTCACCGAGGCCAAGGAAGCGCTCGAGTCTGCCGCCGGCGAGATCCGCCGACGCGACGCCGAGCTCGAGAAGCGGTCGGAGCGCATCCTCGAGCTCGAGGGCGCCTTCGAGCAGGTCTGGAATCGCACCGCCGAGCTGGAGCAGCAGCTCGAGGCGGCCGCGAGCGCGGCCCCGGACGAGACCGGCGGCGAGAGCTCTTCGGACGACGCGACCTCGAGCAAGTCTCCGAAGAGCAAGAAGCGCTAGCGCGCCGTGGCCGAGTACCGCAGCGCGCGGCGTTACTACCTCTCGAAGCGTCAGTACGCCCGCAGTCTGGACAACGACCAGGACGGGATCTGGCGAAGCAAGCAGGAAGCCGAGGCCGGGACACCGCTCCCGGCCGGCTTCCCGCTTCTCGAGCGTCTTGCTGAGTGCGGATACACGGCGGTCGAGGACCTCGACGGAGCCGACGAGAACGAGCTCGTGACAGTCGCGGGCTTTAGGAGCCGTGAAGCCAAAGAAGTGCTCGCGGCTCTGGCCGCCCTGTGAAGGAGACACACAAGAGATGCCATTCTCTCATTCCGGAAAGTTCATCGCGCCCCCGAGCTTCGTTGACCGCGCGCAGTTGCTGAGTGCGCACAAGAACGTCTACGCGGCCTCGACGCGGGCAGCGCTTCGGGCGTTGGTGTCGGAGCTTCGACACGACGGCCTACAGGCTGTCGTGCAAGCGGACGGCTCGCGCTGGGTCTTCTCGAAGACGAGCACCGCAGCCGACACCACCAACAACCTGGTGATGACGCCCGACGCCGGCTCCGGCCGGTGGTTGCGCGCCGACAGCGCGGTGCACCTGAAGCTCGCGATCGCCTTCGATACGGCAGACGCTGCCGTGCTGTTCACCGTGCCGACGGGCTTTCGCCTCGCGATCGAGCGGCTCTGGTGGGAGAGCACCGCGAACTTCACCGGTGGCACGAACAGCGCGATCGGTGTTTCGACGGCGACCGCGCCGCACGAGACGAAGGGCGATCTGCTCGGTGGCGCCGGTGGCGACGTCGCGGCGACGCTGGCTGCTGCCAACGGAAACGTCGGTGGCACGATCGGCGCGAGCTTCGGGTCCAACGGCGTCGTCGTGCTTCCGGCCGGCGCGATCCTGCGCTTCGACCGCATCGTCGATGCCTTCACGGCGGGCACGGGCTTCGTCCACTGCTTGGCGCGCGTCATCTCCTGATGGCCAACTCGCTGGCGGCGACGCTGCAGGCGCTCGGCGCCGTGGCGGCATCGGGCTCCGGCTCGAGCGTCGATATCGGCACGCTGCGTCGCGCCGCGCGGGTTTCGGTCGACGTGCTCGCGCTCTCGGGCACCAATCCGTCACTCGCCGTCAAGGTCGAGACATCCGCCGACGAGGTCAACTGGCGCACCGTCTACGCTTTCGCGTCGATCACGACGGCCTCGCGCGTGTCGGCGCTGATCGGCGACCTCAGCCGCTACGTGCGAGTGGCGTACACGCTCGGCGGCACGGGCGGGCCTTCGGTGACGTGGTCGAGCTCGATCGAGGCGCACGTGCTGTACTGCGAGCCGTCGCACGTCACGAAGTACGCCCTTCCCGAGCACTCGATCGCCGCCAAGACGATCGAAGAGCGGCTCGAAGCGTGCTTGGCTGCGTCGGACGAGGCAGACGGCTTCATCGCGAGCGCCTACGAGATGCCGCTCGTGGCGTGGACGACCGACGTGACGATGCACTGCGCCTACCTCGCAGGGGCGGTCCTGTTCGGAGCTCGTGGCGCGGACCTTAACGGGCCTGACGCGCTCGTCTTCCACAATCGCGACATGGCGCTCAAGTGGTTCGATCGGCTGGCAAACGGTCGGGTGAAGCCGCCCGGGATCGTCGACAGCACGCCTGAGACGTTCGAGGGCGGCGCAGTGGTCGAGAGCTCGCCGCGCCGCGGTTGGTGACATGGCCGACAACATTCCCGACCTGAGCGCGGTCGACGCATCGACGCGCAGCCGGCTCGAGGACCTCGCGATCGCCATTCACTCGAAGCTCGCCGACCCGACGGTCGCGCAGCGCTTCGGTCGCAAGTGGCTCGACCAGCACGACCAGGCGCGCCGGGTCATCTGGATGCATGCGCCGAGCACCTTCGAGCGACCCAAGCAGGCGGGCCCGCGCATGGTCGCAGGCGTTGCGACGCGCACCATCTGGTACCGGCTCGAGGCCTTTGAGGCGCACATCTACGCCGACAGCGACGGCGACGCAGATCTCCTGCTCGACTACCTCGTGGCCGCGGCCGCGCTCATCGAGCCCTCGTTCGTAGCGCGAGGCTATGACTGGCAAAGCGACCAGCCCAACCAAGCGGGCGAGACGACGAGGACTCAGAAGATCGTCTTGCGTGGGACGTTCACGCTGCCCGTGCTCGACATGATCAAGGTGCCGCGCAGGGTGCAGTCGGCCTCGAGCGTGGTCGGCACGATCCAACCCGACGACTCCGTGCTCCCCGAGCCCATGAGCTGAGACCATGAAAGCGACGCTGCGGTTCACGGGTGACTTCGCGGCGCTCGAGCAGTTCGAGAAGAAGATCCGGAGCGCTCCCGCCAGCCTCGAGCGCGTCAGCCGGCAGCTCGCCGAGGAGACGATCGAGCTCATCCACGATGGCTTCGAGCACTCGCGAGACCCGTACGGCAAGCCCTGGCGCGAGCTCGTGCTGCGGCAGGGAAACCCGCTCGAGGACAGCGGAGCGATGAAGAACAGCTGGCACCGCTCGCACGCGCGCCGCGACAGCTTCGGCGTGGAGAACGCGAAGGCGTACGCCACCTATCACCAGACCGGCACCGGCATCTACGGGCCGCGTCGCAGGCGCATCCGGCCTGTGCACGCCCGCGCGCTGAGGATCCCCGGTGGTCGACCTGGCTACGTCAACAAGGGCGACCTCCTCTTGAGCTCCGTCGCCGGAGCGCCGCAACGCCGAATGGTGCCCGACCGCGGGCTGCCCGAGGACTGGCGAGCTCGTTACGTCGACACCGCGACCGGCACGCTGGCCGCCATCTTTCGATAGGAGACACGATGCCGAAAGACTCTTCGAAGGCGCCGGCGGCTGCCGATGCCGCTGCTGACGCTGTGGTCGCTGAGGCTGCCGCCGAGGCGCAGGCCGACCAGCCCAAGAAGGCCGACGACGGCCTGCGCACGCCCACCGAATGGGCCGAGCAACTCGGCCTGCTCAAGCGCCGCGACCCGCGGCTGCCGCAGAGCGAGGACGTCTTCAACTGGCGGCACGCCGCCGCTGCCGTGGCCTACGGCTGGTCGGAGCACGCCTACCACCACCGGGACAAGCCGTTTCGCCTTGCGGCGGACGACTACCGCAAGGCGCTCGCGAGCATCGACCTCCTGCCGACGTGCGAACTGCACGCTGCGGCGATCCCCGACAGTCAGAAGGCGCGCATGGGCGACTTCAAAAAGCAGAAGAGGCACGACCGCGCGTCCGACTGGAAGGCACGCGGCATGAAGCGTGAGGAGAGCCGGTAATGCCAGCGATTCCGTCGTCGACATCCACGCAGCGCGACTTTGGCCTCGGCCTCACGCCACCGGCCTCGATGGTGCCCGTCATCTTCGGTCGCTCGACCCTGGGTGCCACGAACGCGCTCGAGCCCTACTCGGACCCGCAGTCCCTGCGCGACGCCCGCGGCGAAGGCCCGGGCGTCGCGACGGCCGTGTACGTGCTCGAGAAGGGTGGCGGTCCCATCATCTTCATCGGCGCCGACGCCACGGTCGCGGCGAGCAACGGAACGGTCACCAAGGTCGGCTCGGGCCCGGATATCACGCTGTCGGGGGACGCCGCTGTCGACGCCCGGCTGCGCATCGTCATCGTGACGGGCGGCGCGCTCGGCACCTCGCGCTTCAAGTACTGCTGCGACGGCTATGCCGGCGTGACCGATTCCGAGCGCACCTACAGCGAGGTCCTCGCGACTCCCGCCGGTGGGAGCTTCGCGATCCCCGGCCTCGGCATCACGCTCACCTTCACGGCGGGCACGTATGTCGTCGGGGATACCTACGAGGCGGACGTCGAGTGCGCGGCCTGGAACAGCAGCGACCTCGCGGAGGCCTTCGCTGCGCTCGCGGCGTCCAACGCCTCGTGGCGGTTCTTCGTCGGCGTGCTCAGCAAGGCCAACGGTGGGGCGAGCGGGCACGCCACCATCGCGGCCGCGCTGCAGTCGCAACTCGCGACGCTTGCGGTCGGAGGGCGGCATCGTCGCGGCATGCTGGCGGCTGACGCTGGCGAGGACACTGCGGCCGCGGTCGTGACGGCCTTCGCGTCGACCACGGCTGCCCGCTGCCTGCTCTCGTACGGGATGGTGCGGCGCGCGACGAGCAAGCCGTTTCCGGGGTACGCGTTCCCTGTCACGCACGGGATCGACGTCTTCGCGGCGCGCGCAGCCGGCAGCTTGCCGAGCACAGACCTCAAGCGGGTGAAGTCGGGTTCGCTCGACGGACTCGTGAAGCTCTTTCACGACGAGCACCTCACCGCGAGCCAGCTCGACGACAACAAGATCAGCACCCTGCGCACGCTGCCGCATCGAGCGGGTTTCTACATCACACAGGCGCGGCTCAAGAGCCCGTCGGGGTCGGACTTCAAGCTCTGGCCGCTCGGCATCCTGATCGACATCGCGACCGAGATCGTCGATGCGGCCATGCTCGAGTACATCGGCGCCGACCTCCGCGTGAAGGACGACGGCAGCGGTCAAATCTACGATGCCGACGCCGACGCGATCGAAGACGACGTCGCCCGTCGCCTCGCGAGCGCGTTGCTCGAGCCTCTGAACGCGGACGGCAAGCCCGGGTATCTCTCCGACCTGAGGTTCAAGGTTTCGCGCACCAACAACTTCCTGTCGACGGGAGTCATCATCACCGAGACGGGGCTGCTCCCGCGCGGGTACGTCGACTACATCACCAACACGCTCGGATACGTCGCCGAGCTGCCGTCGGCCGCGGCGGCGTAACGGAGGCGCAATGGGTTACCCCGACACGCAAGGCTTCGCCTACTCGTTCGCGCGCGGCGAGCTCACGCTCGACCGCATCATCTTCACCGGGATCAGCAACGTCTCGGCGGATCAGCCGACCGAGGAGGGCGTCGTGATGGGCACGCGGCCATACCCGCTCGCGCGAACGGTCGGCAGCATGGGGCTCGGCGAGGGGTCGATCACCTTCTCGGACGAAGCGGAGCGGGAGCGCTTCATCGCGCACCTGGGCAACGCGTGGCGCGAGAAGATCTTCACCCTGAGCTGGGTGCTGACGTCGCCAGGCCGACCGAACATCCGCAACACCTGCGAAGGCTGCCGCCTGCTGAGCGAGCCGCTTTCGCACGAGAGCGGCTCGGATGCTCTCGGTGGCGACATCACGTTCAGCTTCATGGTGAAGAAGATCAACGGCAAGGTCCCGCACAGCGGGATGCCTGCCCTCACGAGGTAGCGCATGGCCGAAGGCAAGGAAGATCCAAAGCTCGCCGAGCTCCGCAAGGAGCACGGCAATCTCGTCGAGCTCAGGTTCGAGGGGCATGTCGCCTTCGCCTTTCGGCGACCGACTCTTGAAGAGTGGGAGGACAGCCAGGAGAAGATTCGCAAGGCGGCGCCCGGGGTCGCGTTCCGCGAGATGTCGCAGCGCACCCTCGTCTACGGCGAGCTCGAGGCGCTCACGAAGCTCTTCGAGTCGCGTCCGATGGCTCCCGGGCTGGTCGCCGACGAGCTTAGCGACCTGGCCCGCGAGGGAATCGAGATCGTCGTAAAAAAAGGCTGAAGCTCTGGGAGGGCGCGCGACGGAGACCCTATCTCTCCGCGCGCGCCCTTCGTGCGTTCTTGCGGCAGGACGACAGTGACGAGGACTGGGCCGGCGCGCTCATCGTTGCCGAGGCGCTCGACGACATCCGTACCATTCGCACGGCCGTCGTCGCGTACATGAAGGCGCTGAGCAAGCGCAGGTGACGGCATGACGGACAGCGCGAACTTCACCGTACGGCTGATCGACAAGGTCACCGGTGGCGCGCGCAGTGCGGCTCGAGGCTTGAGCGGCCTCGAGCGCGGTCTCGGGCGCACCGCGCGCGGCACGGGCAGGCTTGCCGGCGGTCTCGACCGGGCGACCGTTGCAGGCGGTCGCTTCGCTTCGGGGATGGGGAGCGCCGAGCGGTCGACTCGCGGATTCGGCGGCGCACTCGACGTCTTCAAGGGCGGGCTGCTGACGCTGGCGGTTGCGAAGCTCGCGCAGGTCGGCGCCGAAGCCGTGCGCGCCGGGCGCGACCTCATCTTCTTTGGTCAAAACTCCCGGCTGGCTCTGGCGAACCTCGACCACTTCGGCGTAGGCGGAGCCAAGTTGTTCGAGCACTCGAGCGCGCTCGCGCGGCGCTTCGGTCTCGACCTCTTCGACACGACGAAGCAGTACCAGAAGCTGCTCGCGCTGCAGTTCAATCCGAAGGAGATCGACAAGCTCGTCAAGATGACCGCGGACCTGCGCGCTGCGACTGGCGCCACAAAGGAAGAGACGAGCGGGCTTCTGATCGCACTCGGGCAGATCAAAGCGAAGGGTCGAGTGCAGGCCGAGGAGATGCTGCAGCTAGCCGAGCGCGGCGTGAGCCAACAACTCGTCTGGGAGGAGGCCGGGAAGCTCCTCGGCGGCAAGAGCCTCGACCAGGTGCGGCAGCTGCAGGAGCAGGGAAAGCTGTCCGCGGACGTCGGCCTTGTGGCGATCGAGCGAGCCATCAATCGCAAGCTGAATCAGTCGGAGCTCGGCCAGGCGGGCGCGAAGTTCGCTGATCAGACCCTCGAGGGTATCTCGGGTCGCTTCACCGCATGGAGCCAGGACGCAGGCGTCAAGCTATTCGAGCGCGTCACCACGCCACTCACGAAGCTCGCCGGCGAGGGCCTCACGCGGTTCACGACCTTCCTCTCAAGCCCCGAGGGCGCCGCGCTGATCGAGCGCATGGCTGTCGGGCTCGAGAAGGCGCTCGACGTCGGAATCAAGCTCTCGCAGGCCTTCGGGTCCGGCTTCGGTCGCGCGTGGGATCAGATGGTGACCGGCGCGGATGCTCTCTTCGGCTCGCTCAGCGGCGGCAACGGTCTCGAGCTGGCGATGCAGCTCGCAACGACGCTCGGCGAGGCCTCTGCGCTTGCGGTCGGCTTCGGAATCGCCCTGGCTGGGCTCGGCGCTACGGTGGTGCTTGCCGGCGGCAAGCTTTGGGAGTTCGGCAAGGCTCTGGCGATGGGGATCTTCGAGCCGCTGATGCGGCGAGCGGCCGCGATCGTCGATTGGTGGGACACGCTCACTGCGACGTGGAACGACAAGGGGCTCGGACTCGTCTCGAAGTCTTTCGAGATCGGCAAGCAGCTGCTCGCGGGACTGGCGAAGGGCATTTGGTCGGCCGCTCACCTCCCGCTCGACGCTGCGATCGGGGCGCTGGTCGGTGTCGTCAAAGGCGTCCAGGCAGCGCTCGGCATTCACTCTCCGTCGCGCGTCTTCGAACGCTTGGGACTTCAGACCTCAGCCGGGTTTGCCGTCGGCATGGAAGCGGGAGGCTCGCGCATCGAGGCGTCGACCCGTGCCATGCTCGCGAGCTCCTCTCGCGCGGTGTCCTCGTGGACGGTTCCCGAAGTCGCGGAGCCTGCGGCGAGCTCGAGCAGCTACTACGGTCCCGAAGCATCGAGCTTCCGTGCGCCGCCTCCGAGCTTCGACTCGGCAGCGGTCGGCGGCAGGTACGGCGACGTCTCGATTCGGCAAGAGATCTACATCAATGGATCGCAGGATCCGGAATCCGTCGCCGACGAGGTGATGCGCAGCACGCGCCGTGAGCTCGATGCGTACTTCCGAGAGCTCGGCGAGGTCTGACGTATGGCCGTCCCTGACTGGACCAAGACCGAGGACTGGGATGCGCTGTACTTCGGCGACAAGCGCGTGCCGGGCGTGCCGCGCGTCGAGGTGACGCTGCCAACCGGTCTCGACCTCAAGAAGGGCCGAGGGCGTCACAAGGCCCGGGCGGTGGATAAGGGAGCACCGCCGGCAGAGGTCCGCATCGAGATCGAGCTGCAGCCGAGCGAGTTGGCTGCCTTCGAGGCGTTTGTGCCGCTCCTGCGGCCTCGCGATGCGACTCAGGCACGGCCGAAGCTCGAGATCGCGCATCCCCAGACGTCAATCTGGGGCATCGCAAGCGTGATGGTGGGAAAGGTCTCGAGCCCTCACCCCAGGCCCGGCGGCACGTTTCGCGTTCAGATCGAGGCACACGAGGCGGTCGAGCAGCCGAAAAAGGTCACCAAGCCTTCGAAGGTCGTCACGTCGAGCGAGTTCAACGGAATCGAGGACATGGAAGGGCTGATCTCGAGACTTACGCCGGCGACGGAACAGGAAGCGCTGCAGAGCTTCGATTCCTCGGCCGGCCTTGTGAGCCAATGAGCACGACGGCGAACGATGCGATCGTGCTGGCTCTGCGGCTGACGTTGCCCAAGCGCGGCAACTGGTTCGCTGAGCTCGAGGTCGACGCCGACGCGCCGCTCGCGTCCGCCGTGGTGACTCGCGACGCACAGCACGCGTTCGTCGGCACCGCGCTTCGCCAAGGCGTAGTGACCGGCACTTGCAGGATCGAGTTGGTCGGCGGCGCCGGCGGGCTTCGCGGGGACGTGCCGGCGCGAAGCTTCATTGGGGTCACGGCAAGGTCCGTTGTCCTCGACACGCTCGCGGCCGCCGGCGAGCGGCTCGCGGCAACCTCCGACACGGCCATCTTGGGCCGCGTGCTTCCATACTGGACGCGCATCGCTGGTCGAGCTGACGAGGCGCTCTCCGTTCTGACCGATGATCTCGGATGCTTGTGGCGGGTGCTCGATGACGGTTCGGTGTGGATTGGCGCCGAAGCGTACCCCGAGGTCACTCTCGACGCTGACGAGATCGACTTGGATGGCGGCGCGCAGACAGTTGTGATCGCGCCGACGTCGTTGTCCCTTCGCCCGGGTGTCACCCTGAACGGTCGGCGCGTCGGCCGTGTCGAGTACTCGTTCGGCCGCGACGCTCCCCTGCGGGCCGTGCACTGGATCGACCCGTGAGCGACACGACGATCATCTACGAGGCAGCGAGTGGGCCCCGCATCACGCTCACCAAGAGCGGGGGCGGGGCCTTTTCTGCTGTCGTCGAGGTTGCCGGACTAAACCCGGTCCGCAGCGTGAGCGCCGACGAGCGCCGCGCTGGAGTCGTTGCGCTGTCGCCGCCGACAGTTCGGTTGCCCGCGATTGCGTCAGCCAAGGAGGCGCATCGGCAGCTGATCGACGTCGCCTGCAGAGCGGTCGGATCCGCTCTGGCATCGAGCGACGGTGCCGACCCATCTCCGGGCGAGCTCGTGATGGTGTCCCTGAGAGTTGCGTTCGCGATGCGCGGGGCGCTGCGCGAGCTCGGCGAGGACATCTGATGGATCCCGTCGAAGCCCTCTCAGTCTTCGTCCAGCGGGTTATGCGTCGCACGCGCTACCATGCGCAGTACGCCGCAGTCGTGCAGCGGCAGCACGACGACGACACGCTCGACCTCTTGCCCGACGACGAGATCATCCGCGGCACGGGTCTGTCGCGGGTGCCGATTCGCTACGGACTGCCCGGCGTGCGGGTGCGTGTTGCAGTGGGCGCTCGCGTGCTGCTGGCCTTCGAGGGGGGTAGCCCAGCCAAGCCGCGGGCGGTCCTCTGGGAGTCAGGAGCGATCGAGGAGATCCTCTTCGATGGGGGCTCGTCGCCGCTCGCTCGAGTGGGTGACGTCGTCACCGTCTTCTGGCCAGCCAGCGTGCCGGTCTCCGGAACCATCGCCGGCTCGCCGTTTACCGGTGTGCTTTCGATTGCCTCGCCTGGGTCTGGGGTGATCGAGAGCGGCGCCGCGCGGGTGAAGGCGTGAGCCTCGAGCGCTTCGTGCGATGGGTGATGCGCGATACGCGCTACCACCGGCTCTACGCCGCGAGTGTCGAGCTCGACCATGGCAATGACACATTCGACGTTCGGCTCGATGATCCGGAGATGGCAGGCCAAGGCTTCGTGCGCGTGCCGGTTGCCTACGGACTCGCGGGCTCGAGCAGTCGGGTGGCGCGCGGGGGCTGCCTGCTTGGGTTCAACGGCGGCGACCCCAAGCAGCCGCGGATCAAGGCGTGGGCATTCGAGGTGGGCTCGGCCGTTGTGAAGCTCGCAGGCGGCGAGGCCTCGGTTGCTCGCAAGGGTGACCTGATCCGCATTTCTGTCGGACCCGGACCAATACCGGTGTCGGGCATCGCCGCCGGGGACGTCACCAACCCGTCGCCTCCTCCACCCACTGTGCCGCTTCCGCCCGCGGCTCAGTTCATCGGGGTCGCGGTTGTGGCCGAACCCGTCTACGGGAAGATCATCGCCGGAGCTCGGCGCGTGAAGGCGTAGGGCCATGCCGCTCGACTATCGAGGACACGTCACGCTCGGCGAATGCGTGCCGCTCGCCCTGCGCGCGAATGCCGAGCTCGGCGCAGCGGTCTCGGCGTCGCAGCCGGATCTGCAAGCGCGAGTGAATGGGCTGCTTTCGATCAGCGTGCGGCCTCCACCATCACTCGCCGACCTGATCGCTTCCGTGCAGGCCTTGCTAGCGGCGCTGCAGGAGCTTGCGGCCGCGCCGCTGCCCGACGTGGACGCCAACGCGGCTGCGCTCGCGGAGCTGCAGGCGCAGCTTGGAGCTCTGCAGGTCAGCCTGCAGTTCAGCCTCGACTTCGGCGCCCTGCTTGGCACGCCCGGCGTCCACTACTACGCGTACCTCGGGCGCGCGGACGGATTCGGCGCCGCGCTCGGCGCGCACGTGGGCAGCGGCCTGTCGGTGCCGCCCTCGGCGCAGATCGCCG
>Ga0210334_10031054_pt1 | contig 20844 bp, 24 predicted proteins | sample S306metaT_FD_164440 | JGI IMG/M metagenome (GOLD analysis project Ga0210334, IMG submission 164440) | Metatranscriptome of estuarine sediment microbial communities from the Columbia River estuary, Oregon, United States - S.306 (Metagenome... | ecosystem: Environmental > Aquatic > Marine >... | reverse complement strand
CCGTCGCGCGCGGGCGCCACCCCGGCGGCTGGCGTCGACCCGGCCGCCGGGGTAGACCAAGCCGCCGGCGTTGACCCGGCCTTCGACCATGGACCGACCGGCGCGGCAGCAGCGGACGATGTCGGCGCGGCACGGACGAGCGATCCGCGCGCGGCGAGCGTTCCCCCGGGCGAGCGGAGGCCGGCGACCGAGCAGCCGGCGGTCGCACGTCCCCTCCCACCTGCAGCCGGACCGTCACCGCTGTCGGCGGGGCTGATGGCCGGCGCCGTCGTGGCGATCCCGTCGAGCATCGTCGTCGTGGTCGGGGCAGTGGCCGGCGCCGCCGCCATCGTCACGGCTGCCATCGTCGCTCCACCGCTGGTCGCCGTGGTGGTCGCGGCCTCGGCCATGTTGCGACGACGAGGCGGCCAGGCACCCTGACCGACGCCTTCGCCCGGACCGCCGGATGCCGGCGGCGTACGATGCCGGCATGGCACGTCACCAGGGCGCCGGCGACCTCTCGTCCGCTGCCCAGGAGTACCTGCTCACGCTGCGCGTGATGACCGGGGATGGGTCGCGGGTGACCGCGTCGCAGGTCGGTCGGCGGCTGGGCGTGACGACGCAGGCAGCCAGCGAGATGTTCCGGCGCCTCGCCCTCGACGGCCTGGTGGCCCACGCGGGCGTTCGCGAGCTCCACCTGACGACGGCCGGTCGGACCGCCGCCGACGGCATCTTCCGCCGCCACGCGCTGCTCGAATGGTTGCTCATCGAGATGGTCGGTCTCGGCTGGGCCGAGTCCGACGAGGAGGCCGCACGGCTCCAGGGTGCCATCTCGCCGCGCGTCGAGGCGCGCCTCGACGAGCTCCTCGGGCACCCGGAGACATGCCCACACGGCAACCCGATCGACGCCGAGACCGCGAGCCGTCGGCCCGCCGGCATCCCGCTGAGCCAGGTCGAGGCCGGGCAGCGCGCCACCGTCTACCGCATCACGGAGGACGCGGAGGAGGACGCCGGACTCCTGTCGTACCTGGAGGCCCGCGCTCTCACGCCGGGAGCGTCGATCGCGGTGCTGGCGCGGAGCGAGTCGCTCGATTCGCTTACCCTCGATGGCCCGCGCGGTCGAGCGACGCTCGGCCTCCGGCCGGCGTCGCTCATCCGGGTGCTGCCCGGCGAGGCGGACCCGGCGCTCTTCCATCGGGTCCCCGGCCGTGATGCGCCGAGCATCGGCGACCGCCGGACCAGCTGAGCTCGCCCGAGAACGTCGGCCCTTCCTGCATCGGCGACGGCAACGGAGCGAGGCCGGGGGCATCCGGAACGACGCGGCTACCCTTCCGGCTACCATCAGGGTATGCCCGACCGAGCCCCCGAGATCCGCGTCCGCATCGCACCGAGCCCGACGGGGCCGCTCCACATCGGCACCGCCCGCACGGCGCTGTTCAACTACCTGTTCGCGAGGCACACCGGCGGCACGTTCGTCCTCCGACTGGAGGACACCGACGTCGCTCGGAGCTCGATCGTCTACGAGAAGGACATCCTCGACGGGCTCCACTGGCTCGGGTTGACGTGGGACGAGGGACCGGATGTGGCCGGCGGCGCCGACATCGGGCCGTACGGGCCGTATCGCCAGATGCAGCGACTCGATCGGTACCGGGAAGCCGCCGACCGGCTCCTGGCCGAGGATCGCGCCTACCCCTGCTATTGCACGCCGGAGGAGATCGAGCTCGACCGCAAAGCCCAGGAGGCGGCCCAGCTCTCGCCGCGCTACTCCGGCCGCTGCGCGACGCTGACGCCGGCCGAGCGGGAGGCGCTGGCGGCCGAGGGGCGACGGCCGGCCATCCGCTTCCGAGTCGGCCAGGGAGTTGTTGCCTTCGACGACATCGTCCGAGGCCACGTCGAGATCGACACCTCGGCGCTCGGTGGGGACCTGGTCATCGTGCGCAGCGACGGCACGCCGCTCTACCACTTCACCGTCGTGGTCGACGATGCCGACATGGAGATCAGCCACGTCATCCGGGGCGAGGATCACCTGAGCAACACGCCAAAGCACATCCTCCTGTTCCAGGCGCTCGGCCATGCCGTGCCCGCCTTCGCTCACCTGCCGCTCATCCTCAATCCCGACCGCACGAAGATGAGCAAGCGCAAGAGCCAGACAGCGGTTGGCGACTACATCGCCCAGGGATTCATCCGAGAGGGCCTCGTCAACTACCTCGCGCTGCTCGGCTGGTCGTCCGGCACGGAGGAGGAGCTGCTCTCACTCGACGACATCGTCGAACGGTTCGAGCTATCCAGAGTCCAGAAGGGCGGCGCGATCTTCGACCTCGAGCGGCTCGACTGGATCAACGGCCAGTGGATCCGACGCCTCGAGCCCCAGGAGCTGATCGATCGCCTGCGACCCTTCTTCGAGGCGGAACGGATCGCCGGGCGGATCGACCGGGTGCCCTCGGACGAGGAGCTGAGCGCGCTCCTGCCGGTGATCCAGGAGCGTCTGCCGACCCTCGGCGCGATCGGCGACCTGGTCGGCTTCCTGTTCCGTGACCGGATCGAGGTCGAGCCGGCCCTCCTCGTGCCCAAGCGCTGGGACGCCGCGACGACAGGCGACGCCCTCATGGCCGTGCGCGACGCCGTCGCCGGGCTGGGCGAGGTGAGCTTCGAAGCCGACGAGCTCGAGCCGCCGCTCCGCGAGCTGGCGGCGAAGCGCGGCTGGAGAGCGGGCGACCTGTTCATGGCCATCCGTGTCGCCGCCACCGGTCAGACCGCCGCGCCGCCTTTGTTCGACACGCTGGTGGCCCTTGGCTATCGGCGGACCCTCGAGCGCCTCGACGGAGCGATCGCCGCGCTGGGCGATGCCGCAGCCTGACAGGTCCGCCGGGATGTCCACCGCCTCGATCCGCTACACGGAGGAGCTCGGCGGCCTGTCCGCCTCCGATCTCGCGGGGTTCTGGGAGGGCTGGCCGACGTCCCCGTCGCCGGAGCGGCACCTGCGCGCGCTGCGCGGCAGCGAGGTCGCGATCCTGGCCATCGACGAGGATGCCGGCCGTGTCGTCGGGTTCGTGACGGCCGTCGGCGACGGTGAGCTGGCGGCGTTCGTGCCCTTCCTCGAGGTGCTGCCCGCGTATCGTGGGCGTGGCATCGGGCGCGAGCTCGTGCGGCGTGCGCTCGACCGACTCGGCGGTCGCTACTCGGTCGACCTCGTCTGCGATGACGACCTCGTCCAGTTCTACGAGCGGCTCGGCTTCAGGAGGCTGACCGCCATGGCGATCCGCGACCGCGACACGCTCGCCGCGGACGACGCGGCCGCCCAGGAGCCGACCGGAAGGGAGGACCAGGAATGACCCACGACGACGTCCAGGCCTGGCTCGATCGCTACGTGGACGCGTGGAAGAGCTACGAGCCGGCAGCGATCGGCGACCTGTTCAGCCAGGGCGTCGAGTATCGCTACCACCCGTGGGATGAGGCTGTTGTCGGGCGGGACGCCGTGGTCCGCTCCTGGATCGAGCCCGATGGGGTCGCGAGCAGCCGCGACGAGCCAGGCACGTACGATGCCGCCTATCGGCCGTACGCGGTCGACGGAGACCGGGCGGTCGCCGTCGGCCAGTCGGACTACTTCGACGAACCGGGCGGGTCGCTCAGGCAGCGCTTCCACAACGTCTTCCTGCTCGCGTTCGACGCGGATGGCCGGTGCCGCGAGTTCACCGAGCTGTACATGCAGGCGCCGGGTCGCTGAGCGACGCCGCGACCGGCATCGACGTTGATCCGCCTCCAACGCGGCGTTAACACGGACGGGACACTACCGATGCGCATGGCACGCACGATCCTGGTCGTCGAGGACGAGCCGACGCTCCGCGAGACCCTGGCCGAGGCCCTGGAGGCCGACGGCTATGGGGTGTCGACCGCGGCCGACGGCCGAGAGGCGCTCACCCGTTTCCGGGCCGACGATCCCGACCTCGTGCTCCTCGACCTGATGCTGCCCGAGCTCTCAGGCATCGAGGTCTGCCGCATCATCCGGCGCGAATCCGGCGTGCCGATCGTCATGCTGACGGCCAAGGACTCGGAGCTCGACAAGGTGGTCGGCCTCGAGATCGGTGCGGACGACTACGTCACGAAACCCTTCAGCCTGCGCGAGCTGTCCGCCCGCATCCGGGCGCACCTCCGGCGGAGCGATCAGGCTGCCGAGACGGCCCCACCACCGCTGCTCGAGCTCGGATCGGTCACCATCGACATGGCCGGCCACCGGATCCTGCGCGACGGCCGCCCGCTCCACGTGAAGCCGAAGGCGTTCGAGCTGCTGGTCTTTCTGGTCCGCAACTCGGGCCAGGTGTTCACCCGGGAGCAGCTCCTCGAGCGTGTCTGGGGCTACGAGTACGCCGGCGAGACCCGCACGGTCGACGTCCACATCCATTGGCTGCGCAGCCAGATCGAGGAGGACCCGGGCAAGCCGGCGTTCCTCCACACCGTCCGCAGCGTCGGCTATGTCTTCCGACGGCCGGCACCGGTCGAGGCCCCCTCGAGGCAGGAGCCGCCGGGGCGGTCAGGCGGCGAGGGCCCGCCCGCTCGCTGAGCGCCCCAGCGCTCGATCGCCCCGGTCAGGCGTTCTTGGCGACGATCCGCTCGATGACCTCGACAGCATCCTCGGCCGCATCGATCGTGTTCTCCAGCGCCATGTAGATGTCGCGCCATTTGATGACCTCGATGGCCTCGGCGCCGCCATGGAAGAGGCGCGCCACCGCGGCCCGCGACAGGCCGTCGGCCTCGTTCTCGAGGTCGTGGACCTGCTTGATGTTCGCCTCGATGCCCTTGAGCGTGTCGAGCTTCGCGATCGCCTCATTGAGCTGGTGGGCCTGGGCGGACAGGATCCCAGCGAGGACCCGGGCATCTTCCGTGGGGGCCGCGACGTCGTAGATGACGAACGTCTCGGCAACCTCCTGGATCCCGTCGACGATGTCGTCGACCCGGCTGACGAGGTCGTGGATGTCCTCCCGATCGAAGGGCGTGATGAACGCCCGATCCAGCCGGACCTCGACCTCGGTGTCGATCTCGTCCCCCCGGTGCTCGAGCACCCTGATCTCGGCGACCCGCTCGTCCAGCCGGTCGTAGAGGCCGATCATCTCCTCGAGCCTGCGCGCGGCCTCGAGCATGTTCCGGCCGTCTTCCACGAACAGCTCCTGGAACCGCTCATCCCTCGGGATCAGTCGAACCATCGTCGTCCCCTTGTTGAGCCCGCCCCAGGCGGGCGATCGCTGGTGGTCGCGAGTGGGCGGCGGCCGCATATCGAGCTCACGTGACGCCCAGCGCGTTCAGGATCAGCCACGCGGCGGCGCCGACGAGGGCGGCGGCCGGGATCGTGAGGACCCAGGCGATGAGGATGCTGCGAGCGACGCCCCAGTGCACGCCCCTGGCGCCCTTGCTCGATCCGACGCCCATGATCGCGCTGGAGATCACATGGGTGGTCGAGACCGGCATGCCCAGGGTGGCCGCCCCGAAGATGACCGTGGCCCCTGTCGTCTCGGCGGCGAAGCCGTGGATGGGCTCCAGCTCGACGACCTTGTGGCCCATCGTGTGCATGATCCGCCAGCCGCCGACGGCGGTCCCGAGACTGAGCGCCGTCGCGGCGATCACGATGACCTCCCACGGGACGGTGTTGTCCGGGATGACGCCGGCCGAGAAGAGGGCGAGGGTGATGATGCCCATCGTCTTCTGGGCGTCGTTCGAGCCGTGAGCGAAGGCCATGTAGCCGGCCGAGAAGACCTGCAACCGCCGGAATCCCTTGGCGAGCGGTCGCCGCTGGGCACGTCGGAACACCCAGTAGAGCGTCACCATCAGGACGAACGCGAGGCTGAAGCCGATGATCGGCGAGCTCACGAGCGGCACGAGCACCTTGTCGAAGATGCCCTGCAGGTTCAGCTGATCGAAACCGGCCCCGATGATCGTGGCTCCCAGGAGTCCGCCGATCAGGGCGTGGCTGCTCGAGCTCGGCAGGCCCAGCCACCAGGTGAGGAGATTCCAGGCGATCGCGCCGATGAGCGCGGCGGCGACGATCGCCTCGGTCGTCGTCGCGTCGTTCACGAGCCCGGCCCCGATCGTCTTGGCCACCGCCGTCCCGGCGAACGCGCCGATAAAGTTGAAGGCCGTCGCCATCGCGATGGCGTATGGCGGACGCAGGGCCCGGGTCGCGACGGAGGTCGCGATGGCGTTGGCCGTGTCGTGGAAGCCGTTGATGTAGTCGAACAGCACCGCCAGGGCGACCACGACGAACAGCGTGAGCGTGATGCCTTCCACGGGTCGATGCGGCCTCGACTGCGAATTGGTGGCCGGGGGCACCGGCGTCGCGGTGGCTCGGGGTCCGCCTGCCGCCTTGAACAGATACTAGCGAGCCCGAGCACGCCGCGAGGGCGCCTCCCGCATGCTCCGACCGTCGCGCCGGTCCGCCCGCTATCCTTGCGGCCATGCGCCTGAGCGAGCTGTTCTTCACGACCCTCCGCGACGACCCGGCCGACGCGGAGATGCCGTCACATCGCCTGCTGGTCCGAGCCGGCTACGTCCGCCAGCTCGGGGCCGGCATCTACTCGCTCCTGCCGCTCGGCCTGCGGGTCAATCGCCGGGTCGAGCAGGTCATCCGCGAAGAGATGGACCGGATCGGCGGCCAGGAGATGGAGATGCCGGTCGTCCACCCGGCCGAGGTCTGGCGGAGGACCGGCCGCTACCAGGCGATCGGGCCGGAGATGGCCCGCTTCCAGGACCGAGGCGGGCGGGACATGGTCCTGGCGATGACCCACGAGGAGGTCGTCGCCTCGCTCCTGGTCGACATCGTGAAGAGCTACCGCCAGCTGCCGATGATCGTGTACCACATCCAGACCAAGTTCCGGGACGAGCCCCGCTCCCGGGGCGGCCTGATCCGAGTTCGGGAATTCGTGATGAAGGACTCGTACAGCCTCGACCGGGATGCCGACGGTTTGGACGTCAGCTACCAGAAGCACTACGAGGCGTACGAGCGGATCTTCGCCCGCCTGGGTCTCGAGACGATCGCGGTCAGCTCAGACGTCGGGATGATGGGTGGCAGCCAGGCCCACGAGTTCATGGTCCTCAACCCGGCCGGTGAGGACGTCCTCGTCCTCTGCGAGGCCTGCGACTACGCGGCCAACCGCCAGGTCGCCGTCGTCTCCAAGCGCGAGCCCGCACCGGAGGAGCCGCTGCCGGTCGAGGAGGTGGCGACCCCGGGCACCGCCACGATCGCCGACCTGGCCCGCTTCCTCGAGGTGGGGGAGGACCGGACGGCCAAGGCCACCTTCTTCACGACCGGCGACGGCCGGCTGGTCACGGCCGTCGTGCGCGGCGACTACGAGGTCAACGAGACCAAGCTGGTGAACGCCGTGGCAGCGAGCGGTGGCATCCGGCCGGCCACCGTCGACGAGATCCGGGCCGCCGGCATGGAGCCCGGCTACGGGTCGCCGGTCGGCGCCCATGAAACCGTGGTGGTCATCGATGATCTGGTCGAGCGATCCGCGAACCTGGTCGCGGGTGCCAACCGCGAGGGCTGGCACCTCCGCAACGTGAATGCCGGCCGCGACTTCAGCCCGGACCTCGTCGCCGACATCACGAACGCCCAGGAGGGCGACCCCTGCCCCCGCTGCGGCGCGCCGGTGATCCTGCGCAACGGCATCGAGGTCGGCAACATCTTCAAGCTGGGGACGAAGTACACGGAGGCGCTCGGGGCGACCTATCTTGGCGAGGACGGCGAGCGCCGACCCATCGTCATGGGCTCCTACGGCATCGGGGTCGGGCGGAACGTGGCCTGCATCGTCGAGGCGCACCACGACGAGAAGGGGATCGTCTGGCCGGCCGAGGTGGCGCCGTACGTCGCTCATCTCGTCGCGATCGGGACGGACAGAGATCCTCAGGTGGCCGAGGTGGCCGAGCGCCTCCACCGGATCGCCTTCGACGCCGGTCGCGAGATCCTCTGGGACGACCGGGCCGAATCGCCAGGGGTCAAGTTCACCGATGCCGAGCTGCTCGGCATGCCGACCTTGCTGACGGTAAGCCCGCGCTCGCTGAAGACCGGCGGGGTCGAGGTCACGGACCGGGCGACGGGCGAGCGCAGCCTCCGTCCGATCGAGGAGGTCGAAGCGTTGCTCGCCGGTGGAGCCGACGGGCCGACGCCGAGTCCGGCCGGCTGACACTCGCGGGTCCGATAGACCCGCCGGCTCCGCTCGGGCTTCGCTGGGCGCAGCGTCGCCGCGCCGGCGAGTCGGCCGACCTCACATCACGCGCTGCCGCCTCCCGAGCCGGGTCGGTCCCCTCCCCAGAGGGACCAGGAACGAGCTGAGTGTGCGATGCTCGGGGCGTGGAACCGCTCCTGCTGCTTGCTGTCGGCGTGATGGTCGGCGTGGTCGCGTCGCGGCTCGTCTCGCGACGGACACCGGAGGCGGTCGCACCGACGGTCGCGGCCGCCGGTGCCGTTGCGCCTCTCCCCCGCGACGGCGGTCTCGACGCCGAAGGCCGGGCGCTCGCGGCGGCGTTGACAGTCGGTGTCATCCACTTCGACGAAGGGCTGATCGCGACCTACGCGAACGCCGCGGCTGAAGTCCTCCTCGGCCGGCCCGAGGGCGCCCTGACGGGTCGGAGTGCGATGGAGGTCTTCCTCGACCATGCGGTCGAAGCCCTCCTCGAGACCGCCCGCGATGTCGGGTTGGCGAGCGGTGAGATCCAGCGCCGGGAAGGCGACCCCCGGACGTTGTCGTTGCGTGCCCGACGCTCGCCGAGCGTCGGCGTCTGGCTGGTCCTCGAGGATGTCAGCGAGCTGCGACGGCTCCAGCAGATCCGGGCCGAGTTCATCGACAACATGTCGCACGAGCTGCGGACGCCCCTGACGACGGTCAGCCTGCTGGCTGAGACCCTCTCCCGCGAGGCGGCCTCGGCCGGCGATCGCGTCCCGCCCCGGATGCGCGAGCGGATCGACAAGATCGAGGAGGAGACCGGCCATCTCGTCCAGATGGTCAACGAGCTGCTCGACCTGTCGCGCATCGAGTCGGGCCCGCCGCTGACGCTCCTCGATGATGTCGACGCGGTCGGCCTCGCCGCTTCGACGGTGGAGCGACTGCGCCTGTTCGCCGAACGGCAGGGGGTCCGTCTCTCGGTCGACGCGCCGGAGCCCGTGCCGCACGTGCGCGGTGACGAGGACCGTCTCGGCCAGGTGCTCCTCAACCTGCTCCACAACGCGGTCAAGTTCAGCCCCGACGGTGGTGACGTGACCATCCGGATCCATCCGGTCGAGGACCTCGTCGTGATCGCCGTCGAAGACCATGGGATGGGCGTGCCGCGGGCCGCCCAGCCGCGGATCTTCGAGCGCTTCTACAAGGTCGACCGGGCCCGGGTCCGTGGCGGTGGGACGGGACTGGGGCTGTCGATCGCCCGCCACATCGTCGAGGCGCACGGCGGCCACATCCGGCTCGAATCCGAGGAGGGCGTAGGCTCGACCTTGGTGGTCGAGCTGTCGGCCGCCGGGACCCAGGCGCCGACGAGCGTCGAGACCGCACCGTGATACCGGCCACCGGCGGAGGGGACGGGACCGTGGGCGGGGCGGCGCCGCTTGGCTTCGGCTGAGGACCGGCCCCTGCTGCTGGCCCATCGAGGTGACCACCGAAGGGCGCCCGAGAACACGGTCGCCGCGCTGGCGGCGGCGCTGGCGATCCCGGGTTGCGACGGTGTCGAGCTCGACGTGCGCGCTTCGGCCGACGGCGAGGCTGTCCTCGGCCACGACGCGACGCTGGCTCGCGTCTTCGGGCGATCGGAGCGAGTGAGGGACCTGTCGACGTCGGCGCTCCGGGCGGTGGGGATCCCGACGCTCCTGGAGGCGCTGGTCGCGCTGCCGGCGAGGACCTTCGTCGACGTCGAGCTGAAGGAGGACGTGGTCCCCACCGCGCTGTCCGCGGTCGCGGCGGCTCGCGGTGATCCGCCCGCCGGGATCGTCCTCTCCTCGTTCGATGGCGGCCTGCTGGCGCGTGTCGGTGCGGAGGCCTCCTCGTGGCCACGCTGGCTCAACGCGCGGGTCCTCGACCATGACACGGTCGCGAGAGCCCGCCGGCTCGGCTGCGCGGGCGTCTCGGTCGACTGGCGGGCGCTCGATGCCGGGTCGGTCGCCCGGGCGCGAGCGGCCGGCTTGTCGGTCGCCGCCTGGACGGTCAGGCGGCGCGCATCGGTCACTCGACTGGCTGCCTTTGGAGTGCAGGCGATCTGCGTCGAGGGCGAGGCGCTTCAGCCGGGCGCCTGATGCGCGAGCCGCCTCGGCGCCAGCGCGCCCGGGGATGTGGCTCGGCGGCGCAGTGCGGGCCCGACGATCAGGCCGGCCTGGTCGCTCGGATGATCGCTCCGTACATGCCGTCCGCCACCGCGTGGGTCGGCTCGACGGCTACCGCGACGAGCCCGGCGGCCGCGAGACCCGCGCGGTACTCGCCGAAGGAGAGGGCACCCGCGATGCAGCCGACGTAGCTGCCCCGGGCGGCCCGTTCGCCGGGCGAGAGGGAATCGTCCGCGACGATGTCGCTGATCCCGATCCGCCCGCCGGGCCGGAGCACGCGCGCGAGCTCGGCGAACACGGCCGGCTTGTCGGTCGAGAGGTTGACGACGCAGTTGCTGATGACGACGTCGACGCTCGAGTCGGGGAGCGGGATCGCCTCCATCCGCCCCTCGAGGAACTCGACATTGGCGACCCCGGCTTCGGCCGCGTTGCGACGAGCGAGCTCGAGCATCTCGGGCGTCATGTCGAGACCGATCGCGCGCCCCGTCGGTCCGACGCGACGGGCGGACAGGAGCACGTCGATGCCGCCGCCGGACCCCAGGTCGAGCACCGTCTCGCCCGGACGCAGCTCGGCCACCGCCGTCGGATTGCCGCACCCGAGGCTGGCCATCACCGCGGCGTCGGGGAGCTCATCGCGCTCCAGTGCGGAGTAGAGCTCGGGACCGAAGACGGCGTCGTCGGCGCAGCACGATTCGGCTGACTCGGTACCGTCCGCGGTCGGCCCGCAGCAGGACGCGTCGGGTCGGCGGTTCGATTCCAGCGCCTCCGACAGCGGTGCGGTCGGGTCGAGCACGGCCAGGGCGGCACCGGCATACCGGGCACGCACTTCGTCAACGAGGCGATCTGCTTCAGACATCGAGAGAACCTCTGGGACGCATGATGACGGTGGATCGCGGGACGCGACAGCTCAGGCGGGGCAGGACCGTTCAGGCGGGGCAGCAGGCGGGGCCAGCGGTCGGCTCGGCGCTCGCCCGTCCGACATTCTCGCCGACCGCCCGCATCCGGGCGAGAATGCGGGTCGCGCGCGACGCCTCCCGTGGCATGGCGAGGCGAAGCTCGTGGCGGTGGAGCTCTGCGAGCAGCCGGTCTCGAGATACGTAGCCGTCGCGCGTGTAGAGGATCCAGGTGGGCAGGTGGTTGTGCGTGTCCACGCTCGGCTCCAGCTAGCTTGTATTGACGATTGTCAATATAGACCGTTGTCGATATGATGTCAAGCATGACTCGAATCCCGGATCCTGACGTGCGGCTCCTGGCGGCCCTGGCCGATCCGGTCCGCCTGTCGATCGTGCGCCAGCTGAGCGCGGGCGACAGCGTCTGCGCCTGCGACTTCGACGCCTGCGGCGACGTCAGCCAGCCGACGGTCAGCCACCACCTTCGGATCCTCCGCGAAGCGGGTCTGGTCCGCGGGGAGCGGCGGGGCACCTGGATCTGGTACTCGCTCGAGCCGGCCGCGGTGGACCGGCTGGCCTCGATCGTCGGAGGGCTGGTTCCGAGGGAGCCTCGGCCGCTCGTAGTGGCCGGTCGTGCGGGCCGGCGGGGGACCCGGCTGCCCGTGCTGGAGACGACGCCGGCCGACTGACTGCCCCGCTCGCTCGGGCCGTTCGGCCCGAGCTTCGTGACCCACGGCACGCTCGACATCTCAGCACGTCGTGAGATGTTGGGTGGGTGATGCGCACGGAGCTGCCGATCCTTCCGGAGCCTCGACTCGACCTGTCCGCGCCCAACGTCGCGGCCGCCGTGACCGCGGCGACGCTCCTTGCCGATCCTACGCGGGCCGCGATCCTGCGCCTGCTGCGCGGCGGTCCCCACTGCGTCTGCGAGATGGCGGCCGCGACCGGTGAGCGCGAGAACAACGTCAGCAACCACCTGGCGAGGCTCCGTGAGGCCGGCTTCGTCCGCGCCAGCCGCCACTCGGCGAACGGGCGGTTCCTCTACTACGAGCGCGACGAGGAGGCCGTTCGCGCGGCCTGCGATGCCCTGCGGGACGTGCTGGGATGACGACCGTCAGCCTCCGCCAGGCTCATCTGCCGTTCTGGCCCGTCGCGGCCGGCGCCGTGACTGCCTGGCTCATCGCCTGGTTCGTGGCGCTCCCGTTCGCGAACTGGGTTGCCTTCGACATCCTCGGTCTGGAAGCGGGCTCGCAGCTCGGCGATGCGGTCGCCTTCTTCCTCTACGACGTTTCGAAGGTGCTGCTCCTCCTGCTCGGCATCGTCACCGTTGTCACGTTCCTGCGCAGCTTCTTCCCGCCCGAGCGGATGCGTGCGGCCCTCGCCGGCCGAGGCGCTCTTCCCGCAACGGTCGGTGCCGCCGGGTTCGGTGTCCTCACCCCGTTCTGCTCCTGCTCGGCGGTGCCCCTGTTCATCGGCTTCGTCGAGGCCGGCATCCCGATGGGGGTGACCTTCGCCTTCCTCATCAGCTCGCCGCTGGTGAACGAGGTCGCGCTGGTCCTCCTGTGGGGACTGTTCGGTCCCGGGATCGCGCTGCTCTACATGGCGGCCGGTCTGACAGTCGCGATCGTGGGCGGGCTTGTGCTCGGTCGGCTGGGCGTCGAACGCTGGGTCGAGCCGTGGGTGCTCGAGGTCCGGTCGAGTGGCGGGGCGACTTCGATGCAGCCGCACCTGACCGTCGAGCAGCGTCTGCGCGACGCCTGGAGCTACTCGAAGGACCTCGTCCGCAAGGTCCTCCCCTTCGTGCTCATCGGGATCGGCATCGGCGCATTCATCCACGGCTTCGTGCCGACCGAGCTGGTGGTCCAGGTCGGTGGCGCCGACAACCCGCTGGCCGTGCCGGTCGTGGTGTTGCTGGCGGTGCCGCTCTACTCCAGTGCGGCGGGCACGATCCCGATCGTCGAGGCGCTCCTCGGCAAGGGCCTGCCGCTGGGCACGACCCTCGCCTTCATGATGGCGATCGTCGCCGTCAGCCTGCCGGAGTTCGTGATCCTGCGCCGGGTCATGCGGCTCCAGCTGCTCGCGCTGTTCGCGGCGGTCGTCATCGTCGGCATCCTGATCGTCGGCTACCTGTTCAACATCCTCGGCATCTAGCAGGAGGTTCCTCTCGTGAAGGTCGTCGAAGTGCTCGGGCCCGGGTGCGCCAACTGTCAGCGACTCGAGGCGAACGTCCGCGAGGCGGTGGCGATGGCCGGCGTCGAGGCGGAGGTCCGCCACGTCACCGACTACCGCGAGATCGCCGCCCGCGGGGTCATGAGCACCCCCGGGCTCGTCATCGACGGCATGGTCGTCTCGAAGGGTCGTGTGCCATCGGCCGCCGACATCTCAACCTGGCTCCTCGCGCCCTCGCCGGCGGGCTGAGGCTCAGCGTTTCTGGTCGAGGAGGTCGGGGGGCACCAGCCAGCGCAGCACTCCGGAACCCGGGGTCAGCGGTCGGCCGGCGTCCACGCGCGCGAGCGCGCCCTTGCGCAGGAGCAGGTCGCCGGCGTCGCACAGTGCGGTGACCATGTCGCTGAAGGCGGGATCGTGCCCGACCAGCATCGGGCGCAGGGGATCGCCGAGGTCGACCAGCAGCGACTCGAGCTCGCCGAAGCCGAATCCGCCGGCCAGGCGATCGTCGATGCGCACCCCCAGGCCGAGTCGCTCGGCGACGATCTCCGCCGTCTGGCGCGCGCGCGTCAAGGGCGATGAGACGACCTCGTCGGGCCGGAAGCCGACATCAGCGAGGAGCCGCCCGATGCGCTCCGACTGGCGCTCACCCTTGTTGGTCAGGGGCCGGATGTCGTCGTCACCCACCCACGTCTCGCGGTCGCCGGCGTGGGCATGGCGGAGGAAGTACAGCTCGACTCGTTGGGGGCTCATGTCGAGGTTCCTCCTGCGCTGTTCAGGCCGGGGCGATCGCCCCAGACTGTACCCGTCGGGCCCGGGCGATGAACGCCTCGATCCGGCTGTCGAGTTCCGTCGCGGTCCGCCGGAACGCCGCCATCTTCTCCTTGTCGGTCCCCTCGACCGCGGCCGGATCCGCGAGGCCCCAATGAAGTGTTTCGTGCTCGCCGGGGAACACCGGGCACACCTGGCGTGCCTGGTCGCACACCGTGATGACGTAGTCGATCCGTTCGTCGAGGAACTCGTTCACCGACTTGGACCGGGCGAACGACGCGTCGATGCCGACCTCGGCCAGGACGCGCCGGGTGAATGGGTTGATCCCCCTGGGCTCGGTGCCGGCGGACGAGACGTCGAACGCGCCTCCGCCGCGCTGCCGCAGGAGCGCCTCGGCGAGGATGCTTCTGGCCGAGTTGCCGGTGCACACGAAGAGGACGCGGATCGCAGGCTCCGGCGCCGGCAGGCCGCTCGTCTCGACCGTCATGGCTACCCCTCGTCCCGCGCCGCTATGCGTTGAGGTCCTCGACCTCGCCGGTGGCCAGGAACACGATGTCCTCGGCGATGTTCGTGCAGCGGTCGCCGATCCGCTCGAGGTAGTGCGAGGCGATGATGATCCGGCTCGCTCGCTCGACGTTGTCCGGGTCGGCCCGCATCAGCTCGACGCACTCGTCGAAGGTGGCGTGGTAGAGCCTGTCGATGTCGTCATCGGCGGCCGAGAGCTCGCGGGCCTCGACGGCGTTGCCCTCGATGAGCGCCCGCAGCACGCCATGGAGCAGATCTGCCCCGCGCTCGGCCATCTCCGGCAGGTGCACGTAGCGCTTGAGCGGCGGATAGGGCGCCAGCTTGACGACCAGCTTCGCTACCGAGGAGGCGTGGTCGCCGATCCGTTCGAGCTCATAGCTGACGTGGTCGAGCGTGAGCAGGTAGCGCAGGTCTCGGGCCACCGGCTGCTGCGTCGCGATCGTCACGGCGATCAGGCGGGTGACGGATCGCTGGAGCTCGTTGATGACCGGATCGTCGCGGATGACCTTGGTGGCGACCTCTACGTCGTGGTCGATGAGCGACCGGCCGGCAGCCCGGATCGCGTCCTCGACCAGCGAGCCCATGCGCAGGATGCCGTCCTTGAGCAGCTGCTCCTCGTGGTCGAGCATCGGCCGCGATGCGGCGACCGGCGGGGTCACCACATCGCCTTCGACCTGGGCGAGGATCGCCTCGACCTCCGGACCCACGTTCGGGTCGGCTGCCTGGTCCTGATTCGTCATCTCGCGTCCTCTCAGCCGAACCGACCGGTGACGTAGTCCTCGGTCAGCTGATTCTTCGGGTTGGTGAACAGCTCGATCGTGGGGCCTTGCTCGACCGGGTACCCGGCGCGATCATCGTCCATCGTCAGGAACACCGTGAAGTCCGAGGCCCGCGCCGCCTGCTGCATGTTGTGGGTCACGATGACGATCGTGTAGTTCTCCTTGAGCTCGGCCATCAGGTCCTCGATCTGGAGCGTGGAGCGCGGATCGAGGGCTGAGCAGGGCTCGTCCATCAGGATGACATCCGGCTCGGTCGCGATCGCGCGGGCGATACAGAGTCGCTGCTGCTGCCCGCCCGAGAGCGTCAGTCCTGAGGCCTTGAGCTTGTCCTTCACCTCGTCCCAGAGGGCAGCCCGGCGGAGGCACGACTCCACCAGCTCGTCCATGTTCCCCTTCATGCCGGTGATGCGCGGCCCGAAGGCGACGTTGTCGTAGATCGACTTGGGGAACGGGTTCGGCTTCTGGAACACCATCCCGATGCGCCGGCGGACCTCGACCGGGTCGACGTAATCTGCGTACAGGTTCTCGCCATGGAAGTCCATCCGGCCCTCGACCCGGGCGCTCGGCACCAGGTCGTTCATCCGGTTGATGGAGCGCAGCAGGGTCGACTTGCCGCAGCCGGAGGGCCCGATGATGGCCGTGATGCGGTTCTTGGGGATGTCGATCGTGACGTCCTTGACGGCCCGGAATGACCCGTAGTAGATCGAGACGTCCCTGATCCCGATCGCGGTCGGCAGCGACGCCATAGTCTCCGTCGGGCCGGTCTGGTGGTTGGTATCGAGGGTGAGGGACGGCGATCGGGCTCCGCTGGCAGCGTCGAGCTGGGTGGTCATGGGGCTCCCCTGGGGATCGGGTCCGGTCACCACGACTTCTGGTACCGGTTGCGGAGGAAGATGGCGACCGTATTGAAGAACAGGGTGACGAACAGCAGGACGATGATCGCTGCCGAAGTGAGCGCGCGGAACTCCTCCTGCGGCCGGCGCGACCAGTCGTAGACGGTCATGGGCAGCACCGTGTAGGGCCCCGTCAGGAGGCTTTCCACGCCGCCGGCGCTCGAGAACGTGCCGAGGATCGCCCCGGCGAGCAGCAACGGCGCGGTCTCGCCGAGCGCTCTCGCCAGGGCCAGGATCGTGCCCGTCAGGATCCCCGGGGTGGCGGCCGGCAGCACGAGCCTGCGAGTGACCTCCCAGCGCGAGGCGCCGACGCCGTAGCCACCCTCGCGCAGCGCCTGGGGCACGGCCCGCAGCGCCTCCGCCGAGGTGATGATCACGATCGGCAGGATGAGCGCCGTGAGGGCCAGGGCCCCGGCGATGATGTTCCGGCCGTTGTTCGGGAACCCGAGCGCGGCGAAGAAGGCGACGAACACGGTGAGGCCGAGCAGGCCGTAGACGATCGAGGGCACGCCGGCCAGATTCCGGACGTTGATGTTGATGAACCGGGTGACGCGATTGTCCGGCGCGTACTCCTCGAGGTAGACCGCGGTGAGGATCCCGAGCGGGAAGCAGAACAGCGAGACGAGGACGCCGATCACGATCGTCCCGAGGATGCCCTGCCCGACTCCGGCCTTGTCCGGGTTCGAGGACAGGGGCGCCGTCAGGAAGTCGATGCCCCGCTCCTGGAACACGGGGATGGCGCGGGCGGTCTGGTCGATGAGGAGCGTCAGGAGGATCGCGATCGTCAGCAGCAACGATCCGAGCAGCAGGAGCAGGAACACCAGGCCGCGCCAGTCCACTCCTCGACCGGCGAGGGTGCGCTCGACGCTGGCGCTGGTAACGGTGGCGGACGTCATCTCGGCCTCAGTAGGTCTGCCGGACACGACGGACGAACACGTCGCCGATCAGGTTGAGCCCGAGCGTCATCAGGAACAGCAGCAGGCCGACGAAGAACAGGCTCTGGAAGGCCGCCGAGTCGCCGGTCACCTGGTCGGAGCCCGTCGCCAGGGCGGCCATGGCGGCGGTCATCGTCTGTCCGGGGTCGAAGGGATCGGTCGAGCGCAGGGAGCCACCTGAGGCGCCCGCCGCGATGGCCACGACCATCGTCTCGCCGACCGCCCGAGACACGCCCAGGATCATCGCCGCGACGATCCCGGAGATGGCCGCCGGCACGACGACGCGGATCGAGGTGGTGACGGGCTTGGCGCCCAGGCCGTACGACGCCTCGCGCAGCGAGGTCGGGACGGCGCGCATCGAATCCTCCGCGATCGTCGCGACGAGCGGGATGGTCAGGACCCCGACCGCGATCGCAGCAGCGGCGATGTTGAATCCCTTGGCCGACGGGACGAACACCTGGACGAAGTTCGGGTTGATGAACGTCAGGGCGAAGAAGCCGAGGACGACGCTCGGGATGCCGGCCAGGATCTCGAGGGTCGGCTTGACGACGCCGCGCACGCGAGGAGTCGAGTACTCGGCAAGGTAGATGGCCGACAGCAGGCCGATCGGACCGGCGATCAACATCGCGATGACCGTCACCATGAGGGTCCCCAGGACCAGCGTCGCGACGTCGAACATGCCGCGGCGCGGGAACCAGCCCGCGGCGATGAGCTGCGAGGGATCGATGGCCAGCAGGAACTCGACGGCGCGTTCCGCGACGGTGAGGACGATGAACGCCGTGATGACGACGGACGCCAGGGCAGCCAGGAAGAAGAGGCGCCCGATCAGGTTCTCGCGGCGGCGCCGTCCCGGTCTTCCGGCAAGGAGCGATGGCTCCCGGCCAGCATTCATGTCCATCTGGTCCATCGGCGGCAGGCTCCTGCGGGGAGTCTAGGCGAGATGCCGGAGCGGCCGGACCTCCGAGTCGGTCCGGCCGCTCCGCCTTGGGAGGAGGAACGAAGAGCAGCGCTACCTGGCGTCTTCCCAGGCCTGGCGAGTGGCGTCCAGCTCGCTGTCGGGCAGGGCGACATACGGCACGGTCTCGAGGACCGTCGAGATGGTCCCTGCGGTCAGGTAGTAGTCGACGTAGTCGGTGACGGCCGGGTTCTCCATCGCCCTGGCCGTATTCACGTAGATGAACAGCGGACGGGAGAGCGGGTAGCTGCCGTCGGCGATGGACTCCGCGGTCGGCGCGACGCAGGTGCCGTTCGCCTCCTTGGCCACCTCGATCTCCTTGACCTTGTCGGAGTTCTCCTCGGCGAAGGCGAAGCCGACCCAGCCGAGCGACGTCGGGCTGCCGGTGATGCCCTCGATGATCACGTTGTCGTTCGCCGAGCTTGTGTAGTCGGGGCGGGTGACGGACTCCTGCGCCGGGTCCTGCGTGGATGCGATCGGTGCGATCACCAGCTCGACGTAGGTGTCGTACGTGCCGGACTCCTCGCCTGGGCCGGTGATCGGGAGCACGGCGTCCGGGAGCACCGTGTCCGATCCGAGCGACCGGGCCAGGTCCTGGGCCGCGCTCCAGGTGTCGAAGCCGGTCGACTGTGGGCCCGTCAACGCGTACAGGTCCGGGAAGGAGAGGCACGTGACCGCGCTGTTCTCGGGACTCGTCATCACGGTGATGCCGTCGTAGGCGATCTTCAGCTCGACGTAGTCGATGCCCGAGTCGGCGCAGCTCTGGACTTCCTCGTCCTTGATCTTGCGCGAGGCGTCACTGATGTCGGTCTCGCCGGCGCAGAAGCGCTTGAAGCCATCGCCCGTGCCCGGCCCTTCGATCGTGAAGTTGAAGTCCGGGTTCGCCTCCTTGAACGCTTCGGCGACGCCCGTCGAGATCGGCTCCACGGTCGAGGAGCCGGAGATGTTGATCGAGCCCGCGGCGGCGCCGGCACCCGAGCTGGGCGATGGGGTGGAGCCGCTGCCGCAGGCGGCGAAGACGAACGCCGCGCCCAGGGTGAGGGCGGCGAGGCGCTTCGGGGCGGAGAGGGTCACTCCTGGTTCCTCCTTGGGTGCGTCGCGCGCGGCGCACACGAGCCATCTTGTCGGGCCGGCCTGAAGCGTCCGGCTGGCTGGTGAACGTGCCGTTGGTGGACGGTTAAGTCTTCGTTAACGCTCGGGCCCGTCCAACCGGTAGCCGATGCCGCGCACCGACACCAGGCGGGTCGGGTGCTCGGGGTGGGCCTCGATCTTCGCGCGGAGCCAGCGGACGTGGACGTCGGCCGTGCGTGGATCGCTCTCGGCCCCGGGGCCCCAGACGCGGTCGAGCAGCTGGCGGCGCGTGCAGGCCCGGCCTCGTCTTGACACTCGGTTGGCGTCGTTGGACGGTGCATCGCGTGGGCCAGCCGACGCCTATCATCGGTCCGTGCCCGCCGATCTGCCGCGCCCGCTCATCATCGCCGCCGAGGGCCCGGACGGTTCCGGCAAGACGGCCGCCCTGGAGGGACTCGCGCGCTGGCTCAAGCGGAAGGGTCGCCGGGTCAGCCAGGTCCCCTGGACCGCCTCGCCGCTCGTCCGAACGGCGGCTGCATCGTCGGGCGACCGGTTCTCAGCGCGATTCGGTGGATTCGAGCCCGTGTTCGCCGGAGACCTCGTCCACATCGTCGGCGTCGACTCCAACCCCCGCCTGCGTTCGGAGGTCCTGGAGTGGGCGGCCCGAGCGATGCGCCTCGCCAGGCAGGGGGTACTACGAGTGTTCGCCCTCCATCATGGATTGCTGCCCGCGCCGGGTCGCAAGCTCCGGGACGGCGATCTGTCGCATCGAGCGGGCGACGTGGACGCGCTGCTGGCCGACCTTGGGGTGGACCTCGCGCTCCACGTCCACGTCCACCGTGCGCACGCCGGGCGCGTGTCGGCTGGACGGCACAATCTGGTGGTCGCGAGCGCCGGGGCCCTGGTCAACGACGGCCGGCGTGACGCGAGCTTGCTCGAGATCATCACCGACGATGGCAGACTTGAGGTCCGCCGGCGGTCCGTCGCGACCGGCCGGCAGACCCTCCTGTACGAAGGCGCTCGCACCTTGGCCGGGCAAGGCTCGTGATGGACGGAGCAGCGTGATGGCGAAGGGCTCGACGATCGCTCGCCAGCGGGCGCAAGCGCTCGCGGGTGGGACGAAGGCCTCGCTCAGAGAGTCCGAGCGAGCCGCTGCGCGTCGCCTGCGCAGGCTCGAGAGCGACCTCGATGCAGCCGCCCGGACCGAGCGCAAGCGACGGCGCCAGCTCGAGGCCGCCACGATCGCCGGGAAGAAGGAGGGCAAGCGCACCCGCCAGCTCGCAGCGGCGCGTGAGGAGCTGGTCGACATCCTGGGGCAGTTACGCGAGCTCGTCCGGTCGGCCGAGGAGCCCGTGGCCGACGCCGCGCTGACCCTGCTCGAGCGGACCGAGGCGTCGCTCGAGGAGCTCGCCGATGTTGGCGGTGACACGATGCGAGGGACGACCGACGCGGTGAAGAATGTCGGGCGCGGGGTCGTCGGTGTCGTGGGCCAGGCCGCGTCCGCCGGGGCGGCGACCGGTCGCCGGGCGGCGCGCTCAGGGATCGGATCCGTCGTGCGCATCGCGCGCGTCGGCTCGGCCCCGGACGCT
>Ga0210334_10035423_pt1 | contig 20990 bp, 18 predicted proteins | sample S306metaT_FD_164440 | JGI IMG/M metagenome (GOLD analysis project Ga0210334, IMG submission 164440) | Metatranscriptome of estuarine sediment microbial communities from the Columbia River estuary, Oregon, United States - S.306 (Metagenome... | ecosystem: Environmental > Aquatic > Marine >... | reverse complement strand
GGCTAGGCGTGAGGCGCGAGTCTGTCAAGATCAACCGCCGGACCAGGCCACACATAGTCGTTCGATTGCGAGGGACGGAGACCGAGAGTCGCCGTTAGGTTTTGGCTGACGGTATCTCAGAAGAAATGCGGTCCAAGATTTCCGATACTGCCGATTCTGACTCTCGTCGTCTGCCGCCGGAGCGCATCAGCTTGTCCCCCAGGCCGACCGCCAGATTGCGGTAGATAATGACACCGATGTCCGGACGTCGGCGAATGAGATCGGCCAGGTCGCGATGCAGCAGCTCGGCCGCTTCAACCTGCCCTTCGGCAGTGGCGGTGGCGGAGTGGGGCCTCGCCGAGAGAAGGGAGACTTCCCCGCAGGTCTCTCCGGTGTGGACGGTTCCAATGATGCCCGGGGAAGACTCGCCGCTGATGGCGACCTGGCCCTGGATCACGAGATACAATCGATCCGCGGGATCCTGTCGCGAAAAGAGCCGCTCGCCAGTCCGAATCTCGCGTACCGTGCAAATTCCAGCCAGCCTCGTCGCCTGTTCCGTATTCATCCCGTCAAACAACGGGACCTCCCTGATCGCGTGCGCCATGCGCGGAGCGATGACGCAAGTGGAAAACCCGCGCATGACGACATCGGCGACGGCCTGGACCGGCTCAGCCAGTCCGAGCGGCCCTAGATCTTGTAGTGTGTTCAACCGCACCATCTTCACGATGTCGAGCCGTTCCACTTGATAGAAGACCATGGCCGGCACATAGGCGACTGGGAGAAAATTCAACTCCAGCAGGGTGCGCTGCATGCGGGGAGCATAGGCGCTGACGTCGATCTCGATGTAGTCGATGCCCATCTCCTCGCGGCACTTTCGTTCTAATTCACCCAAGAGAAACCGCACGACATCGTCAGCCAGGGCGATGAGTTCGAAGACCCGCACGGTGTGTTCGACCGGGTCCATCGTATAACCGACCGCCCCGACGATCTGGCCGCCGGATTTGGCAAGAAAGTACCTGGTCTGTCGGGCCTGTAGTTTGAAGAAACCGTAATCCAGCCTCATGGGGCCGAAGATCTCTCGATTCCGCACCCGGCCCCGTTCGATGCGCAGCAGAGCAGGATAACCCTCGGCCTGCAGTTGTTCGAGGCGATAGTCGCCGCCGACCGGATAGGAGGCTGAATCTTCGTCCACAATGAAATCCGGCGTGAGCGGCGGCTGGCTCATGACGAGATTGGCCAACGTATAGGCTTCGGGAATGATCCGCGGATTGTTGCGGCGAAGGGTCAGCGCATCTCCGAAATAGCGGGCCAGCAGCGCGAAGCTTTCCCTGTGGCGAAACGAATGTTTGAGCGGCAGAAAACCGGTCGCGATAAATCCATGAGACAGGCTGATCCGTTGGGCATAGGGATGCACCGTCCGCGCCACCACCAAGCCGACGTGCAGTCGGCCCTGAATGGCTTCAAGGCGTTTTTCCATCAGCAGCTTGCCGGCCTGCAGGCGGCGATAGTCCGGATGGACGGCGAGACGGCCGAACTCGCCGACGAGATCGGAATGAGCCCCAAAGTCGAACAGCACGGAGGCCGTGCCGACGACCCGCCCCGACTCGGTGTCTTCGGCCACGAGAATGAGCGCGTCGTCCGTGAAGACGGACCGCTTCAGCCACAATTCATCGTAGAGTTCACGATGCGGATAGTCGGCCCCGTAGACGGCGAGAAAGACCTCGCGGATCTGGCCGACGTCTTCTTCGCGGGCTTCTCTGACCCGAATCATGGCAGCCTCGCACGAAAGGTCATGAACGGTTGCGCTGGTCGCGCAAGCGTTGACCTGCAATCTTGGCGACCGCGCGGTAATAGGCCGCGCCGACGGCCAAGGCCTCTTCGTCGAAATCGAACTTGCTGGAGTGGGCTGGAAATCCCTCCTTGCCCGGCACCTGTCCCCCGAACCGGACGTAGGCCCCCGGAATCTTCTCCATGTAATAGCTGAAATCTTCCGCTCCCATGTTCGCAGTCTTAAGCGGCAACACATTGGCCGCTCCTACCACAGTCACCGCCGCATCACGCGCCAGACCGGCCATTTCTGACGTGTTGACCAGCGGCGGTGTGCCCTCCTTCACGTTGACCTGAATCTTCGCGCCGTGCAATTGAGCGATCGACTCGGCAATGCGGCGGATGGAGTTGAGCAGTTGTTTCCGAACGGTCGGATCCTGCGCGCGAACGGTTCCCTCGAGCTTGGCCTGTCCTGCAATGACGTTTGGCGCAGTCCCGGCGTAAAACTGGCCGACGGAGACGACCGAGGGCCTGGCCGGATCGATCTCGCGCGAGACGATCGTCTGCAGCGCCATGATCATGAGGCTCCCGACGACGACCGCGTCGATACTTTCGTGCGGACGGGCGCCATGCGCGCCTTGCCCGACGATCTCGATGGCAAAATTGTCCGACGACGCATTGACGGCGCCCTCCGCGACAACAATGGCTCCCGGATAATAGTGGCGATCGAGATGGCCGCCGAAGATCATGCCGGCGCCTACCAACGCCCCGGCTTGAATCATCGCCTGCGCGCCGGTCCCTTTTTCTTCAGCCGGCTGGAAAATCAATCGCACGGGCGCCGGCAGATCCTTTTCGCCGGACAGGAGAGCCGCCGCGCCAAGCAGCATCGCGGTATGCCCGTCATGGCCGCAGGCATGCATGACGCCGTCGCGCGCCGACGCAAAGTCCAAGCCGGTTTCTTCTTGAATCGGAAGCGCATCCATGTCGGCGCGCAACACGATGCAGGGGACTCCCGCGATACCGGGAATGTCGGCGATCACGCCGGCGCCCGCGACATTCGTCCGGCACTGGATGCCGATGTCCCGCAGAAAGTCGGCAATGACGGCGGCCGTTCCGGTTTCCTGCCCGCTCAGCTCCGGTTGCCGATGCAACAGCCTCCGCAGCGAGACGATCCGGTCATACAAGTTCTGGGGGATCAGCGGCATGCCGCTTCTTCCTCTTCGCCCGGCGATTCGACAGTCCGGCCTCGCATCGGCTCCGGCTTCTTGAACCGACACACTCCCCGGTTCAGCTCTCGGTCACGAGAACTCAGCGCTCTTCCTGCGCCCGCTCCCCTGATCGGAACGTCACGTACACATAGACGGGAATGGGCAGGTGGCCGAGATGTTTTTCAATCAACGGCTTGACGTCTTTCCATTCCAGCCCTCCCACCCCGGTGGCCAAACGAGGAAGGGCGACGCTCTTGATGTTCTCGGTTTCGATCACCTTGGACAGGGCCTTGAGGCAGTGGTTGACGTTCTCGATCGTGGCCCGTCCGGGCTTCGCTCCGTGGCTGGGAGCCGGCTCCTGGGTAAACAAATTCACGATTCGAACTCCGCCGACACCCGCCCAGGTCCACAACTCGCCGGACTTCGGGCTAACCGTCTGGCAATAATGCCGGAAGTCCTTGTACATCGCCGGCCATCGCTCTCGAAGCGACAACGCCAGCCCGCTGGCAAAGTTGTCGTTCGGCGCGACTCCATGCGCCACGGCTTCAGCCTGTGTCAGTAACATATCTCCTGTCACTTCTTTCAACATCTGTCATTCACCTCCGACGGGTTGGGTACAATAACCACTGCTACCACAATAATACGAGTCAGGGCTACGGCGTCTTTGCGCAACGGAACCCGTAGCCGAATTGTCGACCAGACTGTTCGGCATTGAAACGGAACGAGGTGCGTAGAAAATCCGGAACATAGAGCCAGGACCCGCCCCGCACGACTCTAGACTCACCCTTTGTCGGTCCCTGCGGATTCTTCGTTGGGCCCTTCTTGTAATAGTCATAGTCATACCAGTCGTTGACCCATTCCCAGGCATTACCGGCCATGTCATAGATGCCATAGGGACTCTTGCCCATTTCGAACGACCCAACCGGAACCAACGCCATATGGCCGGCCCATTCCTTTTTGCCGTAATTCGCGTGCAGCCGAGTCGGCGCTTCGTTACCCCACGGGTAGATACGGCCATCCGCTCCCCGCGCCGCCTTTTCCCACTCCGCCTCCGTGGGCAGGCGTTTGCCGGCCCATTTGCAGAACGCGGCCGCATCCGGCCAATTGATGTTGACGACCGGTCGTTTGCGATGTTGTGGTTGATTCATGATGTCCCAGTCCGAAGGCTCCTCCATACCCGTCGTCTCCAGGTACTTGGCATACTGTCCGACCGTCACCTCATATTTGTCCATGTAGAAGGCATTGAGGTAGACCCGCCGCACGGGCTTCTCGTCATCCGAGAAATCGCTTCCCATCGTAAACTCCCCTGCCGGCACCATCGCCATCGGCACGTCGCGTGGATCGACTGGCAACACCGTTCCTGCTAATCTGCCTGGTTTCGGACCGTTCGGCAAAGCGGTCGATCGCTGTCCCGAAAGCTTCCCTTGCAAGTATTGAGAGATGGCCTGTTGTTCATCGTTGAGACCCAGTGCGTTGGCCTTGGCCAGGGCCTCCTTCGCCCGCTTCGTCTTGTCGGGATCAGTCAGCCCACCGGCGATCAGGCTCCTCGCTTCCTCCACTAACCGCCACACCCTCGCATCATCCAGCAATTGCCACGCTTTGAATTGTGGTACTGGCATGCGTGGTTCCATCGACGCTGCTGCCTTGGATTTAGCATCAAGCTCTATCGCGGTCTCGTAATGTTCTTCTGCGCAGCTCCAGGATTTCAAACCTCGACAAGCCTCTGCCAGGTTGAAATGTGCCACCGTATTTGAAGGGCTCTTCGTTATGCCGGCTTCCAGCGCTGCACGTGCCTCCGCATACTGTTTTTGCTTCAGCAGGGCCGCCCCTTTCGCAAAATCCTGGTCGCCGGCACCGGCTGCATGCGCGACTGCCCCCGGAGCGACGAAGAGGCACAACAAGCTCATGCTCACCAACATTTGTCTCATCGGACCACTCCTCCCCATTTGTAATCGTCCCGCGGATCAGGTCTCACCGCTGGAAATCGTAGCAACCCTGGACAGGTCCGGCAGACTTACCAAAATACACCCACAAGATCAATGCCTGTCATTGCGCCCGCCAGGGTGGATTTGTTCTCGCCATAACCATTTGATTGGACGCACTTTACTAATAACCGCTATCGTTGATTTTCCTGATAAATTTCAGAGAACAAATTCACCCTGTTGCACCCGCCAGACTTTCCACTGCACCAGGGCTCACTCGTTCTTCTCTCCCCGCAATCACGACACTGGACAAGATGGCAGAGAGGGGGCGACATCGCCTAGCCAGACCCCATCGACAAATCATGAAAGCGTGCGACGGCATTCCGCTCTCGCAGCACAATTTCATCTCCCTTTTCCTTCCAGCGGGCCGTAGGGTCGATCCCTTACCGTGCGCATTGAGGGAGCACATTCCGATGTGGGGCTTCTCCTCTCATACCTTCCCTACCAGGCAGGCAGGATCGTCGGTCCTCAATATGCGCGCATGGAACGAGCACCGCCCACGGTGTAATCATCCAATCGATCTGGCGTCCGCGTTCCGCGAGCACGGAGGACCGACGATCCTGCCACGCTACACCCATTCCGGCTCATACTCTTTCCCCGCCTCCCGCTCAGCCAACCAACCATAGAGGGCCGGCAACACCACCAGCGTCAGCGCAGTCGAGGTGAAGAGTCCGCCGATGACCACGGTGGCCAGCGGCCGCTGTACCTCGGCCCCGATCCCTTGCGCCAGCACCAACGGCAGCAGACCGAGCAACGTCGTCATCATGGTCATAACGACCGGGCGAAGCCGCAGGCTGCAGCCAGTGACGATGGCCTCGTCCGTCTCCTTGCCTTCGTGACGCAACTGGTTGATATAAGACACCAGCACGATCCCGTTGCCCACTGCGAGCCCGAACAGCTCGATGAAGCCGATGGACGCCGGCAGGCTCAGGTATTGCCCGCTCAGCCACAGAGACACGAGGCCCCCGATCAAGGCGAACGGAAGGTTCAGGATGATCAAGGTCGCGTACCGCAGCGAATGAAATGCCCAAAACAAGAGAAAAAACACCAGCCCGAGCGTGATCGGCACCACGAGCAATAACCTGGCATTGGCTCGTTCCATGTTTTCGAACGCCCCGCCCCATGTGACTGTGTATCCTTCCGGCAGGCGGATCTGCGACGCCAGTTTCTTCCGTCCTTCATCCACGACGCCGCCTATGTCTCGCCCGACGACATTGAAGGCGATGTAGATGCGGCGTTTCACATGCTCCCGGCTGATACTGAACGGCCCTTCACGCATCTCGATTACGGCGAGTTCGCTCATCGGGATCAACGCGCCGGACGCCGATTTCACTCTGATCTCTCCGATCGTGCCGATACTGTTGCGTTGCAGTTCCGGGAACCGAAGCGTCAATTGAAACCGCCGCTCACCCTCGTAGACATGGGTCACCACCTTGCCGCCGACCGCGGTGGTGATGATCTCCTGCACGTCGGCCACGTTGATGCCGAACCGGGCGATCTTCTGCCGGTCGATGTCGACGGTAAGATAAGGCTGGCCGGCAACCTGCTCGACCTTGATATCTTTGACGCCGTTGATCTGCTGCATCAAAGCGGCAATCTCCTCCGCCTTGTCGTGGAGTACATCAAGATCGTCCCCGAACAGCTTAATCGCGCACTCTGCCCTGACGCCGGAGATGAGATCGTCCACCCGGTGTTGAATCGGCTGGCTCATGAGCACGGAGATGCCTGGGATCTCCACCAGCTTTCTCCGGATGGCGTCGGTCAATCCCGGCTGAGATATTGCCGTCTTCCATGTGCTCCGATCACTCAGGGACACGATTGGTTCGCTCTCGTTCAGCTCCTCAGGTCCTACAGCGATCTCGGGCCGGCCGATCTTGCTCACGGCCATCCGGACTTCTGGAAACTCCAACATGACCTTATGTGCTTGCTTCTCCATCTCGATGGACTCCAGTAGCGAGACGCTCGGCAGCCGAATAATCTTGGGCGTCAGAGTGCCTTCTTCTAATAGTGGGATGAACTCCCGTCCCACAAATGGAACAAGGGCAAGGCTGCAGAGCACGATCGCTGTCGAGCCACCGAGCACGAGACTGCGATGCCGGAGGGTCCAGGTGAGCACCGGCGCATAGTGCTGTTTCATCCAACGCGTGAGACGTGTTTCTTCCGGGTGGTCTCCGCGCAACAGCAGCAAGGCGAGCACCGGCGACAGGGTCAACGTGACCACCACCGAGGCTAAGAGCGCGATCACCAATGTGTAGGCCAGCGGCGCGAACATCTTCCCCTCCATGCCGTGGAGCGTCATGAGCGGCAGGAAGACGACGCTGATGATCAGAATGCCGAAGAGGATGGGCCTGCCCACTTCTTTCGTGGCTTGAAGAATCACCTCCGACGTGCTCTTCCTCGTTGAGCCATTGTTCTGCGCCAGATGCCGATAGACGTTTTCCACCACGACAAGCGATCCGTCCGCGATCTCGCCGATGGCGATGGCCAGCCCGCCGAGCGTCATCAAGTTGGCCGAGAGTCCCAGCCGCTGCATCGCAATGAACGTGATCAAGGGGGTGACGATGAGCGAGACCGTCACCACGACGGCGCTGCGGACGTGACCCAGGAAGAAAAAGAAGACGAAGATCACCAGCACGACCCCTTCGATCAAAGCATCCCGCACCGTATTGATCGCCGCCGTGACCAGCTCGATGCGGTCGTAGAACGGGATGATTGTCATGCCGGCGGGAAGGACGTGACTCCGATGCACTTCCTCCACCTTGTCTTTGACCGCTTCAACCACCTGGCGTGCGTTCCCCCCGCGGATCATGAGCACCGTCCCCGCGACGACCTCCCGCTCTCCATTGAGCACCACCGCGCCATGACGGACTGCATGCCCGATACGAACCTCCGCGACATCTCGAACGAATACCGGCGTCCCGCCGACCTCCTTCACGATGATGGATTCGATATCGGTCATATTCTTAATGAGTCCCAGGCCTCGGACGATCGCCCGTTCCGCATGGCGCTCCAGCACGTTGCCCCCGACATTGGTGTTGTTCTTCACCACCGCCTCGTAGATCTGATTGGGCGTCAGGTCGAACTTTCGCAGCTTGGCCGGATCGACCAGGACTTGATACTGCTTCACAAACCCGCCCATGCCGTTCACATCGATCACGCCGGGCACGCTTTTGAGCAGCGGGCGCAGGACCCAGTCCTGGAGCGTGCGCTGATCCGTCAACTCCGTCTCCACAACCTTGGGATCGGTCGCCGCCGCATGAGGCCCTTCGAGATAATATTGAAAGACCTCACCCAGCCCGGTACTCACGGGGGCCATGACAGGTTCCAGCCCAACGGGCAGTCGCTCTTTCGCCGCCATGATCCGTTCGAGGACCAATTGGCGGGCGAAATAGATATCAACGTCGTCGTTGAACACGACGGTGATCTGGGACAGAGCGAATTTTGACAGGGATCGGATTTCTTCTAAACCAGGCAGGCCGGTCATCTGAAGTTCGAGGGGATAGGTGATGAATCGTTCGACTTCGACCGGCGAGAGACCCGGCGCGTCGGTCAGGACTTGCACCTGGATATTGGTCACGTCGGGATAGGCATCGATCGGGATTGACTGAAAGGCGAAGAGGCCGACGACGGATAGGAGACAAGCCAAGCCGATGACCAGAATCCGTTGCCGCAGCGAAAATTTCAGCAGCGTGGCGATCATGGCGCGGGCTCGATCTTGTGCCGTTCCATTTCGGATTTGAGGGCGAAGGACCCCTTCGTCACCACAAGCTCTCCGGTGCGCACCCCATCCAACACCTGCACCAGGTCTCCCTGCTCGTCTCCCAATGTGACGGTCCGCGCTTCGAATTCCCCCGTCCCACGCTGGACGAACACCATTGTGCCGGCCGGCCCGTTCTGGACGGCCTCGATCGGAACGCTCAGTTCGTCCGAACTCGACGCCGCATAAACACGAAGGACGGCGAACATCTCCGGCTTCAGTAGCCGATCTGGATTCGGCGCCGTCACTCGGAGCCGCATCGTACGGGTGGCCGGATCGAGCGTATCCCCGATGTAGGTGATCGCGCCTGAAAAAATGGCGTGCGGATAGGCGGTCAGGACCACGTCGACTTTCTGGTCTTTGCGGATAAACCGTACGTCTTTCTCCGGCACGTTGCCGACCACCCACACATCGGTCAAATTCGCCACGGTGAAGAATGTTTGGTGCGTTTCGACCACCTCGCCTCGCGTAATATTGCGCATGATGACCCGGCCGTCGAACGGCGCGCGCAAGGGCACGTCGGCCTTGATCGTACGTTCCCGATCCAGCCTCTCGATCTCTTCCTGCGCCACACCGAGCAATTCCAGACGGTTCTTCGTTTCGCGCGCTTCGGCTTGCGCCGTTCTCATGGCAGCTTCGCGCCGCAGCAGTTCAGCCAGGCTCACGGCTTTGTTTTCATACAGCTCCTTAGCCCGTGCATGCGCCAACTCCGCTTCGTGCAACCTTGCCGCGGCTTTCAGGTAATCGCCTTCCGCCATTCCAAGGTCCACACTGTGGAGCATCGCCAGCAAGGCTCCTTTTTTCACGTCTTGACCCACATCGACATGGACCTTTACGACACGCCCGCGGATTATGGTCGTGACTTCGGCCAATTCGTTTTCATTGGCCTGGACCGTGGCGGGAAACTCACGATGCGTGATCAGCTGTCCCTGCCCAACCGGCGCAAGTTGGAGGTCCATTCTCGAAGACTCTTCAGGTGTCAGGCGAAAGCGCCCGGACTGTCCTGGAGGTGAAGCCTGGCTGACAGCGGAGGTATCCGCTGGCTTGTTCTCACAGGCAACGGCCCCCATCGCCATCAGACATACGAGAACGCTCGATATGAGCTGACGCACCCGAGATCCGCTGGTTCTTCGACTCAACCGAGCATCATCCACCATCGCCGCTCCTCGATTCTCCTCTTCGCCCCCCCCGACACACCCATCTTGCTCCTTGCTGTAGACTGAGCATGGGGCATGCCCCAAAAAACAGCTTTTTTCTTCATGAAAAGGGAGACGTCTGTAGCTTTGTGCTACGGCCTCGAAATCGCGTCGTAGCAAAATGGGGCAGGTGACTGAAGGCTTCCGATGCCATCACCTTTGCCATCACCTTGTACTTTTATCTGTGAGATACTGGCGAGCGAGGAAGGACTCCTCTCTTTGTATGGACGTTCAGGCGCAGTTTCCAGACGAGCAGTCCAAGGCCGGTGAATTTACGCGGCAGTCGGATACGTTCCGAGGATGGGTCACCGCCGACGGCAGTTCCGGCTACCCTTCCGCAGCAGGCCGCTATCACCTCTACGTATCTTGGGCTTGCCCTTGGGCCCATCGCACGATCATCGTGCGCAAGCTCAAGAAGCTCGAAGGGGTCATCGGAATGACGGTCGTGGATCCGATTCGCGACGAGCGGGGCTGGGCGTTCCGCGAAGGGCCAGGCCATTCGCTCGATCCCATCAATGGATTCCACTTTCTCCGCGAGGTTTATGAAGCGACAGATCCGTGCTATCACGGGCGCGTCACCGTGCCCGTGCTGTGGGACCGCGTCACCAAACGCATCGTCACCAACTCCGACGATGACTTGATGAGAATCTTCAGCGGCGAGTTCAATCGCTTCACAGACAGCGCGCTCGACTTGTATCCGGAGGCACTGCGCCGGGAGATCGACGAGCTCAACCGCTTCATCTACGAGAACGTGAATGACGGAGTCTATCGGGCGGGATTCGCCACGTCGCAGCAAGTCTATGAACGAGCCGCACAGCGCCTCTTCGATGCCCTGGATCGGCTTGATGCGCGCCTCGCAAGTCGCCGCTATCTATTCGGAGCGGAATTCGTCGAAACCGATTGGCGGCTGTTCGTGACGTTGATTCGGTTCGACGCTGTGTACCACGGCCATTTCAAGTGCAACATCAGACGTATTGTCGACTATCCGCACCTCTTCGGCTACATGAAAGACCTCTATCAAACCGACGGCATCGCCGAGACTGTGAACTTCGATCACATCAAGCGGCACTACTACAGCACCCATCGCGAGATCAATCCAACCGGCATCGTTCCCCTTGGCCCAGACCAGGATCTGACCACTGTTCATGGGCGTGAGCAACTGGCATAGCGCCACCTGCGCATTCTTTCAAACTGTCGAAACAACTGGACAATCTTGGGGAAATTCTCCTCACATTGGAATCCAGCAGAACGTACGTGATTCGAAAGCCATTCATTATGCGGCATTTCCATGACTGGCATCCCATCGTCAACACAGCATGATAGTTGCTGTCATTCGAACAAGAGTGGCGTCATTATCCAAACCAAAGGAGTTGCTATGGATTCACTGTGGATGTTCGTGGGTGTGATGATTGCGCTTCTGCTGGGTGGGCTTGTCGTTTACAAAAAGGGGGCTTAGGCCGCCGCCGAGAAAAGAGATGGCCATGACACCCCGTACAGGGCATGGCCATCTTTATTCCTGCGCGGCCCGTGCAGAGTCTGCGCCTTCCCTATCTGACAACCAAGACAGAACAGTCACTCCGCTGGACAATTTTGGTCGATACACTGCCTTGGAGAAATCGGGCGACCGCGCTGCGTCCCTTGGCCCCGGTGACGATCAGATCCGGCTGCTCACGACCTATCACTTTCATGATCTCGTCTGCAGCCGGTCCTACTCTCGGAAACTCCCTGACCCGATATCCTGATTTTTCGAGCTTGGCAGCCTCCTGCGCGAGCAGTTTCTCCCCTGCCTCCTTGACGATGGTATAACGCAGGAACGGCATGACATGAACCAGAAGAATGCCGATCGGCTCGGCCGCTGACTTGACCCGAAGCTGTTTGGTGAGGAACTTCAGCGCTTTGCCTGAGGAGGGAGAACCGTCCGTTGCGAACAAGATCCGCCGGATCGGTTTCGGCGGTTCTTTCACGACCAATACAGAACAGGGCGCATGGAGCGTGACGGCAGTGGAAACGCTTCCCATCATGAGCCGGTCCAGCGCATTCAGTCCTCGACTGCCCACCACCAGCAATCCATTGGTCCCAGCATGTTTGAGCAGCACCTGCTCGATCGCTTGCTTCTCCACACGCACCGAACCTTTCAGCCCGAGGGCCTTCATGCGCTGTGCCGCTTCGACCATCACTTGCTTGGCCTGAGATTCGAGGAAGTGAATGATTTCACCCTCGTCCGGCTCGCTCCCGCTCACAGACGGATGTGTGATCAATGGCGCCGGCGCAGACTGGATATCGATGCCGTGCACTCCAACCACGCTGGGCGCCGACTTCAATGGCAGCTTCGCCACCCATTCCAGCGCCCAATCTCCATATTTTGACCCATCGATTCCGACGACAGCTTTCATCGACGTCACCCCCCTGAGTTAGAGAGTTGCTAAAAATGTTCGTGAGCCCACGCTCTTCTCATTCGATGTTATAAGTATTACAAAACCGCAATGATTATGCCATGAGTGCGAGATGGAGAAATGTCTCCATACGGAAAGTCCTAGGAACCACCTTCATGAGCAGGCTCGCCGAAGTCATAGGCAAATCTGGTTGGGTCTCGCCAGCGAAGACTGATCTCCTGGACAGAAAATAAATGATTGGCGATTGGATCGGCTTTTGGTAAAGTGCGCACCCATCTGCTGATAACGGGTTGATTTATTTGATTTGATGGGGGCGTGGTGAAAAATATGATGGCCGGAATGTATGGGATCACGATCCAGTTGAAGGGAAAGGCGGTTGGACTCGCCCTTCTCGTTGCGCTCTTATCATTCTCTGGTTGCGCCGGTCAGGCGGCCTCAAAGAACCTTCAGCCCCTTGCTACCGCTGTCCCTGCCGCCACGGTTGGTGACAACTCCCAAGAGGAACCATTCGACCCCTTCGCCAAGCCAGGTGAGCTGGGCCTCGAAGAGTATGATCCATGGGAGCCGTTCAATACGAAGGTCTTTGAATTTAACCGGCAGATAGATCGCTGGGTGATGAAGCCGGTAGCCAAGGCGTATGACTTTATCATGCCTAATCCGGTTCAAGTGGGCATTAGCAACTTTTATTACAACGCCAGGTTCGTCCCACGGTTCGTCAACAATGTTTTGCAGGGAAAGGTCCGCGGAGCGGGGATCGAAGCAGGCCGTTTTCTTGTGAACACCACGGTTGGTATGGCTGGGTTTATCGATTGGGCGAGTGACATGAATTTGACTACCCCGGAAGAGGATCTAGGTCAAACTCTGGGTTTCTATGGAGTCCAGCCGGGGCCTTATCTTGTGGTACCGCTTTATCCGCCGTTTACAGTCCGAGACTTTGTTGGATATGTCGGCGATATCTTCCTGAATCCCATTTACTGGCTGGCTCTGCCCATCATTGAAATCGGCGATATTCCGTCCGCAATTCCTCATGCGAACCGGACGACGACTTCTCTGATACTGCTCGGCGCGAAAGCAGCTGAAGTGGGGAATGACCGATCACTTAACCTTGAAAAATATCAGGGCGTGGAAGAATCCACGGTCGATCTCTACAGCGCCGTCCGCAATGCCTACCTCCAGAAGCGGGCTAAGGCTATTCAGGAGTAACGCACCTGACCGCCTTCAGCCCGTCCTGCGTTCACGTTTCACCGTTCGGCCATTCGATGGACTCAGGGCTCCGAGCTATGCCCAGGGACTGGCTCACAATCCCAAACAATGTCGAGGAAAAAGAAACGACCAACAAGACCGGCGGGCATGTCAGGAACGCAGATGACCGATTGACCAGATGTATCAGAGGACTCCTGGTGCAGTAATCGCGGGAGGCACCCGTGACTCGGTCATGGCACAGACCACCCCTTCACTCGGAAACGACCTCAATCAATAGGAGGCACACTCCCCACGAGATACGAAACCGAGTCACAAAGTACCCTACGATCGGCGCACCGAGAAGCGACGGTTTACTGGCTCTTCTTATACACGACGATCCCGCCGAGCAGAATCCCAATCATGACGACCGCGAACATTAACAATGAACTATCCATGGCTACTCCTTTCGTTCGAACCGTTACGCAACGAAGTCATACACCACAGCAGCCCCCGCAAGGGTCGGAGCCAACTACCTCCCCCTTTCTTTATCGTTAGCCTCTCGCATCACAGGCACTCCCTGGCCCTCTGACGCGGTTGAGCCTTATAGCTCCCTGACCCTTCTGGTTCAATTTATACGTAGTAAGTTTATGTCCGACAAGTGTCCTTGTCAAGATTGCGTAGCAGGTTCGAACAAGCAGGCAGCCCTCTTGTTCCGCGGCACTGCCTTCTGTTGACTGATCGAATATAGGCCCTACCTCGGAGGCGAGCGGAGGCTTCGGTGAGAGGAACACTCAAGGGAATCCGGGGTCGAGTGCGGGGGTGGTGAGCAGGCCCGCCGATGGGTGGGAAGCCTAAAGCCCCTCCAAGGCCTCAGTAGTTGCGACAAGCTCTTCGGACCTGTCTCCGCTCTGCTTTTTTGTCCTCTTTGGACTCTCAAACGCCATAGTTGCACATTCCTTACTGTTGCCTATATGTGAGGGCGGCTTTGCTCACATGTGCAAGAGCGAAACGGCTATATAGAAAGCACGACATAAAAAAAGCCCTTCTGTGAAATACGGAGGCTACCAACCGCAGAATCACATCGGATAAAACGCCCCACCGCTGTATCACCCGTAGCGGCACAGGACAGGAGAAGAGCCGAGCGGGCTCGCCCGCATGATTCATGACAGTTCGTCGCGAAATCGCCAAGCCGCGTCGTCAGACCGGCGCGCGGAGCCCCGAGGGCCTGAGGCGTACTCGTGGAGTACGTCGAGGGTCCGAGGAGCAAGCCCGCCGGCCGCAGGCTTGTCGCACCATCGGATCGGCTACGTCTCGACTCGCAGAGTCGGACAATTGCAGCAGAAGAGTCACGAATAATGTGGGCTAGTTCAAACGGGCTTTGTCTGTTCCGGCAAAACGTTTCCCGGCTTCCTCACGCGCAGAACTGCTTGGGCGATGCGCCTCGCGATGAGCGAGAATCACGGGGTCGATCCGTTCGCCGCAGCTCACGCAGTGCCAATCGAATGCACCGATCTCGAACACTTTCTCCTGAATCATCAACCCACCGCAGCGATGGCAGCGGTCGACTCGCGCCCCTTTCCGGATGACAGAAGGCTTTACGGTAGTGACCATTGCAACTCACCTCCTCTTGGCTCACGTTTGCGTGTACTCGTATGAGCCGCCTTCTTTGAAAAGGATTCATGCCGACTGCCCTACTCCAGCGCCGTAGCCCATCGTGGGGCAGGACGCAATCCACCTGTGGGTGCCGCAAGCCCATCGTCGCCAGTGGTCTACCGAGCGCGATCGACTGGCGAAAGATTCCACAGTGCTCGAAAAGGTCCTGCCCTGTAATGCAACAGTGCGCCGACCCGCCTGCCATAACCCGCACCTCGCTAAGCTCGCAACTCCTTGAATCTGTGCAACCGGCCAAGCGTCTTCCGGCCTGCCATCCTCGTGGCATTGCCAATGCAAGCTATTCTGCAGCAGTAGCGCCTAATCACAGAAGGAGGGTCTGCTATGTCCGGACTCAGTAGATGGGAACCATCGGCTCGTTGGAATCCGTGGAGAGAACTCGAAGATATGGAGAAACGCTTATCGACGATCTTCGGGCGCACTCCAGTGGCGACGAGCGGTGAAAAGAAAGAGGCCATTGCGGTCGCCGAATGGTCGCCCCTCGTCGATATCAGTGAAGACGATAAAGAATACGTGGTGAAGGCGGAACTTCCTGAGATGAAGAAGGAAGAGATCAAGATCAGCGTCCATGACGACGTCCTCTCTATTACCGGGGAGCGCAAGTACGAGAAAGAAGAGAAGGGCAAAAAGTATCACAGGGTCGAGCGGTCCTACGGCAGCTTCATGCGGAGTTTCACCCTTCCTGAAGATGCCGACGGCTCCAAAGTTCACGCCGAATACAAGGACGGCGTATTAACCGTACGTCTCCCGAAATCGGAGAAGGCCAAACCGAAATCGATCGAGGTGAAGATAGCGTGACACGAGAGAGGCGGTCGTCTCTGTTTGACCTTGAACTCAACCTGAGCCTCTTGCGGAGAAGGAGGTTGCCATGTTCCGCCATCCCAAATATCTCGATATCCCTTGGGAAGTCCATTGGCAGCATGAAGAGACCAGGCCTCACCGTCATTTGTGGTGGCTGATGACCTTGCTGATCTTGGCGGCTATGTTTTTAATCGGAGTCGGGGTGACCAGCGGCATCAAGTAGTCTAGCGGTCTGTCTCGTCTATTCAGTCTGTCCGGTCCGCCCGTAAGGCCAGATAGACCAGAGAGACCAGAACGACCAACTAGACGGGATGGACCGTATTATTATGATTTTAAAGAATCGTGAAGAGGCCGGTCGGCGGCTTGTGGAACGACTAACCGCCTACAGGGAACATCCGGGAGCCCTTATCCTGGCGCTCCCCCGTGGTGGCGTAGCAGTCGGGTACCAATTGAGCCTAGGGCTGCATCTTCCGCTGGACGTGTTCATCACCCGCAAGCTGGGAGCGCCAGATAATCCAGAATACGCCTTGGGCGCGGTGGGGGAGACGGGGGTGGTCTATCTAAATCCGGAAGCGATGGCGGCATTTCGTCTCTCCCGGTCGGAGAGGGATCAACTTGTTCAGGCTCAGCAAGAGGAGATCACTCGCCGACAGGCTCTCTATCGGCAGGACCGTCCGTTTCCTGTGCTCACCGACCGCACCGTCATTCTCGTCGACGACGGAATCGCCACCGGCTCCACATTCTTTGCGTCGGTTCAGTCGATCAGAAGCCTGAAGCCGCGACGCCTGATCGGAGCGATTCCGGTCGGCCCGACGGAGACTATCCGGGAGGCCCGCGCGCAAGTCGACGAGCTGGTGGTCCTTGCCACACCAGACCCCTTCTGGGCGGTGGGGAATCACTATGTCGATTTCACCCAGGTCAGCGATCGTGATGTCGTGGAATACCTGAACCTGGCTGAGGAAGCGCTACGGGAGCGGGCAGAGTCATCTTCTGCCCAGAACACAATGACCGAATGACCATTGGAGGCCGGGCAATGTATGCCACCATCAACGTTTTGCTCATGTGCTTCTCCCTGGCCCTGACCGGCTTGGTAGGAACGGCACAGGCCGAGATCGTCGTCCCGGACGGCTCGGTGATCGAAGTGGATGAGGCCACCGTCAAGTCCGTCGTGGCCATGTTTGAACGGGCCGAACAGGCGGTCAAGGCCCATGATCTCGACAGAGTCATGACGGTTTATGCATCCCAATACAACTATCATGGACTCAAGAAGGATGATATCCGAAAAGTGTGGAAGGACCTGTTCAAGGAATACGAGGAGATCACAAGCACCCATCTGTTCAGCAAATTTACCAAAGTCGGATCAGGAAGCCAGACCGTGCTGGAGGTCACGTGCACCGGCCGTCTGTGGGGCCACTCCAAGACCACCGGTCTCCAGGTCCCCATCGACAGCTGGCATCAGGAAATACACTACCTCATGCTTGAAGAAGGTGAGTGGCGCATCCGCGGCAATCTCGGAGACTCACAACGCGTGCTTCCGTTTGGCACATCCCCCCATCCTCTGTTTTGACAAAGGAGCCCAGGAGCACCACAAATGAGAATCGCGATCGGCGTCGATTGGTCAGACCAGGCCTTTCAGGCTATCACCCAGACATTTCATGTCTATCACCCGACGGACGTCACGCTGGTGCATGGGGTCAATCTCGGATTTTTCGAGCAGCCACTGATAGCCGGGGCCGCCAATCTGCAGGGGTACGACGACTTTCGTAACGCGATGGTGGACTCAGGCCGTCAACTGCTGGAACGCACAGCAGCCATGATTCCGTCCAACGTGGAGTCCGTGAGAAAGATCAACGAGATTGGCAGCCCCGCTCAGGTCATTCTCGACGGCGCTCACACCGTCTCGGCCGACCTCGTCGTCGTCGGCGCGCGCGGGCGCAGCCGTGTCACCGAAACCGTCCTCGGCAGTGTCTCCCATCGCGTGCTGTCGCATGGGTCTCGTCCTACCTTGATCGTCAAAGGACCTGCTCGCCAGATTCAGCGGGTGCTGGTCGCCGTTGAAGGCCAGGATGACGCTGATCGGATCACACAGTGGCTGACCCGTCACCAGTTCGCGACACCTGTCGAACTCTCTGTGCTCAATGTTGTCGTCCCCGTTGGATTAGATAGCCCCTATGATGCGCTGGGTGCAAAGGCTTGGTGGGAAGGCGCGGAGCGCTACGCAGAGGAATTCGTCAAGACGACTGCGGCCAAGCTCCTGGATTCTCGATATACGGTCAGTACAAAGGTGGCGGTAGGCAATCCGGCGGCGATGGTCGAGGAGCAGGCGCAAGCTATGGACCTGGTGGTGGTCGCTTCGCACGGGCGCAAAGGGATCGATCGTTTCCTCCTGGGAAGCGTCTCGCACGCCATCGTCCACCAGGTAAGTTGTCCGGTTCTCGTCATACGGTGAAAGGGGTCGACCATGAAAATGGCGCTGGCTGTGGTCCTGATACTCATCTGCATCGGAACGTCCTGGGTTTCAGCACAAATGTCTCTCGGAAATCCCAAATCCGGACAGGCCGTGTATGAACAGCAGTGTCTCCGTTGCCACGGGTCACAATTGGATGGGAACGGTCCAGACAGCGAAGACTTAATCGTGCGGCCGGCCGATCTCCGGTCCCGCATCACTCGGTCGAAAACAGACTGGGAATTGCTCGTGGCAATCTCCAACGGCGTCCTGTTCAGTCCGATGCACAGCTTCCGCGGCAAACTGACGGACGAACAGATACTGGACGTGCTGTCCTACGTCAGAACCATGTCGCCGCCCGACATCATCAGTTAGTGCGAGGCCGTGGCCTTTCAGCGCACAATCCCGCAGAGATTCATTCAGCAATGTATTTCATGTCTTTTCGTTCTTCTGGTCTTGAGCGGAACGAGCGTTCGGGCCGCAGAAACTGCCACGGACATCGAGGTCTTTGTCCGCGCCGGCTGTCCCCATTGCGAAGCCGCCAAGATCTTTCTTGATGAACTCCAGCGTGAGCGGCCATCGATTCAGATCGCCATCTACGACCTCGCCGAGCACTCAGCCGCGCGGGAACGCCTGGCCTCATTGGCCGCTAAACAGGGACTGGCCAATGCCGGGGTCCCGGCATTTCTGATCGGCGAGGAACTGACGATCGGGTTCCGCTCGGCCGACACGACCGGAGCGGAGATCCGCGCCCGGCTCGATCAGCGCACGCGAGGCGGTGCGCCGATTGTCGGCGAGGGTATCAGGACGGCATGGTTCGGCGAGCTTCGCGTCAGGGATCTTGGCCTTCCGCTGTTCACCATTGCCGTCGGGCTGCTGGATGGGTTCAATCCCTGTGCGATGTGGGTACTGCTCTTCCTGCTGTCGCTGCTCGTCAATCTTCAGGATCGGCGCAAGATGGCCCTCATCGCCGGGACGTTCGTGCTCGTTAGCGGCGTGGTCTATTTTGCCTTCATGGCGGCCTGGCTGAACATGTTTCTCCTGATCGGTCTCTCACGCGCCGTGCAGATCACCTTGGGGGGCATCGCCCTTCTCGTGGGGACAGTCAACGTCAAAGATTTCTTCGCCCTCCACCGTGGTATTTCGCTGAGCATTCCCGAATCGGCCAAGCCGGGACTCTATGCCAGGGTACGAGAAATACTCCACGCCAAGAGCCTCGCCGGCGCGATGGCAGGCATCGTGATCCTTGCAGGGCTTGTGAATATCATCGAACTGCTGTGCACCGCGGGATTTCCAGCGCTCTACACACAGATTCTCACGCTCCAACAGCTGCCGATGTGGGAATACTACAGTTACCTCGGTCTCTACAATCTGGCTTACATCTTTGATGACAGCCTCATGGTTGCCATTGCGGTGATCACACTGAGTCGAAGGAAACTACAAGAACGCGCCGGGCGCTGGCTGAAGCTCGCCAGCGGATTGGTGATGGCCGGCTTGGGGATCGTCTTGCTTCTTCAGCCTGAGTGGCTTATCTGATGGGCAGAGGCATTAAACCACACGTGATTATCCGTGCAGGAAGGTATCGATGGCTGGCTCTTCACCTGATTGCGGCATCGACTCGCTGAAGCCGTTCTTCTATCCCCGTCGTATCGCTGTTGTCGGCGCTTCCCGTACGCCGACCGGTATCGGACATCGAATCCTCGAATCCCTCCAAAAGGGCGGCTTCAGCGGAACGATCCTCCCGGTCAATCCGCATGCGACGGCAATCGCGGGGCTCCTGGCATTCTCTTCGCTAAAGGCTATTCCCGACCCTGTCGATCTTGCCGTAATCGCCGTACCACCCCACACGGTACTTTCAGTGATCGACGACTGCGCCGCCATGCGGGTGCCGGCCGTGGTCCTCATCACGGCAGGATTTGCTGAAACAGGCGGATCGGGCACCTCGCTCGAAGAGCAGCTGCGCGCCAAAGTCCGTCAGCATGGAATTCGCCTGATCGGGCCGAACTGCTTCGGACTGATGAATCTCGATCCCGCCGTCCGCCTCAATGCAACCTATACCCCTGCCATCCCGCCAACCGGTCGAGTCGCCCTCGCCTCCGAGAGCGGTGGCATGGGTCTCGCGGTGGTGACAGCGGCCAGCCGATTGAATCTCGGCCTGTCCAGCTTTGTCAGTGTCGGCAATCATGCGGACGTCACGGTGAACGATCTGCTGGAGTACTGGGAGCAGGATCAGGCGACAGACGTGATTCTTCTCTATGTCGAAACCGTCGTCGATCCTCGCCGATTCAGATTGATCGCCGAGCGGGTGGGAAGAACAAAACCCATCGTCGTCATAAAAGCGGGCCGGACACAGGCTGGACAGTCAGCGGCCGGATCTCACACGGCGGCACTGGCCACGAGCGACACGGCGGTTGACGCCTTGTTCAAACAGTGCGGCGCAATCCGTGCGACAACCTTGGAAGAATTTCTCTCTCTGGCCACTGGGTTGTCCAATCAACGGCTCCCTGCGGATCGCCGAATCGGCATCCTGACCAATTCCGGCGGCCCAGGCGTCCTCTGCGCCGACAGTTGCGCAGGGGAAGGGCTCATGGTGCCGGAATTGTCCAAG
>Ga0210334_10516471_pt1 | contig 21176 bp, 16 predicted proteins | sample S306metaT_FD_164440 | JGI IMG/M metagenome (GOLD analysis project Ga0210334, IMG submission 164440) | Metatranscriptome of estuarine sediment microbial communities from the Columbia River estuary, Oregon, United States - S.306 (Metagenome... | ecosystem: Environmental > Aquatic > Marine >... | reverse complement strand
CACGGCGACCTCGCTACGAGCCTCGCCCTCAAGCTCGCCCGCCCGTACCGGCGGGCCCCGCTCGACATCGCCCGCGCACTGGCCGACGCCCTCGTCGCCGACGCCGCCGAACCGGCGTCCGACTCGCCGGTGGGCACAGTGGAGGTCGCCCCGCCGGGGTTCGTCAACATCCGCCTCGACGATGCCGCCCTCGAGGCGATGACGGAGGTCGTCCTGGCGAGGCCCGGCGATTGGGGTCGGGTTTCGTCCGCCGAGCCGCGCCACGTCAACGTCGAGTTCGTGTCCGCCAATCCGACTGGGCCGCTCCACATCGGCAACGCTCGCGGCGCCTTCGTCGGCGACCTCCTGGCCCGGGTGCTCGAGGCGGGCGGCCATCGCGTCACCCGCGAGTACTACTTCAACGATTTCGGCACCCAGGTGCGCAACCTTGGCGCGTCGGTGCTCGCCATCCGCGAGGGCACCGAGCTACCCGAGGACGGCTACCACGGTGACTACGTCCGCGACCTGGCGGCGGCCATCCCACCCGAGGTCTGGGCGCACGCGTGCGAACCGGAGGGCGACGCGGCCTGGACCCTCGGCGTCTGGGCGTCAGAGCAGGTCCGGGCGGGCATCGAGGCGAGCCTCGAGCATCTGGGCGTCCACTTCGACGTCTGGAAGAGCGAGGGCTCGCTGCATCGCGACGGCTGGGTCGAGCGGGCGATTGAACGGTTGACCGCGAGCGGCCACACATACGAGCGGGACGGCGCGCTCTGGTTCCGCTCGACCGAGTTCGGCGACGACAAGGACCGGGTGATCCTGCGCTCCAATGGCGAACCGACCTACTTCGCCGCCGACATCGGCTACGTCGTCGAGAAGTTCAGCCGCGGTTTCGACGAGCTGATCTACATCTGGGGTGCCGACCACCACGGCACGGTGGCCCGGGTCCGCAACGCGGCCCAGGCCATGGGCTACGACCGCGAACGCGTGCGGATGCTGCTGACGGCCTGGGTTCGTTTCGTCCGCGATGGCGAGGAGGTGTCGATGTCCAAGCGGGCCGGCACCTTCATCACCCTCGACGAGCTGCTGGCCGAGGTCGGCGTCGATGCCGCTCGGTGGTTCTTCGGTTCACGGGCGCCGACATCGGGCATCGACTTCGACATCGAGCTGGCCAAGAAGCAGTCGAACGAGAACCCGGTCTACTACGTCCAGTATGCCCACGCCCGGATCGCCTCGATCCTGCGCAAGGCCGGGGAGGTCGGGCTCGCCCCCGCGTCCTCGATCGATGGGCTGCTCGCCGAATCCGCCGACGGGGCGCTGATCCGCGAGGTGCTGCGCTTCCCCGAGGTCGTGGAGGACGCCGCGGCGGCCGAGGAGACGCAGGGCATCACGGCCTACGCGACCCAGCTCGCGACGGCCTTCCACGCCTACTACCGCGACGCTCGCGTCGTCGTGCCCGACGAGCCGGACCGATCGGCCCGACGCCTCGCGCTCTGCCGGGCGACGCAGCAGACGATCGCGGGCTCGCTCGCCCTGCTGGGGATCTCGGCACCAGAAGCGATGTAGCCGTCCGGTGGCCGGACGGGTGACCCGTCAGGCGCCGCGACAGGCGGGAATGCCGAGGACCTCTGTCGCCTTGCACATCGTCGTCTTGTCGCTGGCCAGGACGATCCAGATGCGAGTCGGGTCGTCGGGATCGACCTCGATCGAATGGCCGCCGTCGGCGGCGTCGACGAGCGGGCCGGCCGCCTGGAGGAACTCCTGCGCGTCTGCCGGCGTATCCCAGGCGGTCCGCCAGACCACGGCATCGGCCCCGTTCGGACCGGTCAGGTAGGCCATCCGATCGCCGCCCCAGCCCTCGGCAGCAGTCTCCGGCTTGACGCTCGTCGTGCCATCGCTCGGCTGCTGGAGCCAGATCGTGGTGAGGAACTCGCCGAATGTGTCCTGCGTGGCGACCGACCAGCCGGCGCCGAACCGGGTCGCCAGGTCGGATGGCAGCTCGACCACGATCGGTGCTTCGCGGGCCGCGTACTTGTCCGGGTGGAGCACCTGCTCGGTCGTGCTGGGGGGATCGGCATAGAGCCGGTCCACGGCGGTCCACCCGCCGGAGGTCCAGGCATCCAGGACGAACTGCAGGCCCTGGAGGTAGGGGAACTCGAGCGGCGCCGCGAGGATTGCCGGCGTCCGGGCGAGGATGGCCTGCTGCTCCGGATCGTTGGCGGCCTCAAGCGTCTCCAGTAGCTCCTGCGGCGTCAGGTTTCCCGTGGCCCACTGCGTCATGATGAATGTGGCGTCACCCTCGGCCACCGACTGGCGGGCGAGCACGAGATCGCTCTGCTCCTTCAGGTCCGGCGGCAGCAGCACGTCCAGGTCGAAGTGCTGGTCCTGGAGCGCGTGATCGAGCTCGTGGCTCATCGTGAACTTCTCGATCCCGCCGATCCCGTCGCCGCGGGCAACGACGCGGAAGGTCTCGTCCTCGGGATCGTAGAAGCCGAGCACCTGGCTGGTCAGCAGGTCGACCGTCAGGTCGCGCAGCGAGGCGTCCTCCGACAGGAGGCCCAGGCGCCGGTAGAGGCCCTCCTGGGCGGCGAGCTCGGCGGGCGGCGTCTCCTCGTCGAACACCCTGAGCACGAACGCGTCGAGCGCCGCCTGGTCGAACACCTCGGTCCGGATCGGCTGCAGGAGGTCGAGCTGGCGCAGCTCGGCGACCTGGCGGGCGATCTCATCGGTGACGGCCTTCAGCTCTGCCTCGAGCCCGCCCGACGGAACGGCGCTCGGCGAGGCGGATGCGCCGGGCGAAGCGGAGGCGGCAGGGCTGGGCGATGTGACCGGGCTCGTCGATGGATCCGGGGTCGGACCCGACCCGCCACAGGCTGAGACGAGCAGTGCCAGGACCACGATACCCGCGGCGATGCGCGGGACCGGAAGGCGATGACGGTTCACGGCCGGCATGGTCGCACGGCACGGCGAACGCTGCAGCCGGACAGGTCCCCGACGTGAAGTGCGCCGCGGGGAGCTGAACCTGCGGGCGCAAGGATGTCCGTTTCTTAACCGTCTGCCGTCTTTGGGGTGAATCGCCATTCGCCTACCTTCTTCCTCGGAACGACCCTCAGGTTCCATCCCTCCCTCCCTCCGACCGGAGGCGCCGATGGGCAGGCGCCTCCGGTCCTCCTTTTGTGGCGGGTGGGCGACCGACCGGCGGTCGATCGCGTGTGTCAGAATCGCGGCCATGGAACTGACCTGGTACGGGCGGACGTGCATCCGCCTGCGCGGCAAGGATGCCGTCGTCGTGACGGACCCCTACCAGTCGGTCGTCGGGCCGACCGGGCGCGGCCTCACCGCCGACATCGTCACGATCAGCCACCCCGATGACGCGCCGCTGGCCCGGGCGAAGGGCCGGCTGGCCCGCGACGGACGGACCCATCTGCCGACCAGCCTCGATGACGCATTCGTCCTCGATGGCCCGGGCGAGTACGAGGTCAAGCACATCCTGCTCACCGGTGTCCGCACGTACCGCGACGATCACCGCGGAGCGGACCGCGGTCGCCAGACCGCCTTCATGATCGAGGTGGATGGCGTCCATACGATCCACCTCGGCGACATCGGGCACCTCCTGACCGAGGAGAAGCTGGCCGACATCGGCAACGTTGACCTCGTCTGCGTGCCGATCGGAGGCGCCCTGTCCCCGACTCGAGCCGCCGAGCTCGTCGCCCAGCTCGATCCCAGCATCGTGGTCCCGATGCCGGTGGCAGATGAGGACGCGGCCTCCGACGAGGCCCTCCGCCGCTTCCTCCATGAGATGGGCGCCCAGCCCCAGACCCAGGCGCGCCTCTCGGTCACGCCGTCGAACCTGCCCAGCGAGACGACGACGGTCGTCCTCGAGGCGCGGGGCAAGCAGGCCGCACCCGCCTGACCCGCGCGGCCTCGACCCGACCCCACGCGGCGACGCTGCTGGGGCGTGCGCTGCGCCAGGACGTCAGGTGCGGTCGTGGACCACGCGCCCGCGTTTGACGACGACCCGGACCAGGTCGGCCGCGGGCCAATAGGGCAGCTGATCGACCGCTGGCACCCGCCAGATCGCCATGTCTGCGGCCCGACCCGGCTCGAGCGACCCCACATCGTCACCGAGGCCGAGGGCATGGGCCGCGTTGACGGTGACGGCGGCGAGCGCCTCCGACGGCGTCAGCCCGAGCTCCAGCACCGCGAGCGTCATGACCAGCGGCAGGCTCGGCGTCGGAGAGGTGCCGGGGTTGAAATCGGTACCCAGGGCGACCGGCACGCCCCGCTCGATCAGGGTCCGCGCCGGCGCGTGCTCGGCCTTCATCAGGAACCAGGAGGTGGACGGCAGCAGCGTCGCCACGACCGGTCGCTCCCCTGTCGCCGCGGCGGCCAGGGCGTCGATGCCCGCTTCGGACGGTGCGCCGAGATGGTCGGCCGACCAGGCGCCGAGCTCGACCGCCAGCTCGGCACCGCCCGACGGTGCCAGCTCGTCGGCGTGCAGCCGCGGCTCCATGCCGAACGCGCGAGCGGCCTCCAGGATCCGCCGCGACTGATCCGCGTCGAAGATGCCCCGCTCACAGAACACGTCGCAGAACCTCGCTCGTCCCTGGGCGGCGACGCCAGGCAACTGGACCTCGAGCATGTAGCGGACGTACGCCTCCGTGCCGTCCGGTCGGGATCGGTACTCGGGTGCGACGGCATGCGCCCCAAGGTAGGTGGGCACCACGTCGAGCGGTCCCTCCTGCCCGAGCTGATGAGCGGCCTCGAGCAGCCGCAGCTCCGTCGGGAGGTCGAGCCCGTAGCCGGACTTGACCTCGACCGTCGTCGTGCCGAAGGCGAGCATCGCGTCGAGCCAGCGGCGACCGTGAGCCAGGAGCTCTTCACTGGAGGCAGCGCGCGTGGCGGCCACCGTCGCGAGGATCCCGCCGCCAGCGGCCAGGATGTCGAGGTACGCGGTGCCGCGCTGGCGGAGCCTCAGCTCGCCCTCACGGGTTCCCGCGAACAACAGGTGCGTGTGCGGATCGACGAGCCCGGGCGTCACGAGCCCGCCCGCGGCGTCGAGCCGCGCGAATCGAGCGAGCGGAAGGCCCCCGGCCTCGAGCGCGCGCTCCACGGAATCCCGCGGCCCGACCGCCACGACGCGCCCCTCCCACGCGGCGACGACCGGGGCCCCCGGGGCGTCGGGCCCACCCGCGGCAGCAGCGTCGAGGACGGCCGGATCGTCCTGCGCAGCGCCGCGGCGGATGCCGCCGGCAAGCGTCGCGACCCGGCTCGCCCCGGTCACCAGCAGGCCGCTCGTCGGCCCGCCCTCCAGCCCACCGGAGATGACGCGCAGGGTCATCCCGACTCTCCGCTCCGGACGGCGGCGAGGCGCAGCTCGAGCGCCATGAGCGGATCGGGGTCCATCAGGCGCAGATAGCTCGCCGCGGCCGCAAAGCGCGCCTCGGTCGGGGCATCGGCCGGGACGCCGGCGTGGTCGGCGACCGATGTGAACGCCGACAGCGGCGCGAGTCCGATGAGCTCCGACGCGACCGGCCGAACGCCTTCCTCGAGCGCGAGCTCGGCGACCTCGTCCCAGACGCGCCACATCGGGGACAGGTCCGTGTCCAGCAGGTTCATCGACACCTGCGTGCGCCCACGATCGGCGATCCAGAACCCGTTGGCCTGGACCTTCGGCAAGCCGCCGCCCGACTCCCTCACGCGGCGAGCGATGCGCTTCGTCAGCTCGACGTCCTCGGTCTCGAGGTCGATGTTCCAGGCCACGAGGAACGGTCGGGCACCCACCGCGGTGGCACCGCCGCTCTCATGCATCCGGGCCGGTCCGGCATCGGGCTCGCGCCCGTGCTGAGCGATCTCCGCCTTGAGCCCCTCGTACTGGCCACGCCTGACGTCAGCCAACTTCAGCCGATCCGACCGCAGCGCAGCGTTCGCGTAGAAGTAGATGGGCAGGTCGTAGCGGGCGGCGAGCCGGCGCCCGAACGAGCGGGCCAGCTCAACGCACATCTCCATGGACATGTCCCCGAGCGGCACGAAAGGGATGACGTCCACCGCCCCGATCCGCGGGTGCTGGCCAGTGTGGCGCTCCATGTCGATCGTCTCGAGCGCGATGCCGACCATCACCTCCAGGGCATCGCACACGGCGAGGGCGTCGCCGGCCACGGTCAGCACGCTGCGGTTGTGGTCGGGGTCGCTCGTCCGGTCGAGGAGGTGAACGCCGGCGGTGCGCCTGATGGCCTCGGCCAGCTGGTCCACGACCTCGGGCCGACGACCTTCGGACACGTTGGGGACCGATTCGACGAGACGCTCAATCATCGCGTCTATCGTGACAGGCCGGCGAGCCCCGGGCGGGCGGCCCGCGCATCGACCGGTCGGCTTGGGGTCTGGCCTCGTCGCAGGCGCTGGATGCCTGCCGTCGGAGCGCCTGAAGACGATAGACTCGCTCGACGAGGTCAGGCGCGCTCGTGGCGACGCGGCCTCAGGCCACCCGCTGGGAGCGTTCGTGAGCAGCCCGGACCCGGCGACTCCGACGGCGAGCCGCAGCCTTCTGCGTCACCGCGACTTCGTGCGGCTCTGGTCGGCCGAGACGATCAGCCAGTTCGGCACCCAGGTCAGCCTGCTGGCCATCCCGCTCGTCGCCGTCAGCATCCTCGAGGTCAGCCCGTTCGAGGTCGCCCTGCTCGGCACGATCGAGTTCCTGCCGTTCGTGCTGTTCAGCCTGCCGGCCGGAGCCTGGGTCGACCGGATGCGTCGCCGACCGATCCTCATCGCCGGCGACGTCGGTCGAGCCCTCAGCCTCGCCTCCATCCCGATCGCCTACGAGCTCGGGGTCCTGTCGATGGGGCAGCTCTACATCGTGGGCTTCATCAACGGCGTGCTGACCGTGTTCTTCGACGTGGCCTACCAGTCGTATCTGCCCTCGCTCGTCGACCGCGACCAGCTGGTCGAGGGCAACTCGAAGCTCGAGATCAGCCGGACCCTCGCCCAGACGGCCGGCCCGGCGATCAGCGGCATCCTCGTCCAGCTGGTCACCGCGCCCCTGGCGATCCTCGCCGACGCCGTGAGCTTCGTGGGATCCGCGCTGTTCGTGCTCGGCATCCGGAAGGCGGAGCCCACGCCCGACCGCCACACCGACGAGCACGGTCAGCCGAGGGAGGGTCTGCGCCGCGAGGTGTCGGAGGGGCTTCGCTACGTGCTCGACAACCGCTACCTGCGGCACATCGCCGCCAGCACGGGCACCTCGAACCTGTTCGTCAACGTGGCCTTCGCGACGATCATCGTGTACCTCGTCCGCGACCTGGGCCTCGACCCGGCGGTCATCGGCGTCGTGTTCGGCCTCGGCAACATCGGCGCGATCGTCGGGGCGTTCACGGCGAACCGCTTTGCGCGGTGGCTCGGGGTGGGGCCGACGATCGTCTGGTCGGCGTTCCTCAGCGGTCCCGCCGTGCTGCTCGTCGCCGTCGCCCCGAAGGAGATGGCCGCGCCCTTCCTCGTCGCCTCGGGGTTGCTGATGGGCCTGTCTGCCGTCGTCTACAACGTGAACCAGGTGAGCTTCCGCCAGGCGATCACGCCGGACCGGATGCAGGGCCGGATGAATGCGACGATGCGCTTCATCGTCTGGGGCACGATCCCGCTCGGGCAGATCGTGGGCGGGGCGATCGCCACGGCGGCGGGCGTCAACATCGCCCTCTGGATCGGCGGCGTCGGAGCGTCCACTGCCTTCCTCTGGGTGCTGTTCTCGCCGGTCCGCTCACTGCGCGAGATGCCGGCGCCGGTCGCAGGGCCGACCGCTGGCGCCGGGGCCGCCGCGGCCTCGGCGGTCGCCGCCCCGGCGATCGTCGACGAGGCGCTCGAGGAGACGACCCTCGCCTCCGGGCCGATCGCGTCGGGCGGTCCCGAGGAGGGCTGACACGTGGCGAGGCCTGGCTGCATCACGCCGCCCGGGATCGTCGCGTCCCTCCTGGATCATGCCGGTGCCCATGGAGACATGCCCGGGGAGCCTGGCTCCGGACATGGAAGGCGGCCGAGCCCTGGGCCCGGCCGCCTTCGCTGCGGCTAGATCGGGGCAGGCGAGCCGCCGGCCTAGCGGAAGTCCACGCTCAGGATCCGGTACGTGCCGTCGACGAACCGCAGCTCGATGGTGCGACAGCTGCCCGCCCAGGCCTTCTGGGTCTTCCACTCAAGCTTGTACTGATCGGAGGCGGCGTCGTAGACGAGCGGGTTCAACATCGCGTCGACGCTGGGACCGAGCGGCCAGTCGGCGCACTCGTAGACCTGCGGCGCCCCGAAGAGGACGTCGAGGCCCTCGTCCCCGCCGAGCGAGAACTTGAGCGGGATCCGCGACCCGGCCTTGGCCTCGTGCGTCGTCGCCGCCCCCTGGATCGGCGGGTAGAACCCGTCGAACTCGAAGGCCACGAGGTCGAGCCCGACGACGACCGGATCGTGGTCGGAGGAGCGGTAGGCGTTCGGCTCGTAGAGCGCATCCTGGGCCGGTGGCTTGAAGCTGGTGTCGTAGTCGAGGACGTCGGGCTCGTCGGCATTGATGTGCCAGTCCGCGGCACCGGTCACCTGGGCCGCCAGCGTCGAGCTGGCCAGCGCGTGGTCGAGGTAGCCGTTCTGGCCGTCGAAGACGTACGAGTACGCGTAGGTGCCCTGGTAGCGGTCGATGAGGTTGATGTAGTCGTCGGCGCTCCCCGCGATGTCGTCCGGTCCCGCCTTGACGGCGTCGATCGGATCCTCCATCGCGTATGAATTGAGATCGCCGATGATCAGGTAGTCGCGGTCGCCACTGCCGGCCGGGTCGGTCTGGAGCCAGTCGACGAGCGCCTGGGCCGCCAGCGTGCGCGTCCCGCTGCAGTTGCCCTGGCCGTCGCCGAGGTCGGGATCGCCGACGTCGTCGCAGGCGGAGCCCTTCGACTTGAAGTGGTTGACCGCCACGGTGAAGCGGGCACCAGTGGCGTTCTCCTCGAAGGTCTGGGCGAGGACGGGCCGGTTGTAGTCATCGAGGAACCGCGGATCGACCGTCGAGTCGAGGATGGAGAAGGTGCCGACCGGCGTGACGGCGCCGGGCCGGTAGATGAGCCCGACCTTGATCGCGTCGCTGCCGATGGTGCCGGTGTCGATGTAGGCGTACCCGGGCAGCCCGGCGACGATGCTGGCGAGCGGCTCGACGCCGGTCGTGTTCTCCAGCTCGTTGAGGCCGATGACGTCCGCGCCGAGTCCGGCGAGCGCGGCCAGGAGCTTGTCGCGCTGGCGGGTGAACTCGTCGACTTGATCGCTATCCCAACCGCGGCATTCCACGTTGTTGGCCGGACCGCACTTGTTGTCGAGCGGGTTGCCGGTCGGGTAGTCGGCGGAGACGAAGAAGTTGAGCGTGTTCATCGAGGCGACACGGAGGTCACCGCCGACCGGTTCGGGCGCAGCCGGTCGCGGGTTGGCCGCCGTGTAGTCGGCCGGTCCGGTCGGGAAGATGCGGTACAGGCTGAAGTCGAAGCCCAGCACCCCGATGGTGTTCTGGACCGTGTCGCCGCCCCGGAAGCGATTCGTCAAGGAGAACGGCAGGCCGTTCGGATGGCGAAGCACTGCGGGGTTCTGCGCGCTGTTGGCGTCGTCGAGCGTTATCCGGCGCAGGCTGTTGGCCAGGGTCCGGGCATTGGCCGGGGCACCCGGCTCGTCGATCGCGGTGCCGGTGAACGCTCGGGTCTCCCCGTCGAGCGGCAGGGCGAGCACGATCTCGCCGAAGCGGTCGTAGTTGAAGTACTCGGAGATCACCAGTGCCTGGGGGAGGCGGACAAGCATCCCCTCGTAGCGCTCGGGATAGGCGGCGTCGGCGAACGGCATCGTCACGTCGGTGGCGGCAACGCTGCCCGCGCCGCAGGGGACGATGTTCGCCGCCGGTACGGCCGAGCTGTTGCTGTTGGAGCCGTTGATCGTGGTCTGGTTGAAGCGCTCGCGGGCATACCCGGTAACGCGCACCAGCTGGCCCTCGCTGACGAGGTCCGAGCTGCCGGTGTACACGAAGATGCCGTCCGACGTGGCTGGATCACCGTCGCCGGTGCCGTCCTGGAGGAAGAATCCGCTCTGGCTGGCGGTACCCTCGAAGTCGCCGACGACGAGGCCCTCGGTGGTGACGTTGCCGGTGATCGCCGCCGAGAGGCCGGAGCCCTGGATGTCATAGATCGGGGTGTACGCCGCGGCGCAGACGTCGTACGGGCTGAAGCCGACGACGTAGTTGAGGACCATATTGTCGGGTGGATCGTTGCCGTCCTGGTCGCTGACCTGGTTGGCAAGAACGGTCAGGGTGCAGTTCTCGCCGTCGACAAGCGAAATGCCCGGGTCGAGGGTGAAGGTCGTGGGCCCGCCGCTGAAAGCGGTGGCCACGTTCCCGCTCGCGCTGCAGACCAACGTGAACCAGGAGGACGTCACGTTGACTGGCTCGCTGAATGTGACCGTCAGGTTGCCGGCGATCGGGAAGTCCGTGGCGCCGTTCACGGGATAGGTGTTGGTGACCTCTGGCGCCAGGTCGGCGGCGGCGCACGGATTCAGCGGCGAGGCCGTGTTGCGGGGCGTCGGCCCGCCAGCTGCGAAATCGAGGGCGTTGTTATCTGTTTCCGTGCAGCCGCTCGCGAGACGGAGAGCCGCGGTTGCGTTTGTGGTCGCAGGTGCAGGTGCCGTTTCAAAGAAGTTCGCCCCGTCCCAGCCGACCAAGTCCTTGATCAACGCGAGCTGGGCGGGCGAGCAGGCTGTCGATCCGCCGTTGCATCCCAGGCCGCTCGTCGACATGACGAGTGCGACCTTGCCGCCGGTCCCGCTCATGTTGATCGGCGTGGCATCGGTCACGTCCGGCGTCGGGAGCGGACTGCCGACGGCCGCGTTGGTCGCTTCCTGGATCAACAGGTACTGGCCGGGTGCCAGCGAGAGGCTCGGCAGCTCGGTGAGCTGGCCGGAGTTCGCGCCGAAGTTCCCCGTGCCGGTCGCGCTCGCGTACTGGACCGACCAGCCCGCCAGCGACACGGCGCTGGTCCCGCGGTTGAACAGCTCGACGAAGTCGTGCGTGTAGACGGCCCCGCTGTTCCCGCCCCCACCGTAGACCTGGCTGATGACGATGTCGGGCGACAGCGCCCTCGCCGGTCTGGCTCCAAGGGTCGGCAGCAGGGTGGCCGCCAGAAGGAACGCCATCGCGACCGCGAGCGGCGGGCGAGAACGCGCAAGGGACGACATGGACACGGTGAGTGCCTCCTCCCGAAATCAGGACACCGTTGTCTTCTCGGACCATCCTATGCTTTGGGCGGTCTGGACGACCACTCCGAACCGCACCGCAGTCCACCGGACCCCGCCGACTTCGGTGCCAGGACGCAACACGCGAACGGCTGACGTCGGCGCTGTCACCCTCACCCCGGATCGTCGGTTGGCCGGCCAATGGCGCGTCACCCCTCGAGCATCGGCACCCGAACGCCGCGCGCCCGGGCGACCTCGATCGCCCGCTCGTAGCCCGCGTCCACGTGGCGGACGACGCCCATCCCCGGGTCGCTCGTCAGCACCCGCTCCAGCTTCTGCGCCGCGAGGTCCGTGCCGTCGGCGACCACGACCATGCCGGCATGCTGCGAGTACCCGATCCCCACCCCACCGCCGTGATGGATCGACACCCAGGTCGCGCCGGCTGCGGTGTTCACGAGCGCGTTGAGCAGCGGCCAATCAGCGATGGCATCCGAGCCGTCGCGCATCGCCTCGGTCTCACGGTTGGGCGAGGCGACCGAGCCGGCATCGAGGTGGTCGCGGCCGATCACGATCGGGGCCGACACCTCGCCCGTCCGCACGAGCTCGTTGAAGGCCAGGCCGGCCTTCGCCCGCTCGCCGTAGCCGAGCCAGCAGATCCGCGCCGGCAGGCCCTGGAAGGGGATCTTTGCCTCGGCCATCTCGATCCAGCGCCGCAGCGGGGCGTCCTCTGGGAACAGCTCGAGGATCGCCCGATCGGTGCGCAGGATGTCGGCGGGATTCCCCGACAGCGCCGCCCAGCGGAAGGGCCCCTTGCCCTCGCAGAAGAGCGGCCGCACGAAGGCCGGCACGAACCCGGGGTAGTCGAAGGCGTTCGCGACGCCGGCCTCGAGCGCCTGGGCGCGCAGGTTGTTGCCGTAGTCGAAGACGACGGCCCCGGCCGCCCGGAAGGCGAGCATCGCCCGGACGTGGTCGGCCATCGAGGTCATCGCGCGGCGGACATAGACCTCCGGCTGGCTCCGGCGCAGCACGAGCGCATCCTCGAAGGCCGTCTCGGCCGGGACGTAGCCCGCCAAGGCGTCGTGGGCCGAGGTCTGGTCGGTCACGACGTCGAACTGCTCGCCCGTCTTGGCCCAGTCGGGCTCGATCTCGGCCGCGTTGCCGACCAGGGCGATCGACAGCGGCTCGCCGTCACCGGCGGCCGCCCGTGCCCACGCCAGCGCCTCGTCCGGCGAGGCGGTCAGCCGGTCCACGTAGCCGATGTCGAGGCGGCGGCGCGCCCGCGTCTCGTCGACCTCGATGCAGATCGCGACGCCCTCGTTCATCGTCACCGCCAGCGGCTGGGCGCCGCCCATCCCGCCGAGCCCGGCGGTCAGCGTGATCCGCCCTCGCAGAGTCCCCCCGAAGTGCTGGCGAGCGCACTCGGCGAACGTCTCGTAGGTGCCCTGGAGGATGCCCTGGGTGCCGATGTAGATCCACGAGCCGGCGGTCATCTGGCCATACATCAGGAGCCCGTCGCGCTCGAGATCGCGGAAGACGTCCCAGGTGGCCCACTTCCCGACCAGGTTGGAGTTGGCGATGAGCACGCGGGGTGCCCACTCGTGGGTCCGGAAGACGGCCACGGGCTTGCCCGACTGGACGAGCAGGGTCTCGTCGTCGGCCAGCCGACGAAGCTCGCGAACGATCGCGTCGAACGCCTCCCAGCTCCGGGCGGCCCGGCCGGTGCCCCCGTAGACGACCAGGGCATCGGGATGCTCGGCGACCTCCGGGTCGAGGTTGTTCATGAGCATCCGAAGCGCCGCCTCCTGCTGCCAGCCGCGACAGCTGAGCTCGGCGCCACGGGGGGCCCGGACGGGGCGGGCGCCCGGCAGGGCGGGGGCGGTCCGGTCGTTGGTGGTCATCAGGCGGGACCTCCGGGTCGGGCATCCAGTGTGGCGCGCCGTGGCGCTCCCCGCCAGGCGCCGGGACCATTCAGGGCGAGCCGGTGAGCCAGCGACGCAGGGCGTCGAGGAACTCGAGCGAGGTCATGCTGTCGAAGAGGCGCGCCCCGTGGAGCGCCCACTCCTGCAGCTCCTTGACCAGCGCTAGCCCGATCAGGGTCAAGGTCAGGCGCGGCGCCGTCCAGACGACCGGCTCACGCCGATGGTGGAGCAGCGCGACGAGCAGGAACCAGAGCTCGAAGACGTTTGGGAAGACCAGGAGGATGGCGCGTTCACCCGTCACGACGAACAGGATCGCGCCGACCAGGCGATAGGAGTAGAGCGCCACTGACACGCTCCGCTCGACCCCCGTCCAGCGAAGCGCGACGACCAGGAATAGAGCGTAGGTCACCTGGTCCATGAGCTTGTCGAGCAGCTGGTAGTCGCCCAGCCCGCCGAGGTCGACCACGTCACGGAGCAGGAGGTCGGCGAGATCGCCGCCGATGGCGAGCAAGCCACCCGCGAGCGGCCAGCGGAGGACGGGGAGGGAGGTCGCGACCCGGAAGACGACGTAGAGGAGGATCTCGAGGGTCATTAGCCCTCCATTCGCCACGCGGCGCGACGCGCGATCAGGACGTCCAGCGTACCCCGAGGGCCGGGCTCGTCAGGGGCGCAGGCCCTCCATCAACCGCTGGCCCAGCCGACCGTCGCCGAGGGACTGGACCGACACGACGAGATCGCCGCCCTCGGTCGTGAGCGTGGCGTGGTACGTGAAGACACCGCCGGTGCACGAACCGATGTGGACGGTCCGCCCGCCGAGCTCGGCCTCGGCCTTGCCGGTCACGGCACCCGCCTGATCGCAGACCCCCTCGTCGAAGGAATCGCGCCAGCCCCGGTACCAGGCGTCGTCGAACACGCCAGGTCGCAGCTCATACACGAAGGCGACCGCGTAGTCTTCCCCCGCCGGATCGACGATGAACGCCACCGCGCCGGCTGAAGCGTCCCGGAGCAGGCCCGGATCCGAGGCTGACGCCGCGAACGCATCGGGCTCCGGCACGAGAGGCAGCCCGGCGATGTCGGAGGGCAGCACGGCAAGGAGGCCGTCGTCCCAGACCACGCCCGCCGGGGACGACGAGGGCGACGCGGTGGCGGCCGACGCGGCAGTCGGGGTCGGCAAGCTCGAGGCCGTCGGAGAGCCGCCGGACGGCACGGGCGACGGTTCGTCCCTGCATCCCGCGGCGGCGAGTGCGAACGCGACCGTGGCGATGGCCATCGCGGGCGTGGTCGCCCGCCGCACGCTCAGGTCAGCTCCCGACGAACGACCGGGAAACGGGCGTCGTCCACGGCCAGCGCGAAGCCACAGCGGAGCCAGAAGCCGGGAGCCGCGGCACTCGTCGCATCGGGGCGGGCATTCGCTTCCGGGTATGCCTCGACCGCCGCGAAACCACGACCGGCCAGGTCGTCGCAGATGGCCGCAACCAGCCGGACCGCGTGGCCCGAGCCCCTCGCGTGGGCGGTCGTCGAGATGCACGTGATCACCGCCGGGAGCGGGGCATCGGGCAGCTGCGGGTAGAGCTCGCGCAGTCGAAGCGCCCGGGGGTACGCGGACAGGGGCCCGAACTGCGCGTAGGCGACCGGGTCGTCGTCGGCCAGGAGCACCTTCGCATAGCTCCCGAACACGGCGAGCCCACGTCCGAGCAGCCCGAGCTTGCGCGGCGAACCGGCGGCGATCCTCGGACGCTCCGGGCGACGTGGCGCGAACGGGTTGTCGGCGAGCGAGTCACGCTCGTCGAGAGCGAAGGGATTCGCTGGTGGCACGGATCTGCCGGCCGGGGCGAACGGGTTGGCCACCGGCTCGTCGTCGGCTGCGAACGGGTTGAAGGGCCGCGGCGCCACGGCGGGCGGTGGGGGAGCTGGCTCGAGCCAGCTCAAGCGGGCGGCCTTGGAGCCCCGGTCCGGCTCCTCCCAGTAGTCGCAGCTCCGATGGTCGAAACCGGGATCGGCACAGGGCGGCAGCAGGGCGAAGGAGGCGGCGTCGGTGACATCGACGATGCGGATCCGGTCCACGCACGCAGGGTAGCGCGCGCGGGCCGGAGGTGCCGCGTGGGGTCTCAGGGCCGACGGGCGCTCGACTTCGGGACCCTCGACACTAGCGACCGACCCTCGAGCGGGCCCACGCTGTGCCCATGACCGTCGCAGACCGCCCGCCGCTGGGCAAGCCGATCGAGCTTCCCCGCTTCTCGCCCCTGCCCGAGCCACCGACCTTGAGCGACCGCGCCGCCACGATCTTCGACGCCAGCCGGGTGATGTTCAGGCACGCCAATCGCTGGTTGGCGGTGCCCGTCCATCGCGCCGGGCTCGCCGCCTGGCTCGGCACGCCGCTCACCGGCTGCCAGCTCCTCCTGACGACGACGGGCCGCAGGAGCGGGCTGCCGCGCCATGCCCCCCTGGGCTACCTGGTCGCCGAAGGCGCCGCCTGGGTGCTTGCCGGCTACGGCCCATCGACCCACTGGTACCGGAACCTCCTGGCCGACCCTGTCGTGGACGTGCTGATGCCGGGTCGCCCGCCGTTCCGCGCCCGTGCCGAAGAGGCCCTCGACCCCGCCGTCCGGGCCCGGATCATCCCGCCGCTTGCCCGCTCGATGGATCTGCCGGGCTCGGCGATCGGCACGAACGTCATGACCGCGTCGGACGAGCGGATCCTCGAGCTCGTCGCGTGGGTGCCGCTGATCCGGCTGACGCCCGACGGACCGCCGCTCGTCGCCGGCCCTGACGACCCGGGCGGCCTCGGATGGGTCTGGCGGCAGGCGGTCGTGCTCGTCCTGTCGCTGCTGGCACTCCGCACGTTCCGACACGCTCTTCGGCGGGCGCTCGGCCGGTAGCTGCCCGCGGGGCCTGTGACAGGCCTAGCCGGCGAGATCGACCAGCGCGCCCTCGTGCACGAGCGCCGTCGCGGCAGCCAGGTCGTGGCCGGGCTCACGGTCGTGGTCGAGTCGGTCGACGCGGGCGCGGATGCGGCGGTGCGCCTCGAGCACGCCCGCTCCGGGCAGCGGCGCAGGAGCCCCGGCGACGCCCTCGGCCGCCATCGCCATCAGCCGGAGGTCGAGCGCCTGGGCCGCGCACAGTAGCTCGATCGCCAGGATCCGCTCGACGTGCTCGAGCACCTGGCGCGCGTGTCGGGCGGCAGCCGCCCCCATCGACACGTGGTCTTCCTGGTTGGCGCTCGTGGGGATCGAGTCGACCGACGACGGATGGGCGAGCACCTTGTTCTCCGACGCCAGCGCGGCCGCCGTGTACTGGAGGAGCATCAGGCCCGAATCCAGACCGGACGACGCAGCGAGGAATGCCGGCAATCCACCGTTGAGCCGAGGGTCGAGGAGGAGCGCGGTCCGCCGCTCGCTGATGGCGCCGAGCTCGGCGATCGCGAGCTTCGCGAAGTCGAGCGACAGCGCGACCGGCTCGCCGTGGAAGTTGCCGCCGCTGATGACGCGCCCGCCCCCGGTCGCGATCGTCTCCTCGGCCGCGACGCCACCGCCGGGGAACACGAGCGGGTTGTCGGTGGCACTGTTGAGCTCGATGTCGAGCACCCGGCGAAGGTGGTCGAGCGCGTCACGGACGGCACCGTGGACCTGCGGCACGCAGCGCAACGAGTACGGGTCCTGCACCTTGTGGGCGTGCCCGTGATGACCTGCCTGGAGCCCCGAGTCGCGCAGGAGATGGCGCAGCTCGGCGGCCACGGCGACCTGGCCCGGGTGCGGCCGCGCCAGCTGGTAGGCTGCCGCGAAGGCGACGTCGGTCCCGAGCAGCGCCTCCACGCTCATGGCGGCCGCGACGCTCGCCGTCCGGACGAGCCGGTCGGCGTCGGCCAGCAGCAGCGCACCGACGGCCGACATCATCTGGGTGCCGTTGAGGAGGGCGAGCCCCTCCTTGGGCCCGAGCGTCAGCGGCTCGAGCCCGACCTCCTTCAGGGCGATGAGGGCCGGCATCTCGTGGCCCCCGAGCTCGACCTCCCCACGACCGATGAGCGGAAGCGCCAGGTGGGCGAGGGGCGCGAGATCGCCGGAGGCGCCGACGCTCCCCTGCTCCGGCACGATCGGGTGCAGGCCGAGCTCCAGGAACAGGCAGATGCGGTCGACGAGGAGCGGCCGGCAGCCGCTGTGGCCGAGGGCCAGCGTGTTGGCCCGCAGGAGCAGCATCGCCCGGACGACCTCGCGCGGGAACGGTCGGCCCACCCCGGCCGCGTGGCTCACGAGGAGGTTCTCCTGGAGGCGTCCGGCGTCGGCTGCCGCCACGGACGTGGACGCGAGCGCCCCGAACCCCGTGGTCACCCCGTAGACGACCTCACCTGCCGCGACCAGGCGCTCGATGACGTCGCGGGCTTCCTGCATCCGCTCGCGGGCGTGGACGTCGAGCGTCGCGTTCGCCCCGTGGCGGGCGACAGCCTCCACGTCGGCGATCGTGAGATCGGCGCCGGTCAGGACGACGGGGCCAGGTCGCGCCACGACGTCAGGTCGTCCCGGTGGCACGAGATGCGGGGGCGCGGAGGCGTGCTGGTCGGACGGTCCGGTCACCCCGCGAGCATAGTCGGCTATCCTCCCGGCGTGTCCCGCTCTTCGTCCCCGTGGCACGGGTCGCTTGGCCCGTCTGGCGGACGCCCCTGAGGTCGCTGCGTGCTCGAGTTCATCGACAAGGTCGCCATCCCGTTCCTCGAGCAGCTGTACGGCGCGGTCGGCTACCTCGGGGTGATGATCGCGATGGCCATCGAGTCGGCGATGATCCCCCTTCCCTCGGAGCTGATCCTGCCCTTCGCCGGGTTCCTCGTCTCGGACCCGTCGCAGCTCGAGCCACTGACCGGCCAGCCCTGGAACTACTGGCTCGTCGTGATCTTCGCGACCCTCGGCAACACGATCGGTTCGCTCATCGCGTACGCCATCGGCGCCTACGGCGGCCGGCCGTTCCTCGAGCGCTACGGCAAGTACATCCTCATCCGCCAGCACGAGATCGAGGTCGCCGACCGGTTCTTCGAGAAGTGGGGCGCCCAGACGGCGTTCTTCAGCCGCCTGCTGCCCATCGTCCGGACCTTCATCAGCTTCCCGGCCGGCGTCGCCCGGATGAACCTGCCCAAGTTCATCGCCTACTCGACGGCCGGCGCCTTCCTCTGGTCGATGCTGCTCGTCTGGGGCGGGACGGTCCTCGGCGCGAACTGGGAGGACATTCGCCGGATGCTCCAGCCGTTCGACCTCGCTATCGCGGTCCTGGTCGTCATCGGCGCGCTCGGGCTGCTCTGGTGGCGGCTGGGCACCCCGGGCTGGCGGCGCGGCAACGGGAAGGCTGCCGACCCCGAACCGGAGGCATAGCGTCCGCCCGAGGCATCAGTCGGCGACGCGGCTCACGCTGACGTGCTCGCCTGTCGCGGATCGAGATCGGCGGCCGGCGCCAGGTGCGCCTGGATCGCCTCCCAGTCGTGACCGCCGACCATGGCGACCGCGGCGGGCTCCACGTCACTGCGCCGCAGGACACCCGCACGAGGGCTCGGCACGGAAGTGGGCGAACTACTCGGCGTCGCCGAGCCACAGCCGGCAAGCGCCATGCAGACGGTCCCGACCAGCAGCGCCGTTGGCGCGGCCGACCTCATCTCGGTCGGTCCCCATGATCCCGCGCCGGGGTGGCGGCCTTCGCCGCCTCCTCGGGTGCCGGCCGCGCGCGGAAGAGCGCCCAGAGTGACAGGTCGTAGACGATCTTCAACGAGCCGGCGATGACAAAGCCGGCGCCGGCGAATGCCGCCGACGCCACGATCGGCGCCGCCAGCAGCGGTGAGAGCGCCTGGCCGGTCGTCCGGGCGATGCCGGTCACGCCGGCCGCCGCCGAGCGTTCGTCAGGATCGACGACGGCCATCGTGTACGACTGCCGCGTCGGCACGTCCATCTGGCTGATCGTCGAGCGGGCCAGGAGCGCCAGGATCGCGAGGCCGACGGTCGGCATGAACGGCACCATGATCAGCAGCACGTTCGACGGCAGGTGGGTGTAGACCATCGTCCGGATCAGCCCGATCCGGGCAGCCAGGCGCGCCGCAGCCAGCGCGGACACGGCGGCCAGCAGGTTCGTGCCGAAGAAGATCGCTCCGATGACGGCCGGCTCGACCGAGAACCGCGTCGCGAACCAGTAGGCGACGAGGCTGTCGAGGATGAAGCCGCCGGCGAACGCGTCCAGCGCGAACAGCGCCGACAGCCGCGCGACGACGCCACGAGAGCGGTGCAGACCAAGGCGCCCGGCAACGGTCGAACGCTCTGCGTGGGGGACCTCGACTGCGGACGAGAGACCGACGAAGACGAGGGCCAGGGCGATCCCGACGGCGCCGTAGGCGAGTACGACCGCGCGATCCGCGTCGACCTCCGGAAGGCCCGTGCCGCGCAGCAGCTGGACCGCCATTCCCGCGGCCAGGGCGCCGATCGCCGCCATCACCGACCCGACGAGGTTGTACCAGGCGAAGACGCTCGTCCGCCGGCGGTCGGGCACCAGTCGTGTGAGCGAGGCTTGCTCGACGGCCAGGAACGGGCCGACCTCCTTGCCGCTCGGGCTGAGCACGCCGATCATCGCCGCGACGAGCAGGAGCGGGGCAAGATCGGTCAGCGAGAACACGACCGCGGCGCCGGCCATGAGGAACGACCCGGCGACGAGCACCTTCCGCCGGCCGATCCGATCGGCGTGGGTGGTCAGCCAAAGCGAGATGACGGTGTCGCCGATGAGCGTCAGCGTCAGCAAGACCCCGATCGTCGCCGCGTCGAGGCCGACGCGCTCGAGATACACGACGAGCACGACCGCCAGCCCGCCGTAGGCGAGCATCCGGAGCGCCCGCGCCAGGAACAGCCGGAAACCGTCGGGTCCGAGGCCGGCAAGACCGCCGGACCCGCTGCGCGCAGGCTGGTCGGGGGCACCGCCGTGTGCCGGGTCAGGCACCCGGACGCAGCTCCCAGGGCGCGTGGCCCGGGACGCTGGAGTGGCCGAGGTCGTTGAGGACCAGGAGTCGCGCGGTGTCGGCCGCCGCGCCATCCGGGTAGCGCAGTACGGTGATGTTCGTCTGCCCCTGGGTGAAGCGGCGCCGGTACTGCCCGACCGGCACGCCCATGGCCACACAGCAGAGCACCCGGTTCAGGCTGCTGTGCGCGACGGCCAGCGCGATGCGCTCGCCGGGGCCACTCGCCCAATCGAGCTGGTCCTCGAGGAAGGAACGGGCACGCAGCGCGACATCCTCCGCCGACTCGCCATCGGGGCAGGGCAGCGCAGCCGGATCGGCCTCCCAGCGCCGCCGATATGCTCCGTCGCGCCGGTCGATCTCCTCGTAGGAGAGCCCTTCCCATCGGCCGTAATCCATCTCCATCAGCCGGGGGTCGAGGTCAACCGGTCGATCGAACGCGACCATCTGCGCCGTCTCGACGGCCCGCTTGAGCGGGCTCGAGATGATCCGATCGAAGTGCTCGCCGGCGATCCGGGCCGCGAGAGCGACCGCCTGCAGCCGGCCGGCGTTCGACAGCCCGATATCGATGCCCTGGCCCAGGTGTTGCTCCGGGTCGGAGCGATCGGTCAGGCCGTGGCGGGTGAGTACGAGCGTCAGCATCTGGCGAGTGTACGCGCGTCGAGCGGGCCGGCTGGGCGTCCCACGGCGTGCGAGAATGCCCGTCGGAGGTTGACGACCGGACGATGAACAACGCCCATCCCTCGAGCCACCCGGACACCGCGGCGGATCATCACGACGATCACGACGGCGCCGTCGCCGGTGGTCACGACGACGACCACGGGGTCGGTCACGAGCACGACGACGAGGCGCTCGGGCCGGTCGACGTGGCGGCCTGGGGCGCGGGCGTGCTGGGGTTCCTGGTCGCGGGCGTGACCGCCCTCGCGTTCGCGCTCTCGACCGGCCGCCTCTAGCCGACCGGCCCAACCGTTCGTCGCCGATCCTCGTCCGGGCTGTCAGCGACTGATCCTCGTCCGGGCTGTCAGCGACTGATCCTCGTCCGGCGTACCACTCATGGTGGTGCTCCGGATGACATCGGGCCTCGACGGGTCCCGGTG
>Ga0210334_10248701_pt1 | contig 21398 bp, 27 predicted proteins | sample S306metaT_FD_164440 | JGI IMG/M metagenome (GOLD analysis project Ga0210334, IMG submission 164440) | Metatranscriptome of estuarine sediment microbial communities from the Columbia River estuary, Oregon, United States - S.306 (Metagenome... | ecosystem: Environmental > Aquatic > Marine >... | reverse complement strand
CTTTGACGATGCGGTCAGCGTCACGCACTGTCGTCGCTTGCGCGCGCGTGCCGATATTCTGGAAGCTGAAAAGCGCGTCGTTTGAAAGCCTGTTGAACTGCTTCGAGATGAGTTCGTCTCCGGCGCCGGCTTCGACATCACGCAACGAGGTAAACGCCTCTGGGTTTGCCTGCACAGCGCTCATCAAGAACTCCGCGCCACGCATGGCACGGAGCTCGGGAAACACGAGCTTGCGAACTTCCTGGCTCTGAAACGGCTTGCTCGCAGCCATCTGCTGCGCGATGTCGCCGATGCTTCGCTGATTACCCTGATCGTCGAGAACGCGCACTCCCGCGCGTGCCAGTTTCTTTTGGATATCTGGAAGCGCAATCTGCTGCTGAAACCGCTCGAGCATCGTCGACGTTTCAGCCGATCCAGCTTGCGACGAGCCGCCGATTACCTGAGCGGTCGCGAGGAACTCTCGTGCCCCTTCGATGCCTCGCTTACCGCTCGACAGCGCGAAGGTTCCCATCGACGCCGCAAGGTCGCGCGAGATATCGCCAGCACCGATCGCGCCTCGAGCAGAGGTCGAAGCGAGAACGTCGACAAACTGCTTCATCCCCTGCGCGTCGAGTTGAAATGCGTTTCGCGCAGAGCCAAGCGCTCCGATCAGATCCTCTAGCGGCTCGCCTGTAGCCGTAGCCACGACAGCAAGGTCGTCGATCACCTCGGCAAAATCGCGCAGCGCATCGAATCGCACCTGCGCAGTGGCCATGCCAGCGGCGAGGTCAGCGATCGAGATGTTCGTGCGCTCGGATGTCTTGAGAAGCTTCTCTTCGAGCCCAGAGCGCTCTTCGTCGCTCATGCCCGCTTCGCCTGCCGTCCGGATCAACGTCTGTCGGAAGTCGGTAGCGGTCTGCAGGCGTTGCTCGATCGATCCCACGCCCGCGACGCCCTGCGCACGCTGCACGAGTCCGAGCGTGCCGGCCGCGGCCCCGTAGGCTGCACCGACACCGCCAGCGATGAGCGCCCGCCTTCGGTCGGATGTCTGCCGCGCGAGCCGCTGCTCCTCGCGCGCGGCGCGCTGCGCTTCTCGGATCTGCGTGCGTGCCGTGCGCTCGGCCTCGCGAGAAGCCGTGCGAGCGACCTCGCGACGGATCCGCATTTCCATCCTGGCGAGGTCCTGAGCGCGCCGCTCAGACTCCCTGCGCGAGCGCTCCTCAGTGCGCTGCTTGTCAGCGGCGAGCCGCTGCTCCTCGCGCCGCTTTTGCTGATTGATCCGAAACTGGGTGTTGGCGCCGTCCTGCTGCTGCTTCGCGATCCAGCGCTGCAAACGCTCCTCGTTCTTTTGGCGCTCACGAACGCTTCGCGTGTTGTCGGCGTCGACGTCGCGCTGCGCACGGCGCACAGCAGTCACGGTGCCGGTGAGCGCGCGCTGTAACCCGCTTTCGGGCAAGGCGCCGATCCGAATGATCGCGCGTGCGCTCGTCGTCACTTGTCCCGGCATGGCTCAGCTTTCGCGCTTGTTCAGCTCGGCCCATCGGAGTTGGAGCTCCCAGAAGTATCGGACTTGGACGTCGGAGCACTCGACAGCAGGGCAGCCATAGAACGCAGCAAGCGCCTGAGCATGGGCGCATCGAACTGCGCCAAGAGTGCCGTCGCGCTCTGCCCTTTTGAGATGGCGTCTGCCAGCTCCCGCGCCTCGTCGTCGCTCAGCAAGCGATACGGGCTCACGTAGTCCTGGTGATCGAGGTACGCCTCGAACAGCGATTTGACGATCACCGAGTCGATCTGTCGGAGACGCTCTTGCGTGTCGAAAAACCGCTTCGGATCGGCGTCGCTAGCGGTCTCCGGATCGATGCATGCGCGGAACAGCATCGCGCGCTCGGCTTCGCGGTCCACGAGCTGCGAGTCGATCGCGAGCATCTGCACCGGGTCGATCCGCCGCTTGTCGGCCTCACCGCGCACGTAACTGATCGCGTCGAGCCGCGCCTCGTCGATCTCGCGCTCGGTGAGCACGCGAAGCCCGACCGAGATATCGTCTGACCCTGGAAAAGGAATAACGCGTACGAAGCGACGCCCTGAGAGCATCGCCCGTACGCGTTCGTCTTTGGCCTGCATGTTGTGATCAGCCTGGCTGCCCGGGGTCGCCCTCGATCATGAGCCTGATGCCGTTGCCTTGCCCTTGCAGCTCGACGGAATCCATCACCTCGGCGTTCGCCACGGTGTGCACGTCTCCGGTGTCGAAGATGACCGTCGCCGTGCCCTCCCACTCCCTCAGCGTCGCGAAGTCGGTCGTCGAGAGGTGCTCATACACGACCTCGATGTGCCCAGCGTTCGGCTGCTCGCTCGAGCCCGTGCGCTTTCCACTCGCAAACTGCGAGGTCTTGGTCTTGCCACCCATGCGGTAGGTGGCGCTCTTGGTTCCGTAGTCGATGCCGTCGAGCAGCACCTTCACTACGCCTGCGGTTCGGGCCATGGCGGTACCTTTCGCCGCGCGCTCGATGGCGCCGGCTAGTTGCTTGGCTGGGCTTGAAGAGCGCGCTCGTTACCGAACGCGCGGCGACGTCACAGGACGAACGACACCTGCGCGCTCAGGCCGCGGAACTGGTTCATGATGTCGGGCGAGAGCTGCGCGTCGAGGCGCGTACGCGAGTCGTCGGGGCGCTCCACGATCAGCGTGTCGAGGAAGTCTTCCTCGCTCGCGGGCTCGACCCACCCGGCGTCACGCCACAACTTCCAGCGGTTGTGGATGTGGCCCTTCATCACCTTGGGCGTGACGACAGGCAATCCGATCGGCAACTCCCCGCCGTCGTCCGACAGCAGGTGACGCGGGTACGCAATGCTCACCGAGCTGTCGAGGTCGTACATGATCGCCGCGAGCGTGCGCGGCGTGCAGATGTCGAGCCACGTCGGGTCGGCCACCGCCTGGGCGTTGGTCTGGTAGGTGGTGATGAATCGATCGATCGTGACGTCGCGAGACTCGCTGACTCGGTGCGTGCTGACGCCGTCGAACAGCAGCGCGTTGAGCTCGTCGTCGGTCCACACCTCGTCGCGCGCGGCAGGCAAGCAGCCCGGAAGCGCAAGCGTCTGGCGCGGGCGCGACGGCATCGGCTCCTTCGCGTCGACCGCGGCGCCGACGGCCGCCCAGATGTAGTGGGGCGTCGGCGACGTGTTGCCTGCGACGATCGTCACGTAGGGACTGTTGTGCGCGTTGCCGAGTGAGGTCGCCGCACCGTGGTTGCCCACGTGGCCGACGAAGCTGCTCGACCACTTCTTGACCATGCCCTCCCAGCGGCGGGCCATCTCGGTCTTCCACAGACCCATGTTGGTCGCGTCGATGAACGGGTGAGCGAACGTGTCGTAATGCTGCGCAGCGATCGCGGTGATCACCTCGCTGATGTCGGGGTTGCCCGCGCCCGCGACACCGGCTGCAACCGCGACGGTGAGGCCCGCCGGGGTGAAGTCGCCGTCGTTGTAGTTGGTGCGCACGTCGGAGACGTCCACGCCCTTCCACTTCATGGTGAGCGTGACGACGTTCGTGCCGACGCTGCTTGTGAACGGCAGGCGCGCGTACTTGCCGTACGCCTGGATCGCAGCGTTGACCGCGGTGGCGATGTCGTTCTGCACGTCACCATTCGACACTGCGACCGGGATGTAATGACCAGCGATGTAGAGATGGATCGTGCCGTCGGCCGTCGCCGGCCCCGTGATCGTGACGGTGACCGTTCCAGCGGTGCCGCCGGTCAGCGGGTCGATTCCGATCGCCCACATCTCGGTGAAGCTGTTCGCGGTCTTGCCAGCGCGGACCATCTCTGCGAGCTCGGAACCCACGCCGAAATAAGCGTCGGCTTCGTCACCCGAGAACACGCGCGTTGCGACGAGCTCGGCCACCGAGCCCGCGGTCAGCTTGCGCCCGATGTACAGGATCTTGTGCGAGCGCGCGGTGCGTCCCTGGATCGCGCGCGAGCCGTCGGCCTCGATGGCGTGCACGTTGGTGCGGATCAGACCCGCAGACGCGATCGTGTTGAACGGAACGGTCATGTTTTGCCCTCAGCGGTTTGCGACGGGGATGTGTGTCACTCGGCCGATGCGCGCGAGCGCTTGCGCCCGATGTCTTCGGTCGGCTCGGCGGCGACGGCTTGCGGCTCGGGCGCCGTGGGTTGCGAGAGCGCCCACGAGCCCTCGCGGATCCGGCGCTTGGTGAACATGTCGTTCGGCACGAACGCGCCAGCGCTCGGGATCCGCTCGTTGCGGTTCGACGGGTGGTGCGTGCTGTACGCCTCGCCGGTCGCAGCGTTCAGGTTCGGACGAACGAACACGCGCCCGGTCGAGTGGCTCTCAGGCTTCTTCATGGTGGCTCCGGCAATCCGTCAGGGTGGCCATCGACGTCGGTTGCAACCGGTCCCTCGCCGGTGCTCACGCCAGGCTGACCAGGGGTGTCGGCCGTGGCCTCGTCGACGTACGCCTCGGCAAGGAAGCTCGTCGCAATGTCGAAGGCCGAGTCCAAGCCGAGGAACTTGTAGAGATCGCTCGCGCTGATGTTCTCTGGAACGTGTTCAACCGTAAGACGTGCTCGAAACATCCCGTAGGAGTCACCGCCGCTCGGCGCGAGTCCATACTCAACGCGAGCCGTGTCCTCATAGACGTCGATCGACGCAAGCGCGAACACGTCGGCGTCGTCGTTGACGTTTGGATGGTGCCCTGCACAGCAGACGTCAGAAACGGCGCCCCATACGAGAGGAAGAGTCGGCCAGCGCCCAACTCTTCGTTCCATCGAAGCCGCTGGCATCGTGTACTCAAACGCCACCACGATGTTCCTTGCGACGCTTGCAGAGCTGATCCTTTTGCGGGTCTCGGAGTGCCTGTACACGCACAGCGCAGGCAGCGCGGCCGATCCGGCGTTTTGAAGGTCCCTTGGATCTTCAAACACGACCCTTACCGCGTCCGAACCGATCTCAGACTCGATGGCAGCTCGCGAAAGCTTCGCGAGAGTCGCGATAACGACGTCCTCGTTTCCATCGATCGGCATGGGTCAGCGCTCGACGTCGAAGCCAGCGGCCTCGAAGGCCTCAAGCGCGCCGTCGATCACGGCTTCTGCTACGGCATCCGCTTCGCGCTCGAGCGAGCCAGCGAGGTACCGGTACGCCTTCGTCCCTGGGTGGTTCACCTGCTTGCGAAAGTGCAGGCGCCCGTCGCGCCCGGTGAAGCGCAGCATCTTGGCGTTACGCGCGCGAATCACGTGCGCTCGCGATCCCACTTCGATGGCTGCCGCGTGCGGCGCGTCGGCGCCTACCTCGCACTCGAGCGTCCCGCCGAAGAAGTTGCCCACTGGATCGTCGGAAGCGATCGAGCGCGTGAGCCAGAACGTCCGGTCTTTGTATTCGTGGTTCTGCCGAGCTTCCTCGGCCACGATCTCGCCGGCTCGAGCAAGGCCCTCGCGGGTTGCCTCGCCGATCTCGGAGAGCACGACGGCCATGGCGTGCGCTACGCCGTGCACTTCGAGGTGAGCGTTCATGAAGCGTTCACCGCCTGTGGAGCGCTATGGACGCGGGCGCAGCCACCATCGACGCCGCAAGCGTCGGTCGCAGGCTACTGAGTCTCTGCGAAAACATCTTGTTGTAGATGTCGTGCTTCGCGCTCGAGACGTCGTCGCCCATGCCGGTCGTGATGTTTTGCCGGTACAGACGCGCGATGGCTCCATAGACCACGATCATCTTGAGCTCGGTGACGTCTGCGAGGTCAGAGTCTGCGATTGGTGGTACCCGGTTGCGCAGGTGCCACAGCGCCTCATCGAGTGCCCACTGCATCGCGGATGACGCGTTTGAGGTAACCGTCTCCAGCGAGTCGACGACCTCTTGGCTCCCCAACTCTGCCGCGACGTCATCGACCAATGCGACGCTCGACAGCGCGATAGTCACCGCCTGCCCCGACGGCCACCGACTTCTTGCCGGGATTGATGCTTGGGTTGGCGATCCTCGGATTCATCAGAGGCCACATCGCTCGCCTCCGGTCCGGAGCTGCGGCCATCGACAGCAGCTTCGGGAAGCGGCTTGGTCGCTTCGGACTTGATGCCGAGCGCCGCTCGCGCATCGTCGTCGGCTGGCTCGAGATCGAGATCGGCTCCGACGGCTGCGACGATGCTCATCAGCTTCGTGCCTGTCACAGGTTCGACTGACCGGCCGTTGACAAACTGGGTGGTTCCGATCGTGTCGTCGATCACGCTTGCGTGCCGCAGGTAGTAGCTGCCGCGCACCGCGCCGTTGTCGTCGAGCGGGATTTTCCAGATGTCAGTGGCCATGTGGTCCTCGGGATTGGAAGCGCGGCGGCGCTCAGAGCTTTCGCTAAGGCGCCGCCGCTCTCATCACACGGTGACGATTTCCTTGGCTCGAGCCGCGCTCTTGGTGCTGCCGAGAGCGAGACCGCCGTAAAACGCCAAGCGACCGCCGATGACGTCGCCGCCCGTGCCCTGGATCGGTCCGAGCTCGCGCAGGCGGAAGCCCATCAGCGAGGCGTTGCGCGGGTCCGCGGAGACGTCGAACGTCTCGCCGCCGCACGCACCCATGTACAGACCCTCATCGGGGTCGAGCGAGACCAGGTACACGCTCGAAAGCGTGGTGGCCGACTTGACCTCGTTGCTCGCGATGTTGTCGTTGCGCAGGATGGGCACGCCGTTGTAGGACGGCACGACCTGTCCGGTCGCGAGTTCCATCATCGTGGCACCGCCCGCTGCGCGGATCAGCGCGTTGTACTTCCGGATGAGCTGCGCGTTCATCAGGAACGCACGGTTGCGGCCGGCGTAGACCGAGTGCATCAACTCGTCGAGTATGGAGAGCGACAGCGCGTCACCCGCGGCACCGACGCTGGAACGCACCTGGCCAGGCGGGATCAGCACCTTGAGTCCGTCGAAGTCGTCGGTGCTCGAGGTGAAGTAGATGTGCGCCTGGGTATCGGCCGAAGCGTCGGTCACGTCGAGCGTGACCGTGATCCACTTGCTGGGGTTCACGCTGTAGAGCGTGTAGTTGCCATCGCCGCCGGAGATGTCGACGGCGGCACCGAACTCGGTGTCACCCGGCGCGCGGAACTGCACCAGCGTGCCGGTGTGCGTGTACTTGATGGAGCCCGGGCCTTCGCGGGTGCTGTCCATGTAGCTGGACGCGGCCACGAGCGCATCGACGAACGGCGTCGAGGCCGATCCGCCTTGCGTGAAGATGGTACCAGACGACAGCGTGAATCCGGTGATGAATCCACCGTTGATGATCTTGTCGCTCAGCAACCGGCCCGCTGCCTTGGTCTTCATGAGCGCCTGCTTGACGAACTCGGGGCCGATCTCTTCGGCCATCGCCTGTACGTAGAAGTCGCTCACGGCGCGACGGTTCATCACCGAGATCGTCTCGGTCTGACCCGTCGACTGCGCGATGCTGGTCGCGGTGTCCGAGATCATGGCAAAGCTCGGCAGAGCCTTTTCGCGCTGGTACGTGAACCCGATTCCGACCTTCGGAACAAACGGCAGCATGGGCAGCAGCTCGTCCGATAGAACGAGTTCCTTCAGGATTGCAGCGGCGAACGGCTTTTGCGAAGCGCGCTCTGCCTCGAGCAGGGTGGTAGTCATCTATCGATCTCCTTGCTTTTGTTTATGACTCGGCCCCACCTGGCAAACCCCATGTGGGCTACATCCGGCTTGCGCGACCGCTTGCCTTGTCTTCTTCGAGAATCCGTTGCGTCAGGTCTTCGCGGCTCAACTCGTGCAGCTTCGTATTGCTGTTGGCTCCGGCCCCGCCGCTGTTTCCAGCGCGTGTGCCCGCGCCGCCAACGCCCGACGCTTGCGCGAAGTGCGGCTTGTCCTCGATGAACCTCTTCGCCGCTTCTTCGAGCGTGTCGTACGCCTTTCCGGCGTAGACGATGCTCTTGATTGAGCCGTCGTCGTCGAGCTCGATCTTCGCGTTGCGGAGCATCGACGCCGCAGCGTCCTCGGATGCTGGCACGTAGACCTTGGCTGCAATCAGTGCCGTCTGAAGCTCACGGTCGCGCCGATCATTCTTCCATCGCTCGACCGCGGCGGCGTGGCCGGCCTTGGCTTCGTCGCGCTCTTTCTTGAGCTTCGCCTCGCGTTCGTCGCGGGTGCGCTTCTCGGCTTCGTCGCGCTGCTTGCGCTCCTCGGCGGCGCGCTCGTCGGCGGTCATCGCTGCCTTGCGCTGTTCCTCGAGCTTCGCCTCAAGTTCGGCGTACTTCTCTTTCCACTCGGCCTCCGCTGCTTCTCGGCCGGCACGCTCGCCTTCCTTTTTCTGCTTCGCGGCGATGCGGTTGACCTCGTCCTGCGACAGCTGCTTCTTGACGCCGTCTCCGGCACCGCCGCCATCGCCGCCATCGCCGCCATCTCCTGCATCGGCGCTGCACAACGATGTTCGAGACGGAACCACAAGCGCATGGGCGCGCATCAGCTTTACAAACATGGGTCTCTCCGCTCCCGGTTTCGGTGGCCCGGGTGCCACTTGTATCCCGCTTAGGCGGCGGGTCGCCGTGTCCGACGATTGCCCTTGATCGCGCCTGGTCGGTCAGGCACTGGGCGTGATCTATTCGTAGACCGTGACGTCTACTTCAGTCGCATCAAGGATGCGCTTCACCCAAGCCTTGTGCTCGCCATCGGCTTGAAGCGTGATCGTATCTTGGTCGAGCGTTTCGCTCTGCACGGTGATCGATCCAATGCCGCTACGCACGACCACCATCCAAGCCGTGTCCGGCGTTCTAGGCGTTAGGTCGGTCCACCCGAAGGTGAAGGTGCCATCGGTGCCAGGCTGTTCCTGAATATCGATTTGCGTCACCGATCCGATGTCGAGCGGTCCGTCGGCGATCAACGTTTCGCCCCCGTTGGCTTCGACAATGGTTGCCGTGCGCGTGGCCGGAACGCCTTGGAACGTACCGGTAAATGTAACGGTCGAATCAGCCTCGTATCCCGCTGCCTGAGCAGCAGTTGAAACGGTCGGCCATGATGCAAGCGCGTTGAACCCTCCGCCGCACGTGTTGGCGCCGACGCCGTCGAGCGCTGAGCCCGAGTAGCTTACGTCTTCCGCAACGGTCGCGACCGAAGTCTTGATGCCATCGGGATCGGAGTAGTGCCCGCTCGCCTTGGCGAGCGTGAACGATCGCGTAAAGAGTCCGTTCCGGAGCATCGGTCAACCTTTAGGCGGCTGCGCCTTGTTGGTCGGTTTCGTCGGACTCGTCGCTGTCGTCCGGTTCCGAGTCGTCGTCGCTGTCGTCTTCGTCGACTGACGACTCCGCTTGCGCCAACATCCGGAGCCGGTTTGCCTCTAGCTCGGATTCGATCGTCTTGCGCTGGTCCGCGGTCAGGTTCGGCAGCAGCTTGAGAACGTTGCGCAGCACCATGAGCATGTGCGCTGTCGCGCTCATTCCTTCGACGCCGATGGCCTTGATCAGGTTGTCGAGGTCGACGGCGAGATCGTCGACACGAAAGTCCTGCTGCGACGTGACGCGGATCGCGGTTACCTCTTTGTCGCCACGACCCATCTGGCGCGCAACGATTTGCAGACCGGTCTGCTCTGCGCTCGCCATGCCGGCGGCGATCTTCACTAGACGCTTGTTGGTGCCCTCGAACTGGTATGCGCGCGACACGCCGGACTGAGCTGCGCCCGAGTCGTTGTCGAACGGCACAGACGCGATGCGGTAGATCTCGCGCTCGATGGCTTTGAGCCTGTTCTCGTACGTGTCCGCCACCGTCTGCGGCGGCGCGATAAACTCGTAACCTTGCGTCGCGTCGCTTGGGACCGGGACCGCGTTTCCGTTGCCGGTGAGCAGCTCCTTGGGCGCTTCGCTCTTCGGCGGCACAGGCACTTGCAGCAGCGCAAACACCGTGCTGCGCAGATGCTCGTCGAGCTCGCTCAGGCAGTTGAAGTGCCGGCGGTTCTCCACGGCGACGTTGCCGACAGCGGAGATACCTCGAACCGCATCATCGGGTGCCGGGATGGCTCGGAACCGAACCAGCGGAACCATGCCCAGGTTGTGGCTCGTTGGCCCCTGGATGACGCTCGCGGTCCTCTTGCCCTTGTTCTCGTCGATTCGGTAGACGGTGACGTTCTCACGCGTCCAGATCTGGATCTTGGTGTACTTGACGGGCTCGCTGAGCGGGTCGGGTTGCTCGACGTAATCGAGCCTGATCTTCACCCACACCAGCTTGCCGCTGTCGTCGACTTCCCAGGCAAGGATCTGACCCGGAAACAACGGAACTGCTCGGGTTCGTGCTCCGGTCTGCCGCTCCTGCGCTCGAGTCGTGACGCCTTGCGCCGGCTGGTCACGGTCGAACAGCACCGGGCACCACCCGAGTTGCAGCGCGCGCGGGATGATCGTGGAGCCGAGCATGTCGTCCCACGTGGTGCCGCGCCCGTCGACGTCCTGCGCCCACCCTTCGAGATCGCTACCTTCGATGCCTTCTCGGTTGGGCGGCGCTCCTGCGAGGTAGCTCCCGAGCAGGTCACAGATCGGACCCACGTAGTTGACGAAGTGTGCGACGTCGCAGCGCCGATCGAACTTGGCTTGGTCCTCGCGCGGGAACCGATCGAGGTACGTGTCGCGCGTGTCACCGCTTGCGAGTGACTGAGCGATCGAGCCGCCCGAGTAGACCGCCGCTGCCCATCCGAGATAGTCTGACGGTGGCGGCTTCACGCGGCCAGCGAAACCGCCGGCACCCGTGTACGAGTCGAGCAAGAACCGGTGCCATACCAGCTCTTCCTTGTAGCCGTCACGCGTTGCTGTGAGTCGGTCTACGAGGTCAGCCATGGTCGCTCACATGCCTGACTGGACCGCTCCGCAGTTTGGGCAGTACATGCCGGCTTGATCGTGGAAATGAAAAAGGTCGTTGCCACACGAGCATGTCCAGTGCGCGCCGTCGCGCACGTGCTCACCGATGAGCCTGCCTCGCATCAGGCTGCAATGCGGACACTGCAGCCACAGAGCGCCTATCGGGCAAACAGCGTCCCATTCGTTTTTGCAGTCGAGACACCGAGCAGGCCCGCTGAGGTGCGGGCGCGCCGCGTCCAAGCTGAAAATCTCGCCCATCACAGCCCACGCACCGAGAACGTCTTCGAGCTCCACTCGGATGCGCCAGCATTCTCAATGGCGCTTGCCAGTGCTGGCGCATAGTCGCAGTGTCGGCCGTCGCCCATCTGCGGCAGCACGATTGCAACTCCTTGCTGCGTCGTTCGCTTGCGAACACTTGCGAGATCGCGTTGTAGCTGCGGATCTGCGTGCAGCTCGATGTCTCCGCTTTCGATGTGCGTCGCCATGTCCGTGAACGCCTGCACCTTGCGCGGAGCTGTCCACGGAATGATCTCTAGCGTCAGACCGTGCTGTGCTGCGAGGTCAGCGTTCGCGGCGCCCGCGTATTGGTCGGTGACCGCCTTGCTCAGCCCGTATCCCCGGCACGCTCGCGCGACTTCCTCGAGCACCTGCCCGGGACGAGCGCCGCGCCATTCGCGCACGAGCGCAACCCGATAGAACTTGTGTGGACGCATGGTGCGCGTCGCATCGTTGTTGAACAGCGGCGTACCATCCGGCTTGCTCGCCGGCTTCATCCGCTCTTCACGCTTCACGATCACGAGCGTCCACGGGTTGCCGTTGGCGCCGCCTTCGCTTGGGTCGATCGCCGCGGTGTACTGTCCGCGCAGCTCGTATGGAAGATCGCCCTGAAGCGTGCGCGTACTGCGCTTGAGCGCATCGATCGCGATGAGTCCCCCATCGGGGTCTGCAAACTCGCCGAGCACGTCGGTCTGGTATGCACCGGGATTGTCATTGCGTAGCGCGTCGCAACGCTCCGGTGTCCACCACACCGGGTTGAGCATTGGGCCCGTTCCGCGAAGCACGACGCGCGTCCTGGTCGGATTGCCCCAACCCTCTTTGACCATGTCGTAGACTGGGCCATGCGGCGCCCATGGCGAGCCGATGTAGAGTGCTTGAGCGCCAGGCAGCAAGCGTCCGTGCACTGCTTTCCGCGCGTCGTCCAGGTTCACGACCGCATCGTCTGCGCCGTTCATGCGCGGGGCCTCGTCGAAGATGACCCCTGCCGACCACACGGACACGAGACCTCCGCCGGCCTTTGCTCCGTGTGTGACCTTGACCTCAATCGGCCTTCCGCTCGGGTGTCGAATCGAAAGCGCGTCTTGCGTGGGCTCGTCAATGAGCAATGAGCGCAACTCGGAAGACGCCTCGATTGCGCCTCGAAAGATGTTGAACGCGGTCCGAGCCGTGTCGATCTTCAACGAGATCAGCGAGACGCGTGGAGTTTCGCCGGGACCAAGCCCCGAGGTATCCACCGTCTGCGTCATGCGTAACGCGGCTGCGCACGCGATCACCGTCTTCGCAGCACGAATCGCAGCCAGGAACACCAACTCGAGCGGCTGTCCGGTCAGGACGGCGACCGCTTCAGCCCCGCCAAGAAGCGCGCGGACATCATCATGCGCAGCGAGATCACCCAGCGGCACGCCGTCCAAGATGCGGCATACGGCCCGCTGCGCCGGCGTCGCCGTCTCGATTCCGAACGCTTGTGGCGATGTCAGCAACCTCTCGGTCAGCGACGTGCCCGGTGGCGCCGCGAGCAAACGATCAGTGCGTGCGCTCCGGCTCCTCGACTCCGCCAGGTCCCGAAGAACCTGCGCCCGCCATCTCGGCGAGCACGCCAAGGACTTCCTCATATGCGCGCTCGCTCACCCTGCTTTTGAGTGCTTGCAGCAATGCGGTTCGATGTTCGTCACTCGCGCTCGCCATGACGCCAGCGATGTCGAGCACCAGCTTCGAGGCTTGCAAGGTCGCCATCGCATTGCGCTGCGCCTTGCCTCCCTTGCCGCCACTCAGGATCGCGATCACGGAATCGAAGGCGGCGGGCGCGTTCTGCCGAGCAGCGTCGAGAACGCGCTGCACAGGATCGCCCCCCTTTCCCCCAGCGGATACGAAGTTGCCGGCGGTCGATGGATCGCTCGCCACTGAGCGAGCACCCCGGTCTCTCCACTCGCGCCCGTTACGTCCGCCCATGTCGCGCCTCGCGAAAGCACTCACTCACTTCAGCTCGCCGGGTTGCGTAGCCGCGCCGAAGTTGCCCGACTTCGGTCTCGCCCGCGAGAAGCATGCTGCAACATCGGAGGGTCGAGTTCCGGCTCGGCGAGCCCGGCCAGTTGTCTGCGTCGACCCGCTGCTCGCGTCGTCGTTCGCTCCTACGAGCTACAGCAATTCACTTCTCCTTGATCCTTACTGCAATGGAAATCCGTCTTCTTGGGCACAGCCGTGCACAGCTTCGCTCTGGTTGTAGCGGGTGCGAGATGTAGAAAGCGCTTTCACGGGAAACGGCCGCTTGCCTGCCGAGGGCGGTTTCGGATGCGTTCAGTTCCCGCATGGACCGACGAGAAATGGCGGCTCCACGAGTTCCACGCCGTGCATGGCGAGCCCATCGACGAAAGACTGATTCACGCCGTTGCTCATCTCGACGAGTCGCTTGCCTGGGTTGCGGAGCCTGAGCCGTCTCTCGATGGATCGCTGACTTCGCAGCACCTGATCTCCGTTCATCGGCTTGCGTACAGACACGCGAACGATGAAGCCAAGCACGAGAAGGTGCTCGCTCGCGTAGCGGCCAGCGTTCTTATGCACCGGCATCGCTACATCCTGCCCGTGATCCGGTAGCCGCCGTGCTCGTCGAAGAACGGCGCATCGACGACGAGCGCTCCGTCTTCGCGACGTGCGACGAGGGTGCCGAGCACGTGACCCTCGAAAGTCACCTCGCGCGTGCGCTCGTCAACGGCGCAGCGCTTCGCTTGCTCGGCATCGATCCGTGCTCGCGCTGTTCCGCTTGCCATCACCAATCACCCGCCTGCTCGATCATGTCCTGCAGCTCCTCGCGGTAGTGCTCTCGCAGCGATCCGCGCGTCGCGTAGAGCACTCCATTCCTCTTGCGCTGGATCATCGCCTTGCGGAAGTAGTCGCGAGCCTGGCGCGTCGACCAGCCGAAGAACGCAGCGAGCATCGCCGTTGGGAACATGCGCACCTTCGGGTCGTTGAGCATCTCGATCGCTTCCTCGCGCGTCATCTTGCGCGGCGTGAACGGGTTGCGCTTCTTCATGGCGCCGTCTCGATCCACTCCGCGATCGCGTCGCGGTAGATGCGCTGCGCCTGCACCGTCGCTGCCGACATCGACTCATGGCGCCGAGCCGTCAACGTCTTGTCCTCGCCGCTCGGCGGGCTGCGCCAAAGCCAGATCTGCGTCTGCATGCGCGCGAGGTCCGAGAGCCCGAGGTCCGGCTCGTTCGCCTTCGCCGCCTTCGCAGCAACACGCGCGAGCCAGTCGGTGCCGGCGGGCGTCCGGTGGAAAAGCCCCCACAAGCGCGTGGCGCCCTTCGACGGCGGGATCGACACGGCGCGGCACGTCTTGCCGTGCTTGCCGTCGTCGCACTTGCAGTCGCTAAGGCGCGTCGAGACGAAGTGATCGCCGGGTCCACCGTAGTAGTCGGCGAGGACAGCGCGCGCGAGCTCGGAGAGCAGTTGCTCGCGCCGGCTGATCGCAGCGTAGCGCCGCAGCACGGGGTCGGCGATCTCCTTCCACGCCCAGATGTCCATGCCCTCGTCGCCGGTGATCTCCACCGTCGCCGGCTCGTGGTAGCCGATCACCTGCCCCTTCGAGCCGTACACCGGCTCCGGCTTCGGCATGCCGTATTCGTGCCCAGCGGCGCGGATCAGCTCGGGGCAGTGCATCGAGAGCTTCTCGTAGATGCCGCCGCTCGTACTGCGTTCCAGGGCTGCGCGCGCTGGGCCGTAGTACCACGCGAGGTCGGCGTCGGCGCGCCCGGTGTCGGTGAGTCGCAGCGCGCGGGTGACTCTGCGCGGCGCGTACTCGGTTGCGTTGTCGGGTGTGGCCATGCATGATCCCTTCTGTCGAATCGGATCGGAGCTGCGTCACCTTCCTCCGTTGGGTAGAAGCCCCTCAGCGTTAGCCGCGCTGGGGGGCTTCGTGTTTCTAGAGCGTTCGCAACCGGGACGCCGAACCATGCAGACGTCACGTAGTGGTAGGGAAGATGCCTGGTCGTTTGATTTGTCGTCGGTCATTCCCTTGCCTTCCGTTCCCTTGATCCGTGTGCCCATTCCGGACAGTCCATGTCGCCTACCTGCGTGCACACGTGATGCGCGCAGTCTGCGCTCGTGCACCAAACAGCGTAGTCGTATGCTTCATCGGGGCCGTCGCTAGCTGCTTGCGCGTGCACTACCTCGCTACCGCAGTCGACACATCTCCACGGTCTTTCGACATCACCGGCGAGCCGTTCGTGGACATGGTCGAGCGGGCACTTTGCTACGTTGATCATCGTCGCTCCCGCTTCCCCACGTACGCCGCCCCAAACGCCACGATCCCGATCGCGTTGGCGTTCGCGTTGCGCTGCTTCTTCGGTCGCGAGCGCTTGAACACCCGCGCGTTGTCGTATCCAGGCTTCAGCTTCGGGTTGCGCGCGATCGACTCCGCGGTGAGCACGCGCGCGCAGGGCTGACACACGCCGGTCTCGACGCGATCAGCGGTGAGCTCGATGCCGTCGCACGCGCGCTTGGATCGGCAGTGCGTGTGCCGCTGCTCGCGCGGGCGCGGGATGCTCGGCGGCTCGGCGGGGCGCTCGACGTAGCGGCTCATGCTGAGCCTACCCGGCGAACTAGCCTCACATCTCGCGGTAGCGTCGAGCACACCACGTGGACCCATCCGAGACGCTGTGGGACGTGCAGCGCTATCCAGTCGGCGCCACGCTTGATCACGGTTCTGTGTGCATTCCACTTCTTGCTGGCAAGCACGTCTCCTCGGTCCAGGGTCCCGAAGTGCTTGAAGTCGGTGACGCGGATGCGAGCCTTCATACCCGCACGCTCCGCTTGTACGCCTTGCGACGGTCTTGGTCGGCCTTCACTGCACACAACTCCGAGCAGTATCGTTGCGTGTGCCACTTGCGCGTGAACACGTTCGAGCAGTCGTCGTGCGCGCAGACCGCTTGCTCACCTGCGGTTCCAACCTTCCTCCGGCTGAGCTGCCGGCGCGACAACGGCGCAGGGATCGTCTCGCCCTGCTCCACCGCTCCGAACTGGTCGCGCCGCATGCGCAGCGCCGTCGTTTCGATCTGCCGGATGCGCTCGCGCGTAACGCCGTAGTAGGCGCCGATGCCCTCGAGCGTTTCCCCTTCTCGCTCGCAGACGTCGAGCACGCAGGTGTCGGGCATCTGCTCGATGTGCACTTCCGGGATCGGGTCGCCGTCGTGGAACGTCACCGGCGCGTTGAAGTGGAGCGTTCCGTTCGGCATCACGTCGAGCGCGAGGTTCCAGACGCACCCGACGTAAGGACAAGGACGCTCGGCGTTCATGCCACCAGTGAGACAGTCGGCACGGGTCGCAGGGCGCGGGTGCTTGACGTGTCGTAGAACTGGTCGCCGTCCGCGCAGCATTGGGAGCGAGCGTTTCATGCATCCCTCCACTCAATCCGCACCCCGTACGTGTGCGGCGCTCCACGCCCTTGGCGGTACTCCCACGTGATCAGCGCGCTGCCGTCGTCGATGCCAAGCCACGCGGCGACCTGATCGCGTACAGCCTTGAACCCGCGTTGCAGATTGTCGCCGTCGAATCTCCTGGGGGCGATTCGAGTCAGCGTAATCACGCACGGCAGGCTTGGCTTCGCGTTGTGCTTCGCCTCCGGATCTAGCCAACTGCGCACCCACAGTTTTTGCGATGCCGCTCGCCTGTGTTTGGTTCGCCAATGCTCGCGCGCGTTGGCTTCGCTCACGATGCGGATCGGAAGCTCGACGCTGTTGTGGGACAGGAACGGCGGAAGCAGAACCGCGCCAGTCGCGGCTCGCGCTCCCCTGCGCTTGCGAGACGCGGTCGTCATCGCCCCTGCTCCTGCTTGCGACGGTGGTTCCACGCCGCTTCCGCCTCGCAGTGCGCGCCTGCTTCGTCGCCGCATCCGATTACGAACGTGCCCAGCTCATCGACCACGTACCACGGTGTGATCTTGTCGCGCGCGTCGTAGATGACACGGAACGGGTTCGTGTCGGAGTCGCACGCCTCGTCACGCTTGCGCTTCCACTGTCGGAAGGTGAGGGGCTCGGCGGTCTGATTGTCAAACAACCACTTGCGATACGGGTGAAACCCGATCTCGTCGCATCGAGAGTCGATCTCGTCGAAGTTGGCGCAACCGTCCAGCTCTACCGCGATGCTATCGATGAACACGTCGACGGCGCGCTCATTGACTTCCTTCGACGATGCAATGCGCATTCTCGAAGGCAGATGATCGATCACGAAGTCGCCGGGTTCCAGGAGCATTGCTCCCCCGCTGTCGTCGATCGCTATGCATGATTTTGCTTCACGTCTCAGAGCAAAGTCTCCGAAACGCTTCCCGCGAACCCTGATCAACTCACCGAAGCCGTATTCATCCACCTCGTACTCGCACATCGTCGGATCGTCGTCGCTCACAGCCACGGTTCCCCGCATGCCTCGCAGTGCCATTCAATCACCCGGACCTTTCCAAACTGCGGATGCTCCACTGTCGCGACGTGGACCGCGGTCTTTTGCTTGATGTCCTTGCAGCGGCGGCAGTAGCGGTGCTCGACGTGGTCGCGCTGACTGCGGCTCGCCGAGTTCGCGGATGCGTTCGAGTTGCCTGCGCGCTTCGTCATAGTCACCGGCTTGCATGCAGCGACCGACAAGTTCCCAGGCTTCGCGGCGCGTGCGCTCAGTCGTAGTAGTGATGGGGCGCATGGCTCTCCTCGAGGTTGTCGAATCGCGTGTGTTCCGGAACGAACCGTGTTCGCACCATGCCCGCGGGTCCGCTGCGTTGCTTGCCGATGATGATCTCGGCGATCCCCTTGTCGTTGCTGTGCGGGTCGTAGACCTCGTCGCGGTAGACGAAGAGCACGGCGTCAGCGTCCTGCTCGATGGCGCCTGACTCGCGAAGGTCACTGAGCTGCGGGCGCTTGTCCTTGCGCTCTTCGCACTTGCGGTTGAGTTGGCACAGCGCGAGCACGCAGACCTGCTCTTCCTTCGCGAGTTGCTTCAGTCGCGCGCTCGACTCTGCGACCTCGCGCTCGCGGTTTTCGCGCGCCGTGATCGCGCGTAGTAGCTGCAGGTAGTCGACGACCACGATGCGAAGGTTCTCGTTACGCCGCTTCTCCTGCCGAGTCCTTCGCGCGATGTCGAGCGCGGACAGCGCGGGCGTGTCGCAGATCTTCACGCGCACTTCGGACAGCCGACCGGCTGCGGCGATGATCGCCGGCCAGTCCTCCCTCGTGATGACGCCGTTGCGGTAGCGGCGAAGGTCGACGCCGGCATCGCTTGCGATCGCGCGGTCGCCGATCTCGCTCTTGCCCATCTCGAGCTCGAAGACGAGCGCCGCGGCGTCCTCGGTGAGCGTCGCAACTCCCGTCGCGATCTGCATCCCGAGCGCCGTCTTGCCCATGGCGGGCCGACCGGCGAGGACCACGAGTTGCCCCGGCGCGAAGCCCGACAGGATGCGATCGAGGTTCACGATCCCCGACGGGTAACCGCGCGTCCTACGCTTCTGCTCGGCGCGCTCGGTCAGCTCGCGGATCGATTCCTCGGTCGCCTGGCCCAGCGTGACGACCTCGGCGCGCTGCACGCGGCGCTCGGCAGCACGGGCGAGGTCAACCTCGGCACGGTCGAGCCAGGCGCCGACGTCCTCGAGCCCGCCGTACGCCTCGGCTAGGAGCGCGTAGGCGGCGTTCATCGTGGCTCGAGCAGCCGACAGGTCACGCACGCGGCAGGCGTAGCGCTCGGCGTGATCGACCTGCGGGATCGTGTCGGTGAGCTCGAGCAGGAACTCGTCGCCGCCCACCTTGGCGAGGTCCCCTGCTTGCGCGAGCTGCCCGCGTAGCAGCGTGACGTCGGCGCGGCTGTGGTCACGCACGACCGCGAGCAGCGCGCCCCACACGGCGCCGTGAGCCCAGGCATAGAAGTCCGACGCCTCGAGCCCGACGTCGAGCACCGAGTGCAGACAGTCGGGATCGAGCAGCGCGGCACCAAGCAGCGCGCGCTCGGCGCCGAGGTCGTTCGGGGGAACGCGTCCGGGTTGCGCGGTCATCGCTCGTCCGCCGGGGGTTGCCACTCGGCGTGGTACGCGCGCCGGTCGGTGGGCTCGGTGGCTCGAGCCGGCGCGTCCTCGAGCCACTGGTCGAGCTGTGAAAGCAGCACCGGCAGCCCGAGCTTTTTCTCGCGGACGACGGGGTCGGCGCGGAATCTCGCGGCCGCGGTTCGGAACTCCTCGACCGGATCGCCGCCGCGTTTCGCCGCTGCAGCCCGCAGCATGGGCACCCGTGCCTCGAAGACGGCTCGCAGCTTCGGCGACACCGTGAGCCCGCCAGCGCCGTCCCACAGCGCCGCAAGGTCGGTGACGAGCTTCGCCGTGAGGTCAAGCCGCCGCCAAGGCTCGTCGGCTTCGTCGGGGTCTTGGTCGGGGTCCGGGCGCGCGCGTGTCTCGCTCTCGGTCGGGATGGGATGGGATGGGATTGGATGGGATGGGACGCGGGCGCGCGCGCGAGGACTCCCGCCGGACGGATCGGCGTTGTGCTCATCGGACTCCGCTCGGACGTCCGGCATGTGTCCGTGTGGACGTCCGTTCGGACTCCTTCTGGATTCTGCTCGCTCGGCTTTCTTGCGTGCGGCGTCGGCGGCTCGCTTGGCCTTGACCTCGGCGCTCAGCGGGTTGCGCTCTCCCCAGTCGTGGAACTCGTAGTGGTCGGGCCCGGTGTCCAGCCACAACCCGGACGCTACGAGCTCGGCGGCAAGCTTCGGTGTGCCACCCCACACCCGCACCATCGCCTTGGGGATTTTGCCGTCGGTGAGATGGTGAGCGCAGTAGGAGCCAGCCTTGGTCCACAGACCAATCGCAGCGAGCGAGCACTGGATCACCTTTGGGTGATCTGCGAATCCGTCGTCGACAGTAAACCAAGGCATCGGTCCATCCATCTCCCTGCGCGTACCTACGGACCGCGCGACCTCTCACTCGTTGCTCACGTCTGGTCTCTGTAGTCTGCAATCACCGTTTCTTCGTCTCCGAAACGCACGCTCACCTTCGCGCCCATGCTCTTCGCTGACTCATGGAAGCGCTTCGAGGCGTCCTGAAGCATCGAGGCCGGCATCGCTTCGTCCTTGGATTCCTCGTCACCGAGTCTCATCGGCATCACGACGAAGAAGCCCTCGATTCCGGTCGTCCCTGGTCGGCAGTCGAGCCGGAATGGCATTACCGGATTTGTTGGGATACTCCACTCCACGCAGTGCGTGACCTCGGCGGCGGCCTTCAGCGCTTTCGCAAGCAGGAGTGGTCCCATGCCAAACGACATCACAGAGCGCGCAGTCGTCTGACGTTCTGGAGCAATCTTCTCCACGGATGGGAACTCGAGTTGCTCTTCGACCTTCGGCACGAAAAGCTCGGTCTCTCCGGCCGTGAGCTTGACCTTGAACTTTCCGATTTCGAGCGAGGCAGTCGTCTCGCTTCGAGTCTTCGGCTCGATTCTGTCGAGCACCTTGATCAACGTTGGAATGTGCGTGGTCATCATGCAGAAGACGATCGGTTCAGTGGCGCCGAACGTCGGTACCCGAAGACGCGCTAGCGCGTGTCCGTCGGTTGAGTTGACCTCCATCTCGGTGCCTTCGTCGTGAACGAATCGAATCGACATCATGTGCGCCCGCTCTTGGTCCTTGCTCGCGAAAGGCAGCGCGGCTTTCAGAGCGCGCAGGAGCGGCTCCGCGCCAATGTCGATCCGAGGCTTGTCATCAGGCTTTTTCTTTTTCCCAGTCATACAGTTTCCTTCTCCGCGCTCCATCACGCGCGATTCTATTTCTGAGCTACGCCCACCTCTGCACTGCTTGCGGCATCGTCTCTCCGCGCTCGCGCCTTCGATGGCGACGCAGCGTGTGAAGAAGCACGAAGTCGGTCATCCCTTGCGAGTGCCCACCGAAGCGCGGACGGGTTTCGAGCACGACCTTGTTGGGTGCGTCGTGCCACGCCCAGAACTCGGATCGACCCTCGCTGAACTCGATGCGAGCCTGCGCTACCGAGAACGCGCACGGCGACCGCTTGCACGCATGCTCGATGAACGCGACGTCTTGACCGTCCTCGAATGGAGGATTCATCAGCGCGAAGTGGAAGCCATCTTCGACGTCGATCTCACTCGCGAGGAAGTCGCCCTCGATGACGTCGATCGGGTAGCGCTCGGCAAGCTCACGCAGCACCGCCACGTTGTCTGGGTCCACGTCGTAGGCGACGGCATGTGCCGGAGGATGCTCGGACTCGAAGGCAGCACGGAGCAGCGCGCCACGACCGGCGGATGGCTCGAGGATGCGCGGACGCGGGACCTTCGACCGATGGACAGCCCAGTCCCACAACCGAACAG